>Ga0066681_10000007_pt1 | contig 34054 bp, 41 predicted proteins | sample GraSoiAngelo_130_FD_65629 | JGI IMG/M metagenome (GOLD analysis project Ga0066681, IMG submission 65629) | Grasslands soil microbial communities from the Angelo Coastal Reserve, California, USA - 14_0929_02_20cm | ecosystem: Environmental > Terrestrial > Soil > Grasslands | place: USA...
GCCCTGTAAATTCCCCTGAGCGGTCAAACGGTCTATCAGCATGGGATCTGCACGGTTGGCAGGGAAAAAGGCTGAGAAAGGCACTACGACCCAACGGGAAAAGAAACCTTCAGTGGTATCCGCTGTCCGAGGTAGGGCATTGAATGCAGCAACCATAAGCGCGCGACAGCGAAACACAAATGGATCCTTATGTTTGTGCTGTGCCATCATGTAATCGCCACCTGTTAATTGCTTAAATTGTTCCGTACTCTTAAATATTCTTGGGTCAACATCCCCAACGAGGTTGGCAAGCTTCCCGTAAAGTTGAGCACTAGAGAATTGCGAGGAGTCAAGAGCTTGGGGGGTGACAGCAGAGATATTGTTATGCCCCACAAGCATTCTAGCCAAGCGTATAAAAGTGCCTTTTCCATTGCGCCCAGATCCATAGAGTAAGATTGCTTTATGCAACGGATTATCGTTGTATAACATATATCCAAGAATTTCATAAGCAAGTTCGATAGCGTCACCTGGAAATACCTCCGAAAAGAATTGGTCAATCTCGGGACACTCTGCATTCTCATCCCAAGGAATTGGAATACGTATCGTGCTCACGATATTAGAATTATGCGGGTAGAGCTTCCCTTCTTTCCAGTCAAGCAATCCGTTAGGTAGATTCAGATATTGGGTGTCCTGCCTGTCATCTGTAATAAGAGGCTCTCTATTGGAGACAACATTAAGGACATTTGCTGCATGGCTTGGCCTATATCTTTGTCCGAGTAATCGAACGGACCGACGGAATATCTCAGATTCACCATCAGGAGTCCAGATACCTTCTGTATGCCGATAAATGATACGGCCCGTTCCGACAGCAAGCTTTCCAGTGCGCTCGACTGCTCTCCGGATAGTAATAGCTTTAAGTCCATGTTTAGAGTCAAAGAATCGATTTGGATCATTTCCTCGCTCCGCTTCCTCAATCGTACATGGGTCGCCTACCCGTACGGGTTCAATTGCATTCTTTTCAATCGCACCTATGCACGCGCGTTCCCATTCCGTTTCGCTAGCGCCTTCCTCCCTACGGCCAGAATTATCAGCCTGCAAGAGAAATGTTTTCTTGAAACGCTTCAATGCCGCGTACCCTCCACTGTGTCCAGTCGAGATTTCAGCCAGCATTGCCCAAACTCCATTGACCATAGCGTCATGCATACCGCCTAGGTCAGCGTGTTTGCGTAGCGCTTTTTGGTGCCACATAAGGACTCTACGCATTTCAGGACATGGCTCACCCTTACCGTGCTCGACTATCCACAATCGACTGTCCACAATGGCACGATCACGGCGTACGTAACCGTTGCCACTGGCGAGGGTCAGCCATTCCTTAGGCAAGTCGGCAAACTCATCAGGGCTTGGAAAATACCCGTGCGATACACGTAGAGAATTCCCTCGCATATTGGCCCAACGATATTGCGTACCGTTTGGGTGCACGCTTGGAGGCATGACCATATAGCGATAGTGGCGGTAGATAACATCTAAGCCTGCTCCTAGCTTGCCTGGCCAAGTGAGTCCACTAGGGACGGTAAACCACATATGGTAGCGCTCAGGGTCACCACGAAATGAAAACCACGTTGCGGGAAGTGGCCCTAATTTGTTTTCTAATTCAGCTAGCGTTTCACGTCCGCTAGGTCCGTCGATATCAAAAACAACTACACCCTCAGGAACTACACAACCGATATTCTTATAACGGTCGTCATGTCGCTCATTGCCTTGCTTATCTTTGTAAACGCCTTCCAACCATTCGTTTACTTGATTGCTATCTATCGCGATATCGTTAGGAATGCCGTAGGGTGGTGGATACTTCTTACCCTCAGGTAAGGGTATGGGAAGAAAGCCAGCTTGCAAGTAATCGCTTGCAGCCGTATGGAACGGTGACCAACCAAGCGAAATCCGTTGTGGCATAAGGACTTTCGATGTGTTAGTGTGGCGTCCGGCCGTTTGCTCGGTCAACTGTTTCCTCTCCGGTAAAGCGGTAATGCCCCTTAGACCATAATTGCTCGTACTGGCCTGAGGGGCATTATCTATTTAATTAGACGAGCATAGAGGTACCCCCGGTCAATGGCCATCATCTAACCACTAACCGGGGGTACCGTGTCCTTTGCAGATTCCCTACCCAAAAATCCACATTGGACAGAGGAAAGCTTATTTAATTACTCGTCAGCCGGACCGTAGAACAGAACCTTAGCGCCAGTAGTACCAAGCGGGAAATAGAGCGTGCCGACAACGCCGCTATCAGCAGGCGGACTAAACTTGTGGTACGACTTGGTTTCGCCAGCGTCAGTCATTTCAAAGGTAACCCGCGTGGTGTCCCCATCGGTCACAGCGCCAGTCTTACTCTCCTCGGCAGGAGCAGCCTTAACGGGAGCGCTCTTGGCAGGAGTCGCCTTACGGGTACGGGGTCGGGTAGTGGTCTTAGCGGCTGCCTCAGCCATGTTGTTTCCTCTCCTAGGAAGTTGTCCTGTTGGGGCGTATCGAGAGAGCAACCTAGCTCACTCGCTTTTTGCTGTCAACTTACAATTGGCGTCTTACCTTAGGTGTGTAGTCCCAACACCTGTCACAATAGCCCCAATAAAGTGCATGGCGTTCACGACAACTGAGACAGAGTGAATATAAATGCCTTGATACTACGGGTGGTATAACGTGTGGTGTAACTTCTGGCCCCGTTTTTGGTTTGCGCACGAACAATCCCAAAATGCGTTTGCCACTATTCCGTCTGATAGCTTCCATGGGTACCCCTTGGACTGAGCTTTGATGCGCTTAAGCGCGATGATGGAATGCTGCATTGCTGCGAATTCGTCTTTACGGAATGACCCTTGGAAACCAAATAGCTTTAGTTTTTCTTTCGTCGTCTGAGTACGCATTGTGCGATCTTGATAAGTTAATTCAATTCCATTGTTGAAACAAATCCAATCAAGTACCGCATTAAGGCGTACTGGCGATAACAAATCTTTACCGCCGTAGGTCTGTGTTAATTGAAAACTCTCAGTGCCGATTGTCCATTTGTTGCGGAACGGACCGAGATGGCGACTCGCGATCAGTCGCTCAGCCTGCCTGAGTTGCCCATTCTCAGGGCCTGTAAATTCGCCACAATTCCAAGAAATGACGTAGGGTAGAATCTTGTGCTCCGGTCGGCTAAAAGCCCTACAGTCGATTACAAAGTGCGTCCACCCTGTAGCGGCTGAGCCAGGATCAAACCAGACTAGATGAAACTCATTCGGAGTTGCTTGACTGGGCTTCCATATCCCCCGAGGAATTGTCAGCATTCTTAGTCCGCTCTGCCACTAGCAATACTTGACAGCGAGCAATAACTCTCGCTTTGTATACCTCATCACTTACGGCATCATAATAGAGCCCGGTCGAACGTAGCCAATAAATTGATGCACGCTTAAGTCGCAAAGCATGCACATAAGCGATATCTAATTTTGTGCTAATTTCTACAGCAAGCTTATCTCGGCTCAATGGCGTACACGCAACCTTTCAAATGAATTCCGTTATCACAACCTATTGGTTGACAAGGTGGAGGCATTCCATTTTCACCGAATTCAATACCGCACCAGCAACAATGATCATGCGTCCACGAGTGGTTGCAATGGTGTCCGCATTTACGTTCAGATTTAGGACATTCATTAAGCGGCATATCAGGATTGTCACATGAGCCGCAATCGTCATCATTTTCTGAAGTAGTCGTAATTTGATAGACCATTAGTTACCATTCATGCATTTGTATGTTTCTAATTGGTAGTTAACATTGGGGTCCGGCTGAATACGCATCATGCATTGCTGCATTTGATTCAACTGTGCTGTTTCGTTAGCTCCCCAAAATTCCACTACAGCAATTCCTGTTAATGCCGCGAGGCAGCACACTAAAAGAATTACCATTGCTAATTGATAGTTAGGACCTGAATCTAATTCTTGTGGCGCTGGAATAGTCCTCAGTGAATCGCCTTCATACGCTGTCCGCAAACGTGGGATGTCGGCTGTCTCAGCATTATTGAAAAATCGATCCGTGTCCTCATTCTGCTTTCTTAGTTTATTCATGTCGCGCATTCTTTCCTCCTTATTTGAGTGGCACCGTTCCCGCACATTCAGCCGCGCCATGGCCATGATTATTACATGCGTCGATAACTTGCTTATCACGCGCTGTGATTTTACCGGAAATCAATCCGAAAGCATCTGTACGCTCAGGAGCGACATACATATCGACATAAGCGCCAGGCATCACAAGCTCATTCTTGTCAATTACACCTGAGGTACTAGAAAGCTTTTGCTGTGTAGGACCGTAAGTGTAATGACCTACAGCCTTAGGAATAGTGCGATTTTCGAATAGTGCATGGAAATTTACTTTGACACATTTAGAAGCATCGATATAAGCTTTTACTGTTTTACACGGATCACTTGTATCCGCAGCACAACCGCTAGGCTGAGCTGACAAAAGTGATAAGGCTAATACTCCCGCAATTGTATGGTGTTTAATTTTCATGTTCTGTTTAAATCTCCAAATCTTTTCCTTAGGAATTCGAATATAGATAAAAAGCAATCCGATGATAAAGCAATCGCTTACGAAGTCGTACTGAATTCCAAGCCAGAAGTGCATCATTCCATAGAAGCGCATAAACTTAATTGACCTCATTTGTAGCCATGCCCCCAACTCCTGCCGTACACCTTCCCCTTGGCGGTAATCGGCACGCCCATAAATTCAGTTGTCATTACCTTTGCATAACGCTCAGCGATGTACTTAGCCTCACGAATGCGAGCCATGCCCAGTAGCTCATCATGTACGGGTAGCAGGACTGTAGGCTCTAGCTCGGGATCATCCATAACGCGGAGCATGGAAGTTTTGAGAATGTCAGCCGCGCTTGACTGCACTTGGTAATTAACAACGGTATAGGGCTTCTCAGCGTCAACAATCAACCGCCGACCGAAAGGCGTTGTGACGTAACCATACCGCCCACGACAGAGCCGCTTGATTTCTAATCTAACCGCCGCTTGCGCAAGTTTGCCTTCCCGCGTGTCCGAACGATAGTTGAACATTTTCGAGCGTAGAGATTTGTACGCCCGATATTCGAAATCATTAAGCGCGGTCCGTAAAATCTTATCTTGCTCGCGTCGCTTAAAAGCAACCAATGCTGGAAATTGTGACTCATAGTTTGAAATCAATTCCCTAGCTTGCGCCATGCTGATTTCGTACATGCGCGCCATCTTTTCGGCACCGCCACCAAATGCCCACGTGAAATTGATATTCTTGGATAGCTTGTATTGGTCCGGGGTATGTTGCTCGCCAAATAGTTTGTTAGCGGCATTTAAGTGCAGTGATATCCCTTGCTTGGCTGCCTCAATCATCGACTGCTCGCCAGCCAAACCAGCGATCACGCGCAATTCAATTTGGTCAAAGTCTGATGAGATGATCGCATAGCCTGGCTCAGCTACGATGCATCGCCTTACAGCAGCCGCGCTAAGGAGTTTCACGAGGGTAAATTTCCTTACTGGCTCTACAGCCTGGCCCTTGGCAGAAGCCCCGTTTAATTTTGATATCCATATTGGACAGTGGCATGTGGACGGTCGGGTAAACCCAATAATATTTATGGAAACCAAACAAACAAACAACGTAGCCAAACTTTATTCGTCGTCATCCAAAATCATAATTCCCATCGGTCCCTCAGTTAGGCCAGCGTCTTTAAGTAAGCGCTCCTTATAATCTGTCAAGCGTAGCTGAGCCACATTAGCGCGTAATTCTGGCAGACCCATAAGAGCTAATTTCTCTCTATTAACCTCTATGATTTCCTCAATCAATTCCTCAATCAATTCCTTTCTATCCATTTCCTTGATTGGTTTGATACCGAATATCTTTACGTTTTCATTCTCGTTTGTCACTCGCTTTCCTCATCCTCACGATTCTTAGTTGGTAATTGCTGGAATGGCGGATTACTCACACTCATTCGAGCCGTACGCGCTCCTAGGGGATTGATACTCGGGTGCACCCTGCCGTTAACATCTAGGTCAGCTAGCATGTGATCGGCGTAGCTAGACTTACGTTTCTCTAATTGCTTGGCCAGCAATACACAGCGACTGAAGTCACGTACTTCCTCACTGTCCACTGTGGACCGAATTTTTCTTAGTATGCCCGCATCCGTCTTTAACTGCCCCGTTTTTGTGCGCTCTGTTAACTCAACTCCAAGCGCCATAAGGGTTTGTGCTAGCTTCTGTCCACTTTGGATATTGGCACAACCGTATTCGGCTGCCCGCGCTCTGTAGTGCTCTGCCCGATTAAGAAATGCGCTAGAAAGTCGCGTTGTGTAATCAACATCGATTGGTAAACCTCGCCGCTGTAGCCTGTCACAAGCATTCGCGACTCGCTTATCGAATTGGTACAACTCATAAAAGTGTCGGACAATCGGTTGAAATTCTTTCCAGACCCTATAGGTAATGAGGGGATCGACTCCTGCATAAGCGATGTAAGCAGGGTGTCTAGAGTCAACCAATCGCCATCCTTCAGAGAGCTTTGCCTTACGCATTTTTTGCTGGCCCTTGCGAGGGCCACTCTTGTAAACTTCGCCTGCAATAGGTATTTCGATAGTTTTAAATATCTTCTTAAGCTCAATCTCCCACTTACTAGCGCTTTTGTCGATGTAATGATTGGCCAATTCTTTAAGTCCGTGACCAATTCCGCCTTCTTTTCTATTCCGCGAATCGAAATGGTGCGAGGGAATATGTGTCTCTGCACAAATGATTCCTGTTTCATAGCCGAGATAAGCATCTATGCATCGGATATCGTGGGGTCCGTTGTGTCCAATCCATTGAATGCGTTGCTTACATAGCCAACCGACAAACCGTCTAGCGCTAGCGGGGACAACGTAAGCGACATTGGCATTTCCAATTTGGGTTGTCCGCAACATCCATTGTGGATGATATGGATTGAGTCCCGTTGATTCTGTGTCAATCCCAAGCGCTCGACTAGATCGCACGAAATCAGCAATTTCCGATAAGTCACGTCGGGATTCGGGGTAGTTGATTTGTATTCGTTCATCGGCCAGCCAATCGTTAATCCTTAACACGTGGATAACCCATGCATAGATTTGAATTGCAATAGTAATTGTGGGTTGTCGCGCTGTAACGTTGCCAAATGTGGCAATGGGGCCAGTCAGTAAAGAGCACTATTGTCGGGAACTTGCCAACTATTCTCGGGGCGTAGACTAATCCTTTGATTCTCGTCATTGTACTTACGTAGTCTCCTAGGACTTAGGCAAATAGGCTCAGAGTCAGCCATTCCAGCATAACGCCGTATTTGATTCTCTGACCAAATCAAATATAAATGGCGAGCATCAATCAAGCCTCTAATACGTGGCATTTACTTCCATCGACTCTGCTAACTTAAGCCAATGCGATTCCATAATGGGTTGGACATCAGGATTACGTAAGCCAAATGATGTATGAATCATCGGGCATACATGCATGAGCTGTCCGGTTATCTGACTTGTTTTAAGAATTTGCTGCCCTGCTACTTTGAGAATCGAAATGTTTTTACCAAGAATCGCTCTGAGTGCGACAGAGCCAACCGGAATAATGATAAGTGGAGAGCCTACGGCTGCCCATTCTCTCATTAGATAGAGCTTTGCCGCATCGATTTCTTGTGGTGTAGGTGTGCGGTTACGAGGTGGACGGAATTTAACGGTATTAGTTAACCAGCAATTAGCACCTGCTGTAGGCGGACTGTCTCTACCATCATCGTACTGATCTTCAGTATCTAAACTAGCAAGCGCCATTAACCGCCTTAGCATGACACCCGCTGGCCCTACGAATGGCCTGCCTTGCATTTCCTCCTGAGCGCCTGGCGCTTCGCCTACGATGAAAGCCTTAGGATTGTCTCCCTCACCCGGAACAAAGCGCCTAGATAAATGCTTGAATGCGCTATCGTTCTGTTGCTCTAGAGCTTGTGTTTCGAGCGAATCGAAATCAATCATCTCTGCCAACTAAGAATTCATGATTAGGCGGTTGATCATATCCGCTTACGTCAATAGCAGGAACAAATCGCTCGCCAGCAATTACCCATCGGAAAAAGCCGATTAGGAATCCTTCCTTGGTATGCACTGGACAGTCTAAAGCAGCCTCACCCTTGCGCACGCGACGCTGACCCTCAGGCTTATTTTCGTCATCCGGGTGCACAATCCATTCGCATTTACAAATACGATTGGTGCGCTCTGCCTCAATGAGCCGAACGTACTCAGCAACCAAATCAGGCAGCCGACTGGAATTGATATAGATATGAGCGCCTTCCTTGGGTAAGCCCCAATCATCGGCATCTTTTAAACTCATATCGATGGGCTTAAATAGCGGCTCAGTCATTTTTCATTTTCCTTTGTCCGATGTTGACAGTCACACCACGTCTTACCCTTGATTTTTGCTTCGCATGTCTCGTGAAATTCTTCCGTGCAATCCTTACAAATGAACGGCATTCTTCCTCCGAACACGAAACATGACGGGTAGCCCCACACTACCCGCCATGCTCTACAGTGGACTGTCTATTGTGGCTTAAGCATTTTCCTCATCATGCGCCGCACGCCGAGATTCCGTGTAGACCTCATTACCAAATGCAGGGTCGGCAACGATGTCAGCCGCTACCTCAGCCACGTCAACATCGATATGCGCTGTAACATCCTGATTCCATGCGTTGCACAGCGCGACAATGCGAGCGTACGTCATCTTGATTCGTACGTTCTGCGCATCGGCTGGTAAGGAAAAGAATTCCGTTCCCGTCAATCCGAAAGGACCATTAGGAGTAAGCAGGACTTGCCCCGTCTCAGGAATTACATTACCCACAATGTCAACGGTTCCCGCTGGCACAGACAACGCGGTAAAGATCATATCAGGGTCTCCTAAAGTTTTGTATTGTGGTACGAGTGGAGGGGCAACGCTATCCGTTAATAGCAGAGTGAAATTCCTGCGACCCTCAGTATTCCGCCACCATTCGATATGTGTATGAATATCGACGGTGTCCGAGGTACTGGTTTCAACGCCTGAGAGAGCATCGTACCGCCGTTTGTTGCCAGCGGTATTCATCCAATTGATTCCACGAATCTCCGGAATGTGACCAGCCTTGACGTGATTAGCCAGCGTGTTAGACCACGCAATAGCCTTAGCTCGGCCACCAATCCGCCACGCTAGCGTTACGTCCATTGCCGACGCGGTATCGCCTCCTACCCTGTCTCGAATCTGACGAGTCGAATAGTCGGTAGTTGGGTAATTCCCGCGATTCTTAATTGTCTGAACACCTAAATGATAACCGTTGTCGTGAGCATCATCGCCTACGATACCAATTTCGGCAGGGTCGGTAACGCCAGTCATGGCCATAAGCTTATGACGCAAATCTAGAAGATCAGACGGTGCATTCGTCAATTCATTACCTCCTATAGCAAACGCCTTGCTGTGTAAAATGAATAGACAGTCTGAACCATAATCCTCCCATGACCACTAGACGCCACAATCATTTTGTTACCGCCGAGATAGATACCGACGTGGGATGACGTGGGGAAAATCAAATCCCCTCGTCGTAATCCATTTCGACTGACTTTAATGCCTCGCCTTAAGAGCGTTCCTGTGTAATGCGGAACGGTAATACCAATAGACCTAAACGACGCTACTACCAAACCCGAGCAATCAAACGAGCGCGGTCCGGCTGCTCCCCAAACATAGGGCTTACCTCGCTGGCTCATGGCAAAGGAAATCACACGCTCCACTTTGGACGGTACGACTGTCGCATGTGGAGTAACAACGGCTTTCCGCTGTAGGGAGCGAGATGAACGCTCTACCGTCGACGGAACGTCCACTTTGGACGGATCAACCTTTGCAGTGTCAAGCGGCAGGTCAAATGTGTCAGTCAATGCAGGAATCAAAGGAGCGCTTAAAACCTCAACCCTAGGGGAAGTGTGAAAGATTCCCAACTCAACTACAAAACTGCCTAACAGTCCAATTAGGAGGATGACGAGACAATCAACTAAAATGCTCGGCTTATTCCATGAATGCGTTTTTGTATATCGATGGCTCGGAATGTCATGAGGCTGACCAACGTAAGTCGAGTAAAGCGAATCGTTAAATTCGATTACTTCAGTTTCGGTACTCACCAATTATCCAATGTTTGTAGGGAAGCGGGGCACCATTCAAAAGGAAGGGGGGAGACCAATTGAATTCGTGGTTATTTGATATTAGCGATACTGCACCGTACGCGCTAATACCCCGCGCTATTCCTTACTTGCCTGAGCGCCTGATAGCCTCGCGAATTTGTTCGAAGGTATGACCTTTACTATCCTCATCGGGTAGTAGCTCGGCCATTTCTACCAGCCAGCCAGCGAATCGGTATGCGCTTTGCCTAGTACGGAAGAGAGGTACATCACGGATGACAGGAGAGATGTATTTACCTCTGCCGATTTGTGTCATCGAATGATTGGGTAGGTTCTCACCAAAACCAATTGCATATTCATTCGTAGCGTCTACCTCATCGAAAGGCTTATTACCTTCCTTTTCGGCTAACGCATGAATGTCATCAAATTCGCCTGAGCGCTCAGCCATTAGAAAGGCTCATCCTCCGAATCCTCGTCGTCTAATTCATCCTCGTCAATTTCCTCGTCTAATTCGTCGTCTTCCAAATCCTCGTCGTCAAAGTCTTCCTCTGCCTCAGCTTCCAAAGGACCAACCCAACCAACATCGCGACGACTACCGCCTTTACCGTCGTCAGAGTCCTTTAGCTGACCAAGGATTACTTGCTTGCCATCGTTACGCCAATTGCCAATACGCTTAATATTCCCTTCCTCATCCGTGATTGTCTTATTCACGAAATCAGATTCAGAAACGCCGAGTGAGTCAAGCACGGGAACATAAGCGAATTGGCTTTTGTCAGTGACAGAGCGGAACGTCATGACGAAATAGCCAGCGTATTTCTTCTCTTCTTTGCTCTGAGGCTGTAGCTCTAAGCCGACTCGCAACTGAGGATTCTTTTCCTGTGTGCCAGGAACGTATTTAAGTTGCTTGATTAGCCACTGGTAGACCGCTCCGGTCGGCGGTAGGGGGCCACGGTAGGGAGTGAATTGCTTGGAGCGGTCGAATTTCCTTACATCACTAACGCTAACTTCCCAATTGGCTCTAGGCACTTACTTTTTCCTCTCCGTCAACCATTGCAATTAGTTTCGGCATTGTAGGAAAGTCCACATAGGAGCCAAAACTATTAAACTTGTCACCACAAATATATCTAACTTCCTCCTCTTTTGAATTGTGCCGTTCCGGGCTCTCAAACCACAACCGGCGGTTAATGTATGATTTACCGGTTCGCTTATTTCGAAGTCGTTTCTTTTCGTAATAACCGGTAGCGTCCATTAGCCCGCTAATTGCATTTGCCGTTTCGGTCACCTTCCCTTGAATACCAGGGAAAACTAATAGCTCGCCATTCTCGGTTAAGTCGGTACGGTAGGCATGAGCCGTAACTAGCAGATTAACAGGCATGTCTACCAAGCGAGGAAACCACGCTTTAAGGAAGTTTTGCGTATTGAAATAATCTGGCCTATCGGGCAGATTGCGATGCTGCCTCTTTTCGGGATTGATGTCAAATGCCTCAGCAGCGTAACCCAACCGGAATCTATCTTGCATTGTGGTTACGCCATCTAGGATTAACCAATCAAGCTTGCGGTAGCGCTCTCTATATTCGAGCCATTCAACCGCAGCCCACGCGGTAGCTGTATCGGCAATAACCCTTGCATGGCCTGTAGCGCCTTGCCTAGCGGCTGATTTGTAGCCTGGCTCCCCAACTAGCCAGAAGCACTTACCCGGACACGTGCCAGCTAGGACCGTCTTACCCGCGTTGCTGTCGCCATAGACAAGAATGTTTTTTGATTCCGCTTCTGATTCGAGCGCAATAATTGCCGCTGCAAAATCAGACATCGACATTTCAGAGCGCTCTGTCCGCACTCGGCTAGAACGCCTGCCCGCTGTGCTAGCCACGTCGGATAGCTAATTCGTTCGCGCGCTCTGCATGCCACTTAGCAAATTCAGGCTTTAGCCTACGCTCGCCATGTCGCCGGTATTTACCTTTGACGGGTGACTGTTGCTGAATGAACGCCATAGCTTTACAGAGCCGAACCATTTTGTTGTGTTTGCCATAGCCTGGCCTAAATAGGTTGTCCATTGTGGAAATTCGTGTCACGGGTTACCCCATCTCAAAACTAGTAATGTCCTCAGTGGACTCTCCATATTGGAGGTACGGGTTTTCACGTCGGTACATCACACGTTCCATTTGCCGAATGTCAATTCCCTTTTCCTCTGCCTCGCACATTCCAAAGAATTGACAGAACTTAGGGCAGGCTTTGGAAGGCGTTTTAGGGAGCATGGCAGGGTCTAGCATTTTTTCACGCAACATTGTGGTTAGCGTAGTAATGAGAATTGTTTCAGATTGAATTCTCATCAGTGCTATCCGCTTGGCTGGCTTAGTGAGAGTTATCAATTTCCTTACGAATAGCGGGGCAGGCTGCTTTTTCGAAACAGTACCATTCTTGTTAAGCGCTTGACCTTTCTCATTCGTCATTCGCTCATCAGGAATTGCCTTACGTAAGAAATTGTAAAGAATTCCCTTGACTGTCTCAGTGCGACCGATAGCGCCTATCTTGCGTAACGCTTGCTCAGCCATCACACCATACGGGCGCGCCTGGTCATCCATCGATAAATGGTCTGTCTGAATTGAGCCAGCCGTTTTATTTTCGAGTAGTAACACATTCCCATCAGGGTCACGGAAAACCATATCTGGTTTCAATAAATGGTGTGCGACTATCTCACCCTCAGGATTCCCAATACTGAAATCGAGCGGTATCTCTGCCCCGATTACATTGACGAATTTATCGTTACCGTAGTGCTCCTGATAAGCGCGACACATGATCTCACCAAGCGCAATTAATTCTTCCGCCTGCTCTAGCACGTAGTCAGGTGCGTTGTTTGTCTGCGCCCACAATAGCCAATTGTCAGCGTAGATTATGAACCATTCCGCCAGCGAGGTAGGGCTACGTTTCAAGCCTGGCTCATACCAATTAGCTAGGGCCTCATGTACCCATGTGCCTAGCTCCATTGGCCCTACCGTGATCGCCTTAGGCACCAAGCCTCTACGCCACTTCCAATACCATTTCTTAGGGCAGCGTTTATAGTCCATTCGTTCGTGCGATCGAATTAATGGTAATTCGCTCATACTCTAACCCTTAATACCAATGGCCCCCATTCCCGGGAGGTATAGGAATGAGGGCCATTGGCGCTATTGAATTACCTACTCGCGTGCTTGCGGTAACGTAAGTGTGCTAGACGTTCCGATGCTCCGCTGCTTTTCTTGTTCGTCTACGTGCTCCGCTAATACGTCAACAGGAACAAAGTAGGCAATGTATTCTTTGCCTTCCTCCAATTGCACTGTCGGGTGTAGCACAGCAATTAAATTGAATGTGGGATTATCGCTTGGCACTGCCCATGGATGAGAATGCACATTATCACTCACGAGGAATTGCGCGTGTAGTGTGCTGTCCTCGTCAACGCCTTCTGTCAAACTAGTAAGACGTAAACGTGGTCCCCACACTGCAATTCCCGGAATCGTGTATTCCGATTTCGACTCATCCATGATTAGAAAATGAAATCGTCGTCATCCGTTGTGGCAGCCTTAGCGCTACGGGTAGCGCGCTTTGCCGGGGCAGCCTTGGCAGGAGCAGTCTTTTTAGCCGGACGTCCACGACGGGCAGGAGGGGCAGGAATTTCTTCCTCTTCCTCATCTTCCTCGTCGTCTTCCTCTTCCTCGTCGTCATCCTCAGAATCGAATTCGTCGTCTTCCTCATCGAATTCGTCATCTTCGATTTCGTCGTCTTCCTCGTCGAAATCGTCATCGTCTTCTACCTCTGGCTCTGGCTCAGCCTTACGAGTGCGCTTGGCAGGAGCAGCCTTAGCAGGCGCAGCGTTGCCCTTAGGGCCACGCTTGGCAATACCATTCTTCTCTCGCCATTCCTCCAAGTAATCACTTTCCATGAAAGCTGGCCGAGAGGCAGTCGCGATAGAAACGCCAGCAAGGAACGCTGCCCGCTTACTAGTTGCCTCATTAGGCTCGTAACCAACCTCGGTCACAATCCACTTGGCAAACGCCTTGTGGTAATCGGTAGGCTCCTTTTCGGCGTACACCGTGACATCAGCACCCTTCTTAGCAGGGGCAGCTTTAGCAGCGGTACGAGTAGCAGCCGTAGCCTTAGTGCGGTTGGTAGAGCCCGGGGGACGTCCACGACGGGCAGGAGCGCTTGCAGCCTTGCTTACGCGGCGAGTAGTCGCCATTGTTTCCGTATCCTCTCCTAGGTTTCCGTGTCCACTGTAGACGACGGACGGAATAGCCAACCTATCCGGTTGACCAATTGTTGTCAAATCGATAGGCCATTTTCAGTTGTGGCTTAACTCCATTACGTGTTGCATGTAATCTACTCCGCGTCTGGCGTCTAGCAGCCGGTGGGTATCCGCAATCATTTCTTGATTGACGAGAGAAGTACCCACGTCCACGGTATCGAGTGATCTGAGGTAGTAATACATGCAAGTACGCGGATTGCTGATTCTGTGAATTCTATCCTCAGCCTGCTTTTGCTGATCTGGAATACGTGTCTCGCTTGGGAATATCATTCGGTCGGCAGAGTCAATTGTGATTGCCGTTCCGCCTGCCTTGACATTCAGCATCATGATTAATTGGTCATCGGAATTGTTAAATCTATCGATGATGCCTCGCCGCTTGTGCGACGGTGTCTTACCTGAAATGCCAGTGCAGAGCCGATTGCCTGGCTTAGTTTTAAAGTGAGCCTCAAACCCATGAGCAAACGCTCTGAGAATTCCTGTGTAGAAACTTACAATTACGACTTTGGTGATCGGATTATTAGGGTAGCCCCACTCTTCTAAGCTCTCCGTAATCCAATCGAATTTGTTCGATGGCAGTTTCGGAAAATAAACATCCTTGGGAATTCGCCTGCCTGCCTCAGCGTCCCATCTCATTTCCGTACGAATGTCACCGTAGCATGTCGCCAATTGTTTTAAGCGGGTCAATTCCGCCAGTGCACCTAACGGCTCTAATCTTCCGCTTTCCAATTCCGCCATGCTGAGCTTTTCGATTTGCTCGTAAGCGCGGCGTTGCTCATCACCCATTTCGAGCCATACGCCCACCGGCGAATCCCTGTCGTCAGGATTGAGCGGCGAGCCTACATGAATCTTAGGCGGTAAGTCGGGAGCTACCTCAGCTTTGGTGCGTCGCAGAGCAATTGATGTCAACGAATCCCATAACATTTGCTCTCTATCCTTACGGAATTCGCCAATTTCAAATCCCGTATAGCCACCCTTTTGCCAATATAATTCCGCCCAACGATGGAACGCGGAATACGTGACTGGCGCTAACCAATTGAGCGTGCCCCATAATTGGTGTGGCTTGCTGTCGAATGGCGTTCCGCTCATGGCAATTCGTTTACCGTCGCCACGAACCTTTAGCATATCCAAACCGCGTCGGCGTTGTGTGACTACACCTTTCCGCCGAATGAGGTTCTCATGTGATTCGTCAACGATGATTGCCCCCCATTCGATTTCAAACAGTTTCGAATAGCTCGGCTTGGTAATGCGCTTGGTGTCGTCATCTTTCATATGTCCGCAATCAAGGCGCTTTTGATTTCTATTGCCTTCAGTTGTGAGCTTTCGGCACTTAGCGCATTTCCACCATGAGGCAACCAAAACAATTTCAGGGTGCACGATTAGCCACGTCTTAGGGCCATAGCGGGTAAGTGCTATCTTGTGCTCACGCTGGTAGCGCAACTGAGGCAAGATAATGGCTCTATGGTCCGGTGGGAGCCAGCGGATTATTTCTCGTCGCCAGACGCTGTCTGAGGCTGTCTTAGGGGCAACTACCAAGTAGGGTCCGGGTACCTCAGCCTCTAGAATTCCACCCATAGCAATAAGGGTCTTACCTAAGCCAGGGTCATCGGCTACCAGCGTTGCTTCATTCTCAGCTACGAAGCGTACGCCTACACGCTGGTATTTGCGCTTACGCATTGCCTCATACAATTTCGGAGCGGCGGTAGGCAACACTCCTAGTTTTGTATTCTTGGCAGCGGAGAGCTTTGCCATATAAGCGCGGCTCTCCACAACCGTTTTTGCCCACCGTTTTAATTCGATACCTAATCGCAAGCTACGGCCGAATTTCTCGCGTAGCAATTTGCACGTTTCTAGATTGAGTGGCACTGTCCAATATCCGGCGACAGTCTGATAGGCACCTGGAATTGTGGTCTTCATTCCGGTTAATGGCCGATCGGAACGAACCTCAATCCGCCTGCCTTTCTTCTCAATGTAGATCATGCACACTCCGAGAAAATGTCACCGTAACGGGTTAACCAATTCTGCAATTCGATTGTATTGATGCCCATCATATAAGCGCTGTAACAATGGTCGAATTCGTTTTGCAAGTACTGCCGTTCGTTGTGGTAATAGGGGTAACCGCGTCGGAACATCGGTAACCCTACTCGATTCAATTTCCGATTCTTGGTTATGTCAGCGTATGTGCATGGCATAAATGGCTCAGCCTGGCACGTGGGGCATTGAACATCCATTGCATATCGAGCCTCCTAGGCACCATAGCGGACGATAGAAACTAGTAGGTCAATTGCTGGCACTAGCACAATCGAATAGACCGCACTGGCGACTACCATTTTCCAGCCTGGCCAGTACCTCAGAAGGCTATGAGCGCGAGGATAAGCCCTGCTACGAATGCGAGCGTGCCTAGGATGTACACCCCGCAACCCTTCCCACGATGCCGACCCCCCATTTAAAACCTCCTGTAGGCCATTAGGATTGCAATCGCTCCCCACGCGAGGATGAGGAGTGTCAATAAGAGAAACCACTTTCCGCCACCAATGAAATAGCGCGACTTTCGGAATTTGTGTAATCCGTGATTGCCGCTATGAATTTTACTCATTGTCATCTCTATGCATTTGGTCGTCAGCCACGAGCGCGACGAGTAGCAGAATGCAAATGAGCAGTACCCAATTCATCGCCCATACCAAGCGATGCGTAAGCCCAGTAGCTCAGCCTGAGCAATGGCTATCTGCCGACAATGAGCCGCTTTCTGATGGCGGAACGTTTGTAACATTTCCATTGCTGCGCCAGAATCAGTAACCAGCTCAAAGTCATGCGTCCATTTGTTTTCGTACTCTTGCCAAGTCTCCCTTGACATCGCTATTGCGTTGACGATATCGGCGAGAGCTAGTGAGAATTCCTCAGGGGATTGAATTTCAAAGTCCGTCGTCATTGTTCTCGGACCTCCCAATGCAATTTCCAATTAGGGTGCGTCGTGTTTGCCATTTCAACCGCGCGCTTGCCCTCAGGAGTGTTTTGAACATTGGCAGTGCTTGCCTTGCTATAAATTAAAACCCATTCCTGACTCGCCGGATTTTGCGCCCAAAGCATGTGCAGCTTCATTCCGCAGTCTCCAAATACTTATGATCTTCGCAAGCGTAAACGCTCTCGCTATGGCCTGTGCCCCTACCCTCACGCCATTTAGTTACCGATGGTTTGGGGCACCAATCGCATTTGACGGGAATTGGCCATTTAGGAATTGGTCCCTCGTTATTCATTTAGCCTACCTTAATCAATGCACCAAGGCGGAAGGCGCGCATACGGCCGGAAATACCGTCACCCTGTCTCGTGTAGTCCACGAATTTAACGATACGGTCGGCAGGAGCCTCATCCCCATTCCCCGCGTAGCTGTGCTCAATGACGATTTTGCTAGTGCCGATCACGCCCGATTCCGTGTTGCTGGCAAGCTTATTCCACCAAGTGACTTTCATGCCAGAGAGCGCCTTAATCAATTCGCTGTCCGTCATTTCGTCAGTGTCGAATGTGAGCTTGCTCTGAGGCATGCCATTATTCGATGGTTTGTTAACATCCCACAATTGGTAAGTCTGGCTAGTCAATTCGCCATCATTGAAAATGAGGAATAGGGTTTCCTCGCCACGCGAGCAAGTCAGGGTCGCACCGTTGCCCTTAGCTTTGCCGGTAGCTATCCACCCCTGAGCTTCTAACTGAGCCTTAGCCGATTGCGCTCTAGGCAGACTAGCGTTACCAGACGAACGGCCGTTAGGAGAGCTCTCAGGTGCCTTGTTTGGTGCTTCTGAGGCTGACTCCTTTAGCGTCGCCATGTACTCCTGACGCATACGCTCGCCAGTGTCCGTCAAACCATTACTAGGTGCCTTGCTGCGAGGCTTGCGTCCATAGACCTCAGGATGCCGCTTGGCAACTGAGGCAGCAATTTCTTTACCAGCCTTAACGGATTTGCCATTCCCGCTAAATCGAGTGCACACATTATCGGGAGAGCATTTAACGGGTGGCCTGCCACGCTTAGGGATAACTTCGAACGTGCCGCCATGCTCGCGACACTGTAGGGTCTTTTTCATTTCTGTTTCCTCCCATTGTTGTCATGCCTAACGGTAATAGGCACGCTTGGCAGTACGGATACCAACCCACAAGCTACCGACAGTGCCCCCTATGGGATTCGAACCCATACTTGACCGATTTTAAGTCGGTTACCTCTGCCATTGGGTTAAGGGGACTCACGAGAGTATCGGCGAGTAAAAGCACGATACCCCCGCGCTTGTGCTAATGAAATAATGAGGTCCAAATGCAATCACCCAAGAGAAGGGTGACAGCAAGGAGTACGTAAATTGTGCGCTTACGCTTTTCCATGAATCACCTCCCTAGGCACTCAATACGGAAGACAGAATTAGAAACAGTTTGGTCTAGTCGCATTTCCGCAGTAATCGCTAGCCAGAGTCCTGTTATTCGTAATGCTGTCTTCCTTATTCAGTACCTAGAGCAGTGCTCCTAACCTCATATACGGCATGCCGTAAGGGTGTCTACCGGGCGAATCAAATTCATTCAGCACTGACACTAAGTCTACTCACCGTGTAATTTCTGGGTGGGAGTAGCTCACCCGCTATTGGCTCATGTCCGGGGGTCAATGCCGCCCGCACAACATGAGGTAAAAAAGTAATGGGTCGGAACATCTTTGGCTTTAGGCAATTTCCGCTCTTGCCTGCTCCGCGTACGCCTCAGCCTCTAGGCATCCCTGGCAGCGTGTAGGTAGGTAATTGCATCGTTCGCACGCTTCATACGGGAGAGCTATTTAATCTCGCCTGGCCCTGTTTCACTTCCCGCACTGAACCGTAATTCAAGAGTGGCCTAAATGCTGCGCACTGCGGGTATGTGTGGCTGGCTTGTATTAGTAAGTGGCCCGACCGGCGAACCGATCGAGCCACAAACGTACCATAGATTTAATTGCTGTCCAGCCTGTCAAGGTGTGATCTATGCCACAGGTCAAGTTGATCTTTATTTTGGCTGCACAGGCTTGTTACGCACCCTCCACACTCCATAGACAGTCCCAACTAGTGAGATGAGCGCAACTACTAATCCGGCTACCTCTCCCCCATCTAATTTACCATCTTCCAAGGCTCCCCCGAGTGGAGTAAGGAAAACTAATAAAGCTGTGAGGGTAGAGCCGATAGCGGCAACCCACATCTTTGCCTTACTGACTGGCGTTGTCTGTGTCATTACCTTTGCCTCTCGTATCGATTGTTTTACATGATTGAATAGCCGATTTAAAGCGCTACCGCCTGGCCCCAATCGGTATCAAGCCCTACGGCGGTAACTACAAAGCTCCAAGGCGCTGTCGCAGCAGCATTGAAAAGACCCGTACCCGCGCTTGTGCTAATTGTGACAGCCAATACCCGGTTGATATCTGAGCTAGTCGTATTCGCGATGTAGTGATCGAAGTTACCCCAATAGTTTGTATTGGCAGCCGGAACATTGAAGCCACCCGGACCCCCCCGCGCTGTCCCCGCGATATTGGTATCACGGAAGTTTACTTGCATAATTCCAATTGCAGACATACGGCAAAGCCCTTGGAATGTAATTCGATAAGCCGTATGAGCTGAAAAGGTTGCTGATGGCATTGTGGTAGTTACAGCCTCAGCCGTACCTACAGCCGTGCTACCTGTAGTGCCGAAATGGTCAAGTAATGGAATTCGATTGTTATTGATTTTGCTAAGCAAGTCGTTTAGGTCCGACGCTGCCAACCGATTACCGGCGAAAAACGTCATTACGGTTCCCTTCTACACGCCGAGAATAATCGGATTGGTTACGTGAACCTCTTGATTGATCGGATGAGCAATTCCGACGTTACCGTTATTGACTCCCCGAGTAACTGTGAGCGCCTGCACATTACAATCGAGAGCAATTGAAATTGCTTGACTAGTTGCTGCTACACCACCCGTCACGGTAAAGGTGCCAGCACTGAATACGGTTCCGGTAGTGCCAAAGAAGTAATCCCATACCAAACTTGCATCATTACCAATGGTGGAAATCACCTCTGCGATTTCTGTAAATCCGCCTGCTACGGTCGCTACAGAGGTCCAAGCATTAACCTTTGCACCAATAACAAGGTATAGCGCTAGCTGGCGGTTAGCTGCGAAGGATGGCCAGGCTATATCCTGTGCACTACCATTTGATTGCGGAACCGTGGTAAGCGCACGCGGGGCAATTCCTCGGAATGTAGCAATCTGAGCTATTAAATCGTCGCCAGATGCTCCACCCGATACGGTAGCTGTCGGTCCGCTCTCGCTACCTGAGTGCACCTTTGAGAATACCTTGAAATTGGTAAATCCAGCTGTATCAATTTGTGCCCACCCGGTACCCGTTAAACCAACGGTAGCAGCCGTATTGCGACAATAGACAACCGCCACCATTGTGTCATCTTTGGCTGAGCTACCATTGATATTCAATCCAACAATATTTGCATTGTTGGATGTTCCGCCCGTGCCTACGCCTACCAATGACGTTGCCACGTCAGCAACGGCGGTAACCGTCATTTCTTCGCCATCGATACGCACGCGGTAATCGCCGGTATCATGCGCCCATTTAGAAGCAATGAATTCACTGCCATTGTTTCGGGTACGAACGGTCACTTGCGAAGCATCTAGAATATTTAATGTGTCGGTATCATTTGAATCTAATCTCTGATCAGAGGTAGCTCCGCCACTAGAGTCTAGGATTCCTACATCGTATGGCGCGGCTGCTCTGCCATTGATATCGACATGAATCCATTTCTGCGTGAATACCTCATCGTAGCCAGCGATATAGAAATCAAGTGGGTCGGGACCAATATCGGTAGGTGGGTTGGTTATCTTCATACGTTTCCATGTATCGAGCGTTTCCCACGTAGCTAACAGATTGTTAGTTACCGCCGCTGCACGCTCAAACCAGATTTGCACACTAGCGACTCGCGGTGAGTCGGCAGTGCCTTTATTAATTGTCCAACCGACATGCGCCGCTAATTGTCCGTCATCACTGAGGCTATAGGTGTTAGCGGTATCATATCGACCAACACCCAAACGGTCTATCGATCGGTCACTAATGTTTCTCGGTCCGCTTGTTTTAATTAACTGAAGAGAAGCGCCATCAGTCCGACTACCCGTGAAATCATTTACAATTCCGAAATCATCATCAGGCGTCTTTAGCGACTTAAGGACTCTGGCGGAATAGTCAAGTGTCCAAGCTATGGCCTGATTCTCAATGAAACCGCGCTCTGTAAAGCGTAGCCTGCCCCCCTCGCTACCGACTAGACCTGTAGTCGTATCCATGAATCCCTCATTGGCTAAAAGGCATTCACGCAATAGAGTTTGCAAATCATTTGATGTCTGCTTACCCATTGCCACGGTATCCGCCCACCCGGGTACACGCCTTACATTTGGTACACCTACCTCATTCAATAGGCGAGACCAACGGGTACCCGGAGGTTCGGCGTTGTAACCATTTCCTGAGCTATCTACAGTGGAGAAATTATATGCATCGAATACCGCCATGTGAGCAACGGCATCTTGGTCTTTTTCTGCATTAGGCAATAGGAAAATTGAGCCGATGTTACCGCACTGGCCAGTGACCCCCGAACCGCTAAGAAAGAATCCACCCCCGGATAGTGGGAATGTAACATATTGCCAATCGAAAGTTGTGGCTGACGCATTCTGTACCATCAATCGATGATGCATCCACGTATTCAATACCCAGCCACTATTAATTACATCGCCGGAATCGACTTTGGCCACACCATTACGATCGTACGCAATTACACGATAGGCACCTGTTTTCATAATGATGTCCCAAAAGCTAATACCAGATGCACCGGTATTGCCTACCCAACATCGGAATAAAATCGTGTCGGCAGTGGGGTAATTAGCGAGGTAGTAGAAGAAATCGAATTGCCAATGTCCCGCAAAGCTGTGTGAGGCGACATTCATAATTAAATATGAATTGCCTGTTAGTTGTACCGCTGGCTTGGAACCAGGCAAGGCGCTATTTTGCGCCCAATTGAAAGTACCGCTAAGAGCTACTGCCTTCCCTGAGGTATTGCCGATAATCAATGGAGTGTCCGTGCTCTCCAAATCCTCTAGAGGCATGTAAGTTACTAATTGCGTTGCTCCGGTATCCGATGTATAGATTGGCGAGTTATTGATTTTACGACCTGTGCCTGTTGTTAATTGGTGCCTACGATCGAAAGCTTGAATTCGTACATGGCGGATTTCGGCAACATCGTAATTAGCTGTCCAGTCAGGTACTAATCCTTCGAAGCGCGTCTTTAAGCCATTACCCGCATTCCAAGAAATGCGAATAGGCGTATTGACTCCGAGCAATCCGTAATATGGTCCGGCTAAATTCCTTGGAGAGAAGCGCTTACCGGCTGCACTAGAGGGATTCGTTTTATCGAAGTTAATGAATGTGACAAAGCAATAATCCGGAGAGGCATCATTGCCTTGATCTTCTGGCGTAAATCCATGATGAATAAAAATTGTGTCATCGAATAAAACATAGGTAGAGACATCTGTCCATACTCCTCCAAGAAATAATTCGACTAAAATGGTTAGCTGAGTACCCGGAAAGGTAGTAGCCATGGATTACCCCGGAACAATCGACGATTGGTAAATACGCACTTTGCCCAGTCGGAACGCTTCCTTAAGAGCCTCATAGAGCCAGTCCCCGCTAGGGCCTTCTACACGAATTGTTACCCCAACTGAGCCGCTTCCTTGTGCTCTCATTTGGTTTGCATTGGCAGCCGGATAAACCATGCTGCCCTGAGGAGTACGAATTAATTCAGCACCCTGCTCACCCGTACGGATTAGACCGCTTGCTACGCCTCCTACAGCGTGTCCACGCGCGCTAAGTCCTACTGAGACAACCTGAGAGCCTAGTACCGCTGCAATCGCGTCACGAGCCGCATAGAGACTGCCTCTATCAAGCTTTACGCGAGCATCGGTAATGTGTTGCTCAGGAATTCCCTCAACATCAGCGATAACGCCAGCGGCAAACTTATGGAAATCAGCCTGAGCTTTCTTTAGCTTAGGACCAATTCCCGGAATCCAACCGAATGCCTCTACTGCTCCGTCAATAATTCGACCGAACCAAGTAAGCATTGCAACGGCAAATACGTCCATTCCCTTTTTGGCACCTGACAATGTGTCGCCTACGCCAGCAAGGTATTTGATGAATAGACCGATCAATCCGCCGACAACTACCAGCGCGGCAACCAACGTCACCCCGAGGAATGTCCCCAGGTATTCAAGGAATGGCTTTAGTTTTTCAATCGAATCCTTGTTTTTATTCCATTCGTCTTCCAAATTGTGGAGCATGTTAATTAACGGAGGTCCGGATTTAGTCCAGAATTCTTGGAATTTGTCAGCAACTAATGCAATGCCCTCACGCATTTTCGGCCAGATATTGTCAATGAAATACTGCACAACAGGGAAGAGCTTTTCTCCTAATTGCGCTTTGAGCGTTTCTATTTTACGCCTAGCGGTTTCAATTGCCGCGCCGAATCCACCACTCATAGTGTCACTTGCGCGCTTTGTTGCGCCTTCCATATCGTGCATTTGATTCTTAGCAGTGTCTAAATTCATTGCATAAAGCGATGCACCTAGGTCTTCTGCCTGAGTACCGAAAAGAGCTACCGCCGCTTGTGCTTGCTTTACAGGATCCTTGATAGCGCGCAATTTATTAAGGGTTAATTCAAGTGCACCACTCGCACTAGTGCCACCCTTGCCAATGGCGGTAGCCATGTCCTTAGCATTCAAGCCGAGCAACTTAAAGCCATTGGCGGTAGTGGTGCTACCGTCGACAGCTCTAATAGCGAATTCCTTTAGTGCGTCAGCCGCTACGTCGGAATCTCTTGCGCCAGCTTTAATAGCCTGGTCAATCAAGCCAAGCGCTTGCGTTCCGTCAAGCCCTAACTTACGGAATTGGGTACCGTATTCATTAAAGGTATCAAGTAAGTCTTGTGCTTTATCGTCGCCTAATTGGAAACCCTTTTGAATCAAATCGAATGCTTGCTTTGGATCATCGACCAATCCGGTACGAATTAACTGACTTGCTGCTCTGGAAATCGACGCAGCATCTTCGCCTGTTGTCGCCATGAGCGTTGATATTTCTTCTGTCATAGCTTTAACAGACCCTGCCGACGTGTCGGCAACGCCTTTCATGTTCTGCATGACAGCTTTAATTGTGTTGTTAATGTCGTCTATGCTCTCGCCGAAATTATCTGCATAGACTTGACCAGCAATCTTGCCTGCGATTTTCATTTCAGCAGGCGATAAGCCTAACTGTGCTCCAAGCTTTCTATTTGACGTATCGCGAGATACCGCGATGTCGAATGCTTCCTTAAGTTTATTCGCTGCTAGTGTGGCTACGGCTAAGCCTGCTCCGATAGCAGCGCCAGCGGCAATGCCGACCCCACCCAATTTGCCTAGCACAGCGCCAGTCTGGCCTAGCTTGCCAAGTAAACCGTCTACGCCTTGCTGTGCCTGGTCATGAATTGCACCCTTGAATTTCTTACCGAATGACTCTGTCTTGTTGCCAGCGTTATCCGCTTCCTTGCCTGTGTCCTTGAAACCATTACTGAGCGCCTTAGCGGCTTTCTGGCCTACGTCATTGAGTGCCTGAGTTGCGCGCTCTAATTTCTTTTCGCTAGCCGTAGCGGAATCAAAAGCGCTACCCGAACGATCAACTCCGCCGACAGTGATGGTTACATCATTCGCCACTTAATTCCTCCTCTCCTCTGCTAGCGTATTCAACAATTCGATACATTTGAATTAGTTCCGCATCTTCCGCTAGCAGTGTGGAGAGCGTGTAACCGCCGTAACGCCTTAATAACTCGTCGACTAGTTTTGCCCTGCTAAGGATTCCTGGCTCAATTTGACGGCTTCCATCAATGCGAATTCCTCTTGTGGCGTAGTATTTGGCTTCTTTCCATTCGTCGATGCTTTTCCCGCTTCTACGGTTACACCCGCTGCCTGAGTAACCCACACATCGACAATCTTCATTACTAATTCAATATCGAGAGAATAGAGACCGGTCGATGGGACGTAAATCTCTTCCCCTTCCATCATCTGAACATGACTAGGGGAACCTTTCGCAATTTCAACTACTGAGCCGCTTACCTCATCCTCTAAATTCCATTCAAGGATGTTCGATGCGATTGTGCCAAGCAATTTGTCTAGCGGCTCACGGAAACTATCGCTGGTTAGTTCCTTGCCAATATCAGCAAGTGTGCTTACCGCCATGAGATCGCCAATAGGCAGACGACGCATTTTAATTTCTAAACCTTCGAATTCATCCGTGAATTTCAGAATGAGCGAACCGCGCTTGTAACCCATTGCATGCTCCTATGTGGACTATCTAATATGGATTGTATAATGTGAACTGTCCCAAAGTAGAGGGGATTAACCGAGGAAGGTGACAACCCCCTCTACCCTAGTTATTCGTTAGCTTATGCCCACGTGGGAACGGTACCGTCAGCCAGCACACCCGGAGCGGTAGCACCAAGGGAACCATCCTGGCCACGGTTCATAGAGAAGTCTGTATAAAGGACCTCACACGCTAGCGTCTTAGAAGCAATTACAAGCGTAGTAGTGCGAGCTACCGACGTAGAGGGAACCGTCTTGAATACATCGAAGAATGAGGGCGTGGCGGCAAAGTTAACCGCCGTTGTGTTCAGAGTGATATTGAAATCTGCCAGCAAGAGAATGCGCTCAATGGCTGACTTGTCAACACCCGTAACGTCAAGCACAGCGCGCGGAGTTGCAAACTGGAAACTCTGAACATCAGTCTTAATTGCTTCTACCGCTCCGGCCGAATCATCGACAGAGAGAGTAGTCCACCCCATACCAGACTGCTTAGCCATTACTGAATACCTCCTGCAATTGTTGGGAGCGCGAAAGCGAATAACGCGCTAGCGGCTGCAAAGCAGCAAAGCGAATAACGGAAAAGTTTCATCGGAGGAATACCAGCAAGAATTAGCAGAATTAACGCGAGAATGTAAAAGACTACTTGCAAGGTATGCATTAGCCCTGCTCCAATCGCGTAGCCAACTTATCTTGATTGGTTTGAAAATCGTCTACCCAATCCTCTAAATCAGTATGTGTATAGCTCTCCTTTCTAGGGTTACCTCGCCAGTCGCCATTTCGCCGGATTGCAATTGGATCACGCTCTAATGGTTCACGGTGAGTTTCAAAACAATTTTGACCAGGCTGGAAAGTGAATGTTACGACAGTGCCTAACGTCTGATAGCTAAATACCATTCCACGCTTACGAGCAATTTCAGCTAATAGATTGGCAGCCTCTACTTTCCTTGGGTCGGTTAAGTCATATCCCATTTGCCAGCCGGAATGGTACTTAGGGCATTCAATTGCTTGACAACTGACAACGCGGTAATGTGTCGCTAACGGCTGATGTAATTCATAGCTAGACATGGCATGTGCGGGTAAGGCTGGCGTAATACGAATCTCACCCATCGGGCCGAATTGAGTACTCATTTCGACTTTCCTTAGAAGTCAGTCTGAACGGGATTGCGTACCGCGCTCACGAGGAATTGCGCATTTGTGAACGTGCCTACGCTGACTACTCGCAACCATTGCTTGATTGCAAGCCCTGTAACGGCTATACGCCCACTTGCAGGAGCAGCAACAAGCGCGGTAGTAGTCCAGCCTGCTACGTCAGCGTATGGGTCTCCTGAGCCGTTATCGTTGCTGTGCTGAATTTTCAGCGTAACCGAGGTTCCCGCGAATGCGAATAGATGGTAATACAATTGCCCACCAAAGGAACCGGGTGAGGCTGAGCCTAGGTCTAAGCCAGCAACGTTACCGGCTGCCCCCTGAGTGAGCTTGCCAGCGGTTAATTGCTGGCACCATTCGAGACCAAACGAATTAGACTGAGCGTTGACACCTAATAGGAATGAACCATCATCAGCGCGGTTACCATCATAATTGATTTGCTTTGCGATAAGGTTAGCAATTGCATTACCGGCAACTACCCCATGCCCATAGCTAGCAAGCCGATCAGTTGTCGGCAGAGCACTAAAACTTGCATGCGAACGGAGAGCAGCAGGATCGAAATAGCTAGTAAAAGTGAATTCGCCATCACGCTTACCGCCTAGGCGAGCGTTTGCTAACTGTGTGATATCAGTCATCATTAAAGGACTGTTACCGCCACGAATGGCGTTAAGGCTATTGATGTCACCTCCTAAATCATTTCCGTCTACGTACAGTTGATCCCCTAGGCCACTCGCTTTTGCCATCTCTCAACTCCTACTGAATTTGTGGCCAAACGTCATTGACGATACATGGAATTACAATGTCATAAATACGGAATAGAGCGCCATCCATCTCTACATAACCAGCCTGAGCGAATAGCGGTTGTCCCGATGCACCAAGCAAATCGACGTTCCTGATAATGCCCCCGAAATCAAAATCATCATGCAAATTACGTATCATGTTACTAACCGCTCGCATCATCGAAGGATCAATTTCATCACGCGGTTCGGAAAGCATGTTGGTAAAGATTCGCATGATGAAAACAATTCGAGCACTCGTAACCGATAACCCGCTAGCTGTCCCAACACTCTCGATACGATCGCACCAAATGGCAGCCTCTAATCCCGTGCCAGGCTTACGCTTTGGCTCATGTGTGCTTACCTTATCGAAATATCCTGTACGCTGAGCCTCGCTCACAACCGCGTCTAGAATCGGCTGTAGCCAACTCTCGCTAGCATCTGTGCCTACCGGAGCACTGAGGTTTACCGCCGTTGCAAAAGCGTCCACGTTAAGATCAGCATCGGTAGCGGTAACCATTGGTGCATATAAACCAGGGGCACCGTACGTATGTAAATGGGGACCTAGGCTAGTCCCCACATTACTAACCCCACCGTCGCCCCAATCAATTTTGTAAGTGACGGTTTCCGGGTGGTCATCAGAGATTGCAATTACTGCCGACACGCTGAGATCAGTAGGTGTTACAGTCATTGTCACAGTCGGCGGAAAATGGTTGATTACGTCATAGACGAAATCAATTCCATAGAATGTTGTCGTTAGGTTATTTGGGAGGTTACCCGGATTGTTATGGAAACCACCGGAGTTAGCGGTAACAGCATTGTCACTTGAATTCTGCGGGAATGCATTTGCGATGAATACATAATCCGTAATGGTGTCGTACGTCAGCCAGACAGTTGTACCCGGGCCTATGTTGAGTGGCACTGCTAGGTTAACTGTGTTCCAACCGATTGCCAGCGAATCAGGCATGTCAACTGTAGCTAGAATCACATCACTCGGGGTACGAATATAAGCATTTCGATTGTTGAATGTCGCTGATACAACCGCGCTGTAAACGCGAATAGCGGTAACATTCAAATCATTGTTAACTAGATACCGTACGCCTAACTCATAATCAACTCCCGGTTCACTGGTAGCAGCCGGATTAGCTCCACCCCATGCATTAGTCATAGTCTCACCTCCTACCTATTCATAATTTTAACAAATTTAGCAATCGCGGGTTTTGCAATTTTTGCTTTATCAACATTCAATTGTTGCTTGATTAACCGGAATGTACGATAACCCTTGAATCGACTTGTGCGGTTACGTCTGTCAACACCTTCTAGCCAGCCACCGTAAACCACCCGAGAGTCTGAAATGGTTCGTGACTGAACGCCTCTATCAACTGTGATTCGTGTCCAGTAATATGGAGTTGGGTCTCTAATTACAGTTTTCAATCTGGCGACTGTGCGCTTAACTCCCTCCTGTGCAACCAAATCATTTACTTCAGTTATCATTCTTTGTCCGGCTGCCCGCGATGCTGCTCTGTCCCAAATTGGCGAGCCTTGTGCTCGTGTGATATTCACTCGGAAGAATGGCATTTAAACCGCACGCGCTCTTAGCTTGCGTCCATAGGTCCGATAAACTTGCTCACGTAAGTTCTGTAGACCTGTATCGGCTGACTCATGCTGGTTATCACCACTGCCGACTGTACGCGCGTAACCGCCTGAGGCTTGCTCTAACATGACGATTGCCTCAGCGATATTCAATTCATTGATGAGCGGAGTTAACATTTCAAATCGATGCGCGTAAACAGAATCGCCGATAGTGTGCGCGGCTGCTGTAGAGCCTAGAGCGGCTCTCCTAGCGGTAAATGTACGTAGGGCAAAGATGTCAGCCGTAGAGGCATTGTGAACGGCTAGCGCGGTACCGTCTACAGCGCGGGTAACCGTAAGGTTGTTACCGGCAATGTCATCAATTCGCATGCGCTCTGAATCAATCAGAATTGTTTCCTCAATTGCGAATGCCGTACCATCGGTAACTGTCACTGTCTTAGCGTTATTGGTTGCGGTTAATGCATTCTGTAGATTTTGCGCAGTGTCCGACATTAGTCGAGTGGTCAATACCATTCGCTCGGTACCAATAAGCACAATAGAACCAACCCCTACAGGGTAATTGCCACCTGAGGGGTTGATAATAATTGTGGTTACGGATGAATTTATGCTTGCACCAAGTGAGCCGCTTGGGATAGATACATCGGTATCTTTGTCACCCCATAAACCATCAATTGAAATAGCACGCTGGAAAGTAGTTCCGCTCCGGAATGAGGATGAGCTACTTAGATTGATTTCAATTAAGGTATATGGAGGTTCGTCGATGTTATCCCATCGGCGTAAGAAATAGTCGGTACCCGTGATGACTGTTCCGCCAGCGGTGAGCGTGTTTACAGAAATAAGACTATTGTTTTCTAATTGCAATTGCCACGGGAAAGCCATTTGATAGTTAGGCCAGTCGAACGTTACCGTTTTACGCTCGGGGTAGAAACGTCGATGGCATAAGCTCTCGATAGACCGCGCGCCAGCCTCTAGCTTGTTATCAATAAGTGTCCGTGCTCTGGCCATATTGCGTATTTCCAGAGAGCTCATTACTTGCTCTCTGGTAGCGTAGGCGACCATTCCCAACTCCCGATTGCTTTCTACGGCACTACATTAGGGGCCAATATTTAGTTGTATTCATATCTATTTACTATTTGCAATCTAAATTAACTCTCCGCTTGTGCATCAATTCAGCGTTTTTCTTTTGAATTTCGTAGGTAGGCGATTTGGGACTAGGAGGATTCTTACTATAAAAATCATCGTAGAAGACGATTAGCTCGCACCATTGCTGATTGTTTTTATGGACGTAATATGAAACGTAAGCAATCGACGTAAAGGTTAGAAGTAAACAAGAAAGGGCGCAACCTATAAAAGTCCAAATTAACGGAACTTGTTTTCTCAGCCTTGACTTTTCTTTTTCCTTTTCCAATTCCGTCATTGCGTCATCATTTCATAATAGACGATAATCCATAACAGAAGCAATGTTATTCCAGTGAGGAAGGCTGAGATGGGGACAATGGTTCGGGCGTATCTTGTTCGCCATTCCCGCTCGGTAATATGGCTTTGGCTAAGTATTTTAAATTCACCAGGGGAACGCCTAGGAGGAGTGCGCAAATGAATAGAGCTATCGGGTTCCAAGATGAGTTTATAGCTTGGATCAATACGCCTGCTGACCCTGTACCCATTGCGAGGATATCCCTTGCTATTCTTACGATTCTTTCCGGTTTCATTGCCACGCACGTAACCCATTCCCCTCTAGCAGGGGTGAGGGTGGAATACAACGGTAATGAATTCCACCCTCAACACCCTTAAAATAACGTTACTCGAATTCGCTAAAATCGGGGTCAGAGCCTACTGAACGGCTGCTAGCCTTTTTGGCTGGCGCTTTCTTAGTCACCCTTTTACTAGCGGATTGGTTCTGCTCCGCTTCCTGGCCAGCGCCATCCGTCGAATGGACAGTAGAGCTGTCCTCCTTTACCTCTGAGGAGCGGCTCGCCGTCATTTGGGCATGCTCTTGGTGGGATGCTGTCTCGTCGTTGTCTGAGCGCGCTTCGCTCTCTGAGGATGCTAAGGAGTCCGTACCACCCTCCACTTTGGACACTGATGGCGATTCCTCCTCATCTAATTCCGCTGGCCTGTCAACGTCACCAAGCATTGCGCGACGAATAACTACGGGTGGCCTAGGGTCGCTTGCTTCCTCTGCCGTGTAGCTATCAGACGTTCCCGTTGCCGCTTCCTGAGGGTGCGTATTCTTAGCCATTACTTAGCCTCATCCTCGGAATCAGCCTTATTGATTGCGGTTTCCGTAACACTGTCTCCCGTCTTCTCAGTGACCGAATCATCTTCAGTGTTCTCAGAAAACGTAAGCGTGTAGTACTTATCTAAATCGAATTGCTTTGCGACGGAATCTTTTACCGTCATCGTAAGGCTGAGTGCAGGCGTAGCGCTTGCCCAACTCTTATTACGACCGTCCGAGTAATCCGGAACGAAATCCAAAACCACATCGGAAACACCCGGAGTTTCTACCTTGCGAGCAAGGCGAACCTTTGCGGTAACATCCCTCTTAGCCATGACCTCATCCCTTAAAATTAAACTTATTTCAGGATTTGAATTAAGCATTTAATTCGATGTTGAATTAAGCATTTGGCTGAGCTAAGAGGTCCGGCCGACGCATAATCTTAAGCCCAGTCGGAATATAGGTGACGCCACCAAGAATTGTGCCACCCGAACCGGGGTCAGCGATATTCACGCTGAGCCATTCAAAGCCAGCACTGAGGCTTGCAGCCTCAATCTCGAATACCACTAAAGCCTGATTAGCTGCCTTGATAGGGCCAGAGTCAGGCAATGCAAGCGTTGCTGAGGCTGCCTGATTTACTTCCGTCCATACCTCAGTGCCAGTAAGCGCGGCTGCCGTTGACTTGTAATACCAATCGGTAATCGCTGCCAAGTTCTGCGAGGTACCGCCAGTGTTCGCGTTGTGCTCCTGTAAGACAATGTTGATTGTGTCCGTACCTGCTGAAGCAGGATTCTTACGGAACACTACAGCAAGCGTATCGTAATTACGCATGTGAATACGCTTACCAGTATTGGCACCGGCCGCAAGATCAGCCACATCGTTAATGCCGACACTAATATCATAGTAATTGCCTAAACCGCGAGGCATCTAATTACTTCCCTTCCGAATTGTCGTTAGATTTTTCTTCCTCAGTTACCGGAGGAGCAACCTGAATGAATTCCACACTAGACATGAATTCGTCAAGCGCCCCGTAGGCTTCCTCCTTTGTGGAGTATCCACTTTGGAGAGTCATGGGAATTCCACGATTGGCGTTTGGCTGGCGCACTCGGACGGCATACGTGTCAACGTTCGCGTAGTCATCCTTAACGGTGTAAACGTCTACAGTGGACCCGTTGTCAAGGTGCACGTAAGTCTTATCTTCTAACTTAACCCAAGTACCCATAATCAATTAATTCCTTACGCCAGCTTGACGAACGGAGAAAGGGTAGCCCCACCATTCTGCGGGGTAATGGGACTCATGAGCCACGGACGACCGTCAACACGCTCGATAACACGGAACGCGGTAACATCCTGGTTAAAGCGGAAATCTTCAGACTGACGCGCGCTCATAGCCTGGCGATCGCCTACCAAATAGAAACCGAAATCAACAAAGTTGATATCGCCAGTGACACCCGTAGCGGCTGCCTTCTCAGAAACAATTACCGGACAACCGAGAATGGTAAGCGGCTGAGAATCATTACCACTAGAGAAGCCTGCCCCACCGAGCAACATCGGCGTAGTGGTACCGCCGACAGCGAACGGCATCGTAAGGAGGTTCGGAATTGAATCAGGCGAAACAATCCACACAGCGCGGTCTAGCGACTGAGGCAGCATGCGCGAATACATGTTAGCGATATCAGGCCAGTCGATATTCTGTCCGGAACCCGTTCGCGTGATGTTAATCGCAGCAGGAGCATTCAAGAAACCAAGAGGCTCGCCTACGCCCTTACCAATGAAGAATGCAACATCTTCGAACCATGCAAGAGCCTCAGGGAAAATCTCCCCTATAAATGCTTCCATCGACGGCTGAGAATCACGAATCAATTCATTCGGAACCTCGGTGTAAAGCACAAGCTTCTGTGCACGTAATTCCACCCGACCGAATCGCGGGCGACTCTCGGTAAGGGTTGCACCTTCCTCAGTCCAGTAACCCACAACGCCACCAAACACGCTGGAAACGTTGGAAGTGCTGTCAACAGTCGGGAAGGGAACCGTAAGCGAATCCATCGGAATAACACGCGCACGTGACCGAACAATTGCGCGCTCTAATGCAACACGCAAAAGCTCAGCGCGGAGGATTTCCGGAATTAAGAAACCGCCGTCACTGGGCTTAATGCTGGACATTGCATTCTGTAATTCGAGCATCTTCCGAGAATTCTCAGGCGTCTTATAGCCATGCTCGGAAATGGTATGCAAAAGCTCAGCGGCACTATTGAATGAGCCATCATGCTTAGCGCCTACCGCGCTCTTGTTATAAATAGTTGACGGACGGATATGGCGCGCGTTAGGCGAATCGAGATTGAGCCGATTCCGCGTGGCGGTATCCATGCCCTTTTCCCGTAACCAATCAACCATGAACTTCTCAGTCTGCTCATTAACTTGATTGAGAAGTTCAGGGTCCTTAGCAATCCGAGCGTTAACCGAATCTTCTACGAAATCCGCAAAATTCTCGGGGTCAGCGAGTAGAT
>Ga0066681_10000010_pt1 | contig 30600 bp, 28 predicted proteins | sample GraSoiAngelo_130_FD_65629 | JGI IMG/M metagenome (GOLD analysis project Ga0066681, IMG submission 65629) | Grasslands soil microbial communities from the Angelo Coastal Reserve, California, USA - 14_0929_02_20cm | ecosystem: Environmental > Terrestrial > Soil > Grasslands | place: USA...
GGATTGCCGGACAGCGAAGCGGCATAATTCTTAACTCCGTTTACGTCCAGCACCACGCGCACCACGCCGTTGTGATTTTGTGCCACGCGCACCGCCAGCAGCAGGCCGTCGTCAACGTGGATATTCGCGCGTGTCACTTCCGGCGTCAGCTGCGCCGAATGCAAATCAAAAAAGATGCGCTCGGGATTCGCAATGCGCCCCGAAGTGTATTGCACGCTGTCTTCGAGATCGATCGTTACCCGCGTGGCGTCGCCGTTGGAAGCCGCGCGAATCCGCTGCACCTGCGGGATCCCGCGTGATCCCTTGCCGCTGACGGATTTGCCGCCGGAGTGTGCTGGCGCCTCCGCGCGCGGTTCCTCAATACTTGACCATGCCGTCTTTGCATTGGAAGCCGCGTTGTTCGCGTCGGGCGGTACGTCGCCGTTTTGCAGCAGCGCCAATTCCGCCAGCGCTTCTTGCGCTTCGCGTTTTCTCGGCGAACGCGGATAGCGTTTCAGGAAATCTTCATAAGTTTTCTTCGCCAGCCCCGAATCCCCCAAATGCTCGCGCTGCAGCTTCGCCGTTCGCAGAATCGCATCCTGGCAATACTTGCTCGTCGGATATTCGCGCACCAGGAATTGGTAAGTGTCCACGGCCGACTGGTAGTAAGCGCGTCCAAAACGGTCGCCCATCTCGGTGTAAAGTTCCGCAACGGCCAGCAGGGAATCAGGGACTTCCGGAGCCCGCGGCGTAATCATGGCGACGCGGCGATAAACCAAAACCACTTGTTTGTAATCTGCGAGTGTGCGTTTTTCGGCGGGTTTGCTGTTCAGCGCCGCGCGCTGCTCTTCCGCGCGCGCAAATTGCGCTGTCGCCGACTGGCGCTTCAGCGACGCGGTGGCGGCGGCTTCCGCATTCGTTTTTGCCGGTGCCGCAGAAACAAAAAACAGCGCAGCGCTCAGCGCCGCAAAAACCGGCGAAAGACGGGCGAAGCTCATCCGCAATGTTTTTTCCGCCCCAAACATCAACCCGCATCCCCCAAACGTCATGACCGAAAAACCGCCATGCACTTCAGACTTCAGAAAAAAACAAACCTAGAAAAAACAAACGCCAAAAAATTCAAACTTCCGAGGCGCCAATTTCTCGCCCCGGAAAACCAAAAAAGCTGCCAACTGCGTGCAGCTCTTTCTATTCGTTGGTGAATACGATGCGGCCTTCTGGCGTGACGTCTTTGTGGATCGCGTGGGAACCGACGTAAGCGCCAGCAAGACGTCCTGAGCCTGGCCGGAAGTAGGCGTTCTGTACTTTCTGCACATAGTTCCGCGTCTCTCGGAACGCGGGGACGCCGTGAACTTTGTCCACAGCACCCTCACCCGCATTGTACGCCGCCAGGGCTAGGTCAAGGTTGCCATTGTATCGTTCTAGCAACCACTTCAAATGTTTAACCCCGGCGTCGATATTTTGTTGCGGGTCGAACACGTCATAGGCTCCGTATCGTTGTGCCGTCGTGGGAATCAACTGCATCAATCCGCCGGCGCCCTTGTGCGACCACGCCTTGGGATTCCAGTTCGATTCCGTTTCGATCACCGCGCGGACCAGTGCAGGATCCACGCGATGGCGGTCCGCCGCTTCTCGTACGATTTTTTCGACGCCGTCGCGGCCCATGTCCAGGGCCAGACGGCTGCGTCCCGTAAAAGAAGTTTCGGAGGGCAAGTAGATGCTGGTGCGCGGCTTCGCGGCAGAGAGCTTCGGTGATGGCGGTTCGGCGTTCACGAAAAATTGCCGTCCGTCATCATTCAGGACCTTGGCGATCTGCGCGTTCGCACCATTCGCGAAAAACGATGCGAAGAAAATCGCGCAAAAAGCCAGCGTGGTCCTAATTAGCCTTGCCGTGTTTGCCGTGCGTCTCGTCATTCCATTAGCCCGGTCGACTGTTACCCCGGTTGTGCCGGGGTTCTGCCTTGGGGAAGGCGACAACAATCTTGGAACCTACTACACAGCAGACAGTTTTCAACATTGGCGTTTTATCGTCAATGTTCCTTCCGTACTAGGCCCCCATCCGAGCGGTCTACCCAAAGGGAGGTCGCCTGGCGGTGGCTCATCTTGCTACGTGCTCCTGGGACAAGGAGTCGGCCGCTTGATAGCCGCACCCGTAAATGTCTCCCGTAAGACACGGTTCTGGCGCAACCCCATTATAACAAGGGCTCTAGTAGGGAGGGGATGCTCAATAGGGCACTTTTTAGGCCAGCTGTGTCTTTGGCGCCAGCCTCTGCAAGGTCAGGCCTTCCCCCCCCTGAACCGCCTAGCTGTTTGGCCAGCGCCTGTATCAGCTTGCCAGCATGGACTTTAGCGGTCAGGTCCTTGGTGACGCCGGCGATCAGGGCTACTTTTCCGTTTTCCGGCATGCCCAGAGCAACCACTCCGGAACCCAGCTTCTGCCGCAGGCTGTCCACAAGTTGCCTAAGTCCTTCGCGATCAACATTTTGCACCTCTGCGGCAATAAGTTTAATCCCTTTAACAACTTGCACGCGGCCTGCGAGGTCATCGATTTGGCTGAGCGCCCCTTTGCGTTTCATGTCCTCAAGCTGCTTGTGGGCAGATTTTAGCTGGCTTTCGTAAAAGTCAATTAGCCGCTCGCCGAAGGTCGCTAGGGTCTCGGCCCGTTCTTCCTCAATGCGAACCTTGCTACGGAACCCTGAAGCGAGCGCAGCTAGCTTCTGGTAGTGCTCTACTGCGCCAATGCCGGTGACGGCTTCGATGCGGCGAACGCCCGCGGCCACGGATTCTTCGCTAACGATTTTGAGCACGCCGATATCGCCGACGCGCTGGACGTGGGTGCCGCCGCAAAGTTCCTTGGAGTAGAAGCCGCGAGTGGCACGAGGATCGGGGATGGTCACCACGCGGACGTTGTGTTCAGGATACTTGTCGCCGAAAAATGCGAGCGCGCCGGAAGCCAGAGCCTCTTCGAGCGAAGTCACGTTCGTCTCGATTTCCGTGTTCAGGCGAATCTCGTCGTTCACCTGTTGCTCGATGTCGCGCAGCTCTTCCGCATCCACGTGCGCGAAATGCGAAAAGTCAAAGCGCAGCCGGTCGGGAGCATTCAGCGAGCCGGACTGTTTTACGTGCGTGCCCAGAATATTGCGCAGCGCCGCATTCACCAGGTGCGTTCCGGTGTGATTGCGAACGATGCGCGCGCGGCGGTCGGCATCGGCCACGACCGCAACGCGATCGCCGACGCGCAGCGTGTCCTTCGCCACAACTTTGTGTGCGACGAGTCCCGCGACGGGATAAAATGCGCCCGTTACTTCCGCGAGCAGTTGCGATTCCGAATTGTCGTAGAACGCGCCCGTGTCCGCCACCTGCCCGCCGGACTCGGCATAAATCGCCGTGCGGTCGAGGACAATTTCGCCGCTTTCGCCCGGCTTCAGCTCGTTGACCGCTGCATTTTTCGTAATGATCGCTTCAATCCGAGAATCCTTCGCCGTCGTCCCATGATAGAAGTCCGGCTCCGTCGTGAAGCGGTCCGCAATCTTTGCATACGCCGGATTCGCCGCCTCCTTCGCCCCGCCTTTCCACGACGCGCGGCCCCTTTGCTTCTGCAAATCCATTGCGTTGTCAAAGCCAGCCCAGTCGACATCGATGCCTTCGAGGCGTGCAGCTTCTTCTATGACATCTCTTCGAAGACCAAACGTGTCGTATAAACGAAAGGCTTGTTCGCCTGGCAGCGTCACTTGCTTGATTATCAGTCCTCCTCCGGACGGTCGGCTGACCTTCTCTTTATTCAAAGGCGCTGCAAATTCTTTAAACTTTTCAAGGCCTACTGTCATCGTTCGCCGAAAACGTTTGGTTTCAGCCGTCAAAGCCTGGCGCACTTGGCGAATGCCCTCACGGATTTCGGGATAAGCGTTCCCCATCAACTCAACAACTTTTTCGGCCATCTTGGGCAGGAAATCGTCCGGAATATTCTCAGGTAACCCAACGTTCAGAAGTGCCCGATTTACTATCTTGCGCAACACGTAGCCGCGCCCTTCGTTAGAGGGAGCCACGCCGTCGGCAATCAGAAACGTCGCGGCGCGGGAATGGTCAGCAATAATTTTTCGCGAAGTCTCCTCATCAGCATCGGTCATATCGTGGTGTAAAAGGTTGGCGGCCTCTGACATAAGTGGCTGGAAGAGATCGGTATCGTAGTTGGAGATTTTTCCCTGCAGAACTGCGGCGATGCGTTCAAGGCCCATGCCTGTGTCCACACAAGGCTTCGGAAGTGGTGTGAAGATGCCGTCGCTACCGCGATTAAACTGCATGAAGACGAGATTCCAGATCTCAACGTAGCGGCCGCAATCGCAGGGGAATTTGCAATCCGCGTGGCCTTCGTCGGAAGCGGCAGGGCCCATGTCGTAATGAATCTCGCTGCACGGTCCGCACGGGCCTGTATCACCCATGGCCCAGAAATTCTCGTCGAAACCGGGGATGGGGACTATGCGGTCCTCAGCGACACCCTGACCCAACCAGGCACCATGCGCCTCCTCGTCGACTCCCAGAATCGCGCCGTCGGGAAGTTGAACGCCTCCGAAAACTGTGACGTACAGTTTGCCCTTTGCAATGTCAAACCAATCTGCAGAGGTAACAAGTTCCCATGCGAACGCGACTGCATCCTCTTTGAAATAATCGCCGAACGAAAAATTGCCGAGCATCTCGAAAAACGTGTGATGGCGCTTGGTGAAGCCGACATTTTCCAGGTCGTTGTGCTTGCCGCCGGCGCGCACGCATTTTTGGGCGGAGGTGGCTTTGTTGTAGTCGCGTTTTTCGAGGCCCAGGAAAACGTCCTTGAACTGGTTCATCCCCGCGTTGGTAAAGAGCAGCGTGGGATCGCCATGCGGCACCAGCGACGAGCTGCGCACCCGGCGATGACGTTTGGACTCAAAGAAGCGCAGGAAGGCTTCGCGGATTTCGTTGCCGCTCCAAGACTTTTCCCTTGTGCCTGCGCGCGTCACGTCTGGCTCAACACCGAAGAAATTTTCATGGTAGAAGTATCGCAGAGACCCGCACGAGCGGCAATCTAGCCTCCTCGCAGGTTCCCTTTGAGGCGACTGCACCCCCCCACCCCCGGCATGAAATTGCATGAATATCAAAGGAAAGGACTTACAAAAAAAGTATTCGTAATTGATTCATTCTAAAGGGCGCGATTTTGGTTGTTTTGGAATAGCAAAGGCCGACACGGCCGCCCGGAAAAAGAAAAAGCGGGAGGAGGCTCCCGCTGTTATACGTAGTAATCTACAAAGCAGAGTATACCACAAAGTAAGAAGAAGTCAAATGAAAAATGAATAGTGGGACAGGTTGAATTCTGACCCCTATTGTCACGATTAAGAAAATTCAAACTGTTCCCCTGCCGAAAAGCGAAGCCGGATTCATGGACCAGCAGAGAAAGTTACTCCGTCTCGACTTCGGGTAATTCTTCCCTTGTTAGCGCCTTCAATTCGCGGCGCACGACGTCGGCGGAGAAGCCAGCGCGGAGCAGGCTGCCGTACAGGGAAGCCATTTTCTTTTCATCAATCTTTTTCCTGGTGTCGGGGCCTCGATACGACCGAAGCTTGCGCTCGATGCGCTGGCGGACCATGGCGGCTTCGTCGGAAGTCTGGGCGACTTCTTCGAGGGCCGAGGAGATGTGGCGGTCGGGGATGCCGCGCGCGCGGAGGTCGCGGGCGACGCGGTATTTTCCTTGCTTGCGGGATTCGGTGCGCTGCCGGGCGAATTGTTTGGCGTACCGCGCGTCGTCGATCATGCCGCTTTCTTTCAGGCGCGCCATCACTACTTGCACCAGCAGCTTGTTGTCGCTGCGGCGCTCCAGCTTTTGCTTCATTTCGTGGATGGAATGCGCACGGCGCATCAACGCGCGCACGGCGACGTCGTACAACTCAGCTTCGGTCTCCAGTTGGCGAAGCCTACTGAACATAGAGGAAGGATAGAAGAGAAAGTGGCGAGTGGCTAGTGGCGAGTGGCGAGAAGTGAAGAGATAAGGGCGAAGACAGACCAGTAGCGAGTAGCGATCTAGCCGGTAGAAGAGGTTCAAGAGTTGAAAGTTTAAAAGTTCAACGGGAAAGAAAGAAGGCAAAGACAACGCAGAGGTACCGGAGGACGCTGAAAATGTAGAAATCTAAAAAGGTGGCAACTTCTGTTGGTCGTCGCTTCTTAGGGTTTCATCCAGAAGCCGATTGCCATCATCACACCGAGACCAAGCGTAACAACCGCGACGTCCAGGACGCGGAGCTTTTTCGGCCAGACGTAGCTGGGCTTCCAATTCTTAAGGATGCCTAACCGAATAGCCGAGAGCAGAATACTGTATTTGCCAAGTATGGATGAAAATGATTCCAAAGGCCATTTTCAGGGCCACATACGGCGAAGCCGCTATGAACGGGATGCGTTTTTCCTTCGCAAGCAGGAGGGCTACCGCAGCGCAAACGGCCAGCTTCAAACCAAAGATGCGATAGGCAGCGGATTGCGGCATGACTATATTGGGAATCGCAGCGATCGAAAAACCGAGGAACGGCCAAAGAAGGAAAAGGTCACGATAATAATTCAGGTCGGTGGAGACCTTAAAGGCGTCCCCGACAAGTATTCGATTCCAATTCGGCATTCGATTGGTTTGACGAGCTACTTTCTGGCGAAGCGCTCGAAGTCGGCCATTTGGCGCTCCATTTCCTCGCGGGCGGAGTCGGAGGCGGAGCGAATACCCTGGATGCGCAGCTTGAATTCGTCGGCGTTGGAGGCGCGCGCGAGAGCTTCGTCGAGAGTGATGAGCTGCTTGGAGTAAAGGTCGAAGAGCGATTGATCGAAGGTCTGCATGCCGTATTGGCTGGTGCCGGCGGCGATGGCGTCGTGAATCAAGCGCGTCTTGTCCGCGTTGATAATGCAATCGCGAATGTAGCCGGTGGCGATCATGATTTCGCAGGCGGGCACGCGGCCTTTGTCGTCGGCGCGGCGAACGAGGCGCTGCGAAATGACAGCCTTTAGTGTGGCGGCAAGCTGCAAACGAATCTGCTTCTGCTCCGGCGGCGGGAAGACCGCGATAATACGCTGAATCGTTTCCGTGGCGTCGAGAGTGTGCAAGGTGGATAGAACCAGGTGGCCGGTTTCCGCGGCGAGCAGAGCGGTGGAAATGGTTTCGAGGTCGCGCATTTCGCCGACCAGAATCACGTCGGGGTCCTGACGCAAAGCGGCGCGCAAGGCGGTGGAAAAGTTCGCGGTGTCCACTTCGACTTCACGCTGATTGATGAAGCTCTTTTTGTCGCGGTGCAGGAACTCGATGGGGTCTTCGATGGTGATCAAGTGGTCGGCGCGCGTGGCATTGATGCGGTCGATGATAGCCGCCAGCGTGGTGGACTTACCGGAACCGGTGGTTCCCGTGACCAGCACCAGGCCGCGCTGTTCTTCGCAAACTTTGTTGACGACTGAGGGAAGGTTCAGCTCTTCGTTCGTGCGAATTTTCGTGGGGATGACGCGGAGCACCATGCCGACGTTGCCGCGCTGCTGAAAAACGTTGACGCGGAAACGGCCCAGGCCCGCGACGCCATAAGCCATGTCCAATTCCGCCGTTTCCTTGAACTTTTGCTTCTGGCGGTTGGTCATCATGCTGAAGGCCATGGAAAGCATTTCTTCCGGCGTGACGCGAGGCACATCGGTGAGCGGGGTGAGCAGGCCGTCTATGCGCAAATAGGGGTGGTTGCCGACTTTCAGGTGCAAGTCGGACGCTTTGCTTTCGACAGCGCGGCGCAGAAGATCGTCAATGCTGATGGCCATATCGTGTGAACCCCGCAAGGATGCAGCTAAGATACGAAACTAGCACCCGAGGGAAGGGCGAGCAAGGAAAGCGCAGGGGCCGGTTGCGCGCTAGTTAACTGGCCTTGGGGCGAGCTTTTCAGCGGAATTGAGGTTCAGGGCTTCTTCAAATAGAGCGAGTCGTAGAGCAGGCCGGCGACAAATCCTCCGGCCAGCGGACCGACCCAGTAAACGCCGTGATTGGCCCAATGGGTGGACGCCAAAGCAGGTCCAAAGGCGCGCGCGGGGTTCAAGGCTGCACCTGTGAGCGGACCAGCGACGAGGATGCCGAGGGTGATCGACAAGCCAATGCCAAAGCCGGCGATGGAGCGAAATGCGCCTTTTTCATCGACGGCGGTGGCGAAGACAGTGAGAACAAGGAAGAAAGTGGTTACGGCTTCGAGAGCCATGCCTGCCCAACGCGGAAAATCGCGGGCCAGCTCCGGGGTTCCCAGGGTGACGGCACGCCAGGTTTCTTCGGGAACGACCGTCTTCAGCAAAAATGCCGCGGCCGTTGCCCCGGCGAGTTGCGCGGCCCAGTAGAGGATGGTGTCCACGGTGTTCACGCGCTTGGTGACCCAGAAGCCGATGGTCACGGCGGGATTGAAATGTCCGCCGGAGATGTGGCCGAGCGCGGAAACCATGACGCCGATGGCGAGGCCGTGAGCGAGGGCGATGCCGAGAAGGCCGAGGCCGCCCGTGCCGTGCAAATATTGGTCGGTGCAAATCGAGCCAGCGCCGAAAAAAATCAGCGCAAACGTTCCCAGGAATTCCGCGATCAGCTTTTGCGATGTGCCGTACATCGATGATCCTCCACGCAGAGAAAAGGAAGCGTGCTTGATTCGAACGGACGCATTCTAGCCGGAATGCGACACCGAACGCTATAGTCGAATGACAAGGGAAATCAGAGCATTCGAATCGAGTGTCTAGCGTGTGGCGGCGCTGACGGGAGCGCTTACTGGAGTGAGCCAGTTGTGGCGATCGGGCTTGGTGCCTTTAGTGATGGCGAAGAATTCCGCTTGCAATGTGAGGGTGATTGGTCCGGCGACGCCTTTGCCGACCTGGATGTGGTCGACGGAACGAATGGGAGTGATTTCGACGGCTGTGCCCACAAAGAAAACTTCGTCAGCGATGTAGAGCATTTCGCGCGGGATGACCGTTTCCTTGAAAGGAATGTTAAGGTCCGCCGCGAGTTTGACCACGGCATCGCGGGTAATGCCGGGAAGAATGCTGGTGGCTAGAGGCGGAGTGTAAAGCACGCCGTCGTGGACGAGAAAAACGTTCATTCCGGAGCCTTCGCTGACGTGGCCGTCGGAATCGAGAGCGATTCCCTCAGTGTACCCGTTGAATGACGCTTCCATGCGAATGAGCTGCGAGTTCATGTAATTCGCAGCGGCCTTAGACATGGCGGGAAGAGTGTTCGGGGCGATGCGTGTCCAGGAGCTGACGCCGACGTCGACACCTTTCGAAAGAGCTTCCGGGCCAAGATACGCGCCCCAGCTCCAGCAGGCCATGTAAATGTCGATGGGCGAATTCAGCGGATTCACTCCTACCTCGCCGTAGCCGCGCAACACGATGGGCTTCACATAACAGGAATTTAATTTGTTCAGGCGGACTAGTTCGCAGGCGGTGCTGGCGAATTGGTCGACGGAGTAGGGAAGCTCCATACGGTAGATTTTTGCAGAGTTGATCAGGCGCTGCATGTGCTCGCGCAAACGGAAGATCGCCGGACCTTGTTTGGTCTCGTAGCACCGGATGCCTTCAAAGACTGCGGAGCCATAGCTTACGACGTGCGAAAGGACGTGAAGTTTGGCGTCGTCCCAGTTGATCCACTTTCCGTTGTGCCAGATTTTCTCGGTGGCCTGAATCGGCATAGATGCTCCCTGTTTGGCAGTGCCATTCGCCGTGGCACGGCTCGAAATCGCAGAATACGGTACGGGGCGTCGAGCGTCAATGCACGGCGTGCGCCAGGAGAGAACCGGCTTAAACCAAATTGGCGCGCCGTTTGAAGATGGTACGTTGTTACCGCGCAGTCTTGGACGGCTGATCGGAATTGGAGGGGCGCTCCAAAGAGTGGAAGGCGGCTTGCGCCTGTTTCAAGATATCGCCGTTCGTGTTTTCCCAGGCACCCAAGAGAAAAAAAGGCAGCGCAGTAGCCAAAGCCCAAAGCTTGGCTTTGCGCGGAATTTTGACCTCGGGCTCCCAGCGAAAGAGCTGCGCCGCAACGAAAAAAGTGAGAATAGCCCAAACGGCGAGGGCCAGAATTTGAACCATGAGTTGCGAGACGGAAAAAGACTGATAAAGGGCGCCCTGTAGAGCGGTAACAAGGTAGGTGGCGGGCAAAAAGAGGCCGACGTGTTGGACGGAGTTGGGCAAGTAGGCAAGAGGGAACGTGGCGCCAGAAAGAAAGATCAACGGCAGCCAGATAATCTGGTTGAGGACCTGAGTCTCCTGCATGGTGTTGGTGACGCTGGCGACGACGAGGCCGAGCGAGCCGAACGAAACCGTGCCGACGGTGACTAGGACAGCGAGCGAGAGAAGATTGCCGAGGCTTGGAACATGAAAGATGAAACGCGCCAAGAATACTTCAATGGAAACCGTAGGAAGCGTGAGCACGTAGTTTGCCAGGAGGCTGGAGGCAAGCATGTCCGTGGCCGTGACCGGCGTGACGTGGAAGCGGCGCAGAATCCCTTGTTCGCGGAAAATCACGAGCGTGGCGCTGAGTCCCCAGAAACTGCCCATCACGTTGAAAGCGATGACGGGGCCGAGGAAATAACTGACGGCGCGAGGATTGCTGCGGGCAAAAATGCCGGCGTAAAGAAAAAACATGCCGAGGGGGAAGACCACGCTGAAGAAGAAAAACATTTTGTTACGCAGGGCAAGCAGAATGCGCGTGCGGGTCAAACTGGCAAAGTTGCTCAATCGCGTAGCCTCCTTCCGGTCATTTCGATGAAGACGTCCTCAAGCGAAGGGGTGGCGATTTCGAGGCTGACGAGTTCATTGCCGCCAGCTTCCAGATGCTTGACGAGTGAGACAATGGTTTGCGGCGGCCGTTTGGAGTGCAGCACATAGGTGCCATCCACTTCGCGCGCGTCGGCCACGCCTTCGAGGCTCTTCAATGCGCCGTTTGATTCCGGCTTCGAGAGGCGCACTTCGATGCGAGTGGCGCCGCCGGAATGCGCTTTCAATTCACGCGGTGTGCCGAGAGCGATTACCTTGCCGAAGTCCACGATGGCAACGCGGTCGCAGAGTCGCTCGGCCTCTTCAATGTAATGCGTCGTCATTAGGATGGTTTTTTTCTCGCGGCGCAGTTCCTCGATAACGTCGTAGATTTCCCGGCGCACTTGCGGATCAAGTCCCGCGGTTGGTTCGTCCAGGAATATTACCTTCGGATCGTTGACCAGAGCCATGGCGAGGGCGAGGCGCTGCTTCTGGCCGCCGGAAAGCTGGTTGTAAAAAGTGTTGCGCTTTTCTTCCAGGCCGAAACGTTTAAGCAATTCCTCAGGCTTGCGGCCGCGTTTGTAGAAGCTGGCAAATAGACGGAGAGCTTCCATGACCCGGAGCTTGTCCGGGAGCGACGTGGATTGCAGCGCAGCGCCGATTTCGTGTTTGAGAGCTTCCGATTCGCGCTGCGGATCAAGGCCGCAGACGGAAACGCTGCCGCCGTCGGGATCGCGGAGGCCTTCGAGGATTTCAACGGTAGTGGTTTTGCCGGCGCCGTTCGGCCCGAGCAGGCCGAAAACTTCTCCTTCTTCCACGTTGAAGCTGACGCCGCGAACGGCTTCGACGTCGCCGTAGCGCTTGACGAGATTCTCCACCTGAAGAACGGGATTAGCCATGTTCGTTGCCCCGCACCACCCGGGGCGCGCTCAGAAAAGAGGCTATAGCATACCGCAGATAAGCAGCCGGTTCGTAACGCCAGAACAGACTGACTGCCGCTTCATTTGTGAATACGCTTTTTGGAGGCGCGGAATTTCGGCGCGAATTTTTTCGGCGACTTCCAGAGGTGGCGTTTCAGGTCCACGCGGGACTCGCTGATCGCGACGCCTTCGCTTTCGAGGAGTTTTCTTTGCAGGGATGCGTAAGGCTCGCGAATGAGGATTTTGCCGCGTTCGCCGAGGACGCGATGCCAGGGGATGCCTTTTCCGGAAGGAGTCGCGGCCATAGCGCGTCCGGCGCTGCGCGCGCCACCGGGAAGACGCAAAGCTTTGGCCAGGGCCCCATAAGTTAAAACCCGGCCGCGGGGAATTTGTTTTACGAATCGGAAGACAGGATCCCAAGACATGTCGAATCGAGCTCCAAAGAGAGATGACAAGAAACCTGTGACAAATCCTAGGTGTCTCTCGCTTAGGGAACAAGAGAAAAGTGCGCCTCCAGGGTTTAATACGGTAGCCAAATAGCGCCCCAGATTCATGAAGTGGCAGAAAACAGCAAGCATTCGATTGGAACGGCAGAGAAATTGGCGAAAACAGCGTGATGAAACGAGAATGCGTTATTTCGATGAAAAACAGCAAAATTTGTGATGGGGATTTCTCCGGTGTTTGCTCTACGTTGAAAGCCGTTACTGATTGGATGCAACTTTATACCAAAACATGTGTCTAATATTGTAGAGCGTAGTGGAAGAGAATTACACTACGCAGCGTGAGGGCAGTTTGAGGTGATGTCGTGGCTTTTGTCCGCCGCAAAGGGAATTCGTTGTATCTGGTGCACAACGTGCGCCGTGGCGGAAAAGTGCGCCAGCTCCATCTGGCACGACTCGGAGCTCGGGCGCGAATTACGGATGATGTCGTTCGCGAAGTTTCCAAGAAGCATCCTTTCGTGGAGCTGGACTGGAAAGCGCTGCGCGAACAATTGAACGGTCAAGTGGACCTGGCGAATCCAAACTCGCCGGCGGTTCAAAAACTTGTTTCCTCTCTTCGAGCCCTGAATCTCGAATTAGCGGACATCGTTCCGCCGCTCCTCCGAATTTCTGAATCCCCCGTAGTGGCACGGGAACTGCTTGTACAATTGCAGCTCTTGCATTCCACCATTCAAGTCAAACTCGATCAGTTTGGCCGTGTACGCGGGAGATTCGGCAACGTGAGCCCGTCAGCGCGGGCGCACTAGGAGGCGGTCATGAGCGAAACTATCCTGCCACTCGACCCCAGCAAACGCAGCACGGACACGATTGATTTCCAGACGGCGCTGCGGGGGAAGATTGTCGGACAGGAAGAGGGTGTCCAGGCGCTGGTGGACTTGTACCAGGTCTTTCGCGCCGGGCTTAACTCGCCAGGCCGCCCGGTAGGGAACCTCCTTTTTCTTGGGCCGACGGGGTCCGGGAAGACGCGCATCGTGGAAGCGGCCGCGGAAATCCTGTTTGGAGACGCTCGCGCGGTGATCAAGGTGGATTGCGCGGAGTTCCAGCACTCGCACGAAATTGCCAAGCTAATCGGATCGCCCCCGGGCTATCTGGGCCATCGAGAAACCCATCCGCTAATCACCCAGGAAACGTTGGCGGCTAGCCATCGTGACGACTTGAAGCTGAGTTTCCTACTGTTCGACGAGATCGAGAAGGCCAGCGACGCATTATGGCAGTTACTCCTGGGAATGCTGGACAAGGCCACGCTCACCTTAGGAGACAACCGGAAGGTGGATTTGTCTCAAACGGTGATCTTCCTGACGTCCAACCTTGGCGGCGGCGAGATTGCCGAACTAATGCAGGGTGGAATGGGTTTTGTTCAACCCAAGGATAAGCCGGTCACCGGGCTGGACGAGAAAGTGGAGCGCACGGCCGTGGAAGCGGCTCGGCGCAAGTTTTCGCCGGAATTCATGAACCGCTTGGACAAGGTGGTGGTCTTCCATCCATTGCGGCGCGAGCAGCTTCAGGAAGTGCTCAATATTGAGCTGGGGCAGGTGCAGCAGAGGGTCCTGGACACAGCCAAGGGGCAGTTTCTCTTTCGCGTGACGGATACCGGCCGCGAGTTTCTGCTAAAGGAAGGCACGGATCAGCGCTATGGTGCCCGCCACCTGAAGCGCGCCATCGAGCGGCATGTCGTTTATCCGCTGGCGAATCTGCTGGCTACGGATCAGGTCAGCCTGGGCGACCTGGTGCGGATTGACTGGGATGAGAGCCACAAGCAGCTCACTTTCGTGCGGGAGGGCGAAGGGGCATTGGTTCAAGCCGCCACGCAGGGAGGCGGAAGCAAGGTTACTGCTGTTGAGGCGAAAGACGGGAAGTCTGCTGAGACACCTACCGAAACTACCGCGGACGACAGGAAATCGCGGGTAGCGCAGCCCGGCGGGGGCTCCGCGGCTCCCGCGCAAGGACGCAAGAAGCAAGACCGTTGAAATAGTTAAAGCAATACTTTAACTGTAGGCCCGGGGCGCGCCCCTTTTTGTCGTCTGGCCCGTGACACAAACTGTTCCGCGTCTCTGATTTTGTTTGCAGATGAATCACAGTCTCATGGCTTGAGACAATTGTCAGGATTCCAAATCTTGTATGTTGTTGAGACTGCGTCGCTTCTTGAGCGTGCAAGCTGTGGAAAAGATTGGCAGCCCCCATGCTATATCTCAAGGATGCGCGACTTTGAGACGCGCTTCGCGTTTGGGAGAGCTAGACGCGATAAAGAGGTTGATGAAATGAAAGCTGCCGTCCGCCATCAACTGGATCCAACCATCCGCAGCAATGACACCTGCGATTTTCACGCTTCCTTGCGAGCCAAGATTGTAGGTCAGGAAGAGGGCGTACAGTCCCTCGTCGACATGTTTCAGGTTTTTTGCGCCGGACTGAATTCGCCCGGCCGTCCTGTTGGCAACCTGCTGTTCCTGGGACCGACGGGTTCAGGAAAGACGCGCATCGTGGAAGCGGCCGCAGAAATCCTGTTTGGAGATGCCCGCGCGGTAATCAAGGTTGATTGCGCGGAGTTCCAGCACTCGCACGAAATCGCCAAGTTGATTGGCTCACCTCCAGGCTATTTGGGCCACCGCGAGACCCATCCCTTAATCACCCAAGAAGCGCTGGCGGCCAGCCATACGGAGAAGCTAAAGCTCAGCTTCCTGCTCTTCGACGAAATCGAAAAGGCCAGCGATGCCCTTTGGCAATTGCTCCTTGGCATGCTGGACAAGGCGACGCTCACACTGGGCGACAACCGCCGCGTGGACCTTTCGCAGACAGTGATCTTCCTGACCTCGAACCTCGGCGGGGGAGAAATTACCGAGCTTATGCAAGGTGGCATGGGATTCATTCAACCGAAGGACAAGCCAGCCGCCGGCCTCGACGAAAAGGTGGAGCGCACCGCCGTGGAAGCGGCTCGCCGCAAGTTTTCTCCGGAATTCATGAATCGCCTGGACAAAGTGGTGGTGTTTCATCCACTGAGGCGCGTGCAGCTTGAGAAGGTGCTGGAGATCGAACTGGGTCAGGTGCAGCAGCGAGTTCTGGAAACCGCCAAAGGGCAGTTCCTGTTTCGCGTGACCGATACCGGTCGCGACTTCCTGCTGCAGGAAGGAACGGACCAGCGCTACGGCGCACGCCACCTGAAGCGTGCCATCGAACGCCACGTTGTCTATCCGCTGGCAAACTTGCTGGCCACCGAGCAGGTTCACCTCGGCGATCTGATTTGCATTGATTGGAACAAGGAGCAGGACCGCCTGACCTTCGTGCGCGAAGGTGAAAACCTGGCGATTCCGGCGCGCAAGCCGGAGCCGGCGGCTCCAGCGCGAACCGCTCCCGCAAAAGGCGGCAAGGCCGTGGATACGCCGGGAGTGACGCTTTCGCCGGAACCGACGCCGCGATTGGCTCGCTAATCAAACTTTTTCCCAACCCTGAATCCCGCCCGGGTGGTTCACCACCCGGGCTTTTTCTTTTGTCGCCTGCCAGGTGGTAAAATAACCTTTGGGAGAGAAGTGCCATCGTTTCTCAGGGGCGTCTCCGGAGGTTGAAGTGAGTTTCCGCTGGTCGAAATCAGGAACACTCAGAAGGATTGCCAGGCGATACCTGCGAATGCGCCGGGCGCATCGCGAACTAGCGGTGGGCTTCTTTGTGGGACTGTCCTTACTCCTGGTTCCGGGAGCTTCGGCGCAGAGGACACAACTCAAGCCAGGCTGGAACAAATTTTCTCCCCAAGACGATATAACCCTTGGCAAGCGAGCCGCGACCGATGCGGCAAAGCAGTTACCGTCGTGCGATGTGCCGAAAGTCGATGCCTACCTGACGCAACTGGGGACTCGTCTAGCGCAAAAGCTGCCGACTGGCGGAGTGCAGTATCCGTTCGAATTTCATTGCGTGAATGACAAAGCCATCAACGCGTTTGCTTTGCCCGGCGGCTACGTGTTTGTGAACCGTGGAGCGATCGAAGCCGCTGACAACGAGGCACAGCTTGCAGGCGTGATGGCGCACGAGCTGTCGCACGTCGCGCTTCGCCACGGAACGAACCAGGCATCCAAAGCGATGCTGGCTGAGACGGGGCTGGGGATCTTCGGCGCGGTTTTCGGAGATAGCACCGGCGGCGCGCTGGTGACAACCCTGGGCACTTTTGCGGCAGGAGGAGTGCTCCTGCGCTATTCACGAACGGCCGAATCGCAAGCCGACGTCCTGGGCACTCAGGTCTTGTACGATTCGGGGTACGACCCGCGAGCCATGGCGCAGTTCTTCGAGAAGCTCGAAGCGGAGTCGAAGGGCAAGAATCCTCCGGAATTTTTTTCCGACCACCCGAATCCGGAGCATCGCGTCGAGCGCGTGGATGAGGAAGTCGAAAAACTTGGGGGCGTTCAGCCAAACTTCAAGCAAGACTCCGCTGAATTCGAAGCTATCAAGCGCGAAGTGCTGGCCCTGCCGGTGGTGAAAAAGCCGACGCCTGGAGCGCCTGGCTCCGTTGCTGCGCCCGCTCCGCCATCCCGCCACTTCGCCGAGTATCAGGCGAGTTCATACATGCTGAAGTATCCGGACAATTGGAAAAAATATCCCGACAGCGACGGACCCGGCGTTTCGTTTGCTCCCGAGGGAGGAGTCTTGGACGATGGCAGCGGCCATAGCAGCGTCGCGTATGGGCTAATCATAGGCGTGGCGCAGGCTAAGGGCGATCCCAATGATGGAAAAGCCCTGAATAGCGCGACAAGCCAGGTGATTCAGGATCTTCAAAAGTCGAACCCCAGCATGAAAATAACGCGGCAAGGCGAACGGTTGCGCTTGAACGGACAGCCGGGGCTCTCGATTTATTTAAGCAATGTTTCTCCCGCCGGCGGACAGGAGACGGATTGGGTCGTGAGTGTTCTGCGTCCGGAGGGCCTGGTTTATTTCGTGTGCGTGGCCCCGCAATCTGCTTACGACAATTATGACAAGACGTTTTCCTCGATTCTGGACTCCGTGCGGTTCTCAAGATAACCAACAACAGGGAGTTATCGAGTTACGGGTATTTCGCTTGCGGCCTTTTCTGCATGGCGCTGACGATAAACTTCCGCCGCGCGTTGCAACGCTTCGGAGATGCTGCCGCAAATATTTTCCGCACCGACGTGGCGTTCGAACTCTGCCTGCTTCATCAGTTGCGAGGGTTGCTCGCGCGCGCCGCAGAGAAGCAACGAGCGCCCCGAGGCATGCACAGTATCCGCGAGATCGCGAATGGCGCCCAGGCCGGTGGCATCGATTGCGGTCATGTTGCGCAGACGAAGGATAACAATGGGCGGCAACTCGTCGAGGGAATTGAGAATGTCCGCGAACTTATCGGTTGCGCCAAAAAGGAATGGCCCATGAATGCGGTAAACAATCGCGTAGTCCGGAATGTCCTTTCCTTGAAGAACATGGACACGGCTGTCTTCTACATAGTCCTTGGTTACCGGGCTTACTGTCGTGGTCCTCGAAACTTTGCGAATGAACGTGAGCGCGGCCAGCACCATTCCAACCTCCACGGCGAAGGTCAGATCGGTCACGACGGTCAACGTCAGCGTTAGCAGCCAAACGGCGATGTCCGCGGCGCTGAGTTTTAGAATCTCGGGAATTTCCTCCCAGTCGCCCATGTTGTAGGCCACGATCATGAGAATCGCGGCCAAAGCAGCTAGCGGTACGCTCTTCACGAGCGGCGCGGCAAACAGAACGATCGCCAGCAGTGTCAACGCGTGAATGATTCCGGCTATGGGTGTTTTCGCACCAGAGCGCACGTTTGTGGCAGTCCGCGCAATCGCTCCGGTCGCAGGGAGTCCGCCGAAAAGCGGTGAAACGATATTCGCAATGCCCTGGCCAATCAATTCCACGTTGGGATTGTGCTTGTCGTTGCTCATGCGGTCGGAGACGACTGCGGACATCAGCGACTCGATGGCCCCCAGCATCGCCACTGTAAACGCGGCCGACAGGAGCTGCCGAAAGACGTCGTAGTGGAAATGCGGAACGGCAATTCTTGGCAAACCGCTGGGGATTCCCCCGAAACGCGTTCCGACGGTTTCAACGGGCAGATGCAGAAGTATGACGGCAGCCGTAGCGCCAAACGTGACCAGGATGGCGCCCGGGATTTTCCTCGCATATCGCAAGCAGAAGACCATCACCGCAATCGAAAGTATGGATACGGCTGTTGCGGGGACAGAGAAAGTGTTCCACGCCTGTCCAAAGGCCATCATGCGATGAAAGAAATCGCCGGGCACGTGATCCATCTTCAATCCAAAAAAATCGCGAATCTGCGTGCTGGCAATCAAGATGGCGATGCCGTTGGTGAAGCCAACGACGACCGGCCGGGGAAAGTATTTCACCATGGTGCCCATGCCGGTCACGCCAAGCAGCACCAGAAGAACGCCCGCCATCATCGTGCACATGAATAGGCCGTCGATCCCGTGCTTGGCGATGATTCCCGCGACGACCACCACGAACGCGCCCGTTGGACCGCCGATCTGTGTTTTCGAACCGCCTAGCGCAGAGATCAGGAAGCCCGTGACGATGGCACAGTACAGCCCCGCTTGCGGGGATACTCCCGAGGCGATAGCAAACGCCATCGCCAGCGGCAGGGCAACAAGGCCAACAGTCACGCCGGCGATCAAATCGGAAAGGAATTTGTGGCGATCATAGCCGCGCAGCAGGAGTATCGATTTCGGGAGCCAGGCTTCGAGAGCGGATGTCATGCGGCTTTCTGTCCAAGGAAAAACATCTAGGAAGATTCTAGCAAGAAGTAAGCGAAGGTGATCGCGCGGCGAGGTGAATGTGTGCCTTGAAGGGAATCTTGATCTGGCGCGTCGTGATTCAGCTTGTGTTCGTTCGCTCAGTCCGCCGCTTCGCTGCGCGGAACCGCTGGCTTCCAGCGCAGAACGGGCTTGCGAGCGGCACCTACTTCGTCAAGACGGCGGACACGCGTGGTGTGCGGCGCAGTCTTCACAACTTCAGGCGTAGCGGCGGCTTCCTCGGCGATGGATTTCATCGCGTCGATAAACAAGTCGCATTCTTCCTTGGACTCGGATTCCGTCGGCTCAATCATCATCGCTCCAGCGACAATGAGTGGAAACGCTGTGGTATACGGATGAAAGCCGTAGTCGATCAGGCGCTTCGCGATGTCCATCGTGCTTACGCCATTCTTTTTCTGAATGGCGTCGCTGAACACGACTTCGTGCATGGAGGGCAGGGAATAGGGCAGTTCGTAAACGCCCTCAAGGTGCTTTCGAATGTAATTTGCATTCAGCACCGCGTCCTCCGTAGCCTGCCGCACGCCCGGGCCGTAGGCGAGGATGTAGGCCAGCGCGCGAACCAGCACGCCAAAATTCCCGCTAAAGGCTTTTACTCTGCCGATGGAATCCGGCCGCATCGGTTCGAGCGCCAGCCGCCCACCTTCTTTTTCAACCAGGATGGGCACCGGCCGGAAAGGTTCGAGGATTTTCTTCATCGCCACTGGACCCGCACCGGGGCCGCCACCGCCATGTGGCGTTGAAAATGTCTTGTGCAAGTTCAGGTGCATCACGTCGACACCCAGGTCGCCCGGCCGTGTCACGCCCGTGAGCGCGTTCATATTCGCGCCGTCCATGTATAGAAGCGCGCCTTTGCCGTGCAGGATTTCAGCGATCTCCGGAATGCGCTGCTCGAAAATTCCCAGCGTCGATGGATTCGTGATCATCAGTGCAGCAACGTCTCCGGTCACCAAGTCACGCAGCTTATCGACATCAATCTGGCCGTGCGATTCGGACTTAATGTTTTCGACTTCGTACCCCGCAATCACTGCCGTTGCCGGATTCGTTCCGTGCGCGGAGTCCGGAATCAAAACTTTCTTGCGCGGATCCCCCTGCTTCTCCAGATAGGCGCGGATCAGCATCAAGCCGGTCATTTCACCGTGCGCTCCCGCAGCCGGCTGCAACGTGATCGCATCCATGCCGGTGATTTCCAGGAGGCATTTTTCCAGCAGCCGCATAATTTTCAAACAGCCCTGCGAAAGCTCTTGCGGCTGATAAGGATGCTCGGTGGCGATGCCATCGAGCCGGGCGACAAATTCATTTACGCGCGGGTTGTACTTCATCGTGCAGGAACCCAGCGGGTACATGCCCAGATCGATGGCGTAGTTCCATGTCGAAAGGCGCGTGAAGTGGCGGAGAACTTCGATCTCGCTGACTTCCGGGAAACCTTCAATGCCCGCGCGCCGATGGTTCACGCCAAGAGCCTTGGCGGGATCGGCCGCCGGGACGTCAAGCGGCGGCAATTCGAACGCGCGCTTTCCGGGAGACGACTTCTCGAAGATCAGCCCCTCGTTCTGGATGGTGTGGCGCGATGCCTTTTTGATTTTTTTGTTCATTTCCCAGTTCTTGCCTCTAGGGGCGCAGCGTGCTGTGTCCCTAAAAGGAACACGCTCCGACTAAACCGGCCGCTCGAGCGCGCGCTTCAACGCGCATGCAAATCGCTCGATTTCCGCGCGCGGCGTCGTTTCCGTGACGCAGACCAGCGCGTGCTTGGTCAATTCCGGGTACGCCGTGCCCAGTGCGAGCGGCCCGATGATTTTGTCACGCAGCAGGTGCGAATTCAGAATTTTAACGGAGCGCGGAAGCTCTATCGTGAATTCGTTGAAAAACGGCTCGTCAAACGCGCGCCGCACGCCCGGAATTTTCAGCAACTCGGAAAGCGCGAATTGCGCCTTCGACAAATTCTGTTCCGCCATCTCGCGCAAGCCTTCTTTGCCGAGCAGCGTGAGGTGCACCGTGGCCGCGAGCGCACAAAGCGCCTGGTTCGTGCAAATGTTTGAGGTGGCCTTCTCGCGGCGGATATGCTGCTCGCGCGTGGCGAGGGTAAGCACAAAGCCGCGCTGGCCCTCGGAATCCGTCGTTTGGCCGGAGAGCCGTCCCGGCATCTGGCGCACATACTTGTCCCGCGAAGCAATCACGCCGGCGAACGGCCCGCCATAACTCGGCGGCAGCCCGAAGCTCTGGCCTTCCATCGCGACGATGTCCGCCTCTCCCGGCGGCCTCAAGAGGCCGAGTGAGACGCCTTCCGTCACCACAACAACGAACATGGCGCCCGAAGCATGCGCGAATTCCGCGAGCGGCGCGTACGATTCGATCACACCGAAAAAATTCGGCGACTGCACCACCACAGCTGCAACATCTTTCTTCAACGCAGCTTGCAGCGCCTTTGCGTCTACGGTGCCCCTTACCGTGTAAGGAATCTCCTCCACACGCAAACCCGAATTCTTCGCGTAGGTCTTCAGCACCTCGCGGTATTCCGGATGCACGGACCGCGCCACCAGCACGCGTTGGCGGCACGTCAGCCGCTCCGCCATCAACACGGCTTCGGTCGTCGCCGTAGATCCGTCGTACATCGACGCGTTGGCCACTTCCTGCCCCGTGAGCTGGCACATCAGCGTTTGAAATTCGAAGATCGCCTGGAGCGTCCCTTGCGTAATTTCCGCCTGATAGGGCGTGTACGAAGTCAGGAACTCTCCGCGCTGGATGACCGCGTCTGTCACCACTGAGCGCAGGTGATTGTAGACGCCCGCGCCGAGAAAACTTGTGTAGCCGTTCGAATTCTCCACGGCGCGGTCCTTGAAATACTGAATAACTTCGGCTTCCGAATACGGTCCGGGAATCTTCAGCGCCTCGCGCAGCCGGAAACGTTCCGGAATGCCGGAAAAAAGTTGGTCGATGGATTTTGCGCCGATGGCGGCGAGCATTTCTTTCCGTTCGGCGGGGCTCTTTGGGAGATAGCGCATCAGGCCGAAGCTTCCGTACTCTTGGCCGCGATATAGGCTTCGTAGGCAGGCGCGTCCATCAGTCCATTTAGTTCGGCGGCATTCGTCAGACGCATTTTGACCAGCCAACCTGAACCGTGCGGATCGGAATTGATTTTCTCGGGCGTATTCTGAAGCTCGCCGTTGGATTCAATCACCGCACCTGAAGCGGGCGCGTAAATCTCGCTAACGGCCTTGACCGACTCCACCGTGCCAAAAGATTTTCCAGTCTCAAGCTTTGCTCCGGGCTTGGGCACCTCCACAAAGACAACGTCGCCCAACTCATGCTGCGCGTAGTCAGTAATTCCGATCGTGGCCAGAGGGCCTTCCACGCTGATCCACTCGTGTTCCTTGGTGTAGCGATAATTCTTCGGATACGCCATCAGTCACCCCTTCGGAATCGTTCCCGCTCGTCAGGACACTTGCTGAACCGCGGTTTTCTTCGGCCGCTTGTAAAACGGCGTCGGGACCACTTGCGCCTTGCACTTCTGCCCGCGAATCTCCACATACAAAACTGTGCCAACAGCAGAGAACGCCGGGGGAACATAGGCTAGCGCAATATTTTTTCCAAGCGTCGGCGAAGGCGAGCCGCTCGTAACCACGCCGATGGCTTCTCCTGCTTCATTGCAGCAGCAATACTCGTCCCGCGCAATGCCTCTGTCGATCATCTCGATTCCGATCAGCGTGCGCTTCAATCCTGCAGCTTTCGCGCGCTCTAGCGCCGCGCGCCCGATGAAATCGTCCTTTTCCATCTTGCAATAGCGATCCAGCCCCGCTTCCCACACATTTATCCTGTCGCTGATTTCATGCCCATACAGCGCCATCTTCGATTCCAGCCGCAGCGTATTCCGGCATCCCAGGCCGCAGGGGACAATCCCGAATTCACGCCCCGCTTCCATAACCTGGTTCCAGACTCTTTCGCTCGTTGCCACAGCGGAGGGCACGTAAATCTCAAAGCCATCCTCGCCCGTATAACCAGTGCGTGCGATCAGCGTGTTCTTCAAGCCGAAGACCGTTCCATGCGTGAACCAGTAATTCTTGATGCCATCGAGATTTGCATCCGTCAGCTTCTTCATCACATCGACGGCGCGCGTTCCCTGAATCGCCAATTGCGTGTAGGCGTCGCTCAGGTCTTCGACAACGCAATCAAAATTCTTCGTATTCTCGCGCACCCAATTGATGTCTTTCTCGCGCGTCCCGGCGTTGATCACCAGCAAAAAATCGTCTTCGTCCAGCCGATGCACGATCACGTCGTCCACAAACGTGCCTTCCGGATAGAGCATCGCCGAATAGTGCGCCTGGCCGATGCCCAGCTTCGATGCATCGTTCATGCTGATGTGCTGCACCGCCGCCAGCGCCCCGCCGGGTTTCGCCCCGCTGCGGATGCGAATGTCTCCCATGTGGCTGACGTCAAAAACGCCCACGCCGGCGCGCACCGCCTTGTGTTCCGCGATCAGCCCGCCGCTCGATGGATATTCGACAGGCATGTCCCATCCGCCGAAGTTGACCATCTTGGCGCCCAGGCGGCGGTGCAAGGCGTTCAGCGGCGTCTTACGAAGCTCGCTCTTGTGAGGAGTTGCGGCGAATTCCATTCCAATGGCTCGAGTAGAAATCGATACTAGCATGTGCTCCCGAACGGGTCAAAAGAAGCCTGCCGTGAGGGAATCCTTCTACCGTTTTACGGAGTTGAATGACTCGCACAGCGTCGCCACCTTCGCCTTGCCGCATCCTCACCTGCTCAGGTAGAGTTTTCTCTAGAGGCTCCCATGCAAGGTCAGACCGTTTGCGCGCAATGCGACTTGCCGGAAGATCGCTGCTCCTGCGAAAGATATTGCACCATCTGCAAGGGACAGATGAGCGTGCGCCTGTGCTCCGACGGCCTCTACTATTGCCCTGATTGCCGGGAAGCCTGCGACGTTTCTCTGGCCAGCAGCCGTGGCCACTGAAACAAAAACATTCCGCCTGCTACTTGACGCCGACTCTAGATTGGCGGCCGCCGCGGGAGGCGTTGGACGCTTTCTCGCCGACGCCGCGGGATTCGAGAACGATGCTGCCGCCCGGCTGCAATCTGCCATCATCGCCGCGTGCTCGGAAGCATTCGAGCATCTAAGCGCGGCTCATCCTCAACTGGAAGTCACCTTCACGCGTTTTACCGACCGCATGGAAGTCGCTCTTTCCCATATGGACCAAGACTCTCCAGCGATCGGCCTCGACACCATCGCCGGGTTTGCCTCGCACATTGGCGCTACAGAGTCCGTTCAGGTTGTTTTCGCCGGGTTCGACCGCGTTCAGTACGAAACGCACGACGGAGAAGCCGTCACTCGTCTGACGAAATATATCGGCCACGTCGCTCCCAGAGTTTAGGTGCTACTCGAAACAAAAAAAGGCCAGACAGCGAGGCTGTCTGGCCTTTTCCCTTGCACGCTACTCTCATCAAAAATTCACATCTTCAGCGCGAATGTATTTTTGCGAATGAGCGACGTCATCTGGTCGTCGCTAAGCGACATCCGCAGCATCACTCGGTCACCCGCCGGCGTCACGCGCGCCTGATCCAGCAATTGCGCCAGATCCGGGTTGTCTTTCTGCGTTTGATACCTCTTGTAGAGGAATCCCGCCTGCAGCAACTGTCCCAGCGTGTTAGCATCTTCGGTCGATCCGCACACCGCCTGGAACTTTCCATCGATTCCGCTGCTCGCGTCCACGTTGATAATCATGTTCTGCATGCGCGCCACGAGTTTCGCCGCTTCCGGGAACTGTTCCACTTCCGGCGCCAGTTGCTGCATCGCCAAACGCGTGTAAGCGGGGTTCAGCACCGCCCAGACCACGCCGCTGCCATTTGCTTCGTTGATCAGCGGGAAAAGCCTCTCGTTGCGCAGCAATCCTTCTTCAGCGCCAAAGCGCACTTCGACCATTTTTTCGAGCACGGCGCGATGACCAAACGCGGCGGTGTTCGAGTCGATGAAAAAGAAGAACAAATCGTTCGCTCCCGAACCAGTGCCGAACGCGTAGAGCGTGTAGCCGCGCGCCTTAAACGTGGGGAGCTTTTGCTGCTTGAAGTATCCTTCCGTTGAACCCGGATTGTAATTTCCGAGCGCCACGCCGACGACCTCTTCACCCGTGGGAACGTCCGTCGAGCCCGCGCCTTCCGTCTTCGCGCTCATACCCTCGGCAACCAGCCCCCAGGCGAGTTCATCGACTTGGGAATTTGGATCGACTCCCGCCGCAGCCAGGAACTTCTCGAATTGCCGGAAGCGGTCAGGCAACATCTGCTCCTGCAATTGCGGAAACCATTTAAGCGAGCGCGCCTTCTTCAAATCGGCATAAGCAAATTCCCCAATCTCCTTGGGGAAGAGCGCGATGATATCCGGGCCAAGGCGTCCCGCCCGAGCGGGCTTCGGCATCGCTAAGAACATCGCCACCAAAACGCCGGCGGCCACGAGCTGGCGCATCGCCCCTGGTTTCCGTGGGGTCACACCTGAATTGCTGGTCAATCTCATGTACTGCTCCTTTCGAACGGGGCAGGGGGGAACTTTTAGTCTACGCTCTTGTCGCGCGGGCTGCATTGCCCAGCCGCTCCCGCAGTGTTGTAATCTTCGTGCGCATCGACGCGACGTAAGTTGCGTCCTTCAGGCCGTCGAGGTTGATCTCGATATTGGCCAACGCTCCGCGAGCTCCCGCTTCCGCCATCAACCTGGCCACTTGCAAGTCTGACTTCATGGATGCCGCGACGATACTGTCCAGTTGTCCTAGCCGTTCGAAAAGCTCAACAGCGCGCTCGGCCACTTGCAGCGGAACTTCGGACGCGCCCTTTGTTGCTTTCTGAATGGCTTCCTCGCGCTGCCGTGTTTCCTGCGCGTCCCCTTGCGGTAGCTTGAACGCCACCATCACAGCGTCGTAGGACGCTGCGTCGCGGTCAATGGACTCGGCAAGCTCTTCCGCGGTCTTTCGCATTTCATCCAGCGCCGCTGAGAGCTGGTCCGCGTATCCAGCCTGCGATTTCTTTTTCCGCGAAAGCCCCGCAACCATTTGCCCCAGCGCTGCCGCCAGCGCTCCCGCAAATGCCGAGACACTGCCTCCGCCGGGAGTGGCCGCCGGAGACGCCACCGCCTCCAGAAACGGCCGCGCCAGGCCTGCCAGCTTTCCGTCTTTCGCCGCCGCCAGCGGCGCGCCGCTCAACGCATCCGCCAGCCTGTTTTCAAATACCTGGGCGGGCGAGAAGTTTTCCAATTGCAGGAAAAAGTCCGCCGCCATCTCGATCGCTTTTTTCGGAATCAACCCGACGATTTCGCTGCCCACCGGCACCGTGCCGTAGCGTTCGGCTTCACGCTTCACCATTTCATACACGCGATGCATCGGCGTCTGCTCGAAGTCCGTCAGGTTAATGGACACCTGCGCCAGGTTGCGCGCTTTCAGTTCCACGCCCATCGACTTCACGTAGCGCAGTCCACCCGAAGAAAACCGGATGGCCTTCGCGATTTTATTTGCGATGCCGACATCGGACGTATTCAGATTCACGTTGTAGGCGATGAGAAACTTCCGCGCACCCACCACGGTTACGCCGGCCGTCGGATGCACTTTCGGTTCTCCAACGTCCGGCTGGCGCTCGAGGTTCTTCTTCAACTCCTCGCGCAGCCCTTCGAACTGTCCGCGCCGCACGTTTTCAAGATTTACGCGGTCCGGCCGCGTCGCTGCCGCTTCGTAAAAGAACACCGGTATCCGGTAGCGCTTCCAGATTTCGTTGCCCACTCGCCGTGCCAGTGCCACGCAATCCTCGATGGTCACGCCCTCAATCGGAATAAACGGCAGCACGTCCGTCGCACCCACGCGCGGATGCGCTCCCGTGTGTTTCGTCAGGTCAATCAATTCCATGGCCTTGCCCGTACACAGCAACGCGGCTTCCGCCACGGCGTCCGGCTCGCCCGCCAGGGTGACCACCGAACGGTTGTGGTCCGCGTCCATCTCGCGATCCAGCACGTACACGCCCGGCACTCCGCTCATTGCTGCGACAATGGCGTCGACTTTGCCGGCGTCGCGTCCTTCGGAAAAATTGGGCACGCACTCAATCAGTCGTTTCATTTTTTCGGCTTCTTGTCCTGTTTGCCCGTCCAGTTGTTCGGCAGTTTCGGCTTGCGATCCGGTAGTGTCGGCCTTTCATACACGAACGCTTTCTTTCCCGGATTGCCCGGCGTCGCTGGTGCCCCTGGCGTTTGTCCGACCGGTGCTGGCGGTTGCGCGGGCTTTACCGACTCCCGCGTCGGCAAGGGGGGCCTTTGCAGCCGCGGCCTTGCTGCCCCTGACGCCATTTTTACCGGCCACTGGGGCCCAATCATCGGCTTCATGTTCGAAGGCAGCGCGTTTTTCATCAATTGCGGCGCTGCTGGCACCGCTTGTTTTGATTGTTCAATCGTGGCGGTGACGGCTTGCTGTTTTCTGTAATTCCTCACTTGCCGGGCAAACCACAGGAAGGCTCCGACCCACAGTCCGGTAACCACCGCGTCGTATCCACTCAGCCCCCCTGCTTTTCCCAAAATCATCACGGCCACGCAGATCACCGCCACAAACCTGTAGAAATATTCTTCGAGCAGACTTTTGCTCTTGCGCGGCACGATCTTCAGGAGTCGCACCCTCCTTATCGGCCTCTTCGAAAAGTTAGATTGTGGCTTGTTCGGTGGCATGGATTACGCGACCACGCTTTACAGTCATCCAGCAATGGTTCCCACCAAAATAATAGGGAATTTCCCGGTAGTCGGCCACCTCGAATACGGCTAGGTCCGCCTGTTTGCCAACCTCCAGCGATCCAATCGACTTTTCCCTCCGCAATGCATGCGCCGCGTTGATTGTCGCGGCCACAATCGCCTCCGCCGCCGTCATGCGCAATTGCGTGCAGGCCAGCGAGAGAATCATGGGCATGCTCAGGGTCGGACTTGTTCCCGGATTGTAATCCGTCGCCAGCGAAACAATTGCCCCCGCCTCAATCAGCGCCCGCGCCGGCGCGTATTCCTTCAGTCCCAGATGAAAATCGCATCCGGGCAGGAGCGTCGCCACCGTCTCCGATTTCCCCAGTGCTACGATGTCGCTCTTGTTCACTTTCTCCAGGTGATCGCAGCTTGCCGCTCGCAGCAGGATCGCCAGTCGTGCCGCGCCCGTCCGCGAAAGCTGCTCGGCGTGAACCCGCGGCTCCAATCCCCACTGCCGGCCCCCTTGCAGCACACGCTTAGACTGCTCGACGGTAAACGCGCCGCGGTCGCAAAACACATCGCAAAACTCCGCCAGCCGGCCCTCGCCGATATGCGGCAGCATCTTCTGCTCGATCAGCTGAATGTACCGCTCCGCTCCGCCAGCCTTTCCTCGGAACTCTGCCGGCACCACGTGCGCTCCAAGAAACGTGGACACAATTTCGAGCGGCTGCTCTGCCGCCAGCTCTTTATGCAATCGCAAAATCTTTAGCTCGCTCGCCACCTCTAACCCGTACCCGCTCTTGGCTTCCAGAGTTGTCGTTCCGTGCGCCGCGAACCGTTTCAGCGCCGCCAGCGCTCGCTGCTTCAAAGCCTCGCCAGTCGCTGCGCGCAGCTTCTTCACCGAATTGAGAATCCCGCCGCCTTTTCGCGCAATCTCTTCATAACTCGCCCCAGCTATCTTCAATTCATACTCTTCCGCCCGGCTCGATGCGTGAACCAAATGTGTATGCGAATCGACAAATCCCGGCAGTGCCACACGCCCGCCCAAATCGATCTTCTCGGCCCCTCGCGCTTCCGCCAGCTTTTCGACTTCCGCGCGTGTCCCCACCGCGGAAATCAATCCATCGCGCACCAGCAGCGCGCCATCTTTGATCAAGCTCAAGTTGGAAAGGGAATTGCCGCGCCGTGGACCATCCCCGCGCAGCGTCAACAATTGCGATGCACCCGTGATAAGCAGCGAATCCGCCAAGGCCTCCGTATTATGCCCAAAACAAGACCGGCAGGACAGGCTTTCAGCCTTTCCCGCCGGTTTACTTTCATCCTTGCAGCTTCGCGCCTTGATATTACGCTTTCGCCGCCTGCCCCTTGTACGCCGGCAAGAATACTTCCTGTACAAACGTTTCAAAGGACGTCGGACTCGTATTCCTCTCCGACCGCGGCTCCAGCGCGCGCATGTATCCGTTGTTAAGCGCCGCGCACATTTCGCAAAGCAGTTGCGCGATGTTCCTGGAGATTCCCATCCCGGTCATCGCCTCGATTACTTGCTCATCGGGCAATTGTGTGTAGGTGAGGTCCGGTTTCCCAATCGCAGTGCCGATGATCTTTGCCGCTTCCGTGTACGTCACATCCCGCGCCCCCAGCAGTTCCTGCGTCTGCTGCCCGTGGAAGTCCAGCCGCACCAGGGCTTCTGCGGCCGCAGCGCCGATGTCGCGCGTCGCGATCATCGGCAGCGGAAGGTCTGCGCGAACCGGCCCCGCCATAACGCCGAAACTCCGGATGATGCTGATCTGCGCTAGAGTATTCTCTATGAAGTATCCCGCGCGCAGATGCAACGCGTTCAGCCCGCGGACTTGTGCCAGCCGCATTTCTATCTTGTGCAATCCCACGACTGGCCCCGTCTTTTCCGGTTTGTCAGCTCCGACGCTGCTAAGCGTCACGGCATGAGTCACGCCTCCTTTTTCAAGCGCCTTTGCGATGGATTCCGTCACGCGATCCTGATACGCGCGGAAATCGGGACTGGTCATGTCCGGCGGAATCATCACATACACGCCTTGCGCCCCGGCGAACGCCCGGCTCAGCGCATCCGTATCGAGAACGTCCGCTGCAATTGCGTCCGCACCCTGGCTCACAAACGGTGCTAGTTTCTTGTTGTCTCGCCCAACCACGCGGACTCTTTTGCCTTTGTCGAGTAATTTCCTGGCAACTACTGATCCCGTGTTCCCCGTCGCTCCCAAAATGACGTACATGGTTTCCTCCTAACGCTGCCTGATACCGCATGAATACGATGCAACTCGAAGCAAGAAAGACGCTTCGTGGAATTTAGCCGACACCAGCAGGCCGACCAGCTCTACTCCATCGGCACTTTAACGCCGCTTTTCTTGGCGAACGCAATCGCTTCGGGATATCCAGCATCCACGTGTCGCACCACGCCCATCCCGGGATCATTCGTCAGCACGCGTTCAATGCGCTTGGCCATTTCTTTCGTTCCATCCGCCACGGTCACTTGTCCCGAATGCTGCGAATAGCCGATCCCCACGCCCCCGCCATTATGAATGGACACCCACGACGCCCCGCTCGCCGTATTGATCAGCGCATTCAGCAGCGGCCAATCCGCAATCGCATCCGAACCATCCCGCATCGATTCCGTCTCTCGGTACGGCGACGCCACCGACCCGCAATCCAGATGGTCCCGCCCCATCACCACTGGAGCTTTTAGTTCGCCCTTCGCCACCAACTCATTCAGCGCCAGCCCAAACTTGTCGCGCTCGCCATATCCCAGCCAGCAAATGCGCGATGGCAACCCTTGAAATTTCACGCGCTTCTGCGCCAGCTTGATCCAGCGATTCAGGTGCTCGTCCTTTGGAAACATTTCCAGCACCAGTTGATCCGTCCGCGCGATGTCCGAAGCCTCTCCCGAAAGCGCGGCCCACCGGAACGGCCCTTTGCCCTCGCAAAATAGCGGCCGGATGTACGCCGGCACA
>Ga0066681_10000015_pt1 | contig 29150 bp, 29 predicted proteins | sample GraSoiAngelo_130_FD_65629 | JGI IMG/M metagenome (GOLD analysis project Ga0066681, IMG submission 65629) | Grasslands soil microbial communities from the Angelo Coastal Reserve, California, USA - 14_0929_02_20cm | ecosystem: Environmental > Terrestrial > Soil > Grasslands | place: USA...
GACACCTTGGTTGTTCACATCCTTGATTTGCAAGTTGACGGGAAACAAGGCGTGGGCACGTTTTCACCGGGGTTTGGCGCCATTAATGCTACGCATTACACCCCCATGCTGGAGAAGGAGCCGCTGCCGGAAAAAATCTGGTTTTACCCTATCGACCACGCTGAACACACGGCTACTTTTCAGGCGCTCGATTCCAACTACGAAGTGAAGATTCCGCTTCATCCTTTTCTGGGCTGCATCGGCGTCGCACCGGCGAACGGAGAGGCGCGCAGCTCCATCGTGCCCGCGGAATTCGGCGGCAACATGGACGCGCCGGAGGCTTCCGTCGGGAATGCGCTCTATCTGCCCGTGAATGTTTCCGGAGCGCTGTTTTATTTTGGCGACGGCCACGCCGCCATGGGCGACGGCGAAATTGCAGGCAGCGCCATTGAAGTTCCAATGAAGGCGCGCCTGCAGTTCGATCTCGTCAAGGGAAAGCACACCGGCTGGCCGCGCTTCGAGAACGAAAAGGAAATTATGGCTGCGGGCATCTATCGCCCCGTCGACGACGCCGTCCGAATCGCTTTCACAGAGCTGGTGAGATGGATTCACGCTGACTATGGCCTTTCGCAACTCGACGCGTACGAATTGCTTTCGAAAGTGGGCAAAATCCATCTCACCGAGATGGTTGATCCGAATTACGTGGTGATTGCTTCCGTTGAGAAAAGGTATTTGCCGCCAAAGAAGTACGTCCCTCTTATGTAAGCTACGTTTCTGTCCGTGCCTTCTATGCTGCGGCCTCTGTGTCTCTGCGTTAGGTTGTCTTAAATTTGTGCCGCGTTGCAGTCCTGGCGTTGCCTTGGGATACTTTCTGGGATGTTCAGCGAAGCTGTTCTCGATCACTTTCGCAATCCGCGCAATGCGGGGGAGCTGCCCGGCGCCACGGCAACGGTCGAGGTAAGCAATCCCGTCTGCGGGGATATCCTGAGGCTCGCGGCGCGAATCGTGGACGCCCGTATCGCGGAAGTGCGTTTCCTTTGCCGCGGTTGCACGACTTCGATTGCGTGCGCCTCCGTTTTGACCGAGCGCCTTACCGGTCGCACTCCCGCTGAAGCGCGATCCATCACTGCGGAATCCCTCTCCGAAGCCTTGGGGCAACTTCCAGGCGCCACGTTTCACGGCGCGCAGCTCGCAGCTGACGCCGCCCGCGCACTGTTGCAAAGGCTTGATTCAAACAAGCGCTAGTTGTTTTGCTGGATGGTTTTGTTGATCGTCTCGGGATCGTTCAGATTGAGCACGCAGCCCTCTTCGTTCGTCCGCACTTCGTCGACTTCTGCTTTGTGCGCCCAGACAACGGCCCGCGCGCCCGTTTCGAGCGGTGCGTGCAGCAATTCGTCATACAAAGAAGAGGAAAAAATAACTGGATGGCCGCGGCGTCCTTCATACAAGGGAAGAACAATAGGACTTTTTGTTTTGTAAAACTGCTCGATTAATTCCTGAACCAGGGCATTGCTGATCAGCGGATGGTCGATGAGACAGAGGAGCATTCCGTCGGTCCCAGAAGGCAAGCTGCGCAGCGCCGCTTGGACCGAACTTAACTGGCCTTTCTCCCATTCACGATTGATCACGATTTCGTCGGCTTTGAGATCCACCGCTTTGGCGATGGGTTCCGCGTGCGCGCCGAGCACAACGCGACGCACCCCAATTTGGCGGTGCGCCGTTACTTCCAGGAGGTGTTCAAGGAAAGGGCGCCCTTGGTAGGGAAGCAGCGCTTTCGGTGAGCCCATTCGACTCGAAGCCCCGCCGGACAGGATGACGGCGGCCAGCATATGCTCCCTTTCAGCGCTCGTTCACGGTGTGAACTGCAGTAGCGCGCGATTCGTATTTCAGTTTCTTGTGCGTTCCAGATTGCGCATTCCGCCTTACCGCGATGAGCTCCGCGACAATACTGATGGCAATCTCTTCGGGAGAGAGAGCCCCAATTTCCAGTCCCATCGGCGCGTATACGCGTTCAAATTCCTCGGGCTTGTAGCCCTCGTTTTCGAGCGCCCTGTAAACGGACAGCACTTTGCGCTTGCTTCCGATCATGCCGACGTAGCGCGCTTCCGTGCGGACGGCCCAGGCCAGCACGCGCATGTCTTCTTTATGGCCGCGCGTCACGATGACCACGTAACTCGACGCATTCGGACGAATCTTTTCGAACGCGTCCTCGTAACTAGTGTGGATTTCGTGCGCCATCGGAAAGCGCTCTTTGTTGGCGAACGCTTCGCGGTCATCTACCACGCCGATCCCAAAGCCCGCGGCGCCGGCCGCCTTTGCAACCGCCGTCGAGACGTGACCGCCGCCAAACAGGTACACGACCGGTTGCGGCAAAATTGGCTCAACAAAAACCTCTAGCGTTCCGCCACAAATCAATCCGCTGTCGTAGCTCGCCTCATTGTTCAGGTTGAAGACCATCTTGCGTGGCGATTCTTTCTGCATCACTTCTTTTGCTGCCGCCCAGACTTCTGCCTCGACGCAGCCGCCACCAATCGTCCCCGCGATCGAGCCGTCCTCGCGTACCAGCATCCGGGAACTTTCATAGCTCGGGATCGATCCATTGGTATGTACGATCGTGGCCAGCGCCGCGCGCCGCCCGGCACGCCGCATCTTCACGATTTCTTCAAACAGGTCCATCGGGCTCCCTGGGAATTACGCTACGCCGCGCGCAAGGTCATGTCAATTCGCAGGGTCTCAGTTGCGGCTCGCAGCGAGGTTGCGCGGCGCCGTCAAAAACAGGAGAGGCCGCGCAATGCGGCCTCTCCAAGCTTCTGTAATGACTTGTATGCTGGTCGCGGGTCAGCGCCCGGCCGCGGCTGAAGCCGCTTGGTCGAGAATTGTCGCGGCGCGGCCGGCATCTGCCACGCCGAAGTAAAGAACCGGCTCGTTCCTCCCCGGTTCCGAACCGCAAAACGCAAAGTTGATATTGATCTTGGCATCGCCGAGCCGCTCAGCGGCCCGCGCGAGTTCTCCGGCGCGGTGGGGCAACGTCACGCGCGCCACTTCGGTCTCTTTGTAAGACAGCTTTTCTGAATCCAGCACGGTCCTCGCAGTTGTGGGGTTGTCCACGACGAGATGTACCAGACTCTTTCCTTCGATAGGTGAGGACTGGAACGCAATAATGTTTACGTTGCGATCGGCGAGCGCCCGGCAAACTTTCCCGAGAGTGCCCGGCCGGTCTTCCAGGTGGATGCTGAACTCCTTGGTAGTCGGCATTGTCATTGATCTCCTGTAGTTTTTACGAGGAACGCAGTGGCGCGTTCCTGCGGGGCCGAGAGGAGAAAATCCTACTACCGCGTTGCCAGCGTTTCAAGTGGTACGTGTGCACCGGTTCAGGCGGCAGTTTTTCCGTTCTTTGCCGCAGTGCTTTCTAGACACATTTTTGTCGCGGTGATAGCGTACCCAAGCCATTTTAACGCGCGGGAGTTCTCATGAAGGCAATCATCTTCCATCAGCACGGCGCGCCCGAAGTCCTCAAGTATAAAGACGCTCCAGAACCCAGCATTCGCCCGAACGAAGTCATCGTGCGCGTCAAGGCTTGCGCGCTGAATCACCTCGATCTCTGGGTGCGCCGCGGCATCCCAGGCGTGCCGATCCCGCTTCCGCACATTCCAGGCAGCGACGTATCGGGTGAAATTGTCCAAATCGGCGCGGATGTCACCGTTGTGCGCGTCGGGCAAAAGGTTGTCCTGGCTCCCGGTGTGACCTGCGGCAAATGCGCCGCTTGCATCTCCGGCCAGGACAATCGCTGCCGCCAGTTCACTAATCTTGGCTACCTAATCGATGGTGGTTGCGCCGAGTTCGTCCGCGCCCCCGAAGTGAATTGCCTGCCGTATCCGGAAAATCTGAGCTTTGAAGAAGCCGCGTCAATTCCTCTGGTCTTCCAAACGGCGTGGCACATGCTGGTAGCCCGCGCGGAGCTGCAGCCGGGCGAGGATATTCTCGTCCTCGGGGCGGGTAGCGGCGTTGGTAGCGCCGCGATTCAAATCGCAAAATTTCTCGGCGCGCGAGTACTTGCCACTGCGAGCACCGACGAAAAAGTGCAGAAAGCAAAGCAGCTCGGCGCCGACCATTTTATCAACCACAAAACCCAAAAAATCCGCGACGAAGTGCACCGCATCACCAATAAGCGCGGTGTAGATATTGTCTTCGAACACGTTGGCACGGCCACTTGGGACGACAGCCTCGCTAGCTTGGCCGCTGGAGGCCGCCTGGTCACTTGCGGGGCTACGACCGGCTACGACGCCAAGGTTGATCTCCGCTTTCTTTTCAGCCGCCAGCTTTCGCTCCTCGGCTCCTACATGGGCACCAAGTCCGAGCTGCACACCGTGATGAAACTTGTTACCGCCGGCCACCTTAGGCCTATCGTTGACCGCGTATTTCCGCTCGCCGAAGCTGCTGCCGCCCACGCGTATCTCGAATCCAGCTCGCAATTCGGCAAAGTCGTCCTTGCCGTCTGACAAACCGAAGATACTCTCGACCTCTCGTTCAATCTTCTTCACCTGCACCAATGGCCCGCGAAGTAACCGGAAGTACCATTGACATCGTTTTATTCCTCGAATAATTTGGCCGCGATTTCCCCGGGTCCAACTCACCCACCCTTGTTCATCCCGGCTGCCAGAATCACGTCCGAAAAGCTGTAAATAGGGAGGTCCTCGCAATGTGGTCCAAGCGACCGATACTCTACGTGTGTCTACTCACCGGATTGGCGATGGTATTTGCCATTGCCGGTCCATCTTCAGGTCAAAACGCCAGTACGGCGGCTGAGGCTCCATCCGGTTACGACAATCAACCCAACGGCTTGACGGACTCGGCCACTTTCACAATGGATCGCGGCAAATTTGAAGAAACCGAAGCAATCGGCGATGGACTTGGCCCTATCTTCAATGCGCAATCCTGCCGCGAATGCCATCAAAACCCGGTCACCGGCTCCACGAGCCAGGTCAAGGAACTCCGCGCCGGACACCAAGACTCTTTTGGGAACTTTGTCGCCGCCACGGCCACGCTCGCTGATGGAACCGTAACCATCGCCAACCGTTCACTCATCAACCAACGCGCGATTTGTCCCGCCGTAGACACGATTACGGTCAATGGCCAAACGCAGACATATAATTTCCCTCAGACGCAAGGGCAAGAGCGCATTAGCACCGCGGAAACTATTCGCGCGTTCCGTATGTCGCTCAACACCATCGGTGACGGTTTCGTCGAATCCATCGCCGATCAGACGCTTCTCAATCTCGCATCGTCCCAATGCTCAAACACGGGCGGCCTCATCTGCGGTGAAGCCGTGCGCGTTTCCGTCCTGGAAGCCAGTGGCGCTCTCGCCGTGGGCCGGTTTGGATGGAAAAACCAGCACGCCTCGCTGCTCTCCTTCTCCAGCGACGCTTACTTAAACGAGATGGGCATCAGTAATCGTCTGCCGCCCAACAACGTTGACGTCACTCGTCTCTGCGATGTCATTCCTGATCCCAATGACAACACGCCCGATTCCGAAGGCCTCAACGACATCGACCATTTCGCTCGTTTCATGAGGGCCACAAAAGTGCCGCCCCGTGACACAGCGCTGGCTACTTCTTCGGACGGCGTCGCGGGCGCAACCTTGTTTCACAATGTTGGCTGCGACATTTGCCATGTCTCTTCGATAACCACCGCGCCGCCTGGAACAGCGGTCGCCGCCGGCGCCTTCACCGTGCCCGCTTCATTGGGCAATAAGGTCATTCATCCCTACAGCGACTTCCTGCTGCACAACATTGGTACTGGTGACGGGATCGTGCAAACCGGCGGCCAGGAAACCGCCCAAAAAATGCGCACGCCTCCTCTTTGGGGAGTCCGTACGCGCACGGAATTGCTCCACGACGGCCGCTCCGTCACTTTCTACGACACCATTCAACGGCACCGCAACGAAGCTCAGCCGGTGCTCAACAACTTCAACAACTTGAGCACCACGCAGCAAAATCAACTGATCACTTTCCTGCGTTCCCTCTAGGGCCGCAGCCCGGGCCGGCGAAACAGCGCCCTTGCTTCGCCGGCTTGTTCCATTCTTGTTGCGTATGCCCGCGCTGCTTTCCTCCTCACGGAATCACAGGAGTGATATCCTCTCCCCGTCCTAAACTCCTAATGTGATGGCGGGGAATGGCGGTTAGCCTTCAAGCGCGGCTTTCAGTCTTGATCGTCAAGTGGCGCGTCAAGCGCCGTTTGAAAGGAGTGCGCGATTATCGCGTCGCCCGCCAGATTCTTCGCCCGGATCCCTACAAGGTTCCGCCAACAGTTCAAATTTCTCCCGCGCATCTCAGCGGCGTTCTCGGTGAACGCCTCGAAGGTCCTTCGTCAGGCGACACTGTGCTTCTCTATCTTCACGGCGGAGGATATTTTGGCTGCTCTGCAGAAACGCACCGTCCCATCACCGCTTACTATGCGCTCCATGGGTTTTGCGTTTTCGCTCCGGACTATCGTCTTGCGCCCGAGCATCGGTTTCCTGCCGCCGTGGAGGACGCCGTGGCGTTCTACCGTGCACTTCTGAGCGCCGGTTATCCGTCGCAGTGCATCGTCGTGGCGGGCGAATCGGCAGGAGGTGGGCTGGCACTCTCGCTCATGGTCGCTCTTCGCAGTGCGGGTGATCCGCTTCCAGCGACGGCTGCGCTCTTTTCTCCTTGGACCGATCTTGCCGCTACGGGCGACTCCATTCGAACCAACAGCCACCGCTGCGCTATGTTCAACGGGCTCGATGTCGCGGCTTCGGCGCACTACTATCTCGGTGACACCGATCCGCGCAATCCGCTGGCGTCTCCTCTGTACGCCGATCTCGTCGGACTTCCGCCGCTTCTGATTCACGTCGGCGCCGATGAAGTCTTGCGCGATGATTCCACGCGCCTCGCCAAGCGTGCCCGCGCCGCCGGCGTCTCCGTCGAACTAAAAATCTGGCCCGTCGTTCCCCATGCCTGGCAACTCGCCCCACATCTGATTCCCGAAGCCCGTCAATCGCTTCAAGAAAGCGCTGACTTTTTCCGCGCGCACGTTGCGCCAGCGGAGTGGAACAGGGAAGTAATGGCCCGCGCATGACCGCATCCGGTGCTTTTTCTTCCAACTCGCCTGTCACCAATGTTGACGTGCTAATCGTCGGTGCCGGTTTTTCCGGCATCTGCATGGGCATCAAGCTTCTCGAAGCCGGCATGCAATCATTTCTCATCATCGAAAAGGGCGAAGAAATTGGCGGCACGTGGTGGGAGAATCGCTATCCTGGTTGCGCTTGCGATATTCCTTCCCATCTTTATTCGTTTTCGTTCGCGCCATCCACGGAATGGACACGCATGTATCCGGGCCAGGAGGAAATCCACGACTACCTGAAACGTTGTGTCGAGCGCTACGGGCTGGCGCCGCATCTCCGCTTGAATGCGCGTTTCCGGGAAGCAGCTTGGGATGAATCCGAGAGTGTGTGGAACATAACCGCCGGTGATGGAGTGCGCATTCGGGCGCGCGTGCTTGTCTCTGGCATGGGCGCGCTGCACGTCCCGCACTATCCGGAATTACCCGGCCTCGAAAGCTTTTCAGGTCCGGCGTTTCATTCCTCAGTGTGGGATTACGGGGTGAATCTAGAGGACAAAAATGTTGGCGTCGTCGGGACCGGCGCCAGCGCCATCCAATTTGTCCCGCAAATCGCGCCTCGCGTCGGCAAGCTCTATCTTTTTCAACGCACGCCGCCCTGGATCGTTCCGCGGATGGACTTCGCCATCTCCGAAAAATGGAAGCAGCGCTTTCGCCGCATACCGTTAACCCGTTGGACTTTTCGGCAATATATTTTCTGGCGCCAGGAGTTTCGCGTTCTCGGATTTCTCGGCAACGAATCCATCCGCAAAAAAGCCGAGGCCATCGCTCTCCGGCACATGGCCCGTAGGATCAAGGATCCCAAGCTCCGCGAGGCGCTCACTCCCAAGTATCAGTTGGGCTGCAAACGTGTCCTCGTTTCCGACGATTACTATCCGACTCTTAATCGCGCAAACGTCGAGCTCGTCACGGATGGAATCGCTGAAGTCTGCGAGCACAGCATCGTCACGCGCGACGGCGTTGAACGCCCTATCGATGTTCTGATTTACGGCACTGGCTTCCGCGCCACCGAACCGCTGATCGGCTGCCGCGTGGTGGGGAAGAGCAGCGTCGAAATTCATGACGCTTGGGGAAAGCGCATGACCGCCTATCTAGGCGTCACCGTAAGCGGATTTCCCAATCTGTTTATACTGCTCGGTCCGAACACTGGCTTGGGCCACAATTCCGTCGTGCTGATGATCGAAGCCCAGGTCCGCTACACCATGAATTGCCTGAAACTTATGAAGAGCCGGAAGCACCGCGTCCTCGAAGTCCGCCCTGAAATCCAGAATCGTTTCGTCGACGAAATCTACCGCCGCATGTCCGGCACCGTCTGGCAATCCGGCGGCTGCCACAGTTGGTATCAAGACCAGCAAACCGGCGAAATCACCACCCTCTGGCCCGGCTCCGTCGTCTCCTACCTTCGCCGCATGCGCTCGGTCTCCCGGTCCGACTACGAACTGAGATCGCCCAGTCCCGCAGCATAAATACGCAATTTGTGTCCATCAGTCCCCTGTGCGAAAATAGCGTAGACGGAACACATGAGCACATCTCTCGGCAAACACGTCACGCTGACCAAGCCCGACGACTTCGGCAAGCTTCTCGAGGACGAGGGCATCATCTTCACCACGCTCGATAAAGCGGTGAATTGGGCGCGCAAAAGCTCCATCTGGCCGCTGGGCTTCGGCCTCGCGTGCTGCGCCATTGAGATGATGTCCATGGCTGCCGCACGCTTTGACGTCGCGCGCTTCGGCGCAGAAGTTTTTCGCCCGTCGCCTCGCCAGGCCGACCTGATGATCGTCGCCGGCCGGCTCTCGCAAAAAATGGCCCCGGTGATTCGCCTGCTTTACGACCAAATGCCCGAGCCGAAGTGGGTTATCTCAATGGGCGCTTGCGCCACTTCCGGCGGTGTGTTCAACAATTACGCCATCGTGCAGGGCTGCAATCAGGTTATTCCCGTCGATGTTTACGTTCCCGGCTGCCCGCCGCGCCCCGAAGCGCTTTTGTACGCCATCCTCCAGCTCCAGAAGAAAATCGACGCCGAGAAAGGCTCCTTCAAGCGCGCCTTGAATCTCGCCTGATTCGCGCCGTCGTTTCCGCAAATCTCATTTATATGGATAAAGCTAGTCGTGCTCCCTTAGTCGTTGATGCGGCTTTCTCGGGAAGAGAGTGCAGTTCAGTTCACGGTCAAAGGAATAGCGACGTTTGCATCGGCATTGGCATTGCTTCCGTCGCTGGTGTTGCTTTCGGTGAACGCGTAAACGGTTACTGTGTAGGAACCCGGAGGCGTTCCATTGTTGCCAGGGGGAGGGGGCGGTGGAGGTGAATTGCCCCCACAGCTGGTAAGAGCCCCACTCACAAGAATCAGTATCGCGGCCATGCCACAGACGTGGCGCCAAGCGCGGCGCTGCGTTCGCAGGGCAAGGAGGAATGCTACAACCGAGACCATAAGTTGCGCGATTACAATAGGCGCCCAGAAGCGCACCAGCGGATTGACGAAGAAGGGTGGGAAGATCGAGTTGGCCGTGGTGGTCACCGTGACCGTCACGGTTTCCGCTGCACCCGATGGGCTGGAATTGGCCACAAACGGGCTGATGGGGTCACTCGTGCTGACCGAGCATGAGGACTTGGGGGCGTTCGTTGAGCAACTGAAAAATACAAAACCTGTTCCGCTGGTCAACCCTGGAGTAAATTTACTGGTGTTTGCAACCCCGCCGCTATCACCCGCTTTAACCGTGATCGGAGGAGGAGCGGGCAATACCGGGCGCGGCACTGCCGACGCTTTGTACTGGCGAACGTAGTCCACCAAATAAGGCTGGGTCGGACTAGCAAGCCCGCTGGGGCTGCCGCCTAAAGTACCTCCAACGGCCAGATTCAAAAGAATAAAGCTGCTGGCATTAAACGGCCACAAATCGCCGGCACCGAGGTCGCTGATCGTGGCGATATAGAAGGGATGGGTAGGGTCGTCCACGTAATGCTGCACCATGTTTGCCGACCAAATCACGCCGTATTTGTGCAAGGCCGTATTGTTCGCCATTCCACTTGGAAACTTAAAGGTGTGTTTATTCGTCTGAACGCCGGCGCCATCGGTACTCTCGGTGTGAATCGTAGATATGTTTCCGCCAGTACCGGGTCCGTTCAATACCTGAGGGGACCAGACTTCCATGAAGTCATCTTCCCCGCAGGTCGGCCAACCTACGGTGGTGATGTTGGTTCCCAGCGACCAAAAAGCTGGCCACAGCCCTTGGTTTGTCGTATCGGGGAGCTTAATGTTGGCTTCGATTCGCCCGTACGTGAAATTCTCGAGGCCTTGCGTTTTCATTCTCGTTGAAAGCCACGTGCCCCCATTGTTGATGGCTTGAATCACCAGATTGCCGCCGCCGTCAATGTAGGCGTTGTTAGATGTAGTCAAGCTATTGGGACATTTAGAGTCGTTGCCCACATAACCCGGAGGTCCGCAGTAGACTTCCACCTCGTTGTTTCCCCAGCCGCCGCCACCAACGTCAAAACTCCACACCGTGGTATCAATGGCAGTCAGCGCCACGTCGTTAAATTCCTGGCAGAATTGTGGTGTCCAAGTGACATTGCCGGATGTTGAATCGCCGACGCCTTGATTGGTGCATTGCGCACTTGCCTGCGCATTGGCTTGGCCTGCCCCAGCCAAAAACAAGAAAAGGAGCGCGAGAAGAAAACCACCACGGAAAACGAAACGGGAATTTCCCAAACTGATCATCGCCATTTTGCGCTCCCCAAGAAGGAGGACGATAACCCGAGTCTCAACTCCTCGGTATTCCTGGGTAGAATACCGATATTTCATCGTATCACGAAGCTGCGTCAGAGCCTCTTGGAGCTTCGATCATCCTTTTTTCATCGTCCCGAATTGAACGATTACTCCCTTTCCCCTCTGTTCTCGTTTTCGCTGTGTCCCCCTGTGTTCTCGGAGTACTCTGTGTTAAAACTCTTTGCTGTCGCGTCTTCGTAACCGTTCTGCTTTGGAAGCCCAATTCGGGAGTTTTTCAATGGACCAGTCATCCGACCCTGCTCGTCAATTTCTTCGCCATACCCTGGCTACCGTGGCGTACCGCGGCGGCAAGACATTACGCGGCGCTTCGCCTCACTTTGACAGCTTCCATATCGGCGACAAGACGCGCACGCCCGCGCAAATCCTTGCGCACATGGGCGATTTGTTTGACTGGGCGCTTTCCATCGCCAAAGGTCAGCAGACCTGGCACGATTCCACGCCGCTGCCCTGGAACGCCGAAATCGAGCGGTTTTTTGCGGCCGTAAAAAAGTTTGATGACTTCCTGGCTTCCGGCGAGCCCGTGCACGGATCAGTAGAAGGAATTTTCCAAGGCCCGGTTGCCGACGCCCTCAATCATGTCGGCCAGATCGCCATGCTCCGCCGCCTCGCGGGTTCCCCAATCCTCGGCGAAAACTATTTCAGGGCCGAAATCATCGCTGGCCGCGTTGGCCCGGAGCAATCCGCTCCTCGCCGCGAATTCGAGTAAGCTAACGGCAAGACTTAAATCATTTAACTACCGATGAGATATATGATATAGTGCGTAAATTATGGTTATCTCTGATCGTCTACGCGCTATCCGGGAACAGAAAGACCTCTCACAGGGTGACATCGAGAAGCGCACCGGCCTGCTGCGCTGCTACGTCTCGCGTGTTGAGAACGGCCACACTGTCCCCAGCATCGAGACGCTGGAAAAAATGGCCCGCGCTCTCGAAGTTCCCATGTACCAGCTCTTTTACGACGGAGAAACGCCGCCCGAGGTCCCAACGCTCCCAAAGGGCCTCTCCTCCGACGGCGCGGAATGGGGAAGGGATGGCGAGTCGGCGGACTTTTTGAAGCGCCTGCGCCACCTTCTCGGACGTCTCTCCAATGAGGACCGCAAGCTCATCCTCCACATGACCTTCCAGTTGGCCCGGCGGAAATCAAAAACCTAAGTGCGATCCTTGCGACGCCGGTATTTGATGGGACTCCTCGTCCTGGAAATATATACTTCCCGCGTCTAGCCCACGTTTAACTAACCGTTCAAGACGCGGAGACACTCGATCATGCTGGGCAAGACTTGGCTGCTCGGTCTGTCAGTTCTCGTGACTATCGCCGCCGTCCTTTTGCTTCTTCACAATCCGAAAGTGGGCGAACTTTTTCACGCACATGTCCGTGATCGGCCCAAGCGCCGGCTTCTCCTGGCGGCTATCGGATTCTTCGTCACGTTTGCAGTGGCGCGCGCAATGGCTTACGCCGCTCACCGTAATGCTGGTCCTTTTCACTATGTGTATATCGGCGGGACGCATATCCATCATCTTGTTTGGGGGATACTGCTCTTGCTCGTGGTTGGGTTTTGTTGGCTAATCGAGGTGGGGACGGGAGCCAGCTCGTCGTCCCTCTTGGCGAGCCGTTTGATGTCCTTGCTCTACGGTGTGGGCGCAGCTCTTACTCTGGACGAGTTTGCGCTTTGGCTGAACGTCCAGGAGGGTGTCTATTGGACCCGGCGGGACCTGGCTAGCATAGATGCCGTGATCCTGTTCGGCGCCGCTCTGCTTATTGGCATTTGGGGACGTGACTTCCTTAGTGCCGTCGGCCTGGAGCTTTGGAGCTCGCGCCGCAAGCATCGATAAGGCCGATACTAAACAACGCACGTGTGACGATTCGTTTTCAACCTTACTTGATGACCGTCGCGGTTCCGCCGGGCCATTGCAGCACAGTGTCCGGCGTGGCGGCTTCTTTGCGGACGTACGCCATTCCGAGGATGCGCGGCGGGTCCCAGGTCCTTGCGGCGCGCGTGACGTAACCTACTTCGTTCCTATCCAACGTCAGAGCCATGCCCGCTTCAGGCACGGCATCGCCGGAAAAGTTCAGGCGCACGCGCTGGCGGTTGACTTGGCCGCGGGAGCGCACACGCTCCACGATTTCCTGGCCGGTGTAGCAGCCTTTAACGTAACTGATGTGGCTGTCCTGCAAGCCGGCTTCGTGGGGGATTTGTTTTTCGCCGAAGTCGTAACTGAACCACGGCGCTCCCATTGCCAATCGCAACCCGTTGACCGCGGTGTAGCCTGCTGGCCCGCCACCGTGCCAGCGAGCAGCATCCAAGAGAACCTGCCAAAGTTCAGCCAGCTTTTCGCTGGCCGTGGAAAATTCCGCTCCGGGAACTCCTCCCGGAGAACGCCTCGTAATCCGGCAGGGAATAGAACCGACAGCTCCGTCGCGACAGGAAAGTTCATCAAAGTTGGCAAGGTCGGCGCCAGAAAGCTCCTTGACGATCGCCGCAGCCTTGGGGCCCTCCAGCGCCAGCGTGCCGTAGCGCGGCGTCTCATCGGTGAGCGTAACGTCATCCATGATGAGGTATTTATCGAGCCATTCGATGAGCTGTTGGCGAATCATAGCGTACGACTGACTGAGGAGCCGGTCGGCAAACGCGTACGTCTCTATCTCCGCGAGAATGTGCCCCTGCGGATTCAGCAGCAGAGAAATCACCCCATGGTTTTCGGGGAGGTCTTTGATGTTGTTGGTCAAAATTGCGTTCAGGTAGCGCACGCGGTCAGGTCCGGTGAAGGAGAGATAGGCTCGGTAATTCTTGTCGATCAGTGCCACAGTCTCCCGCGCGGAACGATACTCGGCAGCCGGGTCCCCAAAGTAGTCCGGCAGCGCGCATCCGAACCAGACGCCCATCTTCGCGCCCGCAGCGAGGTGCGTTGCCGCAAGCGGAGTGTTCATCGCCGTGCCTGTCGCGGCCATTTCCAAGAGTTCGCGAATCCTCCAAGGTTAGTCTAGCAAAGAGTTTGTCGAAAATCGGACTGCCAACGCAGTGCCCGCCACATCCTGCTTCACCTCCAATGATATACTTCCGACTATGAGCGACGGCCGACGCGCACTCAGTGCCGTTACTGACGGACTGATTCACATCACCATCCCTGTAGGGATGCTGCAGTGCAATTGCTCGATCATCGGCGATCCCGCCACTCGCGAAGCGCTGGTCGTCGATCCGGGTGACGAAGTCACGCGCATCTTGGACTTGATCGGACGCCACCGGCTGATTGTGAGAGCCATCGTCAGCACGCACGCGCACATCGATCATGTCGGCGGGTTGAGCAGGCTTCATCAATACACGGGCGCCCCCGTGCTGATGCATCGTGACGATCTGCCGCTCTATCAAGCGATGGACGAGCAGGCCGCGTTCATGGGCGTTCACCCGCCGGATCTCACGGATGTCGATCAATTGCTGAAAGAGGGCGACGTTCTTCGCTGGGGACCGTTTGAAGCCCAGGTGATTCATACCCCGGGCCATACGCCAGGCAGCGTTTCGCTGTATCTCCCGCATGACGCCGGGAAAGTCACGGCCGCTGGGCCGAAGAAAATCAGCGTCAAAGATGAGGCCGGCGATGAAATCGCCATCGAGGATCTCTTGAAAAAAGCAGTTCGTCGGGATGATTTTGAGGAAACTACGGCATCCGACGAGCCCGAGCAACCTGCGCCTCACGCACCTCAGCTTTTTTCCGGCGATACGCTTTTTGCCGGCAGCATTGGACGCACCGACCTGTGGGGCGGCTCGATGGAGCAAATTATGGAGTCCCTGCGCACAAAATTGATGCACCTGCCGGACGATACCATCGTTCACCCGGGCCATGGTCCCGTCACAACTATCGGCAACGAGCGCCATTTGAATCCTTTCTTGCAGCCGGAATAGGAACGCGAGATTAATTCTGGGGTTTCTGCTTTGACTGGCGCATCTCTTCCATCACTGATTGGACCAACTCCTTGGCGTGCACTAGCTCTTGATTGATGATGCGCAGGTCCATCGCCGGCACCGTCGGATTGTGCTGGCTGGTGCAGTAGACTCCATGCTGGCCCACCAGCACCAGCGCATTGGTCAAGCGGTCGAGTGACACCGCCAGCCGGCCGCGCTCACGGCCAAACATCTGCTCGAACTTTTCCAGTTCATCTTTGTGCTCTTTGAATGCCGACATCGTTTCCTACCCTCGTTGACCAGCCAGACGAACGCCGCGAAACGCGGGACCGGAGTTGCATTTTCGGGCACACCCGGCTCGCTCCAAACTTTACCGCATCGCGCACCCGGAACATAATTCGTGAAGCCGCAAAGAAGTGATTTGAGTCCTTCATGTGGCGTGATTTTGAATGCGGCGGTATACGCCCACTTCCTCAACGAGCTCGTGAAGGGATTGGGCCGGAGCAACCAAGAAAATGCGACGTTCCGACGTGGTTCAGCATAAGGAGAAGGAAAAGGGCGCAAACACGCGCACCTCTCAGATTGTTTTTGGCGAGAGGCAGCACCTTCTTCGCGTACTCGATTCCCTCGAGGGCACGGATCTTCCGATCGCCCGGATGCAGCAGGAGCGGCGCATTCTCGAAGAATTAATTCATGCGCGGACCCGCGATTTGAACCACATCAATACGGCGTGGGACGAAAAAATTGGGCTTGTGCTGAGCTCCGACGCCAAACCGGAAATGCTGGAAAAGCTGGTGAAGCAGGCGCCGGAAGAGGATTATTACCTCCTGCGTCTGATTAGCGAGCACCCCCGCGCCAATGCGAAGACGCTGAACAAGCTGGCGAAACATCCGTACGGGGCGATTCGCGAAAATGTCGCCCGGCATCCCAACGCCGACGCCAATACTCTGACGTGGCTGAGCCACGACCGCAGCCAGCCCTTGTGGTATCTGGTGGCGTTCAATCCCAACACGCCCACGCCGCTGCAACGGCGCTTGCGTGATCGGTTGAAGCGTCTCGGCGAAAACCAAGCTTCCAAGTAAAGTTCCCCGTAAGTCTTTTTCTTTAGTTCTGGAGTTTCTAGTTTCAAGCGCTCTCCGTGTGTCACTCGCATGATCGCGTGGCAATCAGGTTGTGTGCGTGTGCCGCGCCCGCAGAAGATAGTAGAATGCCGCGCGATGTAGTGCGGTTAGGAGGGTCTGCTTTTGGCAGAGGAACTCATCGAGGGCGAAAGCTTATTCTCCGCGAGCTGGCTGCGTTTCAGGCCGCAGATTATTGGGGGATTCGCGATTTCCGCGCTGATGGTTGTTCCCTGTTGGTGGCACCGGCGCATCGAGGCGGGGGATTTGGCGAGCCACGTATACAATGCGTGGCTGGCGCAACTGATTGAAAAAGGACAAGCGCCTGGACTGTACATCGCTAGGCAGTGGAACAATATTTTATTCGACGTCACGCTGCTGCGAGTTGCGAATTTATTCGGGCTTGCGGTAGCCGAGAAAATCGTTGTTTCCGCCTGCGTGCTGATTTTTTTCTGGGGAGTCCTCGCATTCATTCGAACAGTTACGGAACGCCCGCCGTGGTTCCTCGTTCCGTTCATCGCCATGCTGGCCTACGGCTATTCCTTCAGCATGGGCTTTATGAACTATTATTTGTCGCTCGGACTGGCCTGCTTCGGGCTCGCGGTTGTCTGGCGAACGCGCCGATTCGAGTGGATGGCGGTAATCCCCTTCGCTGTACTGACGCTGCTCGCTCACCCCATCGGTTGCCTATGGCTGGTTGGCGCCCTCGCGTATATCAAGGTCAGAGAGAAATTAGCGGGCTGGCGCAAATTGGCAATGCCCGTTGCGGCCGCGAGCGTGCTCGGCGTCGTCTATTGGTACACATCGCACCGCCCTTCACTCTTTGCCGATTGGGATCGAGGGCCGTTTTACTTTTACAACGGCGCGGATCAGCTCGCGCTTTACGGAAAGCGCTATTTCTTTCTCGCGGGAGCTGCGTTTTTGTTCGGCTTGATTTGTGTGGTGCTGGATTTCTATGCGCGGCGCCCCAAAAGCTCTTCTTGGAAACCATTTGAATTGCCCTTTGAATTGTACGCGGTGACGTTTTGCGGGACAGCGCTTCTCCCTGAAAATCTGCGGCCTTCCATTTACGGTGGCTGGATTGGTGTAATCGGTTCAAGGCTTACCACTATTTCTGCGATTCTCGGCCTTTGCTTTCTTGCGTGCCTGAAGCCGAGGCGGTGGCATCTCGCCGGCTTCGGCATCTGCGCGATCGTTTTCTTTGCGTTTGTGTACCAGGACACGGGCTGGTTGAACCGCCTGGAAGCGAATGCAGAAAAGTTGGTAAGCAATTTGCCTCCGCGGACGCGCGTAATCGTGACCGTGCGGTCTCCAGTGGACTCACGGATTTCATTTATTGGGCATTCGGTCGAGCGCGCTTGCATCGGCCATTGCTTCAGCTACGCGAACTATGAGCCGGCCTCGCGAGAATTCCGTGTGCGCGTTCGAAAGGGAAGCCCGGTCGTCACTTCCTCGACGGATGATGCGGAAGACATGGCCTCGGGGGAGTACGAAGTAGATGACACGGACCTTCCTTTGAAGCAGATTTATCAGTGCGATGCGAAAGATTTGACAAAACTTTGCATTCGCGACCTGGAAGCAGGAGAAATCAACGGGCGAATGGCGTTGAAGCCACCCGGTCGCTGAAACTGCCAGCGACAGGAAGGAAGCAGACTCGGTCTCCACCGAATTTGTGGTAAGTTTCTTTCGACCAAGCCCTCTGATTCTCACCCAAGCGGACGTGGAGGTCTTACTGTGAGCAGAATGGGAGCGATTCTCGCATCAGCGGCGTTACTCGGAGCTGCGCTTGTTGCCCGTCCTTTGCCGCCGGGAAACGGTTGGGTTTCTCTTTTCAACAGCAAGGATTTGACAGGCTGGAAAAATAATGGCGCGGAAAAATGGGTAGTCGAGCAGAGCGCCATCCTGTGCGAAAGCGCCGCCAATAAATACGGCTATCTCACGACTGAGAAGACCTATCGCGATTTCAACCTGCGCCTCAAGTTCAAGGGCGAAGCCGCCGGCAACAGCGGCGTCTTTTTCCACTCGCGCATCACCGGAATCAATCCCGAACATGGGCCGGACATCGAAGGGATGCAAGTGGAAGTGGACCCAAGCGTGGGTAAACATACCGGTGGCCTCTATGAAAGCGGTGGGCGCGGCTGGGTGAAGATGCCCACGCCGGAAGGCGAGCAGGCGCTGAAACCGGGCGAATGGAACGACCTCGAAGTATCCGTGCAGGGAAATCACATCGTGACGCAGCTCAATGGCGTGAAGATCGTGGACTTCATCGACGACGCGCCGAAGTTCACCGATGGCGTGATTGGCTTGCAGATTCACACCGGCGGCGGCGTTAGGATGCGGTGGAAGGATATTTTCATTCAGGAGAAGTAGAAGCATCGGTTCCTGGACCAATGCCGAACTCGCCCTCCTAAGGCACATTCATGATTAAGCGGACTCGTCGAACCTTTCTTCAGACTTCCACTGCGGCCTTGGCGGCCGGGCTAAGCCCCATCGGCGCCGCGATAAAGGACCGCGTTTCTACTAACAGTCTCGCGGCGAATCTCACTGCAAAGCAGTCGGCTCCAACGGTCCCGGCTAACGAAGGGAAAAAGCCGCTCCGCCTTGGCCTTATTCTGGGCATCGGCAGGGATCCCAATGATGCGATTGCTAAGGTTCACGATCTTGGCCTGCCGACGTGCCAGGTGTTCGTTGACGAGATTGATTCCGTGTTGGCGGGCCGCCTGCGTCAGGCGCTTGACAAATACCAGACTGAAGCGACGTCGCTCGTTGTTGGTGGGCCCGGAAAAGAAGTGTGGGACTTTTACGACGGCCCGCTGACCATCGGATTAGTGCCGCGCGAAACGCGAGAACGGCGCATCGCTCACATCAAGAAAGCGTCGGACTTCGCCAAACAGTGTGGCATCGACGCGGTGCAAACGCACTGCGGCTTCATCCCTGAAAATGCGAATGACCCGATTTACAAGGAAACTATCGCGGCGATGCACGAAGTGGTGGCCTACTGCAAGCGCAACGGCCAGAATTTCCGTTACGAAACCGGCCAAGAGACGCCCATTACGCTCGTGCGCGCGATTCAGGATGTGGGGCTGGACAATCAAGGTGTGAATTTCGATCTCGCCAACCTGATTCTCTATGGCAAAGCCAATCCGGTGGACGCCATCGAATTGCTCGCCCCCTACATCCAGGGGATTCACGCCAAGGACGGGCTGTGGCCCACGAACCCGAGGAAGCTGGGCGAGGAGGTTCCTATTGGCAAGGGTAAAGTGGACTTTCCGCGGATCATCGCGCGCCTGAAAGAGATAAACTATCGCGGCGCGGTCACCATCGAGCGCGAGATCTCGGGCCCGCAGCAAGTGGAAGACGTGCGGGCAGCGAAGGCTTATCTCGAAAAGTTGATCGGATAGTTTTCGCAACAAAAGGGAAGTGCGCATCGCGAGGAGGACAGAGGAGCTATGCCAGAAAACACGAAGCAGGGAATGAGTTTTTCAGCCAAGGTCGACCGCCGGAAATTCATCGGCGCTGCGGCAACAACCGCCGGGATGCTGCTCCTCAAGCCGGAGCTGGTGCGCGGAACGGCCGCGAACTCCGCAGTGCGTGTTGCGTTGCTCGGATGCGGAGGACGCGGCACCGAAGATGCAACCAACATGATCGATACCGGCGGAGCGCGCGTGGTGGCTCTGGGCGATTTGTTTCAAGACCAACTGGACAAAGCTCGCGATAATTTCAACAGAATTCAGCAAGCCAAAGGCTACCCCGAGCTGGACCCTTCCCAACTTTTTGTGGGACCGAATGCTTTCCAGCAGGTTGCCACTTCGAAGGAAGTGGATGCCATCGTCATCGCCACACCGCCGTATTATCACCCGCAGCATTTGGAGGCCGCCGTCGCGGCGGGCAAACACGTATATCTCGAAAAGCCTGTGGCCGTGGATGTGCCCGGTGCATTGAAGGTGATTGAAATCGGAAAGCGCGCTCAAGGAAAACTGAGCCTCGACGTGGGCTTCCAGATTCGTGATTGCCCTCCGTTCGTGGAAATGGTGAAGCGCATTCACGGCGGGGCGCTGGGTAAAATCATTTGCGGCGAATCGCACTATTTTGCCGGATACCTGGACCGCCCAGCTTGGCCGGATGCCACTCCGGTCGAGCGGCGCCTTCGCAATTGGGTGTACGACCGCGCTCTTTCCGGCGACATCATCGTGGAGCAGAACATTCACGTGATTGATATCTGCAACTGGGTGTTGAAGGCCCATCCGCTGAAAGCTTCGGCAAGCGGCGGACGCGCCGGGCGTCCCACCGACGGAGACGTCTATGGAAACTACGACGTGCTGTTCCATTATCCAGACGGCGTCGACGTTACTTTCAGTTCAACGCAGTTTGCCAAGGGCTGGTGGGAAGTGACCGAGCGCTTTTTCGGCACCAAAGGGACTTCGCAGTCTCCGTACTCGGGCCCGCTTGGGATTTGGGGAGACGAACCGTGGCAAGCGGAGGGCACTCCCGCCAAAGACGCTGGGCAGGCGTTTTCCGCAACAGGGAAGTTCACTTCGAACCTGGAATTTGCGGACCGCGAAAAGAAGAAAGCGTTTGTGGAGAGCATTACCAGCGGGAGTCTTCACAATCAAGCAGACAAGGGCGCGGAATCCGCGCTTTCCTGCATAATGGCGCGTACCGCTGCGTATACCGCACGCGAGGTTACTTGGGAAGAGACGCTGAAGTCCCGCGAAAGGTGGGACCCCAAGATCGACTTGAGCAAATTGCGCTGAAGCGGCAATTCTGGATCTCGGTTTTTTCTCCGAACTGATTCCGGCGGCGAATCTGTCGGAAAGTAATCCGCTTTGCATCAGGAAGTCTCAACAGCTCCTCCGAGGTGTCTATGTCCATTGAGAATCCTTCGCGTCGTGAATTTCTGAAAACCACGGTGACGACAGCCTGTTCGGCGGCAATTGGCGCATCCGGAGCTACCGAAATCTTTGCACGTTCACCCAGGCCGAACCTCGTCGCCACGACGCCGTCTCCTGCACCCTTGCCAATCAAGAAGGGCGTGCTCCTCGACATGCTGCCGGCGAAGTTGAGCTATGCGGACCGCTTGAAAATGGCACGCGATGTAGGCTTCGAAGCGATCCAGGCGCCGACGACGCCAGACCAACACGAGGCCGAGGAAATCAAGAAAGCCGCGGACGGTGCCGGCGTGCGCATCGATTCGGTGATGAACATGGACCACTGGCAGTATCCGCTCTCGTCCAGTGATCCCGCGGTCGTGGAACAAAGCTTGGCGGGAATGCGCGCGTCGCTGCACAACGCCAAGCTGTGGGGATCGGACGCCGTGCTCCTCGTGCCTGCGGTCGTTAATCCGCAGACCTCTTATCGCGACGCCTGGCGCCGTTCGCAGAAGGAAATTCGCAAGCTGTTGCCGCTCGCCGAAGAGCTGAAAATTGTGATCGCCATCGAAGAAGTCTGGAACAAGTTTCTGCTAAGCCCGCTGGAGATGGCCGCCTACATCAAGGAATTTCAGAGTCCGTGGATTCAAGCATGGTTCGACGTCGGGAATGTGCTGCTGTACGGCTATCCGCAGGACTGGATTCGCACGCTGGGGAAGAGCATCGTCAAAGTGCACTTGAAAGACTTCAAGCGCAAGCCAGACGGCTACGAGTGGGTGAACCTTGGCGATGGCGATGTGGACTGGGAAGCCGTGCGCGCCGCCTTTCGCGAAATCGGCTACTCCGGGAGCGCCATCACCGAGCTGAAAGCCGGCGATGATGCCTATCTCCGCGACGTGAGCCGTCGCGTGGACCGCCTGGTCCTGGGCCGGACGTAGAGCGGGGCGGGAAATCTGAGACGGATGACACGGGTCATCCTTGCTGAGGAGGTCCTATGGTGTTCCCAAACAAAGACCCGATCACGCGGCGTGAGCTTTTGCGCGGGGCTGCAGCCGGAGTGATTGGGTTAGCCGTCCGTGCCGGCGCCGGAGGCGCGCGGCCATCGGCAAAGCCCCCCAACATCGTTTTCATTCTCGCAGACGATCTCGGCTATGCCGACGTGTCTTGCTATGGGCGTCCAGATCTTAGTACGCCCAATATCGACAGCATTGCCGCGCAAGGATTGCGTTTTCTGCAGGCTTACGCGAATTCCGCCGTGTGTACCGCCACGCGCACGGCGTTGATCACCGGTCGTTACCAGTATCGGCTGCGGCTCGGTCTGGAAGAGCCCTTGCGTGGAAACCTCGATGTGGGGCTTCCTCCAGAACACCCGACGTTGCCCTCGCTTTTGAAGAAAGCTGGCTACGGCACGACTTTGGTTGGCAAGTGGCATCTGGGTTTTCTCCCAAAATTTGGTCCTCTGAAGAGTGGCTACGATCATTTCTACGGGTTTCGCAGCGGGGCACTAGACTATTTCTCGCACACTATAGGTGGCAAGGATGATCTTTGGGACGACGACGTTCCGCTCCACCAAGCCGGCTACTTAACCGAATTGCTTGGCAGTCGTGCCGTGGACGTGGTCAATAGGTACGCGAAATCCGGCCAGCCATTCATGGTCAGCCTCCACTTCAACGCGCCGCATTGGCCTTGGGAAGCCCCCGGCGACGAAGCCGAGTCGGAGCGCTTGCGGCGACCGGGTAGCGGAGGCCTTGCTGATTTCGACGGCGGTTCGCAGAAGACCTACCAGCGAATGATTGAAGAAATGGACAAGCAGATTGGCCGTGTACTGCAGGCTCTGCATGCCAATGGACTGACAGACAACACGATAGTCATTTTCACCAGTGACAATGGCGGAGAACGCTTCGCCGACACCTGGCCATTCACCGGGAAAAAAACCGAATTGCTGGAAGGCGGCCTGCGCATTCCGGCAATAATCTCCTGGCCGGCTCGCATACCGCGGCGCCGGACAACTGAACAGGTTTCCATCAGTATGGACTGGGTGCCGACGCTGCTTGCCGCGGCGGGGGCCTCGCCCGACCCCGCCTACCCGCTCGATGGCGTGAACCTGCTGCCAACGCTCACACAGAATGCCTCGCCGGATTCGCGCAAGCTGTTTTGGCGTTACAAGGCGAACGCGCAGCGGGCGGCGCGCGATGGTGACTATAAGTTTCTCAAAATCCTGGACAACACGTTCCTTTTCAACGTGGTCGAAGACCCGCTGGAACGCGCCAATCTAAAGGAACGCAAGAAGGACGTTTATCAGCGGCTTGCGCGGGAGTGGTACGACTGGAATAGTTCGATGCTGCCCGAGATCAAAGAGAGCTTTACTCACAGCTTTAGTGGTGAGGAACTTGCCGACCATTTCGGTGCCAAGAAATCGGACCAGCTGCCGGACATCCCGGTCTCGCCGGATGACTAGCGCGGGCGCGACATGAGCCGCGGCGTTGACCGTCTCGTGCTACGCTCACTTCTTCCGTAGAGCGGTCCATTGTCCATCGGCTCGGCCCTCCACTTTCATTCGCCCCTTTGCCAAATCTCCATCAATCCACCCGGCCAGGGTCGCCGTCATGGGTGTCGGCTTTTCACTCGGCCACGTTCCGCTGAACGTAAGCTCGACATACCCGCTGCGCCACGTGCCGCTGACCGGCTGGTCCTGGCCAAACGCGCCGGACCATGTTCCTTTCATCGCGTTGCCGTCCCGGTGGAGATTCATCGATCCTTCGTAACGGCCGTAATCACTGGCGAATTTTACTTCCCATGTTCCGGAGGCTTCGCCCTCATTCGTTACGGCCTCCGCTTTGGCAGGAATCACCTTCACGTTGGAAAAATAGGCTTCCTCCCCGGGATAACCCCATAAAGCAACACTGCCCTGCAGGTCCTCGCCTTTCAAGCCATTCACGATCAAGCTCGGATTCTCCGATCCGTTGACATACAACTTCGCAGTCCTTCCGTGAACTTCGATCTTTACTTTGGTCCACACTTCAGGCTGCAGATCGGCATACGACTCGTAAATCCATGGCCATTCTCTTCGCAGCTTGTACCAATCGAAGCCCGGCGCAGCGACGTATTGCACGGAGTGGTTTCGCATGGCCTGATCTTCGGCGCGGGAATTCCCAGGCCGTAGGTAAAGCAAATCGTAGTGCGAAGCATCCGTCCTGGCCCGGAAGGCGATCCCGACGAAGCCGGGCATCCGTACACCCGGAGGCGTAGTGATCTTCAGGGCGATATCGCTCTCAATCGTTCCGTCCTGAAACTGGGTTCCCTTGAGAAAGGCGAAGATATCTTTATCCGATTGTGTGGTCAGGCGAAACGCTTTGCGCCCTTGGTATTCAACTGTCTCTGCCTTCCCGCCGCCGGTTACGCTCAGGTCGTTCAGATCGGTCAGGGCAAAGCTTTGTGCTGCCCGCGTAGTTGGCTCCGGGGTGCGAGGGACCTGTGCGTTCGCGGAAAGGAACGCAGACACAGCAACCAGTACGGCTCCCGTGGCGCGCAATACACGGGATACTTCAATAGTCTTGTCAAGCTTCGTTGGGGAAAGCGTGCAGGTTCTCATTCGGTGACTACCTCATTCTTCTCTGGAATTCCGGCCACTGTGGGAATCCTCACTGACTGCCAGGCCAGAGGACTCGCGGGCACTTCGCAGGCCAAAGAAAGATTCACGTAAGCTCCATAAAATGAAAGGTATGCGTTCGGACAAGGCCCACACCGGTGTTCGAGCTCGGACACCAGTGTCCGCAAATGAACAAAAATCGGCGAGCGGTTCTTTTCCTTGACCGGGCGTCACCCCAAGCGACCGGCTGGGCGAAGCCCCCGGCGAAAGACAAATTGGCTCTTGTAGCAGGCCAATATCTGGTAGAATTGGCCGAAGGTGAGAGACAATGCTTCCACTTCATCTCCAGCCACAGAGTCACGTTCCGCTGTACATCCAGCTTCGCGACCAACTGCGCGCCCTCGTGCACGCGGGCGATTTGCGCCAGGGCGACCGCATTCCCGCCAGCCGCGAGCTCGCAACCATGCTCGGCGTTCACCGCACCACCGTGGCGAATGCTTACGCCGAACTGGAATCGGAAGGCTTGATTCAAGGCCACGTGGGCCGTGGCACGTTCATCAAAGGAAACGGCAATGGACTAAAGATTACGCCGCCGGCGCCTCCGGTCCTGAACGGCAACGGCGGAATCCGCTGGGAACTGCTCTTCGCCGATGAACGCGGAGAAGAAATCCTGAGCCGCCTCACTGCCAACGTGCCGGAGGGTGCGCTTTCGTTTGTGATGGCATGTCCGGCTGAAGAATTTTTTCCCATCGAAGAATTGCAGACCTGCGTGAACGCCGTGCTGCGGCGCGAAGGCACGGAAGTGCTGAATCTTGGTCCGTCAGACGGCTACCCGCCGTTGAAAGCGGCACTGCTCGAGATGCTGCATCACGATGGCATTGCAGCCAAAGATGAAAACCTGCTAATCACTGACGGATGCCAGCAGTCGTTCGATTTGATCAGCAAAGCGTTTGTGCGGCCCGGCGATTCCGTGATTATGGAGAATCCGACGTACCCGGGAGCGGTCGCGATTTTTCACGGTGCGCGTGCTCGATGCTTGAGCGTTCCGATGAGGACGCACGCGGAGCCGGGAACGACTCTGGGGCTTGATCTGGAAGCATTGGAAGCGACGCTGGCTGCGAATCGCGTCAAGCTCATCCTGCTTACGCCGGATTTCCACAATCCGACGGGAACGTCGATGCCACTCGCGTCACGGCGCAAATTACTGGAGCTGGCCTCGCGTCACCAGGTTCCCGTGGTGGAAGATCACATTTACGCGCGGTTGCATGCGCGCGAGGAGCGCATCCCTTCACTCAAACAGCTCGACCGTTCGAACCTGGTCATTCACATCGACAGCTTTGCAAAAGTGGCCTTTCCCGGTTTGCGTGTCGGATGGATTGTCGCTCCACCAGCCGCGATTGAACGATTGCGCGTGGTCAAGCAGACGACCGATCTGCATACCGATCAGCTTGCGCAAGCTACCCTCGCGGAGTTTCTGCGGCGCGGGCTTTTCAGCAAACACCTTGCCAAAATGCGTAAGGTCTACACTTCGCGTCTGGCAGCGTTGCATGAAGCTTTGCGCAAACACATGCCGGAAGGAACGCGCTGGACCAAGCCGGAAGGCGGTATGTGCTTGTGGCTGGAACTGCCGCTGGGGTTCGATGCCAGCGAATTGCTGATTCACGTGAAAGAACGCGGCGTGTTGTTTGCTCCCGGACGATATTTCTACGTGCAAGCGCCGTTGCCAAACACGCTGCGATTGGGCTTTGCAAGCCTGGATGAAAAGCAAATTGCGCGTGGCGTCGCCACGCTCGCGGAACTGCTGAAGATTGAGATGCGCAAGCGGCAGCGCGGAGTCAGAAGAGCGGAGCGCAGCCGCGTGGCATTAGTTTGAAGGAAATCAGAAAATATTTCGGGACCGAGAGGAGAAGTGCAATGGACGCGAAGAAACCAAATGGAAGCGGTAACGGAACCAAAGGATCGAATGAATGGCGCGTGAAAGTCGGCCTCGCGGAGATGCTCAAGGGCGGCGTGATTATGGACGTCACGAACGCCGAGCAGGCGAAGATCGCCGAAAAAGCCGGCGCGTGCGCCGTCATGGCGCTGGAGCGCGTGCCCTCGGACATTCGCAAAGAGGGCGGTGTGGCGCGCATGGCGTCAATCAAAGTGATTCGCGAAATCATGGCCACCGTAACAATTCCAGTGATGGCCAAGGTGCGCATCGGCCATTTTGCGGAAGCGGAAGTGCTACAGGCGCTGGAAGTGGACTTCATCGACGAGAGCGAAGTGCTGACTCCCGCCGACGAAGAGAATCACATCTGGAAGCACGATTACCGCGTGCCGTTTGTTTGCGGCGCGCGCAATTTGGGCGAAGCGCTGCGGCGCATCGCGGAAGGCGCGGCCATGATTCGCACCAAGGGCGAAGCCGGTTCCGGAAACGTGGTGGAAGCAGTCCGGCACATGCGCGCGATCGTTAGCCAGATGAAAAAACTGACCACCATGCGCGACGACGAACTGATGCGCGAAGCGAAAGAGCTTGGCGCGCCTCTCGAATTGATTCGCCAGATTGCTAAGACCGGCAAGCTGCCGGTGCCGAATTTTTCAGCAGGCGGCATCGCCACTCCTGCCGACGCGGCGCTGGTGCGTCGTTTGGGCGCGGAAGCGGTTTTCGTTGGATCGGGCATCTTCAAGTCCAGCGATCCTGAGACGCGCGCGAAGGCAGTGGTGAAAGCGGCGACACATTTCGAAGATGCGAAAGCCGTTCTCGAAGCGCACGAAGAACTGGGCGAAGCCATGCGGGGACTCGACGTGCGTCAGATGGAAGAGAAGGACATGCTTTCGACGCGAGGATGGTAAGCGTCCGTCAAGAGTTTTCCTCCTGGGGGCGCAGCATGCCGCCCCCTGCAAGGAAAACGTGGAGTACGTGAGTGAAAATTGGAATTCTGGCGGTTCAAGGTGATTTTGAAGCGCACGCCGCGATGCTGGAGCGGCTCGGCGTGGAAACGGCCGAGGTACGGACTCCTGCCCAACTCGAGGGCTGCGACGGTTTGATTCTGCCGGGCGGCGAGAGCACGACACAGTTGCAATTCCTCCGGGAAGAAGGCCTGGCGGACGCGATCGAGAAATTCGCGAAGCAGGGAGGAGCTATTTTCGGAACCTGCGCCGGAGCAATCCTTCTCGCAACAGAGGTGCAGAATCCCAAACAAGATTCCTTGAAGCTTTTGGACATGACGGTGCTGCGAAATGCGTATGGGCGGCAGATCGCGAGCGACGTGGTCAGCGGGCCCACGAAATTGAAAAGCGAACCGCTCGAAATGGTTTTTATCCGCGGACCCATCATTGAGCGCGCGGGACCGAGCCTGAAGATTCTCGCGGAGTACGCTGGCAAGCCCGCGCTTGTGCAGCGGAGCCAGATCATGGCTGCCACGTTTCATCCTGAATTGACAGACGACACCACTGTGCATGAACATTTCCTCAGGCTGGTCGCGGCGGGGGCGAGTCAAGCGGCGGGCAGCGCAAAGTCCTAATTGTGGAAAAAGAAAAGAACGCAGATTCCAGTGCCCGGCACTCCAGCCGGACGAGGGTCCTCTTCGTGTGCATTGGCAACTCGTGCCGGAGTCCGATGGCCGAAGCGATTGCCCGCTATGACGCCGCCGACGTGATCGAACCCTCCAGCGCGGGGCTGAGCCCTCTGGGATTCATTGCCGAACAGACCAAGCAAACACTGGTGCAGAATGGCTACTCCACAAATGGATTGACTTCCGATGCGTTCACGCGAGAAGCCGCCGAAGCCGCAGACGTTATCATCAACATGACAGGACAGCCGAGTGAAGAAGCCTTTAGGCGTCACGAGAAAGTTGAAGACTGGATGGTGCAAGATCCGTACGGCCGCCCGGCGGAAACATATCAGCGCGTCTTCGAAGGCATCCGACGGCGCGTGAACCAACTGGCCGAGGGCTTGCGTGAGAAACGGCAGCAGAAGACCACGATCAGATAGGAGTGGCGTTGCAGCGAGAAAAAACAAGCGTATCGCAAGAAGACTATCTGAAGGCCATCTGGGAGATGCTGGAAGAGAACCAGACGCCTATCAGCGCGCGGCTCGCCGAGGAATTGAAAGTGACTCCTCCCGCGGTGACTGCCGCATTGAAGCGGATGATGCGCGATGGCCACGTGCGCGTGGAACGCAGCGGGCGAATCGATCTGACAAAGAAAGGCCGCAAGAAAGCAGAACATCTTGCGCTGAGACACCAGCTCGCGGAGATGCTATTAACAGAAGTGATCGGGCTGTCGTGGGCGAAGGCTCATGACGAAGCCGAGCGGCTGGAACACGCGATTTCTCCGGAAGTAGAAGCGTTACTGCTCAAGCGATTCGGCAACAAGAAGAGCTGCCCGCATGGCGTCCCGATGCGCGGGGGAATCGCACAGCTTCGCAAAGAAGGCGCGGTGCTGCTCGCCGATTTGCGCGCGAAGGAGTCGGGCGAGATTCTTTGCGTATACGAGAAAGACGCGCAGTTTCTGGAATTCCTCGAAGGGCTGCACCTGCGGCCGTCGACGACGGTAGAAGTGCTGAAGCGCGAGTACGATGAAACGATGACGCTGCGATCCAACGGGAAGACGATGCACCTGGGAAAGCCTGCCACGAGTCGGATTTGGGTGCGGCGTCTCAGCGCCTGAGGGAGTTGTAAGTTGTTCTATAGAGGGGGAAGTCAAGAGAAAATATCTTTCCCACCGCTGGAGTTTCTCTTGCTTCCAGCCCCACGTACTTGAACAGCGTCGGTTCCGACCGGCCGTGCCATTCGCG
>Ga0066681_10000017_pt1 | contig 28373 bp, 20 predicted proteins | sample GraSoiAngelo_130_FD_65629 | JGI IMG/M metagenome (GOLD analysis project Ga0066681, IMG submission 65629) | Grasslands soil microbial communities from the Angelo Coastal Reserve, California, USA - 14_0929_02_20cm | ecosystem: Environmental > Terrestrial > Soil > Grasslands | place: USA...
TGCCATCGCCGCGAACAAACGAGTTGCCTGTGACCGGACCGGAAAGAGAGAACACCGCCAGATTGCCTTTGCCATCGACAATCGCTGGGTCGCACCCCGGTGGAAACGTCTTCGTGCCTACTGTCGTGGCCGCCGGACCAGTCCATGACAGCTGCGCCGACAGCGCGCCGGGCTGGATTGCCGTGCATTCCGCATCACTCGACACCGCGACCCAGCCCGCATTTTGAGGCGGAGCGACGGACGCCGCCACCCCAGGCCCCGAGATCAAACCGCCATCGGTGAGCAGCGCTGGGTTGCACTGCGCCGCGTCGTCGACACTCGATGATGCATCTCCTGCGTCTCCCGCGGCTGCGTCGGGCTCCTGAGCGATCACTCCGGCATCCGCGACCACCTCAGCACCGCGACCGCAGCCGCTCATGACGAGCAGCGACAAAACGAACAATCGTGCGCGGCCGTGCAAAAGCATGGCCCCGCAACCTGTGCATGTTGCAGACGCTTCGCAGAAGTGACTGCGATCCGGTTACTTCGCCGCCACCACAGGCCGCTTCCCGTCCACCCGCACCCGCGGCACCGGCGGCTCCAGCAGGACCCCGCCCCGGCAGCACGTCTCAGGGTGCCGCACTTCCCGCGCGCTCCTCCACCTTGCCTCCGTCCCCTGGAAGAGCTTCGCCATCGCGGACCTGCACGCAGGCTGCGTCCGATCGAACTCCAGCCCCGCCTCGCCGCCCTCTACCCACACCGCCCGGGCGCGCCCGACCTCGGGGATCTCCCCCGGCTCCGCCGAAGCGAGCCGGACGTCGATGCGCTCGCCCGCGGCCATCGAGGCCGGGACTCCGCCGCCGATGCGCGCGCCGGCGAGGCTCACGTCGACGAGGTTCACCATGTACTCGCTGCCGCCCTCCAGGCGCAGGCGGATGAATCGGTCGGCACCGAGCCGGCGGCCGCGCCGGGAGAGCAGGCCGCGCTCCTTGACCTGCCGCGCGAAGCGGGCGTTGGGCATCGCCAGCCAGAGGCCGGCGGCCTCGGCGCGGGTGAGGACGGTGGTGCGGACAACCCGCGTCTCTTCGCTGGTGTCGAAGACCATCTCGATCAGCGCGGTACTGCCCGGCACCAGGTCGAGCGCCGGGTCAGGGAAGAACAGGAGGGTCGCGTTGTCCTCGACGTGCAGGTGCGCGCGCAGCTGCACGAGCGACGGAAAGCGCAAGCGCAACAGCGCCGCCTTGGCCTGGCGAAGGTCTGCGGTCATCGGCCCCCCGGTCCGAATGCACGAGCTTCGACCGCAATGCTAGCGCAGTTTCTGGCCTGTGCAGCCTCAAGCAGTAGCCGCAAAGCCGCACCTTTCGGTGCGGCAGCGGCTATCCCGAAACCTGCGACATTCCCGCAGAACTGCGCTTGCGCAATCGCCGCGCTGCGTCTACGTTCCGGCGCCCGATGCCCAATGCTCCCAAGGACTTCCAGGGGCTCCTCCTCGCGCTGCAGACGTACTGGGCCGAGCGCGGCTGCGCGCTGATGCAGGGATACGACCTGGAAGTGGGCGCGGGCACGATGAATCCCGCTACATTCCTGCGCGTGCTCGGCCCGGAGCCCTGGAACGTCGCCTACGTCGAGCCTTCGCGGCGCCCCGCCGACGGGCGGTTTGGCGAGAATCCGAATCGCCTCTACCAGCACCACCAGTACCAGGTGATCCTCAAGCCGAGCCCCAAGGACGTGCAGGAGCAGTACCTCGGGTCGCTGCGGGCCATCGGCATCACCTCCACCGACCACGACCTGCGCTTCGTCGAGGACGACTGGGAGTCTCCGACGTTGGGCGCCTGGGGCCTCGGCTGGGAAGTGTGGTGCGACGGGATGGAGGTGACGCAGTTCACGTATTTCCAGCAGGCCGGCGGGTTCGAGTGCCGGCCCGTCTCCGCCGAGCTGACCTATGGCCTCGAGCGCATCGCGATGTACCTCCAGGGCGTCGACGACATCTATGACCTGGTGTTCTGCACCTATCCCGACGGAACGCGCCTCACGTACAGGGACGTGTTCTGGCAGAACGAGCGGGAGCAGAGCGAGTACAGCTTCCACGCCAGCGATCCCGACCGCCTCTTCCGCCTCTTCGACGAGTACGAGAAGGAGTGCCGCCGCCTCGTCGAGAAGAAGCTCCCGCTGCCGGCGTACGACTACTGCCTGAAGTGCTCGCACGCCTTCAACCTGCTCGACGCGCGGGGCGCCATCAGCGTCACGGAGAGGCAGGGCTTCATCCTCCGCGTCCGCCGGCTCGCCCACGACTGCGCGCGGCTCTATCTGTCGACGCGGGCGCAGATGAAATTCCCGGCGCTCAAGGACCCGGCCCTCGCCGAGAAGGAGCTGGCCCGCTACGCCGACCTCCTCGCCGACGAGCCCGTGCAGAAGACCGCGGAGCCGCGCCGGGCGGAGCGCCGGTGAGATGGACCTGGTCTTCGAAATCGGCACCGAAGAGCTTCCAGCCAGCTTCCAGAAACCGGCCCTGGAATGGATGGCCGCGGAGATCAACAAGGCGCTCGACGACGCGCGCCTGAACGGCGAGGGAGAGGGCCAGCGCGCGAACATCGCCACCTTTGCCACCCCGCGCAGGCTCGCGATGATCGTCACCGCCATCGCGGAGAAAGCGCCCGACGTGCGCAAGAAGCTGTCCGGCCCGCCCGCGAAACAGGCGCTGCAGGACGGCAAATGGACGAAGGCCGCCGAGGGTTTCGCGCGCAAAGCCGGCGTCGCGGTCGAGGCCCTGAAGATCGAGGGCGACCGCGTCATCGTCGAGCAGCAGATCCGTGGACAGGCCGCCGCCGAGGCGCTGCCCCGCATCCTCGAGCAGATCGTGCGCGGAATCCCGTTTCGCAAGTCGATGCGCTGGGACTCGCTCGACGCGGACGCGTTCGCGCGGCCCGTGCACTGGATCGCCGCCGCGCTCGACGGCAAGCCGCTGACGGTGAAGTTCGCGGACGTCGAAAGCGCGCCGAAGACCCGCGGGCACCGTTTCGCCGCGCCGCAGGAGTTCCCCCTGCCCTCGGCCCGCGATTACGTGTCCGCGCTGCGGAAGGCGCACGTCCTCGCCGACTGGGCCGAGCGGAGCCAACGCATCGCCGGAGAGGTGGCTCGCGCCGCGCGCGAGGCGGGCGGCGTTCCGCGCCCCGATCCCGAACTGCTGGAGACCGTCACCGGCCTCGTCGAGGAGCCCTTCGCCGTCGCCGGGTATTTCGAGAAGGAATTCCTGCAGCTCCCCCCGGAGGTCCTCGTCTCGGAGATGCGCGGGCACCAGAAGTACTTCGCGGTGCAGAACGAGAAAGGCGACCTTCTGCCCTCGTTCGTCGCCGTGTCGAACACCAAGGTCCGCGACCCCAACGTCAGCCGCAGAGGTTACGAGCGCGTGTTGCGGGCGCGCCTCTCCGACGGAAAATTCTTCTTCGACGAAGACCGCAAGGTGCCGCTCCGCTCCCGCGTCGAGAAGCTGGGGCGGCGCACCTTCCTGCAGGGACTCGGCACCGAGCTGGAGCGCATCGGACGTCTGCGCGAGCTCTCGCTCTGGCTCCACGGCGCGACCGGACGCGGCGATCCCCGCCAGCTCGCGGAGGCTTCCGAGCTCTGCAAGGCAGATCTCACCACCGGAATGGTGGGGGAGTTCCCGGAGCTGCAGGGCTCGATGGGCCGCGTCTATGCGCTGCAGCAGGGCATCGAGCCCGCCGTCGCCGATGCCATCTTCGAGCACTACCTGCCGCGCGGCGCCGAGGATCGTCTGCCTTCCGGCGACATCGGAGCGCTCCTCGGGATCGCCGACCGGCTCGATCTGCTGGTCGGCCTCTTCGGCCTGGGAAAGGAACCGACCGGAACGACGGACCCCTATGGCCTCCGGCGCGCCGCGCTGGGAATCCTCCGCATCACGCTGGCGCGCGGGTACCGCTACGACATGGCGGAGGCGCTGCTCGCCGCCCAGAAGCTGCACAAGAAGGAGGACGCCTCCGTTCGCGACCGCATCTGGCAGTTCCTCCTCGGGCGACTCGAAGTGATCCTGCGCGAGCGGGCACAGGCCGATTCGATCCAGGCCGCCCTGCACACCGGGGCGACGGACCTGGTCTCGCTGGAGAAGCGAGTCTCTGCGCTGCAGACGGTGCGGGAGAAGAGCCGGGCCCAGTTCGAGGCGACCGCGGCGGCATTCAAGCGGATCGGGAACATCCTCGCCCAGGCGCAGGAGAAGGGCATCGCCTTCGTCGGCTTCCACGCGGCTCTCTGCAAGACCGGCTCCGAGCAGGCCCTCTTCGCCGCGCTCGAGCAGAGCCGCGCCCGCGTCTCCGGCGCCCTGGCGGAAAAGGAGGATTATCTCGCCGCATATGCGGCGCTGGCGGAGCTCCGACCGGTGGTCGACCGCTTCTTCGACGACGTGATGGTGATGGACAGCGACACCGCCCAGCGCGACAACCGACTCGCGTTGCTGCGCTCCCTGCACGAGCTGTTCGCTCCGCTCGCGGATTTCTCCCGGCTGCAGGTGGAGAAAACGGCTTGACCTGGCAAGCGAGCGGCCCTAGGAAGGCCGCTCGCATGAAGAAGAGCGCGATCGTCGCCGCGGCGCTGCTGCTCCGCTGCCACACGCTCCCGCCGGAGCTGCTGCCGCCTCCCTTCGGGCCGGATGGCCCGAAGCCGCCGCGCCTCTTTTTTCCCACCGGCCTCGCGGTAGCCAGCAACGGCCTTCTCGTCGCGAACGGCAACTTCAACCGCGCGTTCGAGGCAGGCACCGTCGTCCAGATCTCGGGCGGCTACATCGACTCGCTCCTGAAGAGCACCATCGACTGCGACGTCGATCCCGCCACCCTCGATCAGGCGACCAAGGATGCCTGCTATCCGCAGATCCTCCCCGCCGAATTCATCGGGTCGGCGATGATCGGCAACTACGCCGGACCGCTCGCGCTGAGCTCCGACCATACGGCCGTCTTCACCGCCTCGCGCGATACCGCCACCATCAACGCCGTGCAAGTCAGGGCGACCGCCCGCCCGGATGGAACCCTCGGCTGCCTCCCCAACGCCGGCAACGACGCAACCCGGGACTGCCGCAAGGGCATCATCGATCTCACGGCGGCGGGCCTCGACGGCCCGTACACGGTCATTCCGGGCGACACGATCCCGCCCGGGACCGGATCCCCCCTCGACGTCCTCTTCGTCTCGTCGATCGTGCCTCACATCGAGACCATTATCTCCGGCACCCCCATCACCACTACGTCGGTCGCAGCCCTGAGCATGCAGGACCCTTCGCAGCTCCTCTTCCAGATGCGGGCGGGGTCGCAGTTCGTCGCGGGCGGATTCGGCGTCGGACCCATGGTCTTCGACCGATCCCGTCGGCGTCTGTACCTCGGCGGTTGCTTCCAGCGGTCGTCGGCCTTCGGTTCCGGCGAGCCCGGCACCGGTCTGTGCTCCGGAATCAGCACCAACTATCTCCGGATCATCGACGTCGACGCGGGCTCCGCGGCGGATCCGGATCTGATCGACCTTCGGCCGGACGTGCAGAGCATCAACACGACGCAGCTGCTGCTCGACACGCCCGGAGGTCCGGCCACGCCCTCATCGCCGATCACGACGCTCTGGGCCACCATGCGTGCCCCGGACACGTTGGTCGTGATCGATCTTCCGGCGCAGCCGTCCGTGGCGCCCCGGATCCGCGAGGTCATCCCGCTGCCCGCCTCTCCTGCCGACATGCTGCGGATCGATCGGGGAACGTCTCCGCCGCTGCTCGCGGTCGTTGCGGAGAAGATCGGCGCCGTCTCCATCGTGGATACCGGCAGATCGCAGGTCGTCGCACAGGTGGGACGCCTCGGCGACGCGCCGTTCAACATCGCGAGCGTCGATTGTCCTTCGAAGCCCGGCTCCGCCTGCCTGGCAGTGAGCGTATTCCATGAGTGTCGCGTCGCCCTGATCGAAGTTCCCAAGGACGACCCTTCGCGATCCGCTCTGCGCGCGCTCGCCGGGAGCTGCCCGTGATGACGCGTGCGTCGCCGCTGATCGCCGCCGTGGCCGTTGTCGCGTGCACCTCGAATCCGTTCAACGTCGCAACCGGCGAATTCACGGCACCCTCGGGCCTGGCCGCAACCGCAGCCGGCGACCGCGACCTGCTCTTCGTCGCCAATACCGGGCGCGACGGCCTGCGCGCCCTGCAGCTCTGCAATGCGCCGCTGTTCCTGGACGGCGGAGTGGATCCGGCGGACACGTGCCCGAAAAGCGAGCACGCCCAGTTCATCCCTGCGCCCATCCGCCTGTTCCCGGCGTTGATCGAGACCGGCGACCGGCCGTTGCGCGTCGCCGGCGTCCGGCTGAACCGCAGCAGCGACGCAAGCGCCGCCGGCGTCGCCCTCGTGGCCGGCGCCGGTTCCTCGCTGGCGGTCGTCGATGGGCGCAGCCTCGTCGATACGCAGACGACAGGGACTGCCCCCAAGGCGGTCCTCCAGTTCGACCTCGGTCAGGGGGCGGACGGCGGAACTCCGGCGGACGGCGGCACCCCCGTCGCCACGGCCGCCGAGACGGTGGACGTCGTCGCCGCCAATCCCCTCGATACCCGGTTCGACTTGGAAACCGGGGCTGCCACCGTCACCGCGTTCGCCGCGACCCGCTCCGAGCTGGTGGTGTTCGACGTGACTCTCGGCGCGGACGGATTCGCTCAGTTTTCCAGCGTCCGCAGATGCACGCTCGATCCCGTGGTGCCCACCCGGCTCGCCGTCGTGCCCGGCAGCGCTGCGCAGGTCTACGTCGCGGACGGCGCTGGAGACGGCGTCGTCGCCATCCAGACGAGCAGCGTCCTGGCAAGCGGAGGCGCTTGCGTCATGGACCGCATCAGCGCGGGCGGCCGGAGCGTCCGCTCCATCGCCTTGAGCCCGCCTTGGTACGACCAGGACGACAGCGGCCAACCCCGGACGCGCGCGGCGGGCGAGCTGCTGCTCATGGTCCTCCAGCCTGCGATGGTACAACCCGGACAGAGGGCCGATCCCGGCGGGGTCCTCGTCGCAGGGACGGGGCTGGGACTGGTGCCGAAGGGGATCGTTCCCATTCCGCCGTTCGACCCGGCCAAGGAAGTCGCGGAACCGATGCGGCCGCTCTCGCTGCCCAACCCCGGCGGACTGTTCAACGAAGGCGCTTTCCTCCGCGCCGTGAAGCCGAAAGCGGCGCCGGAGGCGCCGGACCTGACCGCCTGCCCCACGGCCCCGTGCACACCGCTCTCCATCGGCCAGCCTCCCGGCGCGGCGCCGGTGTTGTTCCCGTTGCTCGCAGCGGTGAGCTGTAGTGACGGCGTCACGTATTTCATCGACGTTGCCAACCGGCGCTTCGTGAACCAGAACAAGTACGCCCAGCCGGGTGACCTCGGAATCCTGCCGATCGTCAGCGTGCCGGTGTTCGCGGGGGTCGGCTCGGCGGCCTCCACGCCGCCTTCTCTCACCCTCGACGCGACCAAAATCGAACCCGGCGTCACGCGCGGCTCGTCCTGGCGGGTGGTCTGGCACGCCGCGATTCCCGGCCTTGAACGCCGCGGCGGCACCATCAAGCCGGTGGACAGCGATACGCTCCGGTTCACCGTAACGCTGCCCAATCTCAATCTTTTTCGCGACGACCCTGCGATCGCGCTCGCTGTCGGCGACGTCGTCTCGCTGGCCGGGTACTCGATCGGGACCGATAACTCTGCCGCCTGTCAGACGGTGGTGAGCTCGGAGTCGACGCCCCGCCGGTTCGAGCTGAACATCAAGGACGTGCAGCCCGATCACCTCGACCTTCAAGTATTGCCGGACAACGGGGCGACGCTCGGCTTCCATCCGCAAGGATGCAGCGCATTCGGGGCCGTGGCCGAGGTCCGGACGGCCCGCACGCAGCCCTGGCTGGTGTTCGACGGCAACACCGTCAAAGGCCGCGTGAGAGACGACGGAACGTTCGACGCGCATCAGCCGCGTTTCGACTACCCGCTCTCTGCGTACGGACGGACGGCTACGGACGTTCCCCCAGCTCCGATCGCTTCACGCGATCTGGCGTTCTCGCTCCTGATCTCCGGGCCTATTCCGGATACCCCGCAAGAGGCCGGCTCGCAGTTCATCTGGAGCTTCACCAGCGGGCTCTCACCGGTGGCTTACGGAGACCAGGTCCACACGACGCCGGGGTTTGCAACAGCGGTGTACGGATACAGCTCCCGCCGGACACAAAACCTGGCCTTCACCTCGGTGACCGGAATGGACGAAGTGCTCCAGGCGGATCCCTTCTTTCTCAACTCCACCACGACGGTCGGGCTGGTCGCTTACCGGTAGGGCTGTTCCCGACTCGCCCGGTCCGCTACACTGGCGAGCGATGAACGATCAGGGCGCGAAGACGGCGCGCACGCTGCTCATCGCCGACCATCTCTGGGAGGCGTTCAGCAGCATGGCGATGGAGATGGGCAGCGAGCGCGACTCGCTCATCAATCAGGCGCTGTACACGTTCGCCCGGCTCAACGGGTTCCTCGTCGCCTCGGATCTGGCGAACCTCGGCGTCGTCCCCCGAACGGCGCTGACCGACTCCGGCCGGCTCCGCATCGCTCCGCCGGCGGAGGACACGCACGAGATGGCGGCAGGCGGCATGTCCCTGAGGGTCGGGGCCAGCGGCGAGGCGCCGTCGTTCGAGGAAGAAACCGCGGACGCGGCGCCAACGAGCCTGGATCTGCCGAACGTCGGCGGCGGCCTGCGGACCCGCGCGGCGATCGTCAGCGCGCATCCACGGGATCCGTCGCACGCTGCTCCAGCCGGCCGCACGCTGGTGCTCCTGGCCGGCGACGGGCACGAGCTGGAGCGCGTCCGCAAGGATCGCTTCCTCATCGGACGCGGCAAGCATTGCGACCTCGTGATCAACTCCGGCAAGGTGAGCCGCGAGCACGCGGCCATCGTCCGCGAGGGAAATTCCTGGTTCATCGAGGACCTCGGCTCGTCGAACGGAACCTGGTTCGACAAGCGCCGGCTGACGCGGCGCGAGATCCAGGAAGGCGACGAGTATTACGTCTGCGCGGAGAAGCTCCGCTGCACATTCAATTAGCCGGACGCCGCAGGCGCACCGGCTAGTGGACGGTCTCCTCAGCGAATTCACCGCAGCGCCGGTGCAAGCGAAGATCGCCGTGGCCGACCTCGCCCTCGCGCTCACAATCAGCGCCGTCACGGATCTACGCGAACGCCGCATCCCGAACGCCGTCACCTATCCCGCGCTCGCCGTTGCCGCCGCCTGCGCCATCTCGCTCGGCGGCCTCCCGCTCCTGCTGGAATCCGCCGTGGGCGCCCTCGTCTGCGCCACCCCCCTCACGCTCGCCATGTGGCGCGGCTGGATGGGCGCCGGCGACGTCAAGCTGATGGCCGTCGCCGGCCTCGTCTCCGGCACCGCCGCCGGCTGGAGCTTCTCCCTGATCGTCCTCCTCGACGTCGCCGTCGCCGGCGGCGCACAAGCACTCCTCTGGCTTCTCGCGGCGAAGGCCCGCCGGCGCGATCGCCCCAAGGCCGTCCCCTACGGACTCGCCATCGCCGTCGGGACGACTTGGGCATTCCTGACCGGAGCCCCGCTCTTTTGACCGATGGCGTCTCTGCCCGCCGGATGTCACGCTGCGTCCGGTCATGGGAAGTCTGCCGCTTCTCGCCGTGCTCCTCGCCACCGCCGCGGCACCCCCGGAGGGCGCTGTCATCGCCCTCGGCGTCGGGCAGCAAAAGGTGATCCAGCTCGGCAACGTCGCGCGCGTGGCCATCGGCGAGCCGGAGATCGCCGACGTGAAGCAGGTGGGCGGCGGAAGCGAGCTCTTGATCACGGGCATGGGCGAGGGCCGCACCTCGCTGCTCGTCTGGCGCGCGAACGGCACCCGCCTCAGCTACGCCGTCGTGGTGCGCAGGCAGGACCCGAAGGAGCTGGTGAGCGAGATCCGGGCGCTCCTCGGAGACCGCGAAGGCGTCCAGGTGCGGATCGTCGGCGAGCGCGTGGTGCTGGAAGGCGAGACGCTCACCGGCGACGACTACGACCGCGTGCAGCAGGTGGTACAGCTCTATCCGTCGGTGAAATCGTTCGTGCGGCCGAGCGGAAACGCGAAGCGGCTCGCCGCCGAGGCGTTGAACCGCGTCCTGCAGAGAAACGGGCTGGCCGCGGTCTTCGCGACCGTACTGGGGAACGCGCTGGCGCTGGAAGGGTCGGTGGACTCGAAGGAAGATCTGCGCAGGCTCGAGTTGCTCACCCGCGCCGCCGCGGAGAAGGTGGAGAACCTCGTCACCATCAGCGCGAAGAGGATGATCCTTGTCGAGGTGGATTTCGTGGAGGCGAGCTCCGGCTCGAGCAAAGCGGTCGGCATCAAACCGCCTTCGGCGTTCGTCTCCACCGGAGACGGCGCATCGGCAACCGTCAGCATCGTCCGGCCCATCCCGGGGCTCGATTCCGGACAGACGCAGAAGTCCGCCAGCCTGACCGTGAACGCGGGCGCGGCAACCGATTTTTCCGCGGCGGCGCGCTTCGACCAGGGCGCCGTCCGCGTCCTCAGCCGGCCGAGGCTGGTCTGCGCCAGCGGCGAGAAGGCGGAGTTTCTCGCCGGAGGCGAGATCCCGGTGGTGATGGTCACGCAGAACCAGTCCGCGGTCGAGTTCAAGAAGTTCGGCATCCTGCTGCACATCACGCCGACGGCGGACCGCGCCGGCCACATCACCGTGGAGATCCACGCCGAAGTGAGCGACGTCGACCGCAGCATCTCGGCGCGCGCGAACGGATTCGACCTGCCCGGGCTGCGGGTCCGCGAGGTGAAGACGAACGTGACCGTGAACGACGGCGAGACCATCATCCTCAGTGGGCTGTACAATTCGGCCGAGGACAAGGAAGTGTCGAAGGTCCCGCTGCTCGGGCACCTTCCCATCCTCGGGGAGCTGTTCAAGAGCCGCAGCTTCATCGAGCGCAGGACGGAGCTGGCCATCTACGTGACGCCACGGCTGCTCGCGCCAGCGAGCGAAAAGGCGAAAGAGATGATCGACGGCGCCCGCAAGCTCTACAAGGACGCTGAGGACTCGGTGTCCTTCTCGATGTTCGACTGATGAGCGCCGCCTGGATCCGAAGGATGGTCCTGCCTCCCGCGGCGGCTTTTCTCCTGCAGCGCGCGCTGCTCGCCGCCGTCGCCTGGGCGCACGGCTTCGATCCGTTTGCGGCGGAAACCTGGTCCCGCTGGGATTCGACGTACTATCTGCAGATCGCGTCGAGCGGTTATCTGCCGCTCGAACACTGCCGCCCCGAAACGCACTACCCGGCCGACGCCTGGTGCGGCAACGCAGCCTGGTTTCCTGGCTACTCCTGGCTCGTCGCGGCCGTCGCGCATCCTCTCGGTCTTCCACCTGCCAATGCCGCTGTCTGGATCAGCGCCTTGGCTCAGCTCGCTTGCCTCATCCTCGTCTGGGTGACGCTCGACGATGCCCGGCGGTGGCCTGCATTGGCCCTGGCTGCCTTCTTTCCCGGGAACGTCTACATGGCGGCTGTATTTCCGGTCTCGCTGTGCGCGCTCGCCCTGCTCTGCTGCATCCGCCTGAGCTGGTCCGGAATGTTCAAGCGTGCGGCGCTTGCGGCAGCGGCGGCAGCCGCGTGCTACCCCACCGGGGTCCTGCTTGCGCCAGTGGTCGGGCTCTGGGCGCTTCTGCATCGCCGCTGGCACGCGACATGGGTCGTGGCGGGGGCTCTCGGCGGACTTGCGGCCGTGGTCCTGGTCATGCGGCTCCAGACCGGCGCCTGGGACGCTTTCGCCCTGGTGCAGGCCAAATATGCATACAGCGGCAATCTGCTCGACTCCCTGGGCGCGCGGCTCAAACCGCTGGTGAATCCGAGGTATCGGGACGAGAAGGGCTTCGTCACCGCGCTGCAAACGCTTTTTTCAGCCGTCATGGTTCTCTTGCTCGCCTCCCAGGAACTGCGCCGGCGCTGGCCGGAACGGAGCTCTCTCGTTGCCCTCTGCATCGGGACATTCTGGATGACACCGCTGATGCTGGGCGGGCGGCTCTCGCTGTATCGTTCCGACGCCCTTCTTCTTCCCGCGGTGCTTCTGTTTCCGGCGTTGCCGCGCAAGGTCCAGCTCGCCTTCGTCGGCGCCGCGTTCGCCCTCTCTTTCCCGATGGCCGCGATGTTCTTTCGCGCCGTGCTGGTATGATTGCAAACTCGTCGATTCGAGGGGGCCGCCAACATGTCATTCAGCGTGATCCTGACCGAGAAAGGCGGCTCCACGCAGCGGCTCGACTTCGACGCCGAAGAGATCACCATCGGGCGCGTCGACGAGAACGACATCTGCCTGCCCAAGGGAAACATCTCCAAGAAGCACACGCGGATCGTGGTCAAGGACGGAAGGATCATCGTTCTCGATCTGAAGTCCACCAACGGCACGTACGTGAACGGCAAGAAGCTCGCCGGCCCACAAGTGATCTCGCCCGACGACAAGGTCTACATCGGCGATTTCATTCTCAACGTCGAGCCGCCCGATCTGGAACCGGCGCGGACCAATGGCCAGCCGCAGGACGGCGACGCGATGGCCGAGATGCCGACGATGACGCCGGCCCGGCCGCACTACGTCGCCAGCGAGGCGACGCACCGGGACGGCCAGCCGCAACCGCCCCCGAAGGCAGCTCCGCCGCCACCGGTGCAGGGAATTTCGCCCGTCGGCGATGACGGCCGCACGCTACAGCTCGCTCACGACCGCCTGATCGAAGCGCTCGACCTGCGCCGTCTGGACCTCGACGCGCTGGGATCGGACGAGCTGTGGGAGAAGAGCGAGGCTGCCCTCCGGCAGATCGTCGCGCGCATGGACCAGACGGGCGAGCTCGATCCGCACGTCGACCGCGAGCAGCTCGTCCAGGACGTCCTCAACGAGGCGCTGGGACTGGGCCTCCTCGAGCCGTACCTCGCCGACGACACGGTGAGCGAGATCATGGTGAACGGCCCGAATCAGGTGTACGTCGAGCGCGAGGGATGCCTGGAGCGGGTGGAGAAGGCATTCAGCTCTGCCCAGGCGGTTCTGGCCGTGATCGAGCGCATCGTCGCTCCGCTCGGCCGGCACGTCGACGAGTCGTCGCCCCTGGTGGATGCGCGGCTTCGCGACGGGAGCCGGGTCAACGCGATCATTCCCCCTCTCGCGCTGAAGGGACCCTGCCTCACCATCCGCAAGTTCAAGCGCGAGCTGCTGACGATGGAGCACCTGATCGGGTACGGAACGCTGACGCCGCAGATCGCGCAGTTCCTCGACACCTGCGTGAAAGTGCGGCGCAACCTGGTGATCTCCGGCGGCACCGGGTCGGGGAAGACTACTCTATTGAATATCTTGTCGGGGTGCATCCCCGAGCAGGAACGGATCGTCACCATAGAGGACGCCGCCGAGCTGCAGCTCGCGCAGGAGCACTGGATCCAGCTCGAGTCGCGGCCGCCGAACATCGAAGGCAAGGGGCAGATCACCATCCGGGACCTGGTGCGCAATGCGCTGCGGATGCGGCCCGACCGCATCGTCGTCGGCGAGTGCCGGGGCGGGGAAGCGCTGGACATGCTCCAGGCCATGAATACGGGACACGACGGCTCGCTCACCACGCTGCACGCGAATTCCACCCGCGACGCGCTGGCCAGGATGGAGACCATGGTGCTGATGAGCGGCATGGACCTGCCGGTGCGCGCCATCCGCGAGCAGATCGCGAGCGCGGTCCATCTCGTCATCCAGCAGACGCGCTTCGCCGACGGCTCGCGCAGGGTGACCGCCATCAGCGAGGTGTCCGGCATGGAGATGGACGTCATCACCATGCAGGACATCTTCCAGTTCCAGCAGGAAGGGTTCGACGACCAGGGCGCGGTCGTCGGGCGGTTCGTGCCGACCGGATTCGTTCCCCGTTTCTACGACGACCTGCAGCGCCGCGGGATTCCCGTCGACATGGACGTCTTCGGGGAACGCTGAGGACGCATCTCATTCGCTAAGCCGCCTTCGGCGGCCGCGACTGTCGATCCGACGCGCGAATACGTGGTTCCGGTGTTAAAACCGGCCGCCGATGCCTTCGCTCTGGCTGGTCGACGGTTCGCACACCATCTTCCGCGCCTACCATGCCCTGCCCCACCTCTCCACCCGGCAGGGAGTGCCGACGAATGCCGTCTACGGCTTCACCACCATGCTCCTGCGTGCCATTCGCGAGGGCAGCCCCACTCACCTCGCGGTCGCATTCGACGAGGAGGCGAAGGCGAAGCGGAGCGAGATCTACTCCGCATACAAGGCGACCCGCGGCGCTCCTCCCGAGGACCTCAGTCCCCAATTCCCGCTGGTGCGCCGCGTCCTCGAGGCGCTGCGCGTCCCGGCCATCGGCTTCCCCGGCTACGAAGCGGATGACGTGATCGCCACCCTCGCCCGCCGGGCGCGCGCCCAGGGCTGGGAAGTGGTGATCGTCTCTGGCGACAAGGACCTGATGCAGCTCGTGGTCAACGGAATCCGCTGCTATGACTCCATGTACGAGAAGTGGTACGGCCCCGAAGAGGTGGAAGCGAAATGGGGCGTCCCCCCACAGCAGGTCGCCGACCTGCTCGCGCTCACGGGCGACAAGATCGACAACATTCCGGGCGTACCCGGGGTCGGCGAAAAGACCGCCGCCGGCCTGCTCAAAGAGTACGGCACCCTCGAGAACGTCCTCGCCAACGCCGGCGCGGTGAAGAAGCCGAAGCTGCGGGAAAACCTGCTCGCCAGCCTCGACTCCGTCCGGCGAGGGCGCCAGCTCATCTCGCTCTACGAGGAGCTGCCGCTTCCAGTGCAGCTCGAGGACCTGGAGCGCAAGGCGGTCGACGAGCCGCGCGCGCGAAAGCTCTTCACCGAGCTGGAGTTCGTGCGACTGGTGAACGACCTCCCCCGGCCGGCGCCGACTCCGCCCTCGGGTGCGCGCTCGATGGCGGGAACGCTCGAGGACGTCCAGCGCCTGGTCGACAAGGCCCGCGCGGCGAGGCGCTTCGCCATCCTCACCCTCACCAGCGATGACGAGCCGCTGCGCGACGAGATCCTCGGGCTCGCCGTGTCTCTGCCCGACGAGTCGGTCTACGTTCCGCTCGGCCACCGTCCGGCCGGCGGCGCATCGGGCGCGCTCTTCGCACCGGCGGAGCTGAACGCGGCCAGGGCCATGGCGCTGCTCAAGCCGCTGCTCGAGGACGCGACCATCACCAAGGACGGCCACGATCTCAAGCGCGACCTGGACGCCTGGCGGCGCGTCGGTGTGAACGTGACCGGGCTGGGCCTCGACTCGCGGCTCGCCTCCTACCTGATCGATCCCACCGGTCGCGATCACTCGCTGGTGCAGACCGCGCGGGAGCGGATCAGCTGCGAGCTGCCCCTGCTGAAAGAGCTTTGCGAGCGCAGCGGAAAGGGGAAGAAGGCCACGCCGCTGGCCGAGATCTCCGTCGACGAGACTTCCGCGGCCGCCTGCGCGCTGGTGGAGGGCGCCCGCAGGCTGTGCGAGGCGCTCGGGGAAGATCTGCGGGCGGACCCGGAGCTGCTCGGCCTGTATTCCGAAATCGAGAAACCGTTGATCGAAGTGCTGGCGAACCTGGAGCTGACGGGCATCCGGGTCGACGTTCCGCGCCTGCAACGCCTCTCGGACGAGATCGGCCGGCAGATCGATGCGCTGCTGCAGGAGATCTTCCAGCTCGCCGGCGGCGAGTTCCTGCCCGCGTCGACGCAGCAGCTCGCCGAGGTGCTCTACAAGCGCCTGAACCTTCCCGTCCTCAAGCGCGGGAAGACAGGGCCCTCCACCGACCAGGAAGTATTGGAGGAGCTGGCGCAGCAGCACCCGCTGCCGGCGAAAGTCCTCGAGCACCGCCAGCTCACCAAGCTGAAGAGCACGTATCTCGACGCGCTGCCCGCCGTGATCGGCAAGGACGGCCGCCTGCACACCACCTTCGATCAGGCGGTAGCGGCCACGGGCCGGCTCTCCAGCGTCAACCCGAACCTGCAGAACATTCCCATCCGCACGCCCATCGGAGCGAAGATTCGCGAAGCCTTCATCCCGGAACCAGGCTGGAAGCTGCTGAGCGCCGATTACTCGCAGATCGAGTTGCGCGTGCTGGCGCACATCTCCGGCGACCCCGTGCTGCGGGCGAGCTTCGAGTCTGGCGAGGACCTGCACGCGCGTATCGCCGGGGAGACGTTCGGGGTGCCGCCGGCGGAAGTTACGCGGCAGCAGCGCGACATCGCGAAGATGATCAACTACGGCATTGCCTACGGGCTCTCCGCGTTCGGCCTCGCGCACCGCCTCGGGCTGGAGCAGAGCGAGGCGGCGGACATCATCGAGAGGTACTTCGCGCGGTACGCAAAGGTGAAGCAGTGGCTCGACGACACCATCGCCCAGGCGCGCAGGAGCGGGATGGTGAAGACGATGTTCGGTCGCCGCCGGTACTTGCCGGACATCAACAGCAAGAATCCGGCGGCGCGCAGCGCGGCGGAACGAACCGCGGTGAACACGCCGATTCAGGGGACGGCGGCGGATCTGGTCAAGCGCGCGATGCTCTCTGTCGACGCCGCGCTACGCGGCGGCAAGTACAGGACGCGCATGCTGCTGCAGGTCCACGACGAGCTCGTGCTGGAAGCGCCGCCCGACGAAGTGGCGGAGGTCGGACCGCTCGTCAAGGCGAGGATGAGCGGTGCAGCCGATCTCGCCGTGTCGCTCGTCGTCGAGCTCGGCCAGGGCGACACCTGGGCGAGCGCACACTAGGCGGTCCCGACTCATCGGAAAGGGTATGCGACCACGCTTTGGCCTGTACGTGTTCTGGGATGCTTTCTGCTTCACTGCACGCTGATGGCGGCCGTGCCATGCCCCGTCCCGTACATCTCGGTCCCGGAAATGGCCTTCGCGACGCAGGCGGAAATGCTCTCGTCGCGCAGTGAATCCATGATCACCTGCGGTTCCCGGACGCGGCCATTCTGCACCGAGAAGCTGACGAGGAGCTTTCCGGCGCGATGCGCGCCCGTCGCGCACCGATCCAGAGCGCGCTGCGTGGAGGACAAGCGGGAACGGCCCTCGTTGTCCTGAGGGGTATCGTCGGAGTCGAGTGTCACCTTCTCGACCCGCACCTGGCGCGGTCCATTGCCGCCGACCGGCTCCCCGTCCTCGTTGGCTGCAGCCACGATTCCCTGTGCGCCGGTCAATTCCCACGAGCGCGCGCGGCCAGCGATGCGCCACGACTCCGCGGCAGCGCTTCCTGCGCAGCGATCGCCCGCCGGCTTGAAGACCACCACGAGCTTCAACGCCTTTGCCTTCTTTTGCTGGTTCCACGTCGCGACCTGCTCGGCCCGCGCATTGAAGGACACGTCGTCGATGCCCTCGAGGTCGAGGACGAGCATGTCATCGATCGCGCGCAGCGGGCGGTCGCCGTCGAGCTCGATCTGCTGATCCTGCGCGCGGTACAGACCGAACGCGAATCCCTTCGAGGGGACTTCCACGCGGTACCAATGCTCCGCCGCCTCGTCGCGCCGGGCCTTCGCCGCCTTCCGGGCCGCGGCCAGTTGTGCCGGGTCCAGATTCGACTCCGAGGGCTGCGCGCGCAGCGCCTCGCACAGCTCCTTGAGCTGCGACTTCTGCGTGAGCTGCACGACGTCCTGGCCGGGGGCTGCGGCGAGCAGCAGGATCGCGAGGAGCGGCATGGATCGAGGATAGTACAGTCTCGGAAATAGCCGCAAAGCCGCACCTCCGGTGCGGCAGCGGCTACCTAACCAGATGGACGGCACCGGGCAGCAGCGTGAACGTCGCCGGGAGTTGGCCGAGACGCTCGCCGTCCACTTCGATCCCGACCGGTTCTTTGTCGCGGGGCTCGACGCGCACGGTCCGAGCGGTCCGCGTCCGCGTTCCTTTCAGCCGGACGTGGGAGCCGTCGTACATGGACGCACCCTTGAGCACGAAATCGGAGAGACCGTAGCCGCTCCAGATGGTGACGTGGAACTGCCCGTCGTCGAGGCGCGCTTCCGGCGCCACCATCATGCCGCCGCCGAAGTACTTGCCGTTGGCGACGACGAGCGTCGTCACTGTCATGTTCTCGGCGAGCCCGCCGTCGAAGGACACGCGGATCCGCACGTCGTCCCAGCCGGCGAGCGCGCGAATCGAAGCAAGCTTGAACGTCATCTTTCCGCCCAGCCTCTTGCTGGAGCGATTCGCGATGTCGACCACCTCGGCGCCCACGCCCACCTCTCCGACGTTGATGAAGTAGCGGCTCGCCGGCGTGCCATGCTTCCCGGTGTAATCGACCCGGCCGACGTCGATCGCGCCCCGCTCACTCCTGAGGCGCGCGGCGCAGCGCGACAGATCGCGATCGAGCCCGATCGATCGCCGGAAGTCGCCTCCGGTGCCGCGGGGAAGCATCGCCACCGCGGCGTCCGGGCGGATTGGCTTCGCCGCTTCTCCAGGTCGCGCCGGATGGAAGAATCCGTTCACCACCTCGTTGAGGGTGCCGTCGCCGCCGACGGCGATGATGAGGTCGTGCCCCGCCCGGAGCGCCTCCCGCGTCAGATCGGAGGCGTGCATCGCGTGCTCGGTAAACGCGTGCTCGACGTCGCCGACAGCGGCGCGCACCGCGTGGGCGATGCTGTCGAAATGTCGCGCCGTCGCGCCGTTCGCGGAGCGCGGGTTCACGACCAGGAAAGGTTTCAACGCGTCCCCTGCGCGAGCCAGCGCGCAAGGACGGAGACTACCTCAGTCGCGCCGAGGGCGGCGGCGCAGGCGGGGCTGGAGGTGACCGCGGGGCCGCCCAGCTCCGCGCGGCGATCGTCGGCGACCTTCCGCGCGATGTCCGGGAGAGTCCGGGGCAGCAGCCCCGAAGCCCCGCAGCAGCTCGTGTCCACGCCGCATCGCGGCGGCTCGCGGAATGCCGAAATCGCGGCCGCGAGAAGAGCGCGCGGCGCAATGGTCTCGCGCAGTCCCCGGGCAAGCGCGCAGGGATCGTGGAACACGAGCGTCTCGGGCAGAGGAGGCGGGCGCTCGGATTCCGGCATCGCCACCAGCAGCCGGGCCAGGTAGGTGGTGATGTGCTCGACGCGAGAACCGTGAGGGAGCGTCCAATGGTCGCGCACGCCGGCCGCGCATCCGGGATCGAGCAACACCAGATGCACGGGGCGGCGTCCCCGCACGATCAAACCGCGCACCCGTTCGCCGTGCGCCGCGTGCAGCTCCGGGTGACCGCCCTCGAGCAGCTTGCGTCCGCAGCAGAGCGCGTCCTCGGGAGCGAGCTTGAGCGGAACCCCCAGCTTGTCGGCGACATAGAGTGCATCGCGCACCTCCTGGCCGCCGCGCGACAGCGCTTCGCAGCCGGCGAGGAGCGTCGCTTCGCCGCGCGTGACGGGCAGGCTCCTCCGCACCGCGCCCAGATCTCCCGTTTCGCCGTGTCCGCGGGCGGCGAAGCGCAGCGCCAGCTCCGACCAGGGGGACGGCGCCACGCCGGCGCGAACGGCGCCGGCCCGGGCGGCGAACAGCATCGCCGGAACGTCGTTGTCGTGTGCGCAGTGTTGCGCGCAGCGATCGCAACCGGTACAGCCGGCGAACGCCAGCGCCGCCGAAGCGTCGGGATCGCGGCCGCTCAGGGCCGCGAGCGAGACCTTCGCCCAGGGCGTCAGCGCTTCGCGCCCCTCTGCCTCGCTCACCGGACAGGCGAACCGGCACAGCTTCGGACAGAACTCGCAGAGCTCGTGTGCCCGCTGCAGCGCCGTCACGCTTCGACTCCGAGCGCCTCGAGCAGACGCTGCCATGGCGCCGCCGCGCCCGCCGATTCCCATCCCGGCCCTGCATCGCGCAGCCGCCGCGGCGCAATCACCCGCGTTCCGGCGGCGCGGGCGAGCGCGGCGGACTCGTCCGCCGGACGCGCCTCGGGCAGCGCGAGCATCGCGAACGCGCCGCCCGCGTGCAGCCCGAAGAGGTGCACGTCGCCGTGCGGCGACCAGGCGCGCAAGCTCGGCCAGCGCGCGTCCACCTCGACGGGATGTCCGTCCGCCGAGTCGCGCACCCAGTTGCCCGGGACGTCGGGCAGGAAGGAGCAGGAGGCGCGGAGGAGATGCGCGGCGCGGTCGCGATCGATGCCGGCGCTCTCGAGCCCTTCCCACACCATCGCAAGCTGGGCGCCGTCCGCGCCCGCAAGGATGCGGGCACGCGCGGGCGCGAGCCGGTTCTGGCACACCAAGGCAAGCGCGGAGACCGCGGATGCGAGGTCCGGACAGCTCCACGCGCTGGCGAGCGCCGGCGTGGCCGGGAACAGGCGGATGGACGCCGCGGCGATGATCGCAAGCCGCCCTGCGCCGCCGAGGGCGAGGTGATCGAGATCCGGGCCGACGGCCTTCGCCGGAGCGGCACGTCCCTCGGCGATGCGGCCGTCGGCGAGGACAGCGGCCACCGTCAGCGCCGCCGTCTCGCGGCGCGCGCCGGGAACGCCGCGCAATCCGCGCGTCGGTCCCGCAAGCCAGGCGCCCACCGAACCGGCGCGAACGGAGGGCAGAAGCGGGCCCAGCGTACATCCCGCGCGGCGCACGGCGGATTCGAGCGCTGCAATCCCGCAGCCCGCTTCGACGCGAGCGATCCCGGAAGCAGCGTCGATGGAGGCGATACGATCGAGCGAGCCGAGGTCGAGCAGGACCCCGGAAGCGGGGGCGTTCACCGGGGCGTCGCCGCTGCCGCGCACGCGCAGGAGCACCTTGTGCGCGCGCACCACCGCCACCGCCCGTCCGAGCGAGGCAATACTCGGCGGAGTGACGCGGAGACCGCCTTCTCCGTCCTCGACGAGCGTCGCGCCGGTGGCGGAGAGGTCGTCGCGCAACGTCACAGGAGCAGCTTTCCGGGATTGAGGATGCCGTGCGGGTCGAAGGCCTTCTTCAGAGCGCGAAGCTGCCGGACGCCCTCGCCGAGCTCGCGCCGAAGGAAGAGCTGCCGTTCCGCGCCGACGCCGGAATGGTGTGAGATCGTTCCTCCTTCGTCGGTGACGGCGGAGAGCGCGGCCGTGACGACCGTGTCCCTGCGCTTCTGCGCCTCCTCGAGATCCGCTTCGGCGTCCTCCGGCGACCCGCGCGCGATCGCCGCGGCGGCCGCGCCGCCGAGTCCGAGCAAGGCGATCTCGATCGCGCACCCCTGCGGCGTCGCGTGGGCGAATCGCGCGCGCACGAAGGCGAGATCCTCCACCGCCCTCCGGACGGCGACGCAGAGCGCCTCCGCGCGATCCCACGTGGTCGCGAAGTCCAGCGTCTCGACGAAGGCGCCGGCTGCGAACAGCGGCGCCTTCATCCAGCGCACGCGATCCGCGGAAGCAAGACTGCGCTCTCCGGCCACGACCCCCTGATCCTCGCCGCGGGCGGCGTCGCAGATCCCCAGCGCTACGTCGCCTTCGCGCGCCCCGTCGTCCTCGGACGTCCCCTCGAAACCGAGCACCAGGAGCGCCGCCGAGGGCAACGCGTCCGCAAGACGGTTCAGCAGCAGCGGCGCGCGGAGCGAGAGACGCAGCGCTTCTGCCTGCGCTCCGTCGACCAGCCACTTGAGCGGCTGTGGAACGCGCAGCGGGCCGGCGCCGGCGAGCAGCGTGTCCAGCGGGTCGTGCAGGTGCGCGATCGCCGGACGCAGTCCCGCCCGCAGCACGTCGCGCATGCCGCGCAGCCCGTCGGCCAGAGAGGGAAACCGGATGCCGCGGACCCACCGCTGTGGCGGGCGCGGCCAGATGCGCAGCCGCGCCGAGGTGAAGATCGCGAGCGTGCCTTCGCTGCCGAGCAGCAGCGGCGAAAGGTCCGGCCCGCCGCTCGGACCGTCGAGGGTGCGGAGGATCTCGCCCGCGCCGTCGACCGCCTCGAAGGACAGAACCATGTCCGCGATGCAGCCGTAGCGCGCGGAGAGCATTCCCGCGCTACGCGTGGCGAGCCAGCCACCGACGGTTGCGCTGGGCAGTGAAACGGGACAGTGGCCGAGCGTCGCTCCCTGCTGCGCCAGCGTCTCCTCGAGGCGCTTGCCGATCACGCCGGCGCCGACCTCCGCGACGCGGTTGGCCAGGTCGACGTGCAGCGGCCGCGTCAGGCGCTTCGTGTCGAGGACGATTCCGCCGCGCACGGCGACGGCGCCGCCCGAGGTGCCGGTGCCGCCGCCGGCCGGCACCACCGGAACCTGCCGCTGCGCCGCGAAGCGCACGATGGCTGCGACCTGCTCGACATCCTCCGGCCATGCGACGACGTCCGGCGGGTGCGGAACGGCGCGCGCCTTCGTCCAGAGCAGCGCGGCAGCGGAGCAGTCGCGCGAGGCGGCCCAGAGATCGGCTGCATCGCACGACGCCGTGACCCCCAGCGCGGAGATCTCGCGCCGCAACGCCTTGCCTCGAGCGGTCGCGCTCGGCAGAGGGCCGGTCACCCGAGCTATCGTCGCTCATGACACCCCGCGTCGCAATGGAAATGTTTGCTCTCAGACTGTGCCGCGTGACGAGGGAATACGCCGTGGACCCGATCCCGCAATCCCCCAGGCGCTGATCACCGCAGCCCCGACCATGAAGGCCGCCGCTGCCCAGCGCGGAAACGGCAGCATCGCGCCGAGCGCCGCCCACGCTGCCGCCAGCGCCTGCGCGCGGGGCCACCGCGGATTCCACGGCGCCTGGAACAAGCCGGCGATTGCTCCGGCCGCCGGTGCCGCAACGATGGTGAGCGGTGGGTAGACCGCATGCGCCGCGCCCACGCCTACGCCGGCGAGCGCGGCGATCCCAATCCACCGCACGCTGACGTCCTTCAGCGCCAGCCACTGAAAGAAGCCCACGACCACACCGCCCACCGCGCCGGCGATCACGTCGCCCGTCTGCGAGAGGAACGGGAGCGTGAGGCGGAGGCCGTTCCAGACCCGTCCGGCGAGGTCCATGCCGAGGAGCGGCGCGCCCTGCGGCACCACGAAGGCGGCGACGACCATCGCGGCCGTCCAGACGAAGAGCCGCGCGGGATTCACGCCGGCGGCTTGTAGGTGACGGCGACGTGCAGCTCGCGCAGCTGCGCCGGATCGGCGTCACCGGGGGCATCGGTCATCAGATCCGTTCCCTTTTGCGTCTTCGGGAACGGGATCACGTCGCGCAGCGATTCCGCTCCGGTGAGCAGGAACGCAAGCCGGTCCATTCCCAGCGCGATGCCGCCGTGGGGAGGAGCGCCGAAGCGCAGGGCCTGGAGGAGGAAACCGAACTTCTGCTCCGCCTCCTCGGCCGAGATCCCCATGGCGGCGAACACCTTCGCCTGCACCGCGGGATCGTGCAGGCGGATGGAGCCGCCGCCGATCTCGAATCCGTTCAACACCAGGTCGTAGCGGTAGCAGAGGACCTTGCCGGGATCCCTCTCGAGATACTGAATGGATTCATCATGCGGGCGGGTGAAGGCGTGGTGCGCCGCGACCCAGTGCTTGAGCTCGTCGTTGTACTCGAACAGCGGCGGATCGACGACCCAGAGGAACTTCCAGGAGTCGGTCTGCTTCGGATCGCGGGTGCCGTACTCCGGGATGAGGCCGAGCCGCTTGCCGAGATGGAGGCGGAGGTTCGCGAGCACGGTGTGCACCATGCTCTCCTTCCCGAACTGGAAGAGCAGCACGTCGCCCGGCTCGGCGGCGGTCGCGGCGTTGATCGCCTCGCGTGCTTCCTTGGTGATGGATTTCGCGAGCGGACTCTGCGTCCACTCGCCGTTGTCGCCGACCTTCGCGCGCGCAAGCCCGCGCGCGCCCATCCCCTTGGCGATCTCCTCCAGCTTGTCGGTCTCCGTCCGCGAGAAGTTGGCGCTGGCCGGCACCTTGAGGGCCTTGACGATCTGGCCGGGCGTGATCGTCGAGAAAGATTGCCACATGGGAACGCCCGCGCCCTTCGACTCGGCGACGATGGCAGTCAGATCCACGTGCTGCATCCCGAAGCGCAGATCCGGCTTGTCGTTGCCGTACTCCCGCATCGACTGCTCGTAGCGCATGCGCGGAAACGGCTTGGGGATCTGCACCCCGAGCACCTCCCGCCACAGCGCGGTCACCAGCTCCTCGACGACGGCGAAGACGTCGTCCTGGGCGACGAAGGACATCTCCAGGTCGATCTGCGTGAACTCCGGCTGGCGATCGAGGCGCAGGTCCTCGTCGCGGAAGCACTTGACGATCTGGAAGTACCGCTCGAGGCCCGCCACCATGAACAGCTGCTTGAACAACTGCGGACTCTCCGCCAGCGCGTAGAACTTCCCGGGGTGCAGGCGCGCGGGCACGAGAAAGTTTCGCGCGCCGCCGGGCGTGTACTTCACGAGGTACGGGGTCTCGAGCTCGAGGAAGCCGAGGCGGTTCAGCGTCTGCCGGGTGACGGCGTTCATCTGGCTGCGCTTCATCAGCGTCTGCTGCAGCGGTGCGCGGCGGAGGTCGAGGTAGCGGTAGCGGAGCCGCTTGTCCTCGGCGGTGTCGAGCTTGTCCTCGATCAGGAACGGCGGCGTCTCGCTGCGGTTGAAGATCGTGAGCTGGGTGGCGTGCACCTCGATCTCGCCGGTGACCAGGCGCGGGTTCAGGTTGCTGCCGCGCGAGACCACCTTTCCGCGAACGCCGATGCAGAACTCGTAGCGCAGCTCCTGCGCCAGGTCGTGCACCTTCTGCCCCTCCTCCGCTTCGAAGACTACCTGCGTCAGCCCGGCCCGGTCGCGCAAGTCGATGAACACGGCGCCCCCGTGGTCGCGCCGGTTGTGCACCCATCCGAAGAGGACCACTTCCTTGCCGACGTCGCCCGACGTGAGCTCGCCGCAGGAGTGGGTGCGCTTCAGATCGCGAATGAATTCGGCCACGACTCGTCCTCCAGGGGCCGCTCCGGTTAACACGAATCGGCCGATCGGGCGAGCTTGCAAGCGGGCGGGCGGACGCGCCTTTGCTGCGGTTTGGCAGTCGCGTTGCACATTTCCGGCGCATGGGACGCTTCTTCCTCTCCGGGCAAACCACCTGCGCATTGCTCCTCGGCGCCGGCCTGCTGCTCCGGGCGCACGCGGCGCTCCGCGTTCCGGAGCAGGGGGCAACCGAGAACGTCAAGACGCGACCGGCGGAGATGGCGGGCGAGCGGGCGCCGCGGCCGGCAGTCGCGGTGGCGCAGGGGAGGTCGGGGAGCGCCCGGACTGTGCACGGAAATTCCCATAAGAGGAAGGGCTTCACGCACCGTGACGGGCGTCACCGCGTGCGCAACTGCGGCGTCGCACTTGCAGATCGTGGAATCAGGTGCGGTCAGGCGGGGGGTTCGGCACGTGAACTCGGGCGATAGCAGGACCAAGGGGAGGTCGTACGACCCCATCTGCGGCGCGGCGGTGGAGAGCGGCGACCGCACCCCGAGCAGCGAGTACAAGAAGCGGCGTTATTTCTTCTGCTCCGAGAAGTGCAAACACGAATTCGAGCGCGCGGCGGAGCGCATCCGCATGCAGGAGGCGGCCCGAGCCGGCGCGCTCTTTACGCACGGCAAGGTGAGGTGGGGGCTGGCCTGAGGGGTGGCGAGTCGAGGGACTACCCCGCCGGCAGCCAGCGCCGGCGGTTTCCCAAAAAGCGAACGAACGCGGAAGGGGCGCGGTCCGCCCGGTTGCGGGCCGCGCCTCTCGCGCATTCGCGGGCCGACCACTCTGCCGTCAGACCTTCACGCCCTTCAACTTCAACTGCAGCCGCTCCGCGCCGTTCCAGGTATCGATCGCCAGCTGAAACGCCGCGTCGAGCCGTGTACCGACAGCTAGCGCGGTGCCGCCGAGATTGAAGCCGATTGCGTCGAGGCTGGTCGGATCCTCCTCGGCGGCGCATGCGCCGGCCTCGCCGAGGCGGAGCTTCAAGTGCCCCGGGCCGGCGCCGCGCTTGTCCGGGAGCAGGCGGACCTCGTGCGCCGCCAGCTCGCGGCAGAAGAAGACCGGTTCGGGGTTTCCCGCGCCGAACGGCGCAAGGCGGCGGAGCTGCGAGGCGAGCTCCAGGTGGATCTCGCGGGGGTGCAGCTCGGCGTCGATGCGAAGCCGCGCAGAGAGCTGCTCGGCGTCCAGCGCTTCCCTGCCCTGCGCTTCCAGCGCATCGGCGAACGCGCCGATGCGGGCGGTATCCAGAGTGATGCCCGCCGCGTGCTTGTGGCCGCCGAACTTCGTCAGGTGGTGCGCGCAGCGGGCCAGCGCGTCGTAGAGATGAAAGCCCTCCACGCTGCGCCCGGACCCCTTGGCGACACCGCCCTCCTCGGCAATGACCAACGCGGGCCGGTGGAACCGTTCCACCAGCCGCGCCGCCACGATTCCGACCACACCGACGTGCCACCCCGACGACGACACCACCAGCGTCCGCCGCTGCTCCGGCGGTCCGAGCTTTTCCGCATGCGCGACGGCCTCGCCCGCGATCCGCGCCTGGAGCTCCTGCCGCTCGGCGTTGGCGCGGTCTAGCTGTTCCGCGAGCACGCGCGCCTCGCGCGCGTCCTCGCTGAGCAGCAACCGGACGCCGACGGACGCGTCGTCGAGCCTTCCCGCGGCGTTGATCCGCGGACCGAGCTTGAACCCGACGTCGCCGGCGGTCACCTCGCCGGCGAGTTGCGCCACCGACTTGAGGGCCAGCACGCCGACGCGGCCGCCCCGCGCCAGCTCCTTGAGCCCGAAGTGCACGAGCACGCGGTTCGGTCCGGTGAGCGGCACCACGTCGGCGATGGTGCCGAGCGCCACCAGATCGAGCACCTCCCGCAGGTTCGGTTCCGGTCGCGCCGCGAACCATCCCGCCTCTCGCAGCCGCTTGCGCAATGCCAGCAGCAAGTGGAAGGCGACGCCGACCGCGGCCAGCTCGCGGCCCGGAAACGTGCATCCCGGCTGGTGCGGATTGAGAATGGCGACCGCGCGCGGCAGATCCTGCGACGCGGTGTGGTGATCGATCACCACCACGTCGAGGCCGAGGCGGGCGGCGGCGTCCACCTCCGCCACCGCGGTGACGCCGCAGTCGGCGCTCACCACCAGGCGCGTACCGCGGGAGGCGATCTTCGCCAGCGCCTGCGCGTTCAGTCCGTATCCTTCGATCAGCCGCTGCGGGACGTAGAAGTCCACCTTGCCGCCCAGCTTGCGCAGCACCGAAACCAGCAGCGCCGTGCTGGTCACGCCGTCGACGTCGTAGTCGCCGTAGACGCAGATGGGCTCGCCCTGCAGCAGCGCGCGCTGCACGCGCGACACTGCCGCCTCGATCCCCTTCAGCTCGAACGGATTGGGCAGATGCTCGAGCCGCGGCTCGAGGAAACGCTCCGCTTCCGCCTGCTCGCGATACCCACGCGCCCAGAGGACGCGGCCCAGCGCCGCGGGCACGCCGAGCGCCGACGCGAGCCGGGAACCTTCCTGGACTGCGTCGCGGCCGGTTCCGTGCCCGAACTGCCAGCGCATCCACGCGTGTTAGCACGCGGGTCCGACAAGAACGAATCTCAAACCTGTACAGTCTCGGAAGTAGCCGCAGAGCCGCACCTTTCTGTGCGGCAGCGGCTAATCAGCGCGCCGCCGCGGTGCGAGGCTGCTCCGGTTTCTTCGGCTTGGGCCGCGCTTCCTCGATGGCCTTGCGCTGGTCGGCGTGCTCCTCCAGCCAGATGGTCATCGGGCTCGCGATGTACCAGGTGGAGTACGTGCCCGAGATGATGCCGACCAGCATGGCGGCAGCGAAGTCCCAGATGGTGCCGACGCCGTAGAGCAGAAGCCCGAGCAGCGAGAGCGCCGTCGCTCCCGAGGTGAGGATGGTGCGGCCGAGCATCTGGTTGATCGAGAGATTGACGATGTCGCGCAGCGGCCGGCCCTTGTGCGTGCGCGCGTTCTCGCGAATCCGGTCGTAGATGACGATGGTGTCGTTCACCGAGTACCCGACCACCGTCAGGATCACGGTCACCGACGTCAGGTTGAACTCGTGCCGGCTGACGAGGAAGAATCCCAGCGTGATGATGGCGTCGTGCACCAGGGCGATCACCACGCCCGGAGAAAAGCGAAAGTCGAACCGGAACCCGACGTAGATCAGGATCATCCCGATCGCGTAGACGACCGCGAGGATGCCGTCGACCCGCAGCTGCTTTCCCACCTGGGGACCGACGTAGTCGGTCCGGACGACGTCGACCTGGTCCTGGCCGTACTTCTCCCGCAACGCGGCGCCGATCTTGTCCGCCGTCCCCTGGGTGATGACGGTGTACTCCTGCTCCGCCCCTTCGCGCGCCACCAGCTGCCGGATCTCCTTCACCGGCGTGCCCTGCTTCTCTACCGCCGAGCGCAGCGTGTTCTCGTCCACGGCCTGCTTGAAGAAGAAGTCCAGCTTGTCGCCGACCTCCGGGTCGAACCGAAAGCTCTGCAACCCCGGAAGCGCCTGCGAGACGGACGCCTTGATCTGCTGCGCCTTGTCGGGCGTGAGCAGCGCGATGCGCTCCACCCGGATGAGGAACTGGTT
>Ga0066681_10000024_pt1 | contig 27063 bp, 19 predicted proteins | sample GraSoiAngelo_130_FD_65629 | JGI IMG/M metagenome (GOLD analysis project Ga0066681, IMG submission 65629) | Grasslands soil microbial communities from the Angelo Coastal Reserve, California, USA - 14_0929_02_20cm | ecosystem: Environmental > Terrestrial > Soil > Grasslands | place: USA...
GCCGGATTTGACTGCCGAGAGGTTTGTTCCTAACCCCTTCAGTCCAGAGCTCGGCGAGAGACTCTATAGGACAGGAGACTTAGCTACTTATCTTTCGAATGGGGAAATCGCATTTCTTGGTCGGATCGATGAGCAGATTAAGGTTCGAGGGTATCGCATAGAGCCGGCCGAAATTGTAAAGGCTCTCGATGAACATCCAGCGGTCCAGGCAAGTACCGTTGTGGCGCGAGAGGTCGAGCCGGGAGACAAACGTCTGGTCGCCTACTTTGTACCTGCTTTGAGCACTCAACCTACTCACACAGAGTTGCGCAACTTCCTTGCTGGACGCGTCCCAGAGTACATGGTTCCAGCGATCTTCGTGAAACTGGATACCCTGCCTCTTAACGCAAGCGGTAAGGTCGATCGCGCCGCGCTTCCGGCTCCCAACACATCCAACACAGTACGCGACGGCGCATTCGTTGCGCCTAGAACGCAAATGGAAGAATCGTTAGTGAATATGCTCGCTACATTACTCGATCTCGAGCAAGTCAGCGTCGAGGACAACTTCTTTCTACTAGGTGGCCATTCTCTGTTAGGTACGCAGCTTATAGCCAGAGTCCGCGACACGTTCGGCATAGAGCTCAGCCTGAAGAGTCTTTTTGATGCACCAACGGTCGCAAAGCTTTCAGAGGAGGTTGAGTCGCTGCTCCTTGCAAAGCTCGAGGCAATGAGCGAGGACGAGGCCCAGCGACTACTTGGGGGCGCCGCGCCGGCAGCCGCATAGCGGGGTTTTGCAATGACAGCACAGGTTCAACCCATATCTACCGCTTCCTCAGCAGACCGCACTCTGAGTCTTTACCATCTCCTTGACCCAGAGGTTCTCGCGAATCCATACCCACTGTTTCATCGACTCCGAAGTGAGGATCCAGTGCACTGGGATCCTTTCCTACACGCCTGGGTCGTGACTCGATACAACGATGTTGTAACCGTTCTTCACCATTACTCTGCCGCACGTACGCCTTCTCCTGAGCAGCTTACCGAAATGGGACTGGGCGCTCTCAATCCAATTGCGCAAGTCATGGTGAAACAAATGCTTTTTCTGGACGCTCCCGCGCACACGCGGATGCGCAGCCTGGCGGCCCATGCCTTCACCCCTCAACGTGTCGAGGTGCTGCGTTCCCATATTAGAGAAATTGCCAATGCCTTACTGGACAAGGTGGAGAGCCAAGGTCACATGGACGTGATCGCTGACCTGGCGGAGCCTCTGCCTTGTATTGTTACTGCCGAAATGCTCGGCGTACCCGTGGAAGATCATCAGCAGCTGAAAGTCTGGTCCCAGGACTTTGCCGAGATGCTCGGAAATTTCCAGCACAATCCAGATCGAGCATCAAGAGTGTTGAGAAGCACTCTTGCGATGGTCGATTACTTCCGCTGCGCAATACGGGAGCAGCGCCTCAACCCGCGCGATGGTCTTGTTAGATCATTAATGAATGCTGAGATTGATGGCGACCGTTTTACGGACGAAGAAATCATTGCCAACTGTATTGTAACTATGGTTGGTGGCCAGGAAACGACAACTAACTTGATAGGCAACGGCGTGCTTTCTCTGCTACGTAATCCAGACCAATTGGAAAAGTTACGATCCGATCTCTCGCTGATCCCCTCTGCCGTTGAGGAGATGCTCCGTTACGAAAGCCCCAGCCAGCATACTGCAAGGCTCGCTCCCGAAGATACAATCCTAGGCGGAAGGAGGATTGCGAAACGGCAGGCAGTGATCGCGGTGATGGCGGCCGGCAACCGCGATCCCGAGAGATTTCCGGACCCAGACCGGTTGGATATCACTCGCACGAACAATCGCCATCTTGCATTTGGTTGGGCGGCGCACTTCTGCTTCGGTGCTGCGCTGGCGCGGATTGAAGGACAAACAGCTTTTGAGCTAATGCTGCGCCGACTGCCCAACTGGATTCTCGAGCCAGAACGGCTTGTCTGGCGGACCAATTTGGGACTGCGCGGATTGACAAAGCTGCGAATCCGCTTCACCGAACAGGTAGCAGCCGCCAATTCAGCGCCACTGAACTAAATACACCTAGCGGGTCATTCCATCGTTATCTGCAAGAACGGAGTAAAAAGCATGGCATCTAGCGCGCCACTCTCGGATACGAAGCGAATGCTTCTGGAAAAATATGTTCGAGGAGAGGCCTTCCGATCTCTACCTCAGGCCAGCACGATAACTAAGCGGCCAGCGGGAGCACCAGCTCCCTTGGCTCCCTCTCAAGAGCGTATCCTACGCCGCGAAAGACAAGTTCCAGAAATTCCGCCGCTTTACAACGAGTCCGTCACAATTTACCGATTCGGTGCTCTCGACATAGATGCTCTTGAGCAAGCGTTTACCGAAGTCATTAGGCGGCATGAAATCTGGCGAACTACGTATACGACTGTGAACGGCACTGCTGTTCAAGTGGTACATCCCGCGCCGGAACACATCCCCATTCCTTTCATTGATCAGCGTACCGTACCTGAGCACCGGCGCCTGGCCGACACTGTGCGGCTGATTTCAGAAAATGCTCGCAGACCCTTCGATATGGAGAAGGGTCCTTTGGTCCGCGCTTCTTTAGTCAGGTTCTACGATGGTGAGTTCCGGTTGTACTTGATCGTTCACCAAAGCGTTCTCGACGGAGTGTCGGTTTATCAGGTTCTGCTCACCGAGCTATCAGCGCTGTACGACGCTTTCTCGACTGGCAAACCATTGCCACTTACCGAGCCCTCCATCCAATTCGGTGATTATGCCTATTGGCAACGACAGAATCTGCAAGGAGAAACCCTGCAGCGGCAGCTGACGTATTGGAGAACCCAGCTCTGCGGTGATTTACCAGCGCTCGCTTGGCCAACGACTAAGCCGCGACCAGCAAAGCAGTCGTTTCGAGGAGCGATTCAGCCGTTCGCGTTTCCCAAGGCTGTTGGCGATCGTGCAAAATCACTGAGTCAACAGATGGGAGTTACGCTGTTCACGACTCTACTAGCTGCATTTGTTGTATTACTCCATATCTATACGAAGCAGGTAGATTTCATCGTTGGGACAGTTTCGCCAGTTGGCCGTAAACGCTCTGAAGTTCAGAATCTCATCGGTTATTTCCTGAACCCAGTTCCCTTGAGGTTTTGGATCGGAGACGGTCCAACATTTCAGGACTTGCTTTTCCGCGTTCAGGAGGTTGTCGCCGGAGCTCTTACTCATGACGATGTCCCATTCGAATATCTGGCGGAAGAATTGCAACCGAGCTCCGATCCCAGTCGAAACCCGTTCTTCACCGTCGCGGCATCCCTCGAGCCCCCGTTAGCGGATGTTGGCCCACATTGGAGTCTCACTCCGATGGACGTCGAATCCGGAGGCGCTCGGTGGGACCTCTATTTTGTCTGGGATAACCGACCCAGTGGAATGATTGGACGCGTTCAATACAATCCGGACCTGTTCGAGTGCGAGGAAATCACTTCCCTCATCGCAGACTTTCAGGAAGTACTTGAGAAGCTAGCGAGCAATCCAGGAGAAAAGGTTTCTAATCTCCGCCTCGAGTCGTCACACTGTTCAGCGGCTTCAATCTGAGCTGACTACGAATATGAGAGAGATGACAAGCAACGACATTACGATTCTTCAAGCGCCGGATTCAGCCCGTGATGTAACGCACCTCTCAGAGAGCAAGCGGAAGCTCCTCGAAGGCCTGATGCGGGGTGCGCGTCTCAATTCTAGTGAGCGGATTCCCGCCATCACTCCTCGTCCAAACCAAACGAGGGTTCCTCTTTCTTTGCAACAATTGCAAGTGTGGTTACACGCTGGAATGGCGGTTGAGGTCCCGTTCTACAACGAGACCATAACTTTTCATCGTCAAGGTCCACTCTCTCCGGATGTATTGCAACGCTGTTTGTGTGAGGTTGTGCGCCGCCACGAAATTTGGCGAACGACTTTCGAGATTCAAAACGGCGAGCCGGTTCAGATTATCAATCCACCTCCGTCCATTTTTCCTCTCGAAGTTGCGGATCTCTCGGAATTGCCAGAATCTCAGCGGGTGCAGAAAGCGGCCGGCCTGGCGAGGGAGAATGCAAGACGTCCCTTCGACGTAGGCAAAGGGCCGCTGCTGCGTGCATTTCTCGTTCGAATGGGACGCGCGGATCACCGGCTGTATATGACTTTCCACCAGCTCATTTTTGACGGTATAACGGCTCAGCGAATTTTCCTTCGCGAAATTGCGACTCTCTATGACGCCTTTTCTGCCGGGAAGCCCTCGCCTCTTCCGGAACCGCTGATTCAATACGGCGACTTTGCCTACTGGCAGCGAGATCAACTGGCACCGGATGTCTGGGCGCGAGAACGGTCTTTTTGGGAAAAGCAGCTCGCCGGAAAGCTGCCAGTTTTGGAGTGGCCCTCTGGGCATCAGCGCCCAATATTGGAAACGCATCGTGGTGAGATCCTGCGATTCACGTTCGAAGAGGCAACAATTGGTCCGGTGAGAACCCTCAGCCAGCGGGAAGGCGCGTCGATGTACATGACGCTGCTCGCAGCGTTTGGGACCGTGTTGCATAGGTACACAGGGCAAGATGACATTATTATCGGAGGACTGAGCGCAGGTCGCAATCGCACCGATACGGAATCAATCCCGGGCTTCTTCGTAAATCCTCTAGCACTCCGCATCGATTTTTCGGGCAACCCAACATTTCGAGAGGTACTCAACCGTGTTCGCACAATGGTGCTGGAGAGTCTAGCTCACGCAGAGCTTCCTTTCGCTCAAGTCGTTAAGCAAGTTCAGCAGAAATCAGACCCCAGCCGACACCCGCTATTTCAGATCATGCTTTCCCAGCAGCCACGTGATTCGGCGAATCCGGATGGATGGGACTGGGCGATCGAGGAAGTCTCCAACGGTGGCTCGAAAATGGATTTGTTCGTGATTCTCGACGATCGCGGCGACGGAATCTTTGGCTCGACTACCTACAATCCCGATTTCTTCGATGGATCGACGGTCTCCCGCTTCGTCGGCCATTGGCGGACACTGCTGCAAGCTGCGGGGTTGAATCCTGATGAGCACATCTCGGAGTTGCCGATGTTGACCGAAGCAGAGCGAAATCAGATCCTGGTCGAATGGAACAATACCCAGCGAGATTACGAGACCGATGCTTGTTTGCATGAGCTCATCGAGCGTCAGGTTGAGCAGAGCCCAGATGTTCCGGCGACCATTTATGAACAGCATCAATTGAGCTATCGGGAGCTGAATGCTCGAGCTAATCAACTGGCACATCATCTTCGCCAACTCGACGTAGGTCCTGAGACCCTGGTCGGCGTCTGCATGGAACGATCAATTGAAATGATCGTGAGCCTGCTCGGCATTCTCAAAGCAGGTGGTGCCTATGTTCCTCTCGATCCTGAGTACCCAAAAGATAGATTGCGCATGATGCTCGATGATAGCCGAGTTCCGGTTCTACTTACTCAGAAGCACTTATTGGAAAAACTGCCAGCCTCGTCTTCACAATTAATCTGTGTGGATTCAGATTGGGAGCAAATCGCTCGAGAGAGTCGCTCGAATCCAGACGGCGTTGCAAGGCCGCACAATGCCGCCTATGCGATCTATACATCTGGTTCGACCGGAAAACCAAAGGGAGTCCTCAATATTCATTCAGCGATCGTGAATCGATTGTTGTGGATGCAGGACGCCTACGGATTGACGAATGACGACCGTGTTCTGCAGAAAACGCCTTATAGCTTTGATGTATCAATCTGGGAATTCTTCTGGCCGCTCATAACGGGTGCCTGTCTGGTAATCGCCAAGCCTGGTGGGCACAAAGATCCGGACTATTTAATGAATTTGATTTACCGGGAGAAAATAACGACTCTTCACTTTGTTCCTTCCATGCTGCAGGCTTTGCTGGAAGTGAACGGTCTTGAAGCTTGCAGTTCGTTAAGACGCGTAATTTGCAGCGGCGAAGCTTTATCTCTCGAAGTTCAGAGGCGTTTCTTCGCTCGTTGTAAGGCCGAGTTGCACAACCTGTATGGTCCAACAGAAGCAGCGGTCGACGTTACCTTCTGGCAGTGCCAGGCTGAACACGACCAACCGATAGTCCCGATTGGCCGTCCGATAGCGAACGTCACAATCTACGTCTTAGATCGAAATCTTCATCCAGTGCCGGTAGGAATTCCTGGAGAGCTACACATAGGAGGGGTGGCTCTGGCCCGAGGGTATTTAAATCGCCCGGAACTAACTGCACAAAAGTTTATTTCCGATCCTTTCAGCAGCGCACCCGGAGCACGTCTCTATAAGACAGGAGACCTGGCACGTTATATGCCCAATGGCGCCATAGAGTTTCTGGGCCGCATCGATGATCAAGTTAAAATTCGCGGATTTCGCATTGAGTTGGGCGAAATTGAAGCGGTTTTGCATGAACATCCGGCGGTTCGCGACGCGCGCGTCATAGTTCGAGAGGACCTCCCGGGTGATCGCCGTCTGGTCGCTTATATCGTAACTCTCCAGGGCGGGACCTCTTCTGGGGAAGAAATCCGCGAATTCCTGAAAGAAAAACTGCCTGGCTATATGGTCCCAACGCTAGTGACCATTGATCATTTACCAGTGACGCCTAACGGGAAATTGGATCGCCGTGCTCTTCCTACGCCTGAACGCGAGGAGCACGAAGAGACATTTGATGAACCTACAGACGAGATCGAACAAATGCTGGCGGAGATTTGGACGGACGTTCTCGGCGTGGAGCGTGTCGGCCTGTACGACAATTTCTTCGATCTCGGCGGACACTCTCTCTTGGCGATGCACGTAGTTGCCCGGTTGCGAAGCCGGCTGGATCTGCGCATAAGACCCAATGAGCTTGCTTTCCAGACGCTCGGACAAATTGCAGCTAGCTGCAAAGAGCAATTGCATTGCGCATGAGCCCGCATAACGGCATAACACCTTTCTATTTCGGTCTGCCCGATAAGCCGCTTTTCGGTTGCTACCATAAACCGCGAGCTGGACGCGACCGTCAATGCGCTGCAGTTATTTGTCAACCAATGGGGCACGAATACATCAATTGTCACCGTGCCCTGCGGCACCTGGCCAGTCGCCTCGCTGATGCTGGCTTTCCCGTTTTGCGCTTTGATTATTACGGCTGCGGCGATTCCGCCGGTGAGCCCGCAGATGGTGGAATCGCTCGATGGATGAAGGACATCTCTGCCGCCATCTCTGAAATAAAGACTTGGACGAGTCTGAGTGACGTCTGCGTGATTGGAGTCCGATTAGGTGCCGCTTTGGCAACCTTGACCGCCGTTCAGAACGGTGGTTTTGAGAGCCTCGTGCTTTGGGATCCCGTGGTGGAGGGACGAGGCTATCTTCAAGAGCTTCTTAGCCTGCAAAAGGAAATGCTGCGTTTCCGCCCCAAACCAATCCGGCGCAAGTGTCTTTCGGGTTTCATTGAAGTGCTCGGCTTTCCATTGTCAAACGATCTCTGTTCCGAACTGGAAAAGATTAATCTGCTGCAGATTTCGAAAAAACCCGCCAGGAACGTGCTAATCATCCGAAGCTGCCAATCAGGCGATGAGGGCGCTCTGGAAGGGCATCTGAATCAAAGTGAAGCTTCGACGACAGGCGACCTACTAGATATTCCCAAGGTCTGGTTACCAACGGTTGATGGCAGCCTATTAGTTCCTAATAAGGCACTTCAATCAGTAGTCTCTTGGGTCTCGAGAATTCACGCATGAGAGAACAAGCTGTCGTCTTTGGCGAGTCGAACTCGCTGATTGGGATCGTAACTGATCCTTCAGAACCGAGTCGGACTCTTAACACAGGTGTCATTTTGCTGAATCCAGGTGTTGTGCACCGCGTCGCCCCTGGCCGCGTTTACGTGAAAATAGCACGAGCCCTTGCGGGAGCCGGTTTCGTCGTTCTTCGGTTTGATTTTTCAGGGATTGGCGATAGTGCGGTTCGCCGGGATAATCTTCCGTTCGAAAAGAGCGCAGTGGCGGAAACACAAGACGCAATAGAGTTTCTAAAGGGCACTCGAGAAATCGAACGGTTCATTCTTCTAGGCGGATGCTCGGGAGCGCGCGTCTCGTTTCGGACTGCCTGCTCCGACCGGCGTGTGGTTTGCGCAATTCCGATTAACTTCCCAGTCAGCGACGATGAAGACAGCAATCCCGATCTGATAAATCAGCGCGTTGCGCAATACTATTGGAAATTTGCTTTTTTCAACCTGAAGAGTTGGATCAAGCTGTTTACTGGCAAAGCCGACTACAGCAAGATATTTAAAGCATTGCGCTCTCAGGCAAGGCGTCGTCTTAGCTCGGAGCGCACGATCTCGTCGGAGTCGCCTCAGCTTGCCGAGGACTTAAATCTGCTAGGTAGTCGAGGCGTTCGGCTTGTCTTTCTGTATTCAGAAAATGATCCACGTCTGGGCGAACTGCGTGAAGCAGGCGGAAAAGGGCTCAAGCGACTGTGTGAGCTGGAAAAGATTCAGCTTGAGGTCATTCGCCGGGCGGACCATACCTTCAGTTCGCTTGACGATCAAGAGCGACTTGTAGAAGCGATTCTTGCCCATGTTGAAACGATAACTCCCGCCAGGGCTAATTGCGCAAGTACTATTCGAGATGGCAATAGAGCGGCTCATCAAGTTCTCGGTTTAACCTGTACTGAAGCGCAGCCTGGCTGATCAGATAGAGGGGCGGATTTCTGGAATGCGTTTGCAGGCTCCTAGCCGCATGATGCTAAATAACACAGCCGCCGTAAACAATGAATCAGAACTCCTTAGCTCCGTCAAACTAGCAGCGAATAAGTATCGACAACTTCTGAAGGTCTTACTCCCCCACTATCAGGTGAAACTATGGCTTGTGTCGAGAATCGTCTAAACGTACAAATGCCCGAGGTTTGCCCATTCGGAGCTACAACTTTGCCCGCGGTCGAGCAGCGTCCATTACCAGTTCAGCTGTTGCCAGCTGAACGCGAGTTCTACGCTTCATATTCCTGGTCTCTGAACATTTATCCAACTGTTCGCGAGGTCATCGCGCATCTTCGCGCCGAGGTTAACAGGTTGAGCGGGGCAGAGGAACCGTGGCAGCGGGCTGAAATGCTGACGAACATCTTTCTATTCTGCTGCGCAATTGCAAACGAAGTTGACGATTATCTTGTGGGAAGACCTCGCGATTTCTCAAAGCTTTCCAAGCTTCCGCTTGGCGGAGCGGTGCTGCGGGCAATACGGCCCTTTGTACGTAATGGCCAAAGATTTCAAGAATGGAGACTGCGAGATCTTCGGGCCTGGAGAGATAGATGGCACGTTGAGTTCGACGAATATCTGCAGAGCTTTGTCAGCGGAGAGTTCCTTTCTTCAGAGACGTCACCCCTGGCTGGGCTGATAACGGCATTCTCGAATCGACTTCCCGCCCAGCTCTTAGATCGGCGCCTCAGAAATCCTGCATTTTTTCACGGTCGCGATCTTACCCACTTTGACATCTTGAGCTTAGGCGACAAATTTGTCACTCGATTCCCGGATCCGAGCAAACCTATTGTGCTTGTGGGATTACGCACCGCCGGGTCGTACTTCGCACCTTTGGTACGAGCATATCTTCGAAAAAAAAGCTACGAAAATGTTGAGTTGGTCACTCTTCGCCCACGCAGTACTTTGAGCCAGGCTGAAAAGGCACACCTTGCTTCGTGTGCTAAACAGGAAATGATAGCTGTCTTGCTGGATGAGGCTCCTATCGGCGGAGGATCGACGGCAGAAGTGATCAAGCACCTGGAAAAGTTAGGTTTTCACGAAGATCGAATCGTTGCTTTGTTGCCCATTCACCGCCTTCACACTGACTGGAAAAAAGGCTGGGATACACAAAGAATTGCAAAGGCCTGTGCTCTAACTCTCGAACCACATGAATGGTACAAGGAAAAAGCTCTGGCAACTGAGTCTGTCGGGCCTCTTCTGAATGAATACTTCCAAGCGCGCGGCTATCTTTCCGCAGAAGTGATTAACAGTTCTAAAGCAGAGCGCTTGAACTTTGAACTGCAATTACTTTCGGATGAAAAATATCATACGCGGCACAAAAAGATTTATGAGGTCCATTTGCAAAAAGCTTCAGGGGATTTCGAAGTCCGCTTTGTCTTCGCAAAGAGTGTGGGTTGGGGTTGGCTTAGTTATCATGCCTTCACAGTTGGCGAGAGACTATCCAACTTTGTGCCTCCCGTGCTCGGGCTCAGAAACGGCTTCCTTTATACTGAGTGGAGACCCCAAGCGAGCGGCCACGTTGCAGAAATCTCCAACGCTCAGCTGAGCACTATTGCATCCTACATTGCTGCGCGTAAGCGCACGCTCCCGTTACACGACGACCCTAGCTCGGATTTAATTCGCGAGAAACAGCACACTGCGCATGAAGAGTTATTGAATACGCTGAGCCGGGCATATGGGTCGAGGATTGTGCGATTCCTCAAGCGACCTGAAGTCCAACGTCAGCTTGCACGATATGCCTGCCCCTACCCTACTTTGATCGACGGAAAGATGCGTGGAGTTGAATGGGTCGCAGGATCTTCAACATTCTTCAAGGCTGATTTTGAGCATCATGGTATGGGGAAGAAAGAGCTTGAGATGACGGATCCTGCCTATGACCTGGCAGAAGCCATTCTTCACTTCAAGCTTTCGGAAGGGCAAGAGCACGAACTCGTTACTCGATACAGCGAAGAATCTGGCGATCTGGATGTAAACAACCGACTGCTTCTTAATAAGCTGCTTGCGGGGCGTTGGTCGATGAATCAGGCCCTGGCGAATATCAGAGACACGCGTTTATTACACCGGGTGCAGGATTCGAATCGGCAATATCTGGATGCATGTGACTTTTTGACGAGACACACAATGCGGTTCTGCGCAGCCTTCTGCAATCGCCCGAAGGCTTCAGCGTGGCGCTCGCCGATAGTTGCGCTGGATATCGATGGAGTCATTGACAAACCGGTATTCGGCTATCCGTCCACCACTGCAGCCGGTATTGAAGCGATCGCGCTTCTCCATTCGCATGGCTTTGTTGTTGCCCTTGATACAGCCCGATCTCTTTCTGAAGTGAAGGATTATTGCCAGACTTATGGATTTGTCGGAGGAGTGGCCGAATACGGCAGTGCAATATGGGATGTGGTTGCTGGACGAGAACGTGCTCTCGTTGGGCCCGAAGCCTTAGCGCAATTGGACCGAGCCAGGAAGGCACTCCGGACAGTGCCCGGTATTTTTATAAACGAGGATTATCAATACTCTATTCGAGCCTACACCTACAGTAAAGAACAAACCTCCGCCCTGCCCACCATGCTCATTCAGAATCTAATCGGAACTCTCAATCTGGATCAGCTTAGATTTCATCAGACAACTCTTGATACTGCGATACTTGCCAAGAGTGTAGATAAGGGTACGGGATTGATCGAGCTTATCAACGGGGTAAGCGTCAATGATCCTGAAATCATAGCGATTGGAGACTCAGAGCCAGATCTCGCCATGTTTCGAGTGACCACGCGATCCTACGCTCCTTCACACATCTGGTGTCGTGCCGAGGCGGAGGCACTGGGATGCCGCGTAGCTACTAAACCTTTGCAGTCGGGATTGCTCGAGAGCGTCCGCTCGTTGATCCATCCAGACGGAAAATGTTGTGAACTTTGCAAATCATGTGAGAAGGCGTGGAGCAAGTCTGATGATTTGATTCTGCGCCTTTTGCAAGTAGCCGATCAGAAAAGGCTTAAATTGCTCATGACCACCGCAGTGAATCCTCGTGTATGGCGGGCTTGTTTGCGGTAATCCTAAATGTGAGTAGTATCCAGCCCAGCTGCGCACGAGTAGCGACGCAGGTCTCTTCTTTGCCTTCAATAAAGCATAGATTTTTCTTGTGGCCGCCTATCTAAATTGCTGTAACTTCGCCGGTCGGGCATGAATGATCGAAAGATGAAAAGAAAATAAGTAAACTTGCGCAGCAGATTCATGGCAACAAAGGAACGTGATGCTACGTCGCGTCTTGCACGCCGCTAATGCCATCATTTTGGGAAATGTGATTACTCGGGCCGGAGGTCTAATTCTGGTCCCGCTTTTCTTGAAATATTGGTCAGCCACTCTCTATGGGGAGTACCTTGCGCTGTTTGCAGCCGCTGGTTACCTGTCCAGTCTGGATATCGGCATGCAGGGGGCGGCTGTCAATCGGCTTACTCAAGCTTACGCAAGACAGGATCTCGATGAATATCAGGCTGTCCAACATACGGCTCTGACGTTTTTCATCATTCTCGCCGCGACCGTTACAGTCCTGGTTGCATGTCTTGCATGGCTATTACCTATCCCAAAATGGATCGGCCTCAGGCTTACACCGCCCGCAATAGCCACGCAGGTTATTATCCTCTTAGCTGCCTGGGTGATGTGGTCAATGCCAGTGCAAGTGGCTACCGCCACTCACCAAACGATGGGAAAGTTGGCGCGCACACAGTGGATCCGAAACGCGCAACAGGTGATCGTGGTAGTCCTCACCTCATTTGCGGTAATCGCTGGTGCAGGAATGAGAACCATTGCGTTCCTACAACTGCTGACCGTTGGACTACTTGCCTTATTCATGATCATGGAGCTGAGGTCTCAATATCCGGCGCTTACGCCTGGAATTACTGGGGCCAAACTTTCTTTGCTCAAGGAACTGATGCACCCGAGCTTCTTGTTCGCACTAATCATGGTCGGAAACTTAGTTGCTTTTGAGGGCAGTATTCTTCTCGTGTCGGCGGCAATGGGCGGTCTCGCGGTTGCCATGCTTTCAATCTCGAAATCATTGGTGGACGTCATCCGTTTAGGTCTGTATAGCATCAGCCTGGCGTTCTGTCCTGATTTTGCGCGAATGGAGGCGCTGGGTGAACTTGAAAAACTGCGAAGGATTCATCGGCTTTTGGTTGCTGGCACGGCCGCTATAACTCTCGCACTCGTCGCCAGTTTCTGGTACGAAGGTCCAGAGTTCATCAGCATGTGGACGCGTGGCCGTATTACTCCCGATGCGATGTTATTGCGGTTGTTTTTGGTCTTGATGGCATTCCAGACCTCATGGGCCGCCAGCTCAACGGTAGCTCGAGCGAGCAACAAGCACAATGCGCAAGCGATCGGCTACTTCTTCGCAGCAGTTATTGGCATTGCTTTTGTTGCGGCATTGCTGCCGCGTCTTGGAACCTGGGCTGTGCCTGTGGGACTGACGTTAGGCGAGGCAATCTGTTGTTACCACTTTGTGATTAAGTCCACGTGCCGCATGATCAATGAGCCTTACGCGCCTTTTGCTGTGCGCTTCTGGTTTGGATTCGTCGCAGTGGCCACTGCAGTCCTCGCTGTGGGATGGATCGTGCACATGATACATGCACCGATGCTGATTCGCTGGATCTTAATGGGGTGTCTCACAATGGTGGTCGCCGCCGCTTGCGGATGGGTAGCCTGGCTGATGCCCGAAGATCGTCTGCTACTCCTGCCGAAGCTCCGCGCTCAGCTCAGCATCTCTGACATCAAGACCTGGCAGCGGCTGAATCCGTAGAGCAACCATCTTGGCCGTTTACATCTTCAATCGCCCCACCAGTGTACTTTTTCGCACATGAATATCTGTCGGTGCGGGCCATTTCTTCCAAACAAAGCAAAAATCGGGCAGAGTATCTGGGCGACTGACATTTCATGTTCAACGGGCCGCCATACTGCAACCGGGAGCGAGATGGACGCGAGTCGGCTTCTCAGATACTTACTTGAGACTAGAGAAATTGATTTTGTCGTTGCAAAGACTGTTCTCCGGCCTTCCGTTGCCAAAGAGAAAGCGGACGACCGCCGCATTGCCCTGGGGCACCGAGTCACCCAATCTCGATTTTCTGCGTGCCAACGCTGTGCTGCTCGTGCTGCTTTTCCACGTGCTCGCCTTTTTCGGCATCAGGAAAATTGGTCCTCTTGATTTGGAAAGTATGGGGATGTTTGGTCTCCTGTCTTTCTACGTGCATACAACTTTCGTACTTATGCTCTCTCTCGAACGACAGTTGGCGAAGTTCGGACCGCAAAGCCTGTTCTTGCTTTTCATGGCGCGAAGATTCTTTCGTGTCTATCCCCTCAGCATCTTCATTGTTGCCATCATCGTGCTCTTCAGACTTCCTTTGGCTGGGCACCCGTGGTCGATGCATTACTTTCATGCTCTTGGAAAGCTGGATGTTATTTCGAATTTCTTGCTGGCACAGAACATAACTTCGAGCGAGCCAGTGGAAGGGCCACTCTGGAGTCTCTCATATGAAGTGCAAATCTATCTGTTTTTGCCCGCATTATTCTTGATCGCAAAAAAAGTGAAATCCCCTTGGACTCTGGTGATTGGCTGGGGATTGCTGGCAATCCCAATATTCCTTTTAAAGCGTGCTGGCTATGGTCAAGTGATGCAATATGTGCCGTGCTTCTTGCCGGGAATTGTCGCTTATAAATTCTCAAAACAGGTACATCCTCGACGAGCTTTCTGGGGCTGGCCGGTGTTGCTGTGGAGCCTGGCAGGTCTATTTGGACTCGTGGGTAGACTGGGAATGGGCTGGCTGATTTGCTTGATGATAGGAATGGCGCTCCCGCAATTCACCGATCTAAAAAATCCTGCAGTGCAGCGAGCGAGTTATCTCATCTCAAAATATTCCTACGGCTTTTACTTGAGCCATTATTTCTGTGAATGGCTATCTTTTACTAAACTACGTTATTTACCTACTGGCGCCCAATGGATAACATTCCTCGTTACTGTGACTGTCATTCCCATATTGCTCTACCATGCCCTGGAAGCTCCCATGATGCATGTCGGTAAAAAGCTTACGGAAGCTCAGCGTAACTATGTGCGCAATGGGTTGCTTGCAAGCAGAGCTGCCTGAGCCTGTCTAAACCTTCATTAGCTTTGTTCCCTCCTTTGAAAACTGCTGCGAGTTTGCAGCATACCAACTCTCCGCCTGGATCAAGTTTGTGAGGACCCAATGAAACGCCTATTACTACCTCTCGTGTTGGCGCTCTTTCTGCTGTCACCTCTAGTTCCATTATGGGCACAGCTGCAGGAGCCATCTCCGCCAGTCAACATTATTATCGACTCTGACATGTCCGAAAACGTGGACGACGTGGGCGACCATGCTGTTTTGTGGGCGCTTCAGAACCGTGGTGAGGCCAATATACTTGCGATCGTGGCCTCATCAGCGTACGACTATAGCGCTCCCGCCATGCGAGTAATCGCAAACTATTATGGCCATCCGAATGTCCCGATCGGCGCACACAAAGGCAGCACACCGACCAGTGAGGGCTCTAATACGAGCGTATACGCACAACAAATTGCGAATCAGTTCGGCACGCCGGGAGACACACGGTTCAATTACCCCGATGCAGTAACTGTGTATCGACAGGCGCTCGCAAATGCTCCTGACCACAGCGTCTACATTGTGAGTAACGGCTACTTTCAGCCCTTGCAAGGGCTGCTGAGAAGTCAGCCTGATGGCATCAGCTCACTTACAGGTCTACAGCTTATTGCGCAGAAGGTGAAGCGCCTGGTGTGCTCAGCTGGCACTTTCCCATCCGGAAGCGAGCACAACTTCCGAGTCGATCCCGATGCTGCGAGCTATGTCTTTGCTAATTGGCCAGCTGAAATCGTCTCAGTTGGCTCCGAAGTAGGAGGAGATGTGCCCACCGGCCCATCACCGACATCAGATCCAAACCTGGATCCAGTGAGGGCGGCTTACGGTTATTTCGATGCCTACTATGGCCGGACGGACCTGACAATGTACGCATGGGGCCAGGTAGCGTTGTTATACGCAGTGCGAGGTGGAATTGGAACAAACTTTTCCATCGGCGGGTACAACGGTCAAACGACCGTTTGGGATAGTACACAATCGCAACCAGGATACGATGTTTGGTCCCAATCACCCAGCGTTGGACATTCGTATCTGGAGAAATCCGTTTCTGCTTACACCATGTACACCATTCTTAATCCTATGGTGCAAGGCTCGTCCAGTATCCCAATTCTCAGAAGCATCTCACCCTCAACGATCGCTGCAGGTAGCCCCGCCCAGACAGTAACTTTGACAGGCAACAATTTCTTTAACGACTCACAGGTGTTCTTCAATGGGAACAGCCGTCCATCTACATTGATCAGCGGGACGCAAGTTGGAGTCCAACTGAGCAGTACCGACTTAGCGCAAACTGGGACTGCTACATTGAGCGTCTTAAATGACGCCGAGGGTGGCTGGCGATCAAATAGCGTCAATCTGAATATTGTCAATCCCATGCCTTCTCTGGCCGCCATTTCACCTGCCAGTGTTAATGCCGGGAGTGCCGGCTTTACGCTGAACCTCACCGGCAGCAACTTCGTCCCTGGCTCCTCAGTTCAAGTGAATGGAACCAGCCGAAGCACTACATTTATCAGTGCTACTCAACTAGGTGCTGCTATTCCCGCCTCTGATCTAACCGTTGGAACCTACCTCTCTGTGACAGTCTTCAATCCAGCTCCAGGGGGCGGCACTTCGGCTGCGCTTACTCTGACCGTCAACAACCCAGCGCCTTCGATCTCCAGCGTCTCGCCAAATCCGGTTCTCGCAATGACGGGAAGCTATACCCTGACTGTTAATGGCGCTGGATACAACAGAGCGTCGGTTGTGAAGGTTGACGGCAAGTCAGTTACGACGGTACTTGTAAGTTCAACTCAAATGACTGCTCGAGTGCCTAACAATGATTTGCTTCTCGGGCAGCATGCGATCACTGTGTCAAATCCGACGCCTGGAGGTGGCACATCCAATTCAGTCACTGTAACCGTAGTCTCCACTCCGATCTTCTGATGAATTCAGAAATCGGAGTACTGAAGACCATCCAAAGGGCTTAGCTTAATCATTGATTTTCAATCAAGCTGGGATTCCGCCACTATGGCACGAAACGTAGTCCACACGTGAATGACTGAGTCCCTTCAAGTAGGCCAGCCCGAAAGGCTGGCCTTTTTTTTTCTCAAGATGGATGAACTTGGCTTTTGGCTCGGTTTCAGCAGCTACCCAATATGGCACAAGGAGCAGCGACACTCACCGGCAGAGAACTCTGCCAAGACTGCACGGCCTGATACGTATCCAACACACCGAATCCGTATCCGAGCGCCGGAATCGGTTGCGCATGGGACAGAGCGTCTGCAGCTTTGGCCTGGTTAAGCAAGCCAGCATTTGCCGGGGAGAGGCTCGCCATCAAGGCTACAGTTCCGGAAACAAACGGAGCACTGAACGAGGTCCCCCATCCAAGCGCATAACTCTCGTTCGGATAAGTTGTCAGCACAGCCTCGCCTGGCGCGGAAATCCAAACTGGTGGCGTGCCATAATTCGAGAATGAGGATGGGGTCTTGGAGTTCGAGGTCGAGGCCACGTCAATCACGTTTGGCAATCCGGAGGGGTACACAATCGCCATGGAACCGTCGTTGCCTGCGGAGCCGACGCAGATCAGTCCCTTATTAGTGGCATAAGTAACGGCGTTCGCGAGTTCAACCGATGGGCCTGTGAACTCAAAGCTCATGTTGATGACGTTCGCCCGATGGTTTACGGCATAGTAGATCGCGCGCAGAACATCGGATTCGTATCCTTGGCCGCTCGCATTGAATGCCTTGAGAGGCATCAACGACGCGTTCGGAGCCACTAGGTGGACGATTCCGGCGGTCATGGTCCCATGCCCGAAAGCCGAAAAGCCCGATTGATCGACGACGCCAACCGTCGATTGCTGGACCGTGCCTTCCGAAGATTGATTCAGCGTCGCCGATTGTCCATCAACCACCCCAACGGTGGATTGCGTCACATCCGCCATCTCTGAACCGCCGTCTGTGTTCCGTGTAAAGTCGTAGCCGTAAACCAGATGGGGAGCGAGGATTGTATTATTCGGATCGATACCTGTATCAATCAAGGCCACGGCGGTTCCCGAGCCACTGACGCCAAATGCGGACTGGGTGTCTGCAGTGCGAACAATTTGATTGGGAGTTTGTAGCAGATATCCTTCCCAAACAGTTGCGCCGAAATATGGGACGGGCGTCCTGTCACTCGCATACCACGGCCAGCCAGCCACGCGCGCTGGCGGAGTATTTCCCGTCTGATCCGGTTCCGCGCTACTCACGCCACTAGCGGATAGTAATTGAGTGAGAAATAAAGCAGAGCTAACTACTCCGGAACTCTGCACGACGAAAAGCTGACCATCAGGATCACCAATGTTCTGCATCACCTGGCAGCCCAATTGCGAACACGTGAGGCTAATGTCCGATATGCCTTGGAGATCGCGGACGATGAATCGCGCCGGAGACGGAGTTGGTGTTCCGCGGATCAACTGTGTGTCTAGCCGCAACGATCCGGTCACGGCCGCGAACCCAGTGTCCAAGGCGGCAGTGAGTACCAGACAAAAGAACGCGATGTGAAGACTAGTTATTACTGCATTACGATCAATGGCTCTGTCCTTCATGCTTGCAACGTGCCTCCACCTCTTCTGGGGAACAAGAGCCGCAGTGGGATCCAAATAAGTCTGCAGGCTCTAATCTCATCTCTAAGCGTGCTGGGCTATCGAATCTGCACCTGCACTCGTGTCTTGGCTCTTGCTGGAAGAATCAGCACCTGATGGCGCCTCCAAATTCGTGATTGGGAGGTGCACAGGATGTCTGCGGTCCATTGCCAGGCAGAGTCTTAGATCATTCTTCGCAATAAATTCGAGGTGAAATTCACCGTTATCGTTGCTTACCGTATGGGCAATGCTCCGCCCTCGTTCGTGCAGCGCCACTGGAATCCCGGCCATCGGATGTCCGGGCCTGGCGCTATCTAGCATTTGGCCGACAAGCAATACCCGGTCTGAATCGCCGTTCTTGTCGAGCTGGATGTCGACGTAAACCGAACCAATCCTGTATAGCAATTGTCGTCCGCGCACTGCGGAGGCTCTTGCTCCGGGAGGAAGTGCTTGCGCCTTGCTGTCAAACAAGAGTTCGAAGCACTCAGCTGGGTTGGTTTCGGCTTGCCTTCTAATGGCAATGGAGGCTTTTACGCTCAAAACGATCCGGTCGGCAGGCATGGTATTGGGCTCCTGGGCCCCGCGGAGCGCGATGCGGCAGCATACTTCACCACCGCGCGCAGTGGTGCAGGAGAGTTGATGCTGCGTCGGCTTCCCGCGTTGTTCACCTCAATAAGATTTTCAGCCTGTGGTAGCCGTCACACAGCAGTCAACAACCATTAAGCTAAGGATGGATAGCCTATACGCTGAGCTGAGTTCATCGCGATGAGTCGCAATTGAGAACGGATCTTTGGGAGCTGTCAAAAACAACGATCGAGAGCGCGTTATCGTTGATCCCTTAAATCTGCAGTTCAGTTCTTGCTGTTCAGATTTTCAGGATGTATCTTGCTTCTGTACTTGGGTTATGCGTCGCACCCTCACCATAACGCTGCTTTTGGCAATGGAGCTTCCCTTTGCCATGTCCTTCGCGCAGGGCGCTGCGACGGACCCGTTGCCGATTTGCTGCAGGCGGCTGGGTGCGCACCATTGTGCGGCGATGCAGTCAGAACCTCCTGGTTCCGTGCCTATGATCGGTCAGAGGCAGCAGCCCTGCCCCTATCGGGCGTTTATTCTTCAATGGCGAGCAGACGAGTATCATCCGGCTGGGCTTGTACAGAACTTCCAGCAACTGCTCTCCTATCGCCGCGCTCCAGTCCAGGCTGTCATCGATTATGTGGTGAGCGATGCGCGCACTCATCACAAGCGTGGCCCACCTTCTCCTCTCTCCTAGCAACCGAGTTGTGTCGAGTTGTCAGGGCTAAGCCTCGATTGGGGTTGCAGGACCAGAACGAACTGCTTTGCATTCCACCCGTTCGCTCAGTCCTAGGCTGTGATCTCTTGACCTGCAATCTTTTGTTGCCAGAAATGCAGGAGATAGTCATGCTTCGATTCATCCGTCATCTGGCGGAAGTTACCTTGCTTTCGGTCCTAATTGTTCCTGTAACGGTCCATGCTGGAGACGCTGGCCAGCGCGTCGGTGACTGGCCGCGTTCTTGATCCGAGCGGCGCAGTTGTTCCGAACAGCACAGTAAAGGCACTTGCTGTTGCCACCAATCAGATCTATACCGTTCAGGCCGATGAGCAAGGCCGATTCCGAATTCCGTATCTTCCAGTCGGTCAATATCGCATCAGCGCGCAAGCCAGTGGCTTCGCCGAGAGCTCCCGACAGATTCGGCTCACCGTCGGCTCAGCGTTCGACCTGACGTTGCAGCTCGCGCTGGCATCGGCTGCTACCAGCATTGAGGTAACGAGCGAGCCAGCGATGATTGAGGCAAACCGAAGTCAGGTCGGCCAGACAGTCCTGGAACCGGAAATTCAGAATCTACCTCAGGCGTGGCGATCTTCGGAAGGTCAACTTCCTCACCAACGGGACGGCTGAATTATTTGGGGGAGTTTGTCGATAACCTGGTTTTGCAACGGGGAGCACACACACTAAAAACCGGGAGTGATTTTCTTTACAATGACGATACCATCACGTTCCCGCAATCGCTTCGTGGCTCCTACAATTTTTCATCGCTGGCGACCTTTTTCACCGGAACGTATAACTCGCAGGGATATAGCCAGAACTTCGGCACTCCGGTAATTCACCAAAGCAATCCCAATATGGGTTTCTATTTTCAAGATGAATGGAAGGTTCGACCTGCACTGACGCTGAATGTTGGTATCCGGTACGATTTGCAATGGCTGCAAGCGATCAATACCGACACCAACAATCTCACGCCGCGTATCGGCATAGCCTGGTCACCCTTCCCAAATCGAGGCACTGTCGTGCGCGCGAGCTATGGACTGTTCTACGACCGTATCCCATTACGGCCTCTAGCGAACGCATTACTCTCGGCAAACAACACGATCGACCCTGCACAAGCGCGGTTCCTCAGCTTTTCGTTCTCTCCGACGGACGCCGGCGCTCCCGTATTTCCCGCGGTTGCCAGCGCTTCGCCAGGGATCAGCAGACCAAACTTCACGACAATGGATCCCAGTATTCAGAGTCCATATGCGCAGCAGGCCAGCCTGGAAGTTGAGCAGCAGATCTCTTCCATTGGTTCGCTAAGCTTCAGCTATCAGCATGTTCGCGGCATCGATCTCATCGCGGCCATTAATACGAACATCAATCCTGATGGGAGCCGTCCCGATCCGACGCGTGGCAATATCAAGCCCTATAGTTCCACGTTCGACTCGTACTATGACGGACTGGAAGTTTCTTACTTGCGGCGTCCAGCGTCATTGGGTGTCGATGCGGCTGTCGTACACGTTTTCCAAAGCCATCGACAATCTCGGAGAATTCTTTTTCAGTTCGCCGATCAATAACTTAAGCCTGCGCCAGGATCGCAGCCGCTCAGACGATGATCAGCGGCATAGAGTCGTCTTCAATGCCATGTTGAACTCGCCCGCCTCTGCGGCTCATGGCTTCGTCGACCATCTCACTCACGGCTGGAAATTGAATGGAATACTTCAGTACTACTCAGCTCTCCCGTTCAACATAATTACAGGCACAAACACGCGGCAAGCGACTTCACAACGTCCTTGTGCCCCTGGTTTCACACTTGTCGATACAAATCCGTGCACAGAAGCGTTAGCCGGAGCCGTGATTGGTCGCAACGCCGGCATCGGTTTCGATTCTTTCACTCTCAACACTAGAGTGAGCCGAGAGTTCGCGCTCACTGACCGCGTGAAGCTGGAAGGCATTGCGCAGGCATTCAACACTCTCAATCACCGCAACCAATTGCGACTTGGGGAACTGGGGCTTATCCGACAAGTCCAAATGCCAAAGCGAGCTGCGCATTCCAGTCAGTAAGGAACGCGTGATTATTCGGAAAGAAGCCGTGATCTCAGAGATCGTGAAGGTTCGGCGTCGAAAAATCGGAGAGTCACAGCGAATTTCCCAAACTGGTCAAGCACGAGGAGCTGCGAATTCAACAGCAAGGAAATGCGCACATCTCCAGCGAGAATCGCCCAGCAAGCGAGGAAGAAAATGCAGCCTGAGTAAGCCAGAGCCCCGCTCAACGAGCGGGGCTCTCGCCCGAGGCAAGAGGAAAGTGCATCAAGCCACCTTGCGAAGCCCGCCGCTTCCGCTCGGTCGTCCACTTCCCGTCACAAGACGGAACACCCAAGTCAAAATGACGGCGCCGAGGATCGCAACGAGTATGGTATAAAGCATGCCACCTTGGCCTGAAAAGCCGAGAGCGCGCATGATCCAGCCGCCCACAACTGCACCAACAATACCAATAACGATGTCCATTAGAGGACCATATCCTGAGCCGCGCATAATCTTTCCAGTCGCCCAGCCAGCGATCAACCCGACGATGATCCACCAGAGCAAATGCATAGAACCCTCCTAAATTTGGCGTATGCAGGGTCGGATACGCGCCGCGCGGCTGTTGGTTTGCCAAGCTCCAGCTAATTTCGAGCGTTGCTGTCCAGCAGGTCCTTCGGACAACTCGCATGTCGATATGCTTGGAGGAATGGCTGCGTCTAATCTGCAAAGCGCGAGATCGCTGCTTCTTGCCTAATGAAATGTGCTCTCAGCTCGTCTTGTTAAGATGGGCAGCCATGAAACGTTATCTCCTTCTCCTGGTCGCTTTCTCGCTGCTTGCCGGTCGCACTAGTGCAGTTTCGGCGCAAATCGGCGCGCCTGATCCCGACTCGCCCGAGGCGAAGCAGGCGCGACTTGCCTGGTTCAAAGAGGCCAAGTACGGCCTCTTCATTCATTGGGGACTCTACGCCATTCCCGGTGGCGAGTGGAAAGGGAAACAGATTCCCGGATTGGGAGAATGGATTATGAACCGCGCTCACATTCCGGTGAAGGAGTATGAACAACTGGCAAAGCAGTGGAATCCAGTGAAGTTCGACGCAGATGCATGGGTGCAGCTCGCCCAGGATGCGGGCATGAAGTACATCGTGATTACCTCGAAGCACCACGATGGTTTTGCCATGTTTGATTCCAAGGTCAGCCGCTACAACGTTGTGGCCGCAACGCCCTTCCATCGCGACATCCTTAAAGAGCTCGCTACAGCCTGCCAAAAGCGTGGAATGCCGCTCGGCTTCTATTACTCGCAATCGCAAGACTGGCATGAGCCAGGCGGTGCGGGCAATGACTGGGATTTCGGTGCCGATCAGGGACCCGATAAGAAGGAGCTCAAGGATTACGACGGATATCTTCGCGGCAAGGCCGAGCCACAGGTGCGCGAGCTACTCACCAACTACGGTTCGGTCGCGCTCATTTGGTTCGATACACCGCGCATGATGACCCCCGAGCGCGCACAACGTTTTGCCGGGATTCTACGGACTACCCAACCAAAGACATTGATCGATGGTCGCCTTGGCGCGGCCGGAGACTATGTATCGACGGGCGATAACGTGATTCCGTCAGGCGTGCAGTCTGAATATTGGGAAGTTCCTGCCACTACAAATCACACTTGGGGATTTCGCAAAGACGACCAGGACTGGAAGTCTCCCGGCGAGATCACTTTCAAACTCATCGACATCATCAGCAAGGGTGGCAACTATCTTCTCAATGTCGGGCCGATGGCCAACGGAGTGATTCCACAAGCGAGCCAAGACAATCTGCGCACTGTGGGGCGCTGGCTGAAGCTCAATGGCGAGGCGGTGTACGGGGCGGGACCATCTCCGTGGGGCGACGAAGTGGGCGAGCCCAGTAGTCGCGGGACTAAAGACCTGCGCGGCCAAGCACTCGTGCTTGCGCACAATGAATGGCGGGCAACTACGAAGCCGGGAAAAGTGTACTTCACCTTCTTTCAGGAGCCGCGCGTTCCCTTTGAACTCCCTCCAATGAAGAACACGATCAAGCGAGCCTATCAGCTCGCCGATGGCAAACCGGTTGAGATCAAGGAAGAAGGTGGCAAACGACAACTCGTTCTGGCCCGTCCCATTTCGGACCCGATGGCGACGGTGGTTGTTGTTGAAGTCGAAGGTAATGCTGTGGAACCGTGATTAGGGATGACTATAGCTGCGAGGGACCAATACCAATGAGCATTTGCCGAAGCGCTGCGGAGTTTCTAGCCAGATCTGCAATTTTATTCCCGGTATTCGCATTATGGTTTTCTGCATCCACGGCGGCACAAACAAGTTTCGAATTGCGTTCGCCGGACAATCGTATCCAAGTCAGAATCCGCGCTAGCGCTGCAATCCAGTACGACGTGCTTCTAGGTGGCAGAACTCTGCTTGAGAACAGCACGTTTTCTCTCGACATCGACCACAAAAAGCTGGGTCCGCAACCCAAGGTGATTGATTTGAAGGAGCGCGCCTCCGATCAGGTAATCAAGCCGGCAGTCCGCCAGAAATTTGCGCAGATTCGCGAGAACTACAAAGAGCTGCATCTCAGCATGTCGGGCGAATATGCCGTCGTCTTCCGTGCCTATAACGAAGGAGTCGCCTATCGGCTGGAGACTTCGTTGCCAACACGGCAAGTGAGGATCTACGGCGAGAAGGACAACTGGAATTTCCCTGCGAATTTCATCGTGTATTATCCGCAGGAAGACAGCTTCTTTTCCCATAACGAACGAAAATACCTGCCAGACTTTCTGAGTGGAATCAGTCCTGCTTCGTTAGCGACGCTGCCGGCTGTGGTTGATGAAGGAGGCACAAAAATCGCGATCGCCGAGTCCGACGTCGAGGATTATCCCGGAATGTGGTTGCGCGGCACGAATGGAAACGGGCTGGCTGCAGCTTTCCCTCCCTATCCGCTGAAGGAAAAGCTGGAAGGCGACCGCGACGTCAAGGTGGTCGAGAGTGCTGACTACATCGCCGTCACTTCGGGTACACGAACTTTCCCGTGGCGAGTGATTGGCATCGCGGAAAAAGACGGCGATTTGCTCACGAACCAACTGGTGTGGCTGCTCGAGAAGCCATCGCAACTGCAGGACACCTCATGGATCAAACCCGGGAAAGTTTCATGGGACTGGTGGAATGCCAACAACATCGCTGGTGTCGACTTCAAATCGGGAATCAATACCAAGACTTACAAGTACTACATCGACTTCGCGGCGAAGTACAAGATTCCCTATGTAATCCTCGACGAGGGCTGGTACAAGCTGGGTAACGTGCTCTCTGTGGTTCCCGAAATCGACATGGAGGAAGTGACTGCCTACGCGAAACAGAAGAATGTAGGCGTCATTCTCTGGGTTGTGTGGAAGACACTAGACGATCAACTCATTCCCGCGCTCGATCAGTACGAGAAATGGGGGATTAAGGGCATCAAAGTAGATTTCATGCAGCGCAGCGATCAGCTCGTGATGAACTTTTATCGCAAAGTATGTATCGAAAGCGCCAAGAGGAAGATGCTAGTGGATTTCCATGGAGACCAAAAGCCTGCTTCGATGACGCGCACCTGGCCCAACCTGATCAATGCGGAAGGAGTGCGCGGGCTGGAGTGGAGCAAGTGGAGCGCCGAAGCGGAGCCGGAGCACAACGTCACGTTGCCCTTCACGCGTATGTTTCTTGGCCCCATGGACTACACGCCAGGAGCCATGCGCAACGCGTCGAAGGCGAGTTTTGCTCCAATCTTTGCGCAGCCGATGTCGTTGGGTACGCGCTGCCATCAGCTCGCAATGTATGTCGTGTATGAGGGCCCCCTACAGATGCTGGCAGATAGTCCCACGAGCTACCTGCGTGAGCCTGAAGCGATGCAATTTCTTGCTGCAGTCCCAACTGAGTGGGACGAGACCAGAGTGCTCGACGCAAAAATCGCGGATTACGTCGTCGTGGCCCGAAGGAATGGACAGGATTGGTACATCGGCGCAATGACAGATTGGACTCCTCGCAGCTTGGACATTGATTTGTCTTTCCTGCCTGAAGGAAGTTTCACGATGGACGCGTACCAGGATGGAGTGAACGCCGACAAGCTTGCCAGCGACTACAAGAAGACGACCACTCAAGTAGGGAAGGGAAGCAAGCTTACCATCAAGTTAGCACCAGGCGGTGGATGGACGGCGAGAATCCATCCCTGAGAGTGTTAGGAAGGGCATCGGCTTCATTGCCGCTAACTTACGCGCTTCGGGCCGCCCTCGGCCGAGCACGTTATCGAACTTCGTGACTGTTTGCTCGGGCGATTTCTTGATTTGAATTGGATTGCGGAATTACTCACTCACGACGTTTCCACGTGCCCGGCCGAGGGCGGCCGGAAGCACGTAACCTTAATGGACCGGACCTATGTCCTCTCTCTACTTCCCAGTCGTTTCGTTCCACAAGAAAGCCAACTCATCTGCCGTGTCGTTAACCAGCTGCTGAATCGATATTCCCGAGCTGTGCCCCGCTTTAGTCTCGTAGTGCAGCAACACTGGACGATCGCTTCCATCTTCCGCTTGCAGCAGGGCCGTCATTTTGCGAGCGTGCAGCGGAGCGACACGTGTATCTGAATCGCCAGTGTTCAGCATGATCGCCGGATATTTCGTCCCCGCCTTCACGTTCTGATACGGCGAGTACTTGATCAGATACGCATACTGGTGAGGTTCTTCCGCCGATCCGTATTCCGAAGTCCACCAGCGCCCGACGAGGAACTTGTGGAAGCGAATCATGTCGAGCAGGGGATATCCGACCCAGATCGCACCAAACAGATTCGGACGTTGCGTGAGCGCGGCACCCATCAGTAAACCGCCGTTGGAGCGTCCACGAATAGCCAGCCGCGCAGGCGAGGTGTACTTGTTCGCAATAAGGTATTCTGCAGCCGAGAAGAAATCCTCAAAGACGTTCTGCTTCTTCTCGAACATGCCGGCTTTGTGCCAGGCTTCGCCGTACTCGCCTCCGCCGCGCAAATTAGGTTGAGCATAGAATCCGCCTTGCTCCATCCACCACGCATACTCGGGATTCCAATGCGCGGTCTGCGAAAGTAGGAACCCCCCGTAGGCATACATCAGCGTAGGCACGCTTCCATCCTGCTTCAGTCCCTTTTTGGAAGAGATGAACATCGGCACGCGTGTGCCGTCTCTCGAGTTGTAGAAGACCTGCTTTACTTCGTAGGCCTCGGAGTTGAATGGGACCTTGGGTTTCGCGAAGACTTCGACTTTTCCTGTGGACACGTCGTAGTGATAGACAGCCGGAGGAATATTGAATGAG
>Ga0066681_10000056_pt1 | contig 22580 bp, 26 predicted proteins | sample GraSoiAngelo_130_FD_65629 | JGI IMG/M metagenome (GOLD analysis project Ga0066681, IMG submission 65629) | Grasslands soil microbial communities from the Angelo Coastal Reserve, California, USA - 14_0929_02_20cm | ecosystem: Environmental > Terrestrial > Soil > Grasslands | place: USA...
GGGCCCCGCTGGCGGCGCGGGTCAATAGCGCGGTGGCATGGCTGCAGCGTTCGCAGCGGCCTGGACCGGCTTGTAACCGCAGCTCGCCGCCTTGCGCATCGCTTCCAGTCCTTCGGCGTTAGACAGCAGCGCCGTGGTCTGGCATTCGCGTAAGGAGCCGCCGGCGCCAAACGCCAAAGCAATCGCGGCCGCCGAGATGCTGTCCGGCATGTCGGTGATCAGCACGGCGTCGTACTGCCCGAACGCGAAGTAAGAGCTCAGCACTCTTCCTCCGAGTTTCTCGATGGGGGCCCTTACGGCGTCGAACCGGTTCTGAGGATTCGCAATGAGCTTGGCTAGTGCTTCCGGCGTGTAGCTTACCTGATGAAGATAGAACGACATGATAGGCCTCCTTGTGGCTAGTCAGGACTCCGGGATACCAGGGCAATTAGCGGGGAATATGGGCCGATGATTTGCGCGCGTCAAGTGGCTAACGCGCGCGATACGTGAATGCTTGTGTAGCCGACTTAGGGCTTGGTGGGGCGAGACTTTTTTTCCGCAGCGGGTTTTTCTTCGGGCGATTGGCCCTTCTTGTGGGTGCTAGGGAGACCAGGATCCCTTCGCAGCAGGGAACGACGCGAAGGACTATACCGCGACTCCTATGACAGGGACAAGTACAGTCTTTGCGCTTCTTCATTGGCGGACGATCTCCGCGTCATTTTGCGTTTCCGAAGTGATTGAAAACAAGCGAGTAAGGCGATCAAGCCCAGGGAGTAGCGAAGCAGCCCGCGCCGGAAACAAAGCTCTAAAATAAAAAGGGCGGCGTTATTTCGCGCCGCCCCAAAGTCAACATGCAGTTGTGCACGTTGGCCAAGCGAGTTGCCAATAGCCTACGCGTGATTTCATAGGATTGCAATATCAAATAATGAAATAACTGCAATTCAGACACTGGAGTGGGGGACGGGGAGAAAGAGCGAAGGAGAGGTGGCTGAAGCGAGCAGATTGTTTGCATAGGAAGGAGGTTCTCCCGCCCAGACGACCGATTCAGAGGGCACAAGGAAGAGATTCTTTTATCGTGGCCGTCCCTGGGAAGGAGAAACGGCTACGGTCGCTGCTTGGCACAGCGGTCTTCAGCCGTGGATGCTGCCAACCAGGTGCATGCTACGGAGCGCGAGCATGATCGAGTTGGTGAGCCAGACCGCGACGCAGCTTTTGCGTTTTGGTCAATATTTTCCGGCGAGCCGTTTCGCTGAGCGTCAGCAGCAGCTCCTGGTAGTGCAGCGGACTCAGCCGCGCAACATAGTTCTGGTAGTAGATCAAAATCACCGTCAGCGTGGGCCGCAGCTGCGCCAAGGCATGAGGACGGCTTCGCGGACGCAGTTCTGGGCGACCGATGCGCAGCCAATACCACTGCAACAAGCTGTACAACAACAAGACAAAAACCACCTGATTGACCACCAAAGAAAACGCTCGCGAGGAAAATCTCTCCAGATCCGAAAAGCACTTCAGTTGTCGATGTCGTTCTTCAATGCTAGTGCGCAAGCGATACAGATCGCGCGTCTCCACTGCATGGGTGATCCTAGCGGTATCGAGCAGCACCCAGTATTCGTGACGACCATCACTATAGATCTCACGATTGACCACCGCGTGAAGCGACACTGGGCAGGTCGTGAACGTCTGCAGGTCCGCGACCGTGGCCACTTCACTGCGAAGATGCTGGACCGGCGTCAGTCCGGTAGTTTTCGCTTCCTGCGCCGCTGCGGCCTTCTTCTTGGCTAAAGTACGTTGTCGAGCCTCTTCGCGTTTCCGAATTCGTTCCGGCCGGTGCAGCGGAACCCCACGAACGGCCGGTTCGGAAGCCGGCACCACCGCAAACGACAGCAAGCGGCCTTCCGCCATGCCCACCACGTCGTGATAGATATCCATGTCCTTGCGCACTGGAATCAACACATCCATGCTCAGATCCTTCTTGCAGCGGCCGATTTTCGCCCCATCCAGAAAACCGCGATCGAGAATCAACCGCTTGATCACCCTTCGGCCATGGTAGCGAACAAATTCCTCCACCAAGTCGTACAGCACCGGGGCCTCATGTTCCGCGCCACCGGTCACCCGCAGCCCACCATAGAGAAAGAAGTCCCCAGCGCGATTGGTGTGCAGCAAACTCACCAGCTTGTAGCAGCGCCGCCAGACGCAGCGCGCCCGTTGTTTGGGCGTCACCTGCGCGGAATTTACCGGATGGTTGTGCTCGTCAAACAGCAGCAGCGTGGAACCTTCGTAGTGGGAGTTGTCAGGCACGAATAAATGCGTGGCATCGCCTATAAAAATCCCCTCCGCATCGAATGCATGGTGCTGCTTAAACACACCCACCACGTTTCGATTGAACCACGTCTCGAGCAAGTGCGCTTCGGTATCCCGAGCCATCTTGCGCAAGTAGTCTTGATCACAGGGCGTCTGGCGATCGTAGTCATTCTTCTCATTGAAGCCCTCACAACGTAGCGAGACATCCCCCGTCTCCGGATGGATCGCTTTATGGCCCATCGCCGGACCAAACGCCTGAATCATCCCGCCCGAGCGCACCAGGTAGGGAAACGCATGGAAATGATGCTCGCCGTGAAAACGCATCGACAGATTGCTGGCGAGGTACACCCATAAGGGCACGTCATGTCTCTCGCGGGGGGAGGGATAGCTCTCCGCCAGCTTGCTCAAGATCTTCCGCTCGGTGACGGCCCGGAAGAAATCCGCTTCGCTGACCTCGCCGAGGGCATCGACATAATCAAACTCGCCACGGCGAAAGGCCTCCAGCACCAACGCCTCGTTGCATTCAAACAACATGGCGCCAGGAGTTGCTAGAGGAGCCTCGTCCATCTCAGGGTTCCTCGCGACGTAGTTCCTGGATCTGATCCAGTACCATGAGGATCTTCTTGTGCAGCACCACCACCTCGGCGCGCGCCCGGCGAAAGCGCAAATACTCCGCACTCTTCTTCCGCAGGTCCGCTAGCTGTGCCGGGGGGATGGAGCGCATGCGGTGCCGGCCCTGTTCACTCCAGGTCAGGACCATGTTGCGGTGCAGCTGGCCGCGCGTGCAACTGCAGTTGGGTGTACCGCAACGACGGGCGATTTCATAGACGGTGCCTTTGACCAGAGGGGTGCGAGCCAGCGCCACTTCCAGCGCCTCGCGCAAACGCTCCAGGAGCGCGAGCAATGCTCCACGCAAGCGGCTAAGTCTTTCCTGACGCTTGGTATCCTGCATGTATAAATATATTATTACATGCAGCATAGAGGCAGTCAATACCACAAATCGCAGGCTGAATGGAAAATGTTAGAACAGGGCCACCGATGCCCCGTTCACTAGCGGCTAGGGATGGGGCCATCCGTTAGTGTCTGAATTGCAGAATGAAATAACGACCCTTAGTCTTTCTAAATCTTCTTATGACTACAGTCGGCTCATTCGACGCACCCATCGAAATCTTCGGCGGCCTGGTGTCTCCGGCTGATCTGCCGCACGGCGTTTCGCTCGATTGCCAGGACGTGATTTTCAGCCTCGGCGGCGTTGCCACACGCCCCGGCCTGCAATCGCTCTTCGGTCCGCTTACGGAAATCCCACCGTCAACGATGTCAAAACGTACGAAACGCTGAACGCCATGCTGCGCACCCAGGCACTGGACTCGAACGGCGTGCTCTACAAAGAGGCGACTCCAACCGGTAATCCACGATTGAGGTATTCGCGCCGGTATCAAGCAGGAACGTCGAGATCTTTCCGTTGATCTTCCCCTCAAGCAGAATCATGCTATTGGACAGTCGGAAAGGAACGACGAAGGATTTAGGCTCTTGCGCGTGAGCCAGCGGACAGAGCAAGAGGGCAAAGAAAATCAAAGTCGCGCCAATCGACTTTGAAATAGGCAGTCTGAGCGAGAACTTGGGGCAGCCGTGCTGTTTGCACTTCCTGCGAAGATGGGCGAGGCGGGGACACCCGCATATACAGGTTTTCGGTAATCTCAGTTTTTTAGTGACGGCAATAACGGGCAGGGAATTGTGCGCAGCTTCCAGCAATGTCTCGCGGTTTTCGATCAGCCAGCGAGCCACGCCAGCGACTTCTCGCTGCGCGACGGCTTCATTCATTTCCGCCTCAGCGCGTCTTAGATGTTCCGAAGAGCGATTGAGCGCAGCCAATTCAAGGCTGCATAGCGTCGAGTGGGAATGTCCGAACAGAAATTCCAAGTCCGGGATTCTCCTGAGTGTGGAAACAATGAGTTTTGGCGTGGCCGCCGAGAGGCGGTTTCAGAGAAGAACAGGCGGAAACAAATTAACCTTTCAGGAGGCCCAGTCGGGCCCGTACCTCAGAAAACTGTTGTTGAAAAGGCAAAGAAAGCCCTCGACATCGCGTCTGATAAGTAATATTATGTTTACTAGAAAGTCGGCTGGACCCGCCTCCCAGTGCCTCAGTAAAAGGGCCTGGGTTTCCTTGCCCCCACTCCCCTCTTGCAGTATTCGGCTACCTTTTTTCTGCTGATTTGTTCGTCGTCAGTTTGGCGAGTTCGTAGTTGATGTATTGCTCGATCAAATGCGCGTCGGCTCCAACCATCCTGCGCCCATTTACGAAAACCGTGGGCGTGCTGTTGAGCTCGAGTTTTTCGCCGTTGGCATGGCTGGCGTTCACCGCGGCGCTAGCCTCGGGGCTGGCCATGCAGCTCTTGAACGCGTCGGCATCCAGGCCGGACTGAACGGCATACTCGGTCATTTTGGTCCAGGCGTTCGCCGCGGAGATGATCTCCTGGTTGTCGTAGATAAGGTCATACATTTTCCAGAACGCGTCGGGCTTTTGCTGGTAGGCGCACCTTCCGGCGATAGCCGCCGTGCGCGCCCAAGGATGCAGCTGCTCGATGGGAAAGTCCTTGAAGATGACCCGGACCTTGCCAGCATAGTTCGGGAGAATCCTTCGCAAGGCGTCGTGAAGGTTCCGGCAGACCGGGCACTCAAAGTCGGAGTATTCCACGATTGTTACTGGTGCCTTGGGATCGCCAAGGGCCGGCGCGTCGGTCATCCGGATCTGCGCCAGGTTCTCGGCCAGCGGGTCCTTGGTCATGTCCGACACGTCGCCACGAAATAGAAACCTTCCGTCCTTGCTCACATAGAACTTGGCGGCTTCCTTGTTCTCTCCGATGGTCACGTCGATGTTCGTTTCCAGGATGCCTTCGACAGGCGATTCCCTGAGTGGCCCAATGATGAGCTTCACGTCAGGCCCGAACGCGTAAAGGTTCCGCAGGTAGGCTTCAATATTCTTCTGAGTCTGGGAGGAGGCAGGCGAAGCAGACGCCGACGCGCCAGGTGCTGCAGCTTTGGGCTGTTGCGCGTGGGTCGTCAAGGCGGCCAACGACATTACTAGAATTACGACAAACCTTGGGGATGTTTTCACGAAGGACCTCATCCTTAATTAAGGAATAAATTTTTGCGCGATAGGGAACGGCCGCCCGAAGCCAAACGCCCGCGAAGTAATCTTCAGCCCCGGCGCCGCTTGCTTGCGCTTGTACTCATTGCGATCCACGCGCAGGGCAATGTCTCGAACCAACTGAAAATCGAACCCATAGTGGTCGGCTATTTCCTGGGGACTGCGCAGGTCCTCGATATACGCTTTGAGGATGCGGTCCAGCACGTCGTAAGGAGGCAGCGTGTCCTCATCTTTCTGGTTGGGTCGCAGCTCCGCCGACGGCGGCTTTTCGATCGTCGAGCAGGGAATCACTTCCCTTTCGCGATTGATCCATCGCGCCAGTTCGTACACCATCAATTTCGGCACGTCCGAAATAACCGCCAATCCACCTGCCATGTCGCCATAAAGCGTGCAATAGCCCACGGCATTCTCCGATTTGTTCCCCGTGCTGAGAACCATCGATCCGAATTTGTTGGAGAGTGCCATCAAATAATTCCCGCGAATCCGCGCTTGGATGTTTTCTTCCGTGACGTCCACGGGCCGGTTCCCAAATGCAGGCGCCAGCGCTCCCTTGTACGCCTCAAATACGTCCGTGATCGGCAAAGTTAGGATCTCAATCTTGAGGTTCTTCGCCAGTGTTTGCGCGTCTGCCTTGCTGCCCGCCGAGGAAAATGGTCCCGGCATGGAAACGCCTAGCACATTGTCCGCCCCCAAGGCATCCACGGCAATGGCCGCAACGACGGCGGAATCAATGCCGCCGCTCAGGCCGACCAGCACCTTTTTGAACCCGCACTTGCAAACGTAATCGCGCGTCCCGGTCACGAGGGCGCGATACGCATAAGCAATTTCCTCGTGCGGTTGCTCATGCATCTCGCCCTTGCCCGTTGCGGTATCGAAAAGGACCAGGTCTTCCTCAAAGGCCTTGGCCTGCGCGGCGACTTTGCCGTCCGCTGTCAGTGCGATGCTCGCGCCGTCGAAAATAAGGCTGTCGTCTCCGCCCACTTGATTCACATAGATGACCGGGCGCTTGTGGGTCAGGGCGATCGAGCGAAGCATCTCGAAGCGCAGTGCGCGCTTGTCGAGCGTGTACGGCGAAGCAGATAGATTCAGCAACACCGTACTTCCCTGCCGCACAATCTCGCTCACTGGGTCGCGCTCGTACATTGGCTTGGCCCAGAAATTCTTGTCGTTCCAGACGTCTTCGCAGATGGTGATGCCAAGCTGCTCGCCGTTCAAACCAAACACGTACTGGCGATCCGCGGGCTGGAAGTAGCGCGATTCGTCGAATACGTCATAGGTTGGCAGAAGCATTTTGCTTTGCTCGAAGACCACGCGTCCCGCGCAAATCAGCGCCGCTTTGTTGGCAATGGACTTCCCTGTTCCGTTTTTGACGCGCCCTGCATAGCCGACAACGGCAGGCAACGGGATCTTGGCCGCAAGCTGTTTCAACTGTTGGTGGTTTCGTTCGATGAACGCCGGGCGCTCCAGCAGGTCCTGTGGCAAATAGCCGCACAGGCAGAGTTCAGAAAACACCACCAGCCCGGCACCACGCTCCCAGGCCTGCTCCGATAGCCGCAAAATGCGAGCCGCATTCCCTGCAAAATCGCCAACAGTGGGATTGAACTGAGCGAGAGCTATTTTCATGCTGTAACTACAGAATACGAACTGTCGCCCGAGATTGCAAACCAAGCCACCGCGCGGAACACATTGCTAATCTCCATAGTGTCGCGGGCGCTCACCGTGAGGCTTCCTTGCGGCAAGGCTCGCAATTCCCTGCTCCGCGCGCAACTCGCGGTAAAAAACTACCTCCAGTTCGGGAAATGCTTTTCTAAGTTCCCCGTTATGGAGAAGGTGCGCCGGATCCCGTGGGCCACCGGAAAAATCAAGCTGCGCTATCGTGTACGTCTCAAACAGCAGCACTCCTCCCGGACGCAGTGCCCGGCAAATCTGCGGAAACAGCGATCGCTGCAGGTAACGTACACACAGGATCAGCGCATAGCGATCGGCGGGAAGCTCAATGGTTTCGAGATCGGCATGCAGCAGATCGATGCCTGCGCGCGTGGAGTGTTTGGCTTCCTCAATCCTTTGGATTCGGCGCACCGAAATCTTCATGGCCTGGGCATGCCGTTCGAGGATATCAAGCGCCGCCGCGGACCAGTCCACAGCCGTAACATGCCGGCCACGCTCGGCAAGAAAGAGCGCGTTTCTCCCCCTGCCGCAGGCCAGGTCCAGCGCGGCTCCCGCGGGTAGCAGCGGCCATAGCTCAGACAGAATCCCAGCAGGTGTTTCCGCGGCTTCCTTCGCCGCTAGGCTATGTTTTTCGTCCCATTCGGATTGACTGGAAGACATAAAAAAGGCTCCTGAACATTGTCGTTCAGGAGCCAAAAACTTACAAAAAAGCTTCGCGCTTCCCTTCACCAAATTAAACGCTGAACGAGCTCCCGCATCCGCAGGTGCTCTTCACGTTGGGATTGTTGAACTTGAATCCCGCGCCTTCGAGCGTCTCGATGTAATCGATCTCGATTCCATCAAGATACATGGAGCTCATCTGGTCAACGGCCACTTTCAAGCCGTCAAACTCGAAGATTTGGTCCGCGTCCGAAGTGTTGTTCTCGAACGCCATGTGGTATTGGAAACCTGAACATCCCCCACCTACAACTGCTACGCGCAGTGCGACCGGCACGGGGCTCTGCATGTTCATGATTTCCTTCACCTTGGAACTGGCAACCGGCGTCAAATGAATCATAGTTGTCTTGGCCTCCGCGCCACGGGCACTGCCGCGACGCTAAATACAATTAGATTATAGCAAAACCTTGCAACTGCCGCACGGCTCCGGTGATCGATCGTGTTGCTGGTTGGAAACCCCATTTCTAGCCCTGCTTCGACATCCATAAACGCTTCGCATACTATGAGATGCAACCATGAAACATCGCGTTACTCTCATTCCGGGCGAAGGGATTGGCCCCGAAGTGGCCACCGCCACGCGCCGCATCCTGGAAGCGGCTGACGTGCAAATTGAGTGGGAAGAGATTGCCGGACGCACCGGCGAGTCCACCGACCAAGGACAGCGCGTAAATCAGGCGGCCATCGATTCCGTACGCCGGAACCGCGTGGCTCTGAAGGGCCCCATGGCCACTGCCATTGCCGGTGGCGCGCCCAGCGTCAACGTCGCGCTCCGAAAGTCCCTGGATCTTTATGCCAATTTGCGGCCTGTGAAGAATGTCCCCGGCGTGAAATCCCACTTTGAAAACGTGGACCTGATTCTCGTCCGCGAAAACACTGAGGATTTATACTCCGGCCTCGAACACGAGGTCGTTCCCGGAGTCGTCGAAAGCCTGAAAATCATCACCGAAAAGGCTTCCACGCGCATTGCCCGTTTTGCCTTTGAGTACGCCCGCCACCACGGGCGCAAGAAGATTCACGCCATCCACAAAGCCAATATCATGAAGCTTTCAGACGGCCTGTTTTTGCGGTCCGTCCGCACAGTGGCGGCGCAATTCCCCGAAATCCAGTATAAGGAATTGATTGTCGACAACGCCTGCATGCAGATTGTGATGGACCCTCTTCAATTCGACATGCTTCTGCTGCCTAATCTCTATGGCGACGTGATGAGCGACCTTGCCGCCGGTCTGGTAGGCGGCTTGGGCGTGGTTCCCAGCGCTAACATTGGCGATGAATGCGCCATGTTTGAGGCCGTCCACGGCACGGCCCCCGACATTGCCGGCAAAGGCTTGGCAAATCCTACTGCCCTGCTCATGAGCGCCCTCCTGATGCTGGATCACCTGGGAGAGCGGCCTGCCGCGGAAAAGATCGAAGCTGCCCTTCTGAAGACGTACCGCGATGGTATATACACCACAAAGGATGTGGGCGGGAAGGCCGACACGGAGCAGTTTACAAACGCCGTCCTGGACGCCCTGGATTCCAAGTAATTCCGCCCAATTCTGCCTTAACTCGCTGAAGTACTAGAAGTTCCAAATCTTTATTGTTCTTGTCTTTCGTCACATTTCGTGCCACTATCCCTCACGAACTGTAAGTCCCTTGCCAGAAGGCTCTTGTATGCAGAGAACACGTTACCCAGAACGTCGGCGCACGGTTCGACTCCCACTTCAGATTCCTGTGAAGGTACGTTGCCGCCTGCCCGAAGGCGAAACCATCGATTTGCAGGCCTCCACTTACGTGATTAGCGCCCACGGGGCTCTCTTGCTCATGGATACGCCCCTGATTCCTGGTCAGAGCGTCCGCATTTTCAATGAAATGACCGCCGAGTCTGCCGAGTGCCACGTCACTTCCCTGAGGGAAAAGCGGGAGCGCCGTTTTGTCGGCGTTACCTTCACCTCGCCGAACACGGATTTCTGGCACATCGTCTTTCCCAAGTCCGGCACGCGGCAGGCCGTGCGCTCTCCGCAGACGGGGGCATTAGTCCCGCCAGGGTTCCGCCAGGACGATCACAACCAGTTTTAACGGATTTCTCTCACGGACGACGGCGGCCTGAGGATCTCACCTGGGCGCATAAATCTGATACACCATAAAGTAGATAATCACTCCGGTCACCGACACGTAGAACCACAGCGGCAGCGTCCAGCGCGCGATGAGCCGATGTTTGTCGAATTTCTCGAGCCATGCGCGGCGCAGCGTCACCAGGATCAAGGGCACAATTACCACCGCTAGGATGGTGTGCGAAGTCAGTAGCGTGAAATAAACCGGCCGGATCCATCCTTGCCCCTGGAAGAAAACCAGCTTGTGCTCGCGCAGGTGATAAATCACGTAGGAAATCAAGAAAATCGTGGAGGCTCCAAACGCAGATAGCATGAAGGCTTTGTGAACATCCTTTTTCCCCGCGCGTATGGCTGCGTAACCACACGCGAGCAGAATCCCACTCAGCCCATTCAGACATGCGTTGACTGCGGCATTGGAAATCATGGTCTTTCTACAACTTGCCGTTCATCTTCCACGAGTCACAAGTCACCCGTCGTGCGGCGTTCGACATTACAAACGTCTGCTTGCTCTTCTCTTTCTTGTCTTTACTTAGAACTTAAAACTTACGACTTACAAGTTAGATCAGCGCGGCAATTTATCGTAGATCATCAATCCCAGCAGCAACGGGATGTGCACGACGGTAGCGTGCATGAGCCACTTGGCGCGCGCATTGGTTCTATTGCTCGCAGCCCACAAGCAGACTTGCACCAGGCCCGTGCAGACTACCAGCGCGCCAAAAAAATAGACCACGCCAGCCAGCCCGAGCACCGCTGGAAGCAGGCTCACTCCCACAAGCGCCGCGGCATAAAGAATGATCTGGCGGAATGTCCGCGTGCCTTCCCGGTCAACCACCGGCAACATCATGATTCCCGCCCGCGCGTAGTCTTCGCGGTACATCCAGGAAATCGCGTAGAAGTGCGGGAATTGCCACAGAAACAAAATGCCAAACAGTAGCCAGGCTCCCCGGTCCAGCGAACCCGTGGCGGCGACCCAGCCAATCATCGGTGGAATCGCGCCGGGAAACGCGCCGACAAAAGTCGCCCAAACCGTGCGCTTCTTCAAAGGCGTGTAAGCCAGCAAATAGCTGAGGCACGTTAAGACGCCAAGCCCGGAAGCGAGCGGCCCAGCGGCAAAGTAAAGGTCAAAAGCGCCTGCAATGGCGAGCGCCACGCCAAACGCCAACGCCTGGCCCGGCTGCAACACGCCGCTGGGCAGCGGCCGCGAAGCCGTGCGGCGCATGTAGCGATCCGATTCGCGCTCAACGTAATGATTCAGCGCCGCGGTTCCGCCGGCGATCAGCAGCGTGCCGAGAATCACGTGGCTCATGTGCAGCCAGCTGACCGGTCCTCGCGCACCCATGTAGTAGCCTGCGGCCGTGGTCATCAGGACGAGAAACGATACGTCCGGCTTCGTCAAAGCAATATACGCATTGGCGCGAGACGCCAAAGTGAGGTCAACGCTGCGTACCGTGCTCATCCGGCGGTCACCTGGCGCGCGGTTGCGGCCACTTCCCCGCTGCGCGGCACAAGGCGATAGCACAGCAAGACCACCAAAACCGAAAACGCGAACAGGATTGCCCCCACCACCGTGTGAATCACGGTCAACGTCACCATCACCGGCATCGGTTGAGGCGCATCTGCGGTCGTGAGCCGGGACCAGTAAGCCAGCAAGCCAAGCAGGAATTGCGTGCCAAAAATACTGTGCAGCAGGATGCGCGCCCGGCCAAGCTCCCTCGACGCTCCGAAACGTTTGCGCAACGCAACCGCAGTCCAAGTGACCGTGCCAAGAACTGCCAGCGCCCCCGCGGCATGTGGCCAGATGGGGATTTCCTTGTGACGAAACCCCGCGCCAAGGATCACTTGCAAATAAATCACCACCGCGTTCAGCATCGTCAAAAAGTGAATCGAAGGCGAGCCCTTATCTTCGAGCTGCGGCTGCTCGGAAACCCACCACTTGCTGGTGAACATTGCGATGCCCAGAACCGCCGCGAAAACAATCTGCGCGAAACACGCGTGAATAACCGGCAGCCAATAATGCAGCAAGCGAACAACAACCTGGCCTCCCAATATCGCCTGAACCAAGACTCCGAAAACGGCGATCGCTCCAAGCCAGCGCAGCCACACCCGGCTCTCTTTCACTACCAGCAATATGGCCAGCAGCAACGTGAGAATTCCCAATCCTCCGGCAACGAATCGGTGCGAGAACTCAAAGAAATCTCCCCCCTGAAGCGAACTCAAGGGCGGGACCCACGATCCATGAGATTTCGGCCAGTCCGTCACGGAAAGTGCCGCGTCTTTGGACGTGACAAGCGCGCCCGCCACAAACAGCAGGATCGTCCAGCAAACAGTAAAAACAGCGAATTTGTGCACACCCGGATTGTAAGTAGATGTCATTCCCAAACGCCTAACGGCGGATTATACCTTGACTCCGAGCGATTTTGCGAAATCGCGCCCTTGCTGGAGAGGCGCCTAGCCGCGACAGCACGCGAAGAATTGGGGTGACAAGGGGCGCGCTTTAGCGCGTCCCCGGGACGTTGCGGCTACTGTTGTTGGCCATTGGCAATCACGGCTGGCATATAATTACCGCATGGACCATAACAAACTCGTTTTGGCTCAAGTCTTCGGATCGCAGATCGAGGCCGACCTGGCGAAGAGCGAACTCGAATCCGCCGGCATTGATGCTATGATCCAAGCCGATAGAGCCGGCGGCATGCGCGATCATTTGGCATGGAGTGGTTTCGGGTTCAAGGTGCTGGTCCGTGAAGTAGACGCCGCCAGCGCCCGCGAGATACTTCATCCGCCCAACGAGCCGCACGCGTAAGTAAACAAAAAGAGACCCGCACTCAAACTGTCCTACTACTCATTTGCACCGATGCCAACGACGCCGACAAGGATCCCGCTTCGATTCCCACGGCGCGCAGCACCAAATCCTTGAGCGCGCCAATAAACAAAGGCGAGTCTCCCACTGCAGGCATCATCCGGAAGGTTTCTATTCCGGCCTTTTCCGCGTCCTCGCGCGCCTCGATGTTGATTTCGTGCAAAGTCTCAATGTGTTCGGTCACGAACGAGATGGGCACCACCAGCATTTCCCTCGCGCCTTCGTGGCCCAGCCTCTCGATGGTTTCCGTCAGTGCCGGCTGCAGCCATTTGGCAGGGCCCACGCGGCTCTGGTAGCAAAGCAAATGCGTCCGCGGCCATCCGGCGTATTGCTTGGTCCCCAGTTCGCACACCGCGCGCACGGTCGCCCCCACTTGCTTGGGATACGGATCGCCCTTCTCGACCAGGCTCATCGGTAGCCCATGCGCGCTGAAAATCAAGTGAATCCGCGAACTGTCCGGAAACTGTCGCAGCATAGAACCAATCCGTTCAACGAGCGCCTGAATATAAAGGAGATGGTCGTAGAAGTGGTCGATCGTTCGTTCCGGCGGCCCGCTGGTGTGCTTTCCATACACGCGGCGCCATTCTTTCAGGCTGCTTAGCGTCGTGGCATACGAATAGTGAGGGTAAAGAGGCAGCAGCACGATTTCATCGAGCGGACCTGCTTTGCGCAGAGTGGCGACCGCCTCGCCCGTCAACGGATGCCAGTAGCGCATCGCCGTCACGGCCACAGGATCAATGTGCGGCGACAGCGCCTCCACCAATCGTACTCGCTGCCGCTCCGTCAGCGCTCCAATCGGTGATCGCCCGCCGATCTCCGCGTATTTTTCCGCCACCGGAACAGAGCGTCGCGAGGAAATCAGCTTGGCGATCGGCCGCCGCAATAACCCGAACGGCCCTAGCGGAATGATGTCCGGATCAAGAAATAGGTTCAGCAGAAACGGCTCGACGGCCTCCAGCGAGTCCGGCCCGCCAAGCTGGAACAACACGATCCCGACTCGCTTCTGGGCTGCCAAGCTATCTTCCCTTGGTCAACTGCGCCTTCAGCCGCTCGATCTCTTCGCGCAGCGTGCTCATGCGCTGCGCAACAGAAATGTAGTACACAAAAAAAATCGCCCACCCTGCGAGGTACGCCGCGAGCACGCTATCCAGGTTTTTCATCGAACCTCCGCCTCCCTTCGCAAATCATCTACACTGGCGCGCAGCGCTTCCAGCTTGTACCGCGCACTCAAGAGCAGAATCAGCAGGCCGGTCAGCGCGCCCCACATCAACAAGTACGAAACGCGCATCCGCGGCTCCAGCCCCGAGCCTGGCCCGCCCAAAATCACTGGCTGCGGGTGCTGCGTGCGCCACCAGCGAATCGAGAAATACACCAGCGGCACGTCCAGAAACGCAAAAATACCGAATAGCGCGCTGAACAGCGCGCGCTTGTCCGGCTCCTCAATCATCGAGCGCAGCAACAGGTAGGAAACATAGAGCAGGCCCAGCACAAACGTCAGCGTCAGACGGGCATCCCAGGTCCACCAGATTCCCCACACCGGATGCGCCCAAATCGGTCCGGTAATGAGCACCACGGAAATAAACGCCAACCCGACCTCCGCCGCGGAAACCGCCAGCCAGTCCGATTTCGGAGCCCGGGTGAAAACGTATCGCAGATTCGCATAAAAACAGGTCCCAAACGCTACGAACGCGCTGAACGCGCACGAAATGTGCAGGTAGAAGATCTTCTGGATGACGCCCATGGACTTCTCGATGGGAGCGTAATAAAAAGCCAGGTACGCGGTAACGGCAATCAGGGCGAATAAGAGGGTCGCCTTGAGGGCGCTTTTCAACACGCCGGACCTCCTGTAGCGGCGGGTTTATCCCGCCGTTCGCCATCAAAAACACAGCGGCGCAAAGCCACTGCTAGGCATGCCCGAAAGGCTATGTAACAGCCACTTCCCTGCCGAGCCCAGCGCATTTCTTTCATTCCTCCAGTAGATATTCGCCGAAAAGCCATAGGGCCGTCAAAAAAACTAGGTCGAAGCCGACCAGAAACCCCAGCCAGTCGGCCCGCAGTGCGGGGTTCACCTCCAAAAGTGCTCCGGTGGCCTCCGTGCTGGCGATCAGAACCGGAGTCAAAAGCGGCAGAAGCAGAAGCGGCAGCATCAACTCGCGCATGCGTGCCTGCGCCGAAATCGCGGAAAACGCTGTGCCCGGGATGGCTACGCCCAAACTGCCGAGAAACAAAACGAGCACAAGCTGCGGAAAAACCGAAAGGATATGCACGTTATAAAGAATCGCGAAAATCGGCAGCATCAAAACTTCCGTCAGCAGCAGGAATAGCGTGTTCGCGCTGAGCTTCGCGAGAAAAATCGAAAATGGATCGCGGACCGATAATCGCAGCGCGCTCAAGGTGTCATTGTTCTGTTCGCGCAAAAAGCAGGGTTGCAACATCAGCGATGCCGCGAACAAAAAGGACAGCCACAACAGTCCCGGTCCAAACCGTCGCGACTCGCTGGTGCTGGGGTCGAAGGTGAAACTGAAAAGCACCACCACCACCAGGATGAACACCACGGTCGTCGTCAGAAGCTCGCGCGAGCGGAATTCTGTGCGCAGCTCTTTGCCCAATAGTATCGTCGCGTCGGCCAGCAGCGCCATTCAAGCTCCAGCAAACGTCACGATGGAATGGAGACTCGCCCCCGCTTGCGTGTCCGCGACGACAGCGCCAGCGTCCAATCGAACGGCTCTTGTCGCCAAAGCCGAGATCTCCGATTCACCATGCAAGCTCATCAATATGGTGCGGCCGGCGTCTCGCATGCGCCTTAGCGTGTTTGCCAGCCAGGTAATTCCCTCCGGGTCTAGCCCTGTGGCTGGCTCGTCCAGGAGCAGCACGGACGGCTCGTTCAGCAACGCGCGTGCGATGGCCACGCGCTGCCGCATCCCTCGCGAGAATGTGCGTACAAGGGAGCCGCGGCGCTCGCTAAGCCCGACCTCCTCCAGCAACGTTGTGGCGCGCGCGGCATGCCCCGCAATTCCCTGCAACTTCGCAAACAATAAAAGATTCTCTTCTGCGGTCAATTCGTCGTAAACCATCGTGGCATGCGCTACGAAACCGATCCGTGCTCCAGAATCAGCCGTCTCGCTAGCTGAGGCAACGAATTTCACAGTGCCCACGGATGTCCGAACTAGCCGCGCCGCGATGCGCAGAAGCGTGGTCTTCCCCGAGCCATTTCGGCCCGCAAAGGCCACGCATTCGCCCGCGCGCACCTCCAAACTTACCCGCCGCAGGGCGTAAAGACCTCCATAGCGTTTGTCGATATTCTCGAAGCGGATTCCGGTGGGAAAGAAACCCGGCGTCGTCACCGGGCGACCTCGGGCTGAAGCCACTGTGGCCGGCCGTTGTAAGGGCGCGATTTAGCGCGTCCCCGATCGCCGCGGCTGGACTCTAGAGGCAATAACATAGCATGACATCCGTTTTGGCTGCCCTTTGTTTTCATGCACTTACAACAATAAAATTTAGTAAGCCCTTTGTTTTGATAACCACACTAAATGCCGGGCGGCGGGTGTACTCCCTCCCACTCTGGAAGCCTCTTAGCCAGCTCAGCCACGGACCAGGTCGCGTAAGACCTTCTCCGCTTTGGCGCGCTCCCGCGCGTACTCTTCCTCGGAGATCGTTCCCGCCTGGTGCCGCAGTTCGAGCCGGAACAAACTCTCCTTCAGCGCATCCAGACTGGTACCGATGGCGGCATCCACTTCTGACAAAGTCGAAGTGCCATTGGATGGAGCCTTGGCCGCTGCTGATGGAGCCGGTGAAGGTGCCGCCATGGGCGGGGACTTCGGCTTCTTGGGCTTCTCAGTCGGGACCGCTTCCCCCGCGATTTCGCCCGCAGGCACGGCCAAAACGGTCTTTCGAGAAAGTAGGTAGGCAAACACTCCAAACACAATGGCAAAACTGCCAAGCAAAGGCCATTTCATCGAATCGAGCCGCCCCGGAACCGCCTGAATCGTTGGGCCCCCCGATTCGGCCTCACTGTCCCGTGCATCGCGGCCCTGCGGCCCCGACTCCGTACCCGCGTTGGCGCTTCCAGAAGACGCTATGCCCGACACGTTCACCGCGACCAGCGTGCCCGCGGGAACGGCTTGCCGCAGGTAAAGATTCATTCCCTGTTCTTGCCCGGCGGCCGCAAACCCATCACCGCTCACTTGCATGCTCGGGGGAGCCACGACCACGAGCCGCGAGCCCGGATAAATCGTCGGAATCTTCAGCGTCGCCGCATTGCCCGGATACGGCAGCTCGTAAGAGTAACGCACGGAACTGTCGCCCGGGCGAAACGCGTACGCGATCGAGTAGCGATTGTTCTTCTTGTCGATGGGGTGCTGCACGACGGGCATGCCGGCGGGGCCGGCCGCCGCCACCTCTCGTAGCGCGCCTTTTTCGGGCAAAGCAAAGTCAAAAGTTCCATCGGTCCGGAAATAGGCATGCGGCGGCTGCGACTTGTTCTCGATCTGATATTCCTCAGCGACCTTCAGAGTTTCGCCATTCGGCTGAAAGATCAAAAAGTGCGATGGCACGTCTATTGTCGTGAGATCTTTGGAAGGCTCGTAGATATCCACTTGGATCGTGCTGCTTCCGCTTCCCGGCGGCACGGCGGAATTGAAGTTCACGCCGCGATAGCTGGCGCGCACCAGCATCGGCTGCGTGCCGAGATTCGGGTTATCAAAAGAAAATTCGCCCTGCGGGCCGCTCTTCGCGTGTGCTAGTTCCTGCATGCCGCCCATCGGCTGGACCAGTGTAAGCTCCACACCGGCAGCAGGTTGTCCTGTGGTGCCGTTCTTTACGGTGCCGCGCACCGTTCCGGCCTGCGCAGATCCCGCCGCCAAAAGCAATGTGCCAAGAACGCTCAAGCGTGCTATCCAACTCATCATGGCGCGCTCCGGTCGGCCGGGCGCGCGCCTCGCGGCCGCCGCACCTGCGATTCCGTCACCTGGTCGATTTCGGCGAGAACCAGGGCCACCTCATTTTCCAGAGCTGTCTTCATGGCCTCAAAGTCGCCCTCCGAATATTTTCCGGAGCGGTATTCAAACCGCAAGTCCCGCAAATTGTCATAAATGGTGTCGCGGCGCTCGAGCAACTGATCGAGCTTGGTGCGCTGCGGTGCAAGATCCGACGCATCCGGCTGAATGTAGAAGATGAACAGCGCGACGGCAACGGCGAGCATGAGGCATGCTCCGAGCACGGCCCAATCCCCCGAGGTGGCGGCTAACATCGTGGCGAGCAAAGGAGTCACACTCACAGGTCACTCCTCGGTCTCTCGCGCCGCTTCGGCTTTTGCCCGCGCCAGAAGTTCTGGCGAAATGGTTCTTGCCGCAGCGCTGCCGGAACCGGATTCCGGCGTTGGTCTTTTCACCCATCGCGAAATCACGAAAATGACCACCAGTGTGCCAAGCACGAGATAGACCGACGGCATCACCCATGCGACCAGGCTGAATCCTGATTTCGGCGGTTCGGCATAGACGCGGGTTCCATATTGCTGCACGAACGCTTGCAGAATCTGGTCATCGGGTTCGCCCTTTGCGATGTGTTGATCAACTTCCTTCAACATGGCCATCGCCGTCCCGCACGGCCCGGAGAACGCTCCACCGGGATGCGAACAGCCGGCTGCCGTCATGTCGCACGAGCCGCACATGCATTTGATCTTCATCCCCATTTGCCGCGTGCGATCGGAGAGTTGCAGCGCGCCTGCCGGCACGAGCAATAGCGGAAGGGTGGCAAATCCTACCAGGATAGTAGCCGCAATCAGGGGACGGGCTTTAGTCATGGCCCTCTCGCAAAGCAACCGATGAAGTGACCGCCTGTGGCAGAGGCTGCACAGGTTGTGGCGCGCCCGCCAAAACGAGCACGGAGCGGCGATTCGGCAACAGCGCCACCAACGTGCCAAACACCACCACGACTCCGCCAAACCAAATCCACTTCACCAACGGATTCAGGAAGGCATGAATCACCGGCATTTGCGTCTCGGGATCGATTCCCGCAAAAACAACGTACAAATCTTCCTTCAAGGTCGAATAGATAGCCACCATCGTACCGTTTTCTTTGTTGGTAATAAAATTCCGCTTTTCAGGAAATAGCATCATCATCGGCTTGTTGTCGCGCAGCACTTCCACCAGCATGCGTTGCGCCGTGTAATTTCGCTCCGGCTTGGTCTCCACTTCCTGCAGCATCAGCGTATACGGTCCAATTTCCATCGTCTGCCCGACCTGCATGGCTTTTTGCACGTCGCGATTAAACGCCGCACCGGCCAAGCCGATGAACACAAACACCATGCCCATATGAATGATGTAACCGCCGTACCGGCGCGTGTTGCGCATCGTCAGGTCAATCGCGCAAGCGGGAAGTGAAGCGCCCGCGCGCGCGCGAATCACTTTCGCGCCCCGGTAAAACTCCAGCAAAATCGTGGCCGCTACGAAAACGCAAAGAATCAAGCTCATGAGCGAATAGAAGGCGCGGAAGCCAAACGCGAAAGCCACGCCGCCCGCCACAAGGCCGATCAATAGGGGCCGGCCAAAATTCCGCGCCAGGCTTTCTGTGGAAGTTTTCCTCCATGCCAGCAGCGGCCCCACTCCCGTCAGAAACAGAATCAGCAGCCCGATCGGAATATTCACTTTATTGAAGAACGGCGCGCCCACGCTGATGCGGTCGCCCGTGAACCACTCCGAGAAAACCGGAAACAGCGTGCCGGAGAGCACGGCGATGCAGGCCACGAGGAAAAGCAAATTGTTGAACAGGAAGCTTGATTCTCGCGAGATCACCGAATCGAGTTGGTTTTCGCTCTTCAGGTAATCACGGTTTTTCAAATACGCGCCGAAGCAAACCAACAGCGTGATGACAATAAAGCCCACGAACCAACTGCTGGTATTGGATTGCGCGAACGCGTGCACCGAGCTGACCACGCCGCTCCGCGTGAGGAAGGTGCCCAGAATGCACAGCAGAAACGTGCAGAACACCAGCCACACGTTCCACACTTTCATCATCCCGCGTTTTTCCTGCATCATCACCGAATGCAGAAACGCCGTGCCGGTCAGCCATGGCAACAGCGACGCATTCTCGACCGGATCCCAGCCCCAATAACCGCCCCAGCCCAGCACCGCATATGCCCAGTGCGCGCCCAACAAAATACCCAGCGACTGAAACATCCATGCGATCATCGTCCACTTGCGCGTCAGGTGAATCCACTTTTCACCCGGATAGCGCGCTAGCAGCGCTCCTAGCGCAAACGCAAACGGAATTGTGAATCCCGTGTAGCCGGAGTACAGGTTCGGCGGGTGAATCACCATCTCCGGGTATTGCAAAAGCGGATTCAAGCCATTGCCATCGGCCCGCGTGAAATAATCCGTGGCGCCGGACGCCGCCAGCGCCTTGAATGGGCTTTCCACAAAATTGTTCAGCGTCAGGAAGAAGATTTGCACGCCGGCCATCACCACGCCGACGTAGGGCATCAGCTCCCCGTTCTTGTTGCGGTAGGTAATCAAAACGGAGAGAACATAGACGGCGAGCAGAAAACTCCAAAACAGCAGTGAACCTTCCATCCCCGACCACAGCGCCGCGACTTTGTAAAACGTGGAAAGATCCCGGTTGCTGTGCGAAACCACGTAGGCAATCGAAAAGTTGTCGGTGAAGAACAGATATTCGAGGCAGAACGTGCCAAGGAAGATTAGGCCGCAGGTCGCCATTCCTGCCTGACGCGTGCTCTTAACCAAGAGCGGATGCCGCGTGATGATGGCCGCGATGCCCCCCACGAAGGCATACACGGCGCACCCGAAAGCTAGAAGGAGCGCAAAGGAACCAAATACATCCACAGCGATCCCGCCTCTCCCCCGGTCGTCCCGGGTCCTCTACATGCTGCTTGGCTGCGTGGAACCGGCTGCGGCGCCCTTGGTGTCTCCCCCAGGAGCCGCTTCATATTTGGACGCGCATTTGGCTTGTACATGCTCAGCCACAAACCGGCCATCCGAACCGAGGTGGCCCTCCACCAGAGCCTGCGATTTGTCCACAAAAGTGTCAGGCAGCGGGTCGCTTCCGCCGTAACTCACCGGAAGGGCCTTCCCTTCACCCTCCAACACGAAATCCACGCGGCCCGAAAAGTGCCGGATACTGCCTTGCGCCACGGTGCCGCCAACGCGCATGCGCTGCGACCGCTGTGAGCTGTTCAGGGTCTGCAGCTCCGCGATGGTGTGATAGTACGTTTTGCTCTCGCCATACCCGAGCCAGGCGAGAAACCCCAGCGCCACGAGGATTACGCCGATTCCTACGCCAAACTTTGCTTGTTTCTTCATGAGTGTGCCGCTCTTCTCGTCCGATTCTATCACAGCCAGAAAAGTGGTCTATGCCGTTGTATTGCCATTAAATACAGTGCCCCGAGCAATGCCCGGTGTTGTACTCTCGTTCAGCTCTTTCCCGCCCCGGAGAGCAATTCCCGGAAGCGGGAAGACATCAGTTCTTCAGCCGATGAGCTAAGCCGAAAGGGCCTCCCTTCGTCCAAAACGATCGGGCAGCCCAAATCCAACGCAAGAATATCCTGCACGACCGGCTGAGGCACTTCTGTGACCAGCATCACACGCTTTGGTTTGAGTGAACGGCGGATCCGTCCGGCCACGGCAGGTAAGTGTTCACGCAACAACTTTGCCGCATTGGCTGTGGAGCCGCTGCCATCCTCTAGCGGGCACTCTAAAAGATGCGTCAGGAAGAATCCCGCGCCCTGAAACTCCGCGTGAACGGCTTCCACAGCCTTTCCCGCGGACGAAATCCCCACGGCATGAAGCAGGAGGCCCGCTTCTCCGCCGAATTCACCGCTTGGCGAGTACAGAAAGTCAGCGTCCTCGTGCGGAGCAGCGCCACCCAGCAGCAGCGCCTGGATGTGCACGGGCCGGTACCGCGTGGCCCATTCCAGCCGGCGCAGCCTTCGCGCTATGTGTTGGGGCGAAGCTGTTTGCCCGCACCCATCGCACCGCAGATTCATCACAGGCGGCATAATCATTTAATGGCTGGCCTCAATGCGATTCACTCTACCGCGACTGATAGCCCACATTCGAACGGTTCACTCCACTATCCTGCCTAGGGGACTCCTGGCCGCTGGTATCCCGTACTATACCGGAGCCTCGCTCGATCGGTGACAAAACGGGGGTCTGGCCCATTTACCTGGAGTTGTGATACTTTACTTGCACAATGCAAGTAATATGGCGCCCTAGTTCACAATTCAAAGGACTGCTGGCGGCGGCCGGCGGCCGCTGCGGCTCATTTCAGGGGTCCTTTTTGCACGATTTATGTGAAACAGAACGTCGCGTACTGCGTTATAGCCTAGAGAACGCCATGAACCAAGCAGCCAAGCCGAGCGCCGTCGCCAACCACGGCCTTGCCTTCTTTGGGCCTTATGGCGACAATCTGAATTCCTCTACCGGCCGGTCGATATCAGAATCCATGTCCTCATCAAGGAGTGATCGATGCAAGCACTGACCCTGTTCGCTCAAGATCTGAGACTTGCCCTTCGCTCTCTCTTGCGCGCTAAAGGCCTCGCTCTCACCGTCATCGTCACTCTCGCGCTCGGCATCGGTGCGAACGCCGCCATCTTCAGCCTCGTGCGTGGCGTCCTCCTTCGTCCGCTGGTCAACGAGAATGAAAGCAGCCTCGTTTACATTCGTCAGAGTGCCACCGGCATCGGCGGCGACAACGTTAATTTCTCCGTCCCAGAACTCATGGACCTCAAAGCCAGTGTCCACTCTATCTCCGAGTTCGGCGATTTCTCGGTAATCGGCTTCACCATGGTCGGCCTAGGGGAACCGCGTGA
>Ga0066681_10000058_pt1 | contig 22346 bp, 22 predicted proteins | sample GraSoiAngelo_130_FD_65629 | JGI IMG/M metagenome (GOLD analysis project Ga0066681, IMG submission 65629) | Grasslands soil microbial communities from the Angelo Coastal Reserve, California, USA - 14_0929_02_20cm | ecosystem: Environmental > Terrestrial > Soil > Grasslands | place: USA...
GACGTTTTCCCCGTAGATGTAGAAGGGGAAGTCAGAGATCGCCAGGTAGGCGCGATCCGGGCTGAACGCCAGGAGGCCGCGGGGGCCCCAGCGGCCCTCGAGCCCTCCTGGCCCGGTGTCGAGCGTGTACAGCACGTGATCCGCGCCGTTCGAGAAGAGATGTACGGAGACCAGCGATCTCCCATCCGCACTTGGTGTACCGGAGGTCGAATAGACCTCCAATGATCCGTCCCACGTCCAGCCTGCCCAGGCCCAGTAGTAAGGACGTGGGGCTATTCGCAGCTGTGCGATTCGGGACTCAGCACCGGTGGTCAGGTCGCGTCGAACGATGACAACGTGATCGGCAACAACAGCCGTGTAGGCGATGGCATTGCCATCGAGCAGGTGAATGACCGTATTGGCGCTGCGACAGACCAGTCGAGGGCGAACTGGGTCGGCAACGTCGTACACGAAAGCACCTGCGACCACGGACATGGCCGTCGCCGGTTGGCCCGAGCACGTGACCGATGCCGTGATGCCGTCCTGCGTTGGGATCGGCGTCGCGATCGGACTTGTCTCCGCTGGGCTCGGCGCTGGGGAGACATGGGCACTCGGCGCCACCCTGGGGCCACAGGCCATGAACACGAGCCCGGCGAACGAGAGCGCCGTGCCGCGTCTCCAACCCATGTTGCTGCGGTGAACGGTAATGGGACCGGATGGTTATGGTGGGCCCGGGCGACGTTACGTTCCATAAGCCGAGGCGCCCTACACGACTATGCAGCGAGCCAACACGGAGGCGTAAGTCAGCTCGTCCCACGTCGGGTCCCACGGTTCGAGTCCGTTGATGGCTCTGATTGCCTTCTGTAGCCGAATCGGCGCAAAGCTGGTGGGGTTGGTTAGTTTCTCGAGCTCGCCGGGATTGGGCAGCCTGCGTCGAGCGTGGTCGAACGTCTCGACGAACCAGCGGTCTGCTGCTCCTACCGTGATGCGATAAGCCGGAAATGGCACTCGATCGAGCTCGGGTGCCAGATTGCCGACCAACGGCCACCTGCCGTGCCAGATCAGGGCATCCATGGTGGGCGCGACCAGCGCGATCTCGTCGGCGACGATGTCTGTCATGTCCGGCTTGGCGTCCAGCGCCCAAGCTCGGCGAAAGACGACGACATACAGAGGGCCAGGGCCAGAGTTAACCGCTACAACTTGGCCGTGACTGACCCGGCCGGGATCCAAGGGGATTTGGAAGACATCTCCAATTCGTGCCTTCGGTCGTTTGACCACTGATCCTCCAAAACTGTTGTCAGAATTGTTGTCAAACCGCCTGCCGACGGCCGCCACCACCACCAAGGAGGCTCGCGATGAACTCGAAAATGGGTGGGCCCGGGTGGCCTCGATCCACCGACCAGCCGATTATGAGTCGGCCGCTCTAACCAACTGAGCTACGGGCCCTCGGGGCTGAGTCTATCCACGGCCCTGGGCGGGTTGCGGGGGCGCCCCCACGTTTCAAGCCTCGAGGCCGCGGGGAATTTTCGTCCGTGTACAAACGTTTTGGTTGCGGAGGTTTGACATAGCAATGGTTGCGTTGGGAATCTTGATTCTTCGCTTGGTGATCGGGCTTACGCTCGCCGCGCACGGCGCCCAGAAGCTGTTCGGCTGGTTTGGCGGCCCAGGTATGAATGGTTGGACCGGGGCCATGAACCGCATGCGCATCCGTCCCGCGACTCCGTGGGCCTGGATGTCAGCCCTGGCGGAATTGGGCGGCGGGCTCGGACTTGCCGTTGGGCTTCTCACCCCACTCCCCAGCCTGGCCATCGCCGGGTCGATGCTGGTGGCGATCGCGCTCGTGCACTGGCCGCGTGGATTCTTTGTCACGAAGGGTGGCTACGAGTTCAACCTGGCCATCCTGGCGGGCGTCGCCGCCGTCGCGCTGACTGGCGCGGGCGCCTACTCGCTCGACGCGGCTCTCCGGATCCATCTGCCCGAGCCAGTGACGCTCATCGTGGGCACGATCCTGCTCCTCGCTGGGGTCGCGGTGGCCCTCACGACGCGCGCCCCGGAGCCTGCGGCCGAGGCCAGGCCCCAGGTCACCTAAGCCGCCACCGGGCGGCCTGGTTCTGGTCGCGCCGGCGAAAGCGCGGATCGGATCCAGGCCGCCGTCGCCGGCAGCGGCGGCACGTGGGCGCGGACCAGGGCGACCATCACCTCGGGAAGGGTCGATGGGCTCGGCACGACCAGGTAGCGGTCCTCCCAACGCGGTCCGAACTTCTCCTTGAAGCGGTGCAGGGATCGGCTGCGCTGGAACCGATCGAGGCCCCAGTACATCGCGCGCAACGCAGCCTCGAGGCCGCGCGGCGCGTCCGGTGAGGTGATGATCCTCGGCGCCACGCCAAGGCTCACCTCGGTGATCCCTCGCTCGCGGGCCTCAGCGACTGACCGCACGATCAGCGCCTCGACCACCCCGTATGTGCTGTCCGGGCGCCGGCGGACGAGATCCAGCGTCCACGCTTTGCGAGCTGGAACCGGCAGCCAGCTCACGAAGGCTTCGAGCCGGCCATCGCCCCCGAACCCCAACGCGACCACGATGTCGGGGTCGGCCAGGGTGGCCAGCGTCCCAAGGCTGTAACCCAGCTCGGGCGAGTGGCGGCTCTGGAGCCACCTTCCTGATACCGCTCGCACCTGCTCAGCGTGCTCGGCCGCGACCTCGGGGCCGGGCGCGAAGACACAGCGCACGCCGGCTTTCTCGCAGCGGTGAATCGCGTAGCGGAGGTCAGCACGCTTCTTGCCGGTGAGCTCGAAAGTCGCCGGCTGAAGGATGGCCTCGGCCCCGATCGGCACCAGCGTGAGGTTCAGCTCGCGGTATGGAGCCGGCTCGTCGACCTGGTAGAAGGCCGGGATCCAGTCCTGCCGGTCGCAGTAAGACAGGAAATCAGGAATGGCTCGGCGGGCGATCCCTGGCGGCCCGATGGGGTCGCCCAGCGCAAGCGCGGTCCGACCGCGGAGCGTAAACGCGACGCACGCCTCTCCCTCCACCCAGTGATAGCTCGACGCTCCATGCCGGCCAGGTGCGAGATGTAGTTGCGACCCCAAGAGTTGATCAGGTTGTGCAGGCGCTCCCGGTCTGCCGGCGCTACGCGCGGCGCGAGCATCGGGCGCAGCAGCAGCGTGAGGGCGGCAATGATCAGCGCGTAGCTGACCAACGGCAGGGTGCCGAGCAACCAGTCCGCGCCCGCAAATGCGTAAAGCAAGGCGGCTGTCAGCCCGGCGGCAAACACGACAAGGCCCCAGCGCAAACGCGATGGATCGGAGTCGGCATCGAAGTGATGCCGGAACCACCACAGGCCGAACAGGATCCAAGCAAAAAGCGAGGCTTCTTCGAAGTCGAGGTCTTTGACCAGTTCGAACGCGATGGTCGCGATGAGCACCGCCACCGTCAGTCGAAATGCAATCCGCTTGCCGCGGGCGATGCCCACGGCCAGCAGCAGAAGCGAAACACCCGACAGCAGCGCGCCCGCGCGGCCGCCCAACGTCACGGTCGCCGGCAGCAGGGTCTCGAGCACCTCGCTTCGCGTTTGCCGGTGCACCAGCAACGCTCCGACGATGTCCAGCGCCGCGCTGATCACCAGGAGGCCTGCGAAGAACAACCGCACCCGCCTGCGCTCCATGCGCAGGTCGTGGTCCATGCGCTAAAGCTACGCCGGGCCGATCACCTCGACTTCGTTCCCGTCCGGATCGTCGACATAAAAGGTGCGCACGCCCTTCAGCACGGGGTGAACCCCGTGGCGCACCTCGACCCCGGTTTCGATGAAGCCGTTCTCCAGCTCGTCGTAGGAACGCCGGTCGACCCGAAACGCCAGGTGATGCAGCACCCGCTTTTCTTTATGTCGGGGGAAATAGTCCTCTGGGTGCGGATGCGGAATCAACACGATCATCTCCGGGATGCCGCCTGGCTTGGCAACCATCAAGAACTTGTTCGGCAGCTCCGGCGGCGACATGATCTCCAGCCCGAACTGATCGCGATAGAACTGAAGCGCCGCCTCCATGTCGGCGACCCAAAGCACTATCTCCGCCAATCCCTCGACCCGACTCATGCCGCCATCGCCGATGCTATCGCCTCGAGGTTGGTCTCGCGCACGCGCGGCGACACCGAGCAACCGGGTGCCAGCAGCAGTCCCCGTCCGCCGGTTTCCTTCACGGCTCGGTCGGCCTCGGACTTGATCTTCGCCGGCGGCCCATACACAAGTGTCGACCGTTGGCTCAGCCCACCCATCACCGCGCGGCGGGCGATCTCACGCCCGGCTGCCAGCGATGGGTTGCCCTGGTTGTGGATCGACCAGCTCACCGCCTGGGACGGCAGGTCGCGAGCGAGCCCGAAGTTGAGATTCGACCCGCATAGATGGACGGCGTTGAACCATGCGTCCGCGGGCAGGGCGCCGAGGACCGACTGGTCGGACGGCAGCACGAGGTCTCGGTAGGCGTCCTCGGACATCACGTTGCGGCCCGCGTACCCCGAGATCGCGTAGAAGATGCCGGCCGCGCCTGCCTTGACAGATCGCCGGCTGAAATCCACCAGCGCGTCTGCGATCCGCTCCAGGACAGGAGCGACCACCTCTGGATGCTTGCGGAGCTCGCGCACGACCCGCGACTGGGATTTGCCGACGAGGTAACCGCCCACCGTGATCGGGCTGAACACCGTCTGGATGACCGGGACGTGTGGTCCGAGCGCGCGCGCGACCAATCGGATCGAGTCGACCTGGTCGTCCAGCGCCTGGCGATTCATCAGCTCAACCGAGGCCCACGAGTCCAGGTCGGGGACCGCGGGCCGGATCAGGATCGGTGCGCGCAACCTGTGTCCGGAGGGGTGATAGACGGATCCAAACGCCTCGGCGAAGCAGCTGGCGCGCACCTGGAACTTCACGAAGTCCCAACCAAAGCGCCGCGCCCGCTCGACTGTGACGGCGGCAAGGTCTTCGGGCGCCCATTCCTCGCGGTAGGTGTGGCCCCACGCAGCAACGGGCGGGCGGTCGGCGACCTTCATCGCCAGCGCCGACTCCACGCGCTTGCGGCCGGTCATCGGTTCGAGTTTAAGCTGAGCTTCCAGATGGACATGGAGAGCGAGGCGGCGCGGCTGCGCTCCGCTGCCGAGGCCAGGCCGCTCCGGCTGCCGGTCAATCGAAAGGTCGACGAGTCGCATCACGCGGTGACGCCCGACGGGCTGTCGGTCTGGTACACGATCCAGGTCTCGCCCCACAGCCGCATCCAGGAGGCAGTGTTCGAGCGCGCGGACCGGATGCCATCGGATGAGGAGTGCCGCCGATGGTTGGGGCTGCTGATGGTTGGCGCCGATGCGAATGAAGCGCCGAGCTTTCCCGGCGCCATGACCCGTCGCTTCGAGGCCTTCGAGCGCAACCCTGAGCTGGAGGCGCCGATCGCGTAGTGCCACTGCCCCAGCCGGTCGCTGAAGAGCTTCGGCGGATCGTCGGCCGCGAATCGGTCATCGACGCGCCCAACGACCTCCGCATCTTCGAACGCGACGGCTCGATCGAGGGAGCGGTCCCTGACGCGGTGGTGCTCGCGTCGTCGACTGAACATGTGTCCGCCGTGATCAAGGTCGCCGCCAAGCATCGAATCCCTGTGGTGCCACGGGGCGCCGGCACCGGCCTTTCCGGCGGCGCGGTCACGATCCGCGGCGGCATCGCGCTCCAGGTGACACGCATGCGCAAGATCCTCGCGATCGACCCGGTCGCGCAGACGGCGCTCGTCGAACCGGGTGTCGTCAACCAGGAGCTTTCCCTCGTGGCCGCGCAGCATGGCCTCTTCTACGCCCCCGATCCATCGAGCCAGAAGGCGTGCACGATCGGCGGCAACGCCGCCGAAAACTCAGGCGGGCCGCACTGCCTTTATTACGGTGTCACCACCAACCACGTCCTGGGCATGGAGGTGGTGCTGGCCGACGGCAGCGTGCATTGGGTCAGCGGCGATGCTCCCGACCGCGTCGGGCTTGATCTCTGCGGCGTGCTCGTCGGCTCTGAAGGCACGCTGTGCGCGATCACGAAGATCAAGGTCAGGCTCCTTCGCATCCCGCCCAGCATCGCGACCATGCTCGCGGCCTTTCCAAGCATCGAGACCGCGAGCCAGGCGGTGTCTGCCGTCATCGGACACGGGATCGTGCCCGCCGCTCTCGAGATGATGGACAGCGTCACAGTCGGCGCCGTGGAGGCCCATTACCACGCGGGTTATCCGACCGACGCCGGGGCGGTGCTGCTGGTCGAGGTCGACGGGATCGCGGAGTCCACGCGGGAGCTGATGGCTGCGATCGGCAAGATCCTGGGCGAGAACCAGGGCTACGCGATTCGCGAGGCGCAGACCCCCGCCGAGCGCGAGCTGCTGTGGGCGGGCCGGAAAGGTGCGATCGGAGCCCTCGGCCGCATCAAGCCGAACTACTACCTGCACGACGGGGTGGTTCCGCGGTCACGCCTGCCGCAGGTGCTGTCAGCCGTGGGCGAGATCGGCGAGCACTACCAGTTGCCGGTCGCCAACGTCTTTCACGCCGGCGACGGCAACCTGCATCCCAACATCCTGTTCGATCTGCGCGATCGCCAGGTCCTGCACCAGGTCGAGGCCGCGGGCGAAGAGATGCTGCGCGCGGTGGTCGAGCTCGGCGGGGCGCTGTCCGGAGAGCACGGAATCGGGCTCGAGAAGAGCGCCTTCATGCCGTGGATATACAACCCTGACGACCTCGGCGCGATGCACCGCGTGAAGGACGTCTTCGACGCGGACGGCATCCTCAACCCGGGCAAGATCTTCCCGGATCCGTCCCGCAAGTCGGTGCACCTGGCGGGACGCACCGGGCTCGCAGTCGAGGCGAAATGGTGGTGACCGCCCCCACGGTGGAGAAACCGGCGAGCGCCGAGGAGCTCGCCCGGCGGCTGCACGAAGCCGCGGCGTCGAAGCTTGCGGTGGCGCCCGTCGGGGGCGGCAAGGCTCGCGGCATGGGCGGTGTCATCGAGCGCTGCGACGTGCTGCTCCACACCACCCGCCTCGATCGGATGATCGAACATTCGCAGGCGGACATGGTGGTGAGCGTCGAGGCGGGAATCACCCTGGAGGCGCTGCAGGCGGAGCTCGCCAAGACCGGCCAGTTCTTGCCCCTCGATCCTTTCCACTCCCCCGGCCACACGATCGGGGGTCTGCTCGCCACCGGGTGGACCGGGCCCCTCCGGCTCCGCTATGGCTCGCCCCGGGATTTTCTGATCGGCATCCGCGTCGCGCTGCCCGACGGCACGCTCGCCAGCGGCGGCGGCAGGGTGGTCAAGAACGTCAGCGGCTACGACATGATGAAGCTGCACTATGCGGCGCTCGGCTCACTGGGCGTCATCGTCGCGGCCTCTTTCAAGGTCTTCCCAAAGCCGCTCCACGATGTGACGGTCTCCAGCCATGGCGGCTGGACGGACATCGACCGCGCGCTGGGCGCGCCGGTGGCACCTGCCGCCCTCGAACTGTTCTCCGACGGCGGTGTGCTGGCGCGCTACTCAGGGAGCCCCGACGCGGTCGATCGGGTGGTCACGGAGCTCGGTTGGAGGCGGGTTGGCGGCGAAGTATGGGACGAGCATGCGCGGCGCGGCCCCGAGCGCTGGGCGCGGATCACGGTGGCGCGCGCCGAGCTGCCGAAGGTCATGGAGGCGCTGCCGCCCGGCGCGCAGTGGTGGGCGTCGCCCGGGGCCGGTATCGCGCACTGGGCGAACACGAACGATGCGGGCTCGATCCGCGTGGTGCGCTCCGCTGTCGAGGCGAGGGGCGGGACGCTGGTCATGCTTGCGGCGCCGGACGAATTCATGCGCGAGGTCGGCGCCTGGGGCGCGCCGCCGTCGACGCTCGAGATCCAGCGGCGGCTGAAGAATGCCTTTGATCCGGACCATGTCTTGAATCCAGGCAGGTTCGTGGTTTGAGCGTGGACGGGTTCCCTCCCCGCTCGCCGGGGAGGGCCAGGGTGGGGGCGGACGCATTTGCAAGACTGTCGGACGATGACCTCGCAACCTGCGTTCATTGCGGTCTGTGCCTCGACGCCTGCCCGACCTTTCGCATCACCGGCCTCGAAACCGAGTCGCCCCGCGGCCGCATCTACCTGATGACGCAGTGGAAGCGCGGAACGCTTCCCTTCGACGAGGAACAGGTCAAGCACATCGACCTGTGCCTCGGCTGCCGGACGTGTGAGGGCGTCTGTCCCTCGGGCGTGCCTTATGGACGCATCATCGAGGCAGGGCGCGCAGACGTGGAGGACCAGAGACGCCCGTCCTTGAAGCGGGCCACCAGCCGCGTCGCTTTGCGACAGCTCGTCGGCCACCCTGGCCGTCTGCGCGCCGCCGGGGCGGCGGCGCGCGTGGCGCAGAAGCTGCACCTCACATCGGTCGCGCGCTCAGGCCGCATGCTGCCGCGCTTGCGCGCGCGTTTCCGCGCCCCGGCGGGCAACATCGCCCCCGCTATCGGTCAGCGCAAACATCGCGTGGCTTTTCTCGTGGGCTGTGTGATGCCGATCATGTATCCCCAGTCACACGACGCGGCCGTGAAGCTGCTCCAGCTCGCGGGATGCGAGGTTTGGTTCCCGCCAGGGGAGCGATGCTGCGGCGCGCTGTTCGCGCACAACGGTGACCTCGAAGGCGCGGAAAGGCTGCGCGAGGCAAACATGCGCGTATACGAGGCCGGCACGTTTGACGCGCTGATCGTCGACTCAGCCGGTTGCGGCGCGCACTTGAAGGACTTCTACCCCGGGCTCAAAGGCCGGGTGAAGGACCTCACCGAATGGCTGGCCGAGGTCGGCCTGCCCGAGCCGAAACGCGAGGCCAGGATTCGTGTCACGTACCAGGACGCGTGCCATCTCGTGCACGCGCAGCGCATCAAGAATCAGCCGCGGGACCTCATCCGCGCTCTTCCCGGCGTGGAGTGGATCGAGATGCGGCACGCCGACATCTGCTGCGGAGCCGCGGGCCTGTACAGCACCCTCGAGCCCGACATGTCGAACCGCATCCTGCAGCAGAAGCTTGAAGACGTTCTCGCCACGCACGCCGACGTCATCGCGGTGGCGAATCCGGGTTGCCAGATGCAGCTGGAGGTGGGCCTGCGCGCTCATGGCTCAGCCATGAAAGTCGAACACGTCTCGGAGGTCCTCCTCCGGGGGTACTAGATCTTCAACTTCGGCAGCACCGCGGTCTTGGTCACGTCGACCTCGACTCGGGCGACGGCGAGTGTGACGTTGTCGGGGGCGCCCAGCTCTCGGCACCGCTCGATGACGCGCTCGGCCCCGCGGTCGAGGTTGCCGTCCTTGAGCAGCAGACGCCCCATCTCCTCGACGCTCACGCCTGCGGTCTCCACCCCGTCGCTGCACAGCACCACCGCGTCGCCTTCCTCGAGCTTCATCTTGTCCGTGAACGGCTGCACCTGATCCCACACGCCGACCGCGCGCGTCAGCTTGTGCTTCTGAGGATGGTTGGCTGCTTCCTCGGGCTTGATCAGGCCCAGGCGGACCTGCTCGGCCGGCCATGAGTGGTCCTGCGAGATGAGCTTCGCGAACCCGTTGCGAAACAGGTAGGCCGGGCTGTCGCCGACGTTGAGGAGGGCGACCTCGCCGGAGCGGATCGCGGCGATCACCATCGTGCTGCCCATGCCCAGCCATTCGGGATTGTTGTTCGCCGCGTTGAACACGGCCTTGTTCGCCTCTTTGCACGCGCGCTTCAAGCGCTCGACGTCCGGGCCCTCCTCCCCATCCTCGGCGAGCGCCTTGGTGACGGTCTTGACCGCCAGCGAGCTCGCCTGCTGACCGGCCGCGTGGCCGCCCATCCCGTCGCAGACCACGATGAGCGTGTCCAGCCCGGCCTTGTTGCGCCACACGGAAACCGAGTCCTCGTTCTCCTCACGCTCCAGCCCGGGATCGGTCGCCCACGCGATGCGTAATCGCATTGGTTTACCTGGCGAACCGCGTTATCACTACGCCCCGAGAACCGCGAAGTGGACTGAGTTCTGACCGATGGTCAGTCGATCGCCGTCGTTCAGCTGCTTCTCCTGGATCGACTCGCCGTTGACGAAAGTCCCGTTCGTGCTGCCGAGGTCGACCACCCAGAACTCATCGCCGCGACGCTCCAGTCGCGCGTGGTGCCCGCTCGTCGCCGGGTCGCGCACGATCACGTCGTTGTCGGGTGACCGGCCCAGGCGCAGCGCTTGGTCACCCGCACGGTGGGTGTGCCCGGCGTCGGGACCCGACTCGATCGCCAGCTCCGCCTGCGGTCCGGCCGCCACACCTGGCGCCGGGGGTTGCGTCCGCGCGGGCATGGCCATCGTCTCGGCCACGGGTGGAGGTGCCGAAGGCGGCGGCTGCCACGCCGGCATCAGCGTCGTCGGCTCGCGGTCATCTCCCGGCAGTCGGCCCGTCGTGTCGGACGGGGGCGGGGCGACCATGGTCGCGGCCACGTCGGCGCGGCCGTCAGACGACGGCGGCTGCCACGGTGGTGGAGCGGGGGCTTCGGCTTCGGGAATAGGTGCCTCGCCCGGTGGCTCCGGGGCGGATTGCGCGCCCGCCGCCAGGTCCGCATCGGTCGATGGCGGGACGGCCGAGGCATCGGCCGGGGCCGACCATGCGGGGGCCGCCGGCGGGTTCCACGGCGGCGGCGCCGGAGCGGCCGGCGCGTCGCTCTTGGGAATGTCCCAGGCCTGCGCGGCCGACTCTGTCCACGAAGGCGCCGCCGGCTGCGCAGCGGCGGGACCCTCCCACGACGGGGCGACGGTCGGCGGCGAGGGCGGCGCGGCCGCGGGCGGCGGCCCCCATTCGTTTGCCGCGGGGGCCGGGGCGGCGGGAGCCGCCGCGGCGGTCGGATCCCAGGCAGGAGCCGCGGGTGGATTCCACGACGGGGCGGTCGGAACCGCGGGCCGTGCGGGTTCGCCGGCCGGCGCGCCCCACGATGGAGCCGGCGCGGCGGGCGGCGGCGCGCTCCACCCAGGCGCGGCTGGCGCGGCAGGCGCGGCGGGCGGTGCCCCCCACGAAGGAGCGGGCGGCGCGGGCGCGGAGGCGGGCGGGCCCGCGGGGGCGGGCGAGCCCCACGTCGGGGCGCCACTCGTGGGCGGCGAGGCCGGCGGCGTGCCCCATGAAGGCGCGGGCGACGATGCCGGCGCCGAGGCCGGAGGGGGAGGAGCGGCCGCAGCCGCGCCCCATGCGGGCGATGGCGCCGGCGGTGCTCCCCAGTTCGGAGACGCGGACGGGGGGCTCGAAGGCGAGGTCACGGCAGGCGAGGCCGGCGATCCCCAACCGCCCGGCGCGGGCGGCGGCGCGACCATGGTCGGCGCCACGGGACGGGCGGGGGTCGGGGGCGCCCAGGTGGCGGCCACGCCTGCGGTCTGGTTGGTCGGCGCGGCGGGCCGGACGGGCGGCGCCGACTTCTTCTTCTTGTGTCGCCGGCGAGTCATCAGATAGAGCCCGCCGGTCAGCAAGGCCGCCACCGCCAGGATGATCACTTCGTATTCAGTTGGCATGCGGCGGGGAGCCTCCCTTTCGCCTATGGCGGCGGTTGATCAATGAATCAGGTCCCAAAACTTTGCAGTGCTGAAGTATGCCACCGCGTTCACGCTCCGCCATGCTGGTTGGCGCCGTTCTCGATCACGAGGCGCCCGGACGCGATGCCTGGCACGGTGATGTCCGCCTCGACGGAGTGGGCGCCGGCTCCGAGGGGTTCCCCGCTGAGGATGTGTACGACCAGCCGCCTGCCCAGCGGCAGGTCGAGCCGTTTGGGCAGCGGGCCCAGGCCGGCGTTGGTTTCGATCTGTAGCTGGTGGCCCGTCACCACGACTCCGTCGAGCCGCAGGCCCGTGATGCCGGACAGCACCGCGGGGCGTGTCCGGTTCTCGAATGCAAAGCTGAAGCCCTGCCCCTCTGCCCGCAGGCTGTCGAGATCCGCCAGCCGCTCGGCCAGGTAGCGTGGAATCTCCGGGCGAGGCCGGCCGGGTGCCGGCGCCGACGTCACGGCGAACCTGAGCTCGGTGCGGTCGATCACCTCGCCCGAGAGCGTCAGCGATGCCTCGAGCCGGTATTCGCCCTCCGCGGCCAGCGGCAGGCTGAGTGTGGTGGCGCTGACCGCGGGTTCGAATGCAGTCGGCACCTCGACCTCGATGGAGCCGGAGTAGGACTTCTTCTGCACCGCATCTCGCACGCGGTCCAGTCCGCGTGGGCCGGACGCCTTTTCCCTGACCACCGACCAGCGCACCACGCCGCGGCCGGTGACCTCGGGGTCGTCGTTCACGACCACGAGACGCGCCGCGAAAGGAGCGTGCGGTGTCTGGGCGATGCCGAATGGCCGAGCCGTCTCGAAATCCAGTGGTTCGATGATGAGGCGCGTCGCCTTGAAGGCAGCCGCCAGCTCCGCCAGCGCAAGCTTCGGCCGGCGTGCGCCATCCAGCAATCCGAAGCCGATCCCGGGGAACGGGTCCACCAGGTGATACGCGAAGGCGCCCCAGCACGATTCGAATTTCCGCGTGCGCAGGTGTTCCGCCGCGTAGCGGACCAACCGCGCCTGGTACAGCTGCGACGCCTTGACGTAACTCTCGAGACCCTGGTGCGCCGATGGCAGCCCCACTCCACGCTCGGCCCAGTTGACAGGTTGAAAACCCGCATGGCGCCAGGCCGGCTCATCGTCGGCGACTGGCCATCGCTTGCCGATCGCGTCCCAAACTGGCGAGTCGACGTCCGGCAGGGACTGGGCGCCGAACGCCGTCACCATCAACGGCTCGACACGTCCTATATCGCGCCACGACCCGTCGGACCAGCCGAGCATGAGGTGGAGGTCGACGTCGCCCGACGCCGCGATCGCGGGCCGGCTTGGGTCGAGATGTTCGAAAGAAGACTTCAGGTCCTGGTCGACTGAATGGTTTTGGCGCACGGCGTGGACGTCGCCCAGTTCGAAGTTCGTGGCCAGCCAGGGCGGTTCGTCATGCGCGACCCAGAGCACGATCGACGGATGGTTGTGGAGCATCGTGACCATCTCCACCTGCTGTTCGCGAGCGGCGTTCTCGAAGAATCGCGCCTCGTCGTTGCGGCCGTGATAGACGTACGTGCCGGTCAACGGCAGGTCCTGGAAGACGAGCATGCCTGCTTCGTCAGCCTGCCGATAGAAGTCCCTCGGCAGCACGTTGGCGACCACGCGAAGAGCGTCGATGTTGGCCTTCTTTGCGGTCGCGAGGTCCGCCGCGAAGACATCAGGCCTGAGCTCGTCGAGCCGGTATGCGGGCGCGTAGCACGCGCCGCGCAGAAACATGGGTCGCCCATTGACCGCAAAGCTCCAGCGGCGCGGGCCGATATCCCATGACAGCTCGCGAAATGCGAACACGTCGTCGATGCGCGACGACTCGCTCCCGTCCGCACCCCGGGCCACGAGATCGGCGTGATAAACGTGCTGCTGCCCGAGGCGCCAGGGTTCCCAACGCCTGGCATCCGGAAACGCAAGCCGCATGGTCACGGTCTGCTCCATGCCGCCGCCCAGCCGCACCTCGCGCCGAAGGCGAAGCCCATCGCGGCCGGACCCGGCCACGACCAGCTCGACCTCACCGTCCATCTGGCGGCCATCGAGGTTGCGCAGACGGGCCTCGACCTCGAGTCTGCCGTCGCCACCTTCGAAGCCTGGTTTGAGCCGGAGCCAATCGATCGCGATGGGTCCCACATACTCGAGCCCGACCGGCTGCCACAGGCCGAGCGGAACCTCGGACCGGTAGGGCTCGGACAGGCTCGAGTAGGCCGACGCGGGGTACGGCTTGAGGTCGCCGTCGTTGAAGAGGCCCATGATGTGGCGCTTCTTTTCAGGCTGCGTTTCGACCGATGACTCGCAGCAGATGACGAGGAGGTTCTCGGGCTTGAGGTATGGCGTGAGGTCGAAGCCAAACGGAGCGAAGTAGCCGTAATGCGAGCCGAGCAACCGACCGTTCAGCCACACGTTGGTGGCGAGAAAAGCGCCGCCGATCCGCAGCACGACACGGCCGGCATGGTCTGGGCGCGGAAACTCGGTGCGATACCAGACCGACTCGCGGCCCTCCGTGGCCGCGAGCTGGCGGGGCACCTCGATGGGTTTCCAGCCGGTGCCGCGGCCGATGGTCAGGCGCTCCGCCTCGCCTTCGCCGAGCGGCATCCAGACCGCTTCCCATCCGGTGAGCTCACGCCGCCCCGCGGCGCGCTGCGTCAGCGGCATGAACAGCGAGTCGCTCATTGCGTTTTCACAAAGGCGCCATCCGCAGTGGAGCAGAAAAGTATCGGACGCGCCATGGAGCGGGCGAAGGATTCGGTCTGGCGTCCGTCGACCAGGGCGAGGATGCTGCCGCCAAAGCCCGCACCCATGATGCGCGCGCCATAGCAGCCGTGCGCGGACCATGCCCGCTCCACCAGCGCGTCCACGTTGGGGGTGGACACCTCGAAATCGTCGCGCAGGCTCCGGTGCGACTGCTTCAGCAGCTCACCCATGCGATTGAAATCACGGCCGTGCAGCGCCTCAACGAAAGCGTGGACACGCGCGACCTCGGAATCGACGTGGCGCCGCCGTTTCGGATCGCCCGCCTCGGCCTCGCGCCGCCGCTGGTTGTAGGGCGTCGAGGCGAGCGAGCGATGCTCGCCCGAGTCGATCACCGCGACCGCCACCTCTTCCGGAAATGGAACCACCTCGTACTCCAGCGTCGCGCAATCGAGCAACAGCGCGCAGCCCCGCCTGCCCAGCGCCGAGGCGAACTGGTCCATGACGCCGACCCGCACGCCGGTCGCCTTCTGTTCCGCGCGCTGGCACGCGAGCGCCGCCTCCTTGCCGTCCATGTCCGGGTTCAACCCCGCGGCGAGCGCGACCAGGAGCGCCGCTGAGGAGCTGATCCCCGCGCTCGGCGGGACCTGGGAGGTGACGCGCACCGCCTGCGGCTCGACGCCGAGCTCTTCGCCGATCGCCTGCACATAGGCGATGCCGCCGGCGACGTCGCTCGCGATCGCCCAGTCCGGCGCTGGATGTCCTGAGACTTCGGTGAAGCGGTCGACAGCCGCCGGGAGGACGACCCCGCCGAGGTAGTCGACGTGCTCGCCGATCAGGTTCACCCGGCCGGGCGCGCGGCCCTTCCATTCAGATCGCACGAAGCTCCGCGGCGGTGTCCTCGGCGCGCGCGTCGAGGATGAACGCCCCGGCGCCAAGCTCCGAGCCGGCCAGGTACTTCAGCTTGTCTCGCGTCCGGTTGGGCGGATAGAACTCGACGTGGAAGTGGTGATGCCGGCCTCCGCGTCCTGGCGGCCTCTGATGCATCGCCATCACGTATGGGAGCGGCTTGTCGAAGAGCCGGTCGTATTTCTGGAGCAGTCCCTTCAGGTTGCTTGCGAACGACTCATCGTCCTTTTCATCGAGGTCGGCGAGACCGCCTCGGTGTTGGATCGGGGCGAGGTGGACCTCATACGGCCAGCGCGCAAAGGGCGGTACGAAGGCGATCCAACGCTCGTCGCGAAGCACGGTGCGGACATTGCTGTCCTCGCCCTCGATGACGTCGCAGTAGAGACACCGTCCCGTCTTGCGCGTGTGTCTTGCCTCCGCCGCGAGCTCCCGCTGGATCACGGGCGGGATGAACGGGTAGGCGTAGATCTGGCCGTGTGGATGGCTGAGCGTCACCCCGATCTCCTCGCCGCGATTCTCGAAGACGTAGACGTAGCGCACGTTCGGCAACCGGCCCAGCTCGCTGGTGCGGTCACGCCACACCTCGATCAGGTCGCGGATGTGATCGACGCTTTGCTCACCCAGCGATGAGTCGTGGTCCGGCGTGTAGCAGACGACCTCTGCCCGACCCTGATCCCCGGTGTAGGAAGGGAAGCGGTTCTCGAAAACGACGATGTGGTAGTCCGGCTCGGGGATCTCCGTCTCGGGCTCGCCCGGTCTGGTGGGACACAGCGGGCAGTGCTCTGCCGGCGGGTGATAGGTGCGGTCCTGCCGCCAGGGCGCGACGGTGACCCACTCCTCGAGCAGCGGATTCCAACGCAGCTCGCTCACTTCTTGGTTTTCTCGTAATAGACGAGATAGCGGCCGTCTGGCTTCTTGACCACTCGCCTTGTGACGCCCTTAGTCTTCGAGGGCACGCTTCACCGCTTCAGCTGGTGTGTCGACCACCTCCAGTCCTTTCACATCCCACGTGTCGAGCCCGAACACTGAGCGCCCCAGGCGGCGCGCGATCGCGATCTCGCTCAGCGTGCCCCATCCATGTCCGATCGCGATGATGCTGTCAGCCGCGGTGACGATGACGGTGTTGCGCGCCTGGCCCAGCCCCGTCGCGAGCGCAACCGTGAGATGGGGGTTGGCCCCGCCGCGGTCCGTTTCCGGCAGGATGCCGACGACCACCCCGCCCTCGATCGCCGCGCCTTCGCTCGCCGCACCCATCACGCCGCCAAATCCTCCGTTGATCACGACCGCGCCGTGTCGGGCCAGGAGCCTGCCCACCTCACGCGCCGCATCCAGCTGCGATGGGGTCGCCTCCGAGGCTCCGCACACCGCGACATATCTGCGGGGCATCGACCGACAAGTCTATTCGGTAGTATTTGCTCCGAAGTTCAACGCCCGTGGGGCAAGGAGGTGAGGCGAAGCTTGGATAAACCGAGTCGTGGTGCCAGCCGCCTCGTTTGCCAGCCGGGAGCTCGGGAGGAAGGCAGCTTCTAGCCTCTAGAGCTTCCAATCCGGATCCGGCTCCTGGAGTCGGAGGCGGTAGCACTGCGAACGTAGACGCTAAGGGCCGGGCCGTCCGGCCCTTAGTTTTTGTCCACGACTACGATTCACAGTCGTGGCCGAAGACTATTCCGCTCGCCTGAACGAGATGCCTGAGGGCTGGCTGCAGGCGATGGGGGTCACGATCACGCTGGCGACCAAAGACGAGGTCCGCGCCGAGCTCGTGACCGGGACCGAGCACCTTCAGGGTTACGGCATCGTGCACGGCGGTGTGCACTGCGGCTTGATCGAATCCCTTGCCTCGATCGGCGCGGCGCTGTTCGCGCTGCCGCGGGGGCAGCACGTGGTCGGGCTCGAGAACAACACCAGCTTCATCCGCGCCGTGAGAACCGGCATCAAGCTGCGCGCGATCTCCACCCCGATCACGCGTGGACAGCGCACCCAGGTGTGGGAAGCCAGGGTGATCGACGAGGAAGACCGCATCGTTGCCACCGGCCGCGTCCGGCTGCTCTGCCTGGAGGGGGACCAGTCGCTCGCCGGCGAGCAAGTCAAGGGAGCTCTGCACCCCGAGCAGCGCTAACCGCTTCACCGACCCGTTACGTAGCCGAAGATGATCTCGTCGATCAGGCGCTCGACCGGCGCCAGGTCGTCAGTGAAGACCTGGTCGTGATACGGCGACACGCGCAGGTCGCCTTCGTTGAGAACGCTCTGCGCAACACTCCCCGCGAACGGCTCCGAGACAAGGCCAAGGTTGTGGCGCACGTCGTCGAGCGTGACCAGGTTCGTGGTTCCGTAGACCAGCGTGTTGTTGAACGCCGGCACATCGACGAGAAAAACGCTTGGATACACCGCCGCCATCGTGCTCGCGATGGCGTCGACGAGCCGGTAGTCGGTCGCGGTGCGCCCGGCGTTGACGACCGCCACGCCCCCCGGTCGCAGATGATCGCGGACCTCGCTGAAGAACTCGCGCGTCGTGAGATGGAACGGAATGTAGGGTTGGCGGTAGGCATCCATCACGACCACGTCGTACTGGCGCGCCTGCGTGTTGAGCCAGTAACGCGCATCTCCGACCACCGGGTGAACATTGGGCTCGTCCAGGTGGAAATACCGACGCGCGACGTCGAGGATGTCAGGGTCGATCTCGACTCCGGTGATCTGCACGCCCGTGCCGAACGCAGCGGTGTACTGTCGAGCCGCGGTGCCGCCCGCCAGGCCGAGGATCGCGACGTCCCTGGGGGTGACCTCGGCACCTTGGGTCGGACGAAACGAATCCGCGACCACCATGTAGTCCCACGGGCCTCCTGTCTGCAGGCTCTGGGAGTCGTAGATGGAGTGGATGGCCTCTCCCTCATTCAGGATCAGCTCGGTCTTCGATCCGTCCTGCACCACCTGGATGTAGTGATACGCGGACTCCTTCTCGTACAGAAGCTGACCGACCTGGGGTGGCTTGATCCCTGACGGCAGAAAGATCCAGGCGATGATCACGGCAGCTGCGAAGGAGGCATAGAGCCGGCGGCGCGGCCACAGGCCGGCGATCGAGATCCCGACCAGCGCGAGACCGAATCCCTCGAGCGTCGGCCGCGTGCCGTAGCTCGGGATGAACCAGAAGACAGGCAGAAAGGTGCCGAGAATGCTGCCCGCGGTCGACAGCGCATAGACGCGCCCCGCAGTGTTGCCCCCGGTCTCGACGTCGCGCAGCAGCAGGCGGATCGCGAAGGGGCTGACGCAGCCGAGCAGGATCACAGGGGCGGCGAAAAGCAGCACGACAGCGAGCAGCGTCCCCGCGACCAGGCCGACGCTCAGCTCTTTGAAACCCTGCTGCGACATCAGCAGGATCGGATAGCTGACCAGCGGGATGATCCCGATCCACAGTCCCGCCCACGCCGTGATCTGGTACAGGACCTCGTCGCGCGGGTGCCGATCGGCAAGACGGCCGCCGATGACATAGCCGGCCGAGAGATAGATGAGGATGAGGCCGATCAGGACGCCCCATACATAAAGGCTCGTACCGAAGTACGGCGCCAGCAGCCGCGCCGCGCCGAACTCGACCCCCAACGAAGCCATGCCGGAGATGAAGACCAGCGGCAGCAGCCAGCGGCGCGTGCGCAGCGACGCGATCAGATCGGTTGCTCTGCCGCCCACTTGCGCGTCCGCTCGTCCATCGGGACCGGCAGCTGGACGCGCACCTCCGCGTACATATCGCCCGGCGGGCCGCCCTTCGGGTCGGGCATGCCCAGGCCGCGGAGGCGGATCTTGGTCCCGTTCTGCGTCTCCGGCGGCACCTTGAACTTGACCTGGCCGCCTTTGAGCGTCGGCGCCGCCACCTCGCCGCCGCTCAGCGCGACATGAAGCGGGACGGGGACCACGACGCGGACATCCTTGCCCTCGCGCGTGAAGATCGGATCCGGCGCCACCTGCACCGTTGCCCTCAGCCCGGGCACGCGGAGAACCGTCCCCTCTTTGACCCCGGCGGGGACTTTGACCTCGACCCGGCGCCCGCCTGGCAGCTCCACAGTGCGGCTCGTGCCGCCATAGACCTCGGCGAGGCTGACGGTGATGGGAGCCTCCACATCAATCGGCCGTTGGGGCGGCTGCTGGCGCGGGCGCCCGCGGGCGTTGCCGAAGATCGAGCCGAAGATGTCGCCGAATCCGCCGCCCTCGCCAAAGAGATCCTCCATCTCCTCGGGCGTGACTGTCCGGTACTCGACCCTCTGCCCCGCATCCGGGCGGCCGCCGGGCCCACGCGAGGCGCCAGGTTCGGCCCCGGCCGCCTGAGCCGCCGCCCAGTTCTGCCCGAACTCGTCGTAAAGCCTTCTCTTCTTGGTGTCCGAGAGCACCTCGTGGGCTTCGGAGAGCTCCTTGAAGCGCGCCTCGGCCTGCCTGTCGCCCGCGTTCAGGTCGGGATGGTACTTGCGGGCGAGCTTGCGGAAGGCGGACGAGATCTCCTTCTGCGTGGCCGTCCGCGGCACGCCGAGCACCTCGTAGAAGTCCTTGGTTTTAGGCACCCTTATTTGTTACCCGCTTGTGGTGCTCGACGAATCCCGGGCGCCGCTCGTACCCCAGGGCCGCGTGCACCCAGAGACTCTAAAGCTCGATGATCCTCGGCTGAATCCCGTCCGGGTCGAGCTCGAGGATGCCGATCGACGGCGCCTCGGTTCGGCGCAGGTGTCGGGCGACCTGCAGCCAGCACCACTCGAACCATCCCGGTTTTTCCGCCAGCCGCCGTTTCGCGGTGGCTGGATTCCATTGATGGACCCCGCCCGGGTTGAACAGCAGGGCGCCATCGACTCGCCGCATGTGAGGCCGATGCGTGTGGCCGTAGACGATCACGTCCGCATCCGGAAACCGGCGCCGCAGGCTTCGTGGCAGCCCGCCGTGCGGGTGAAAGTAACCGAGGCTCAGCGTCCACAGCAGCGTCAGCGGCTCTTCGAGCCAAGGCGACCTGTGGCCGTGAACGAGCATGATCCGCTTGCCCTCGACGAAGAGTTCGCGGGTTGGCGGCAGCGATTCCAGCCCGCGGTCGTGGTCTCCCCGCACCGCCTCGACCGGGGCGATCCGCGCCAGCGCCTCCAGCGTTGCGGCCGCCGTGACGTCGCCGGCGTGGAGGATGAGCCGCACGTCTTTAAGGATCACAAAGACGCGTTCGGGAAGACGATCGATGAACTCCGGGCAGTGCGTGTCCGCGACTACGCCGATCACAGTGGTCACCTCCCCACCTGATGACCGGACCCGGCCTTGTCGGTTACCGGATCCCTGCCGCGACCAATCCGGCGGCGTGAGCCGCCGCCGCGTCCTGCCCGGCGTCGAGCACGTGCACCGCCGCCGTCGCGAACGCATGGGCCCGATGCTGGTCGAGGTTGAGGTCGATGTTGGCCAGTGAGAACCAGGCGCAGTAGGTCTGGCGCGTAAAGGAGACGTTCTCAGGCGGGCGGCTCATGGCGGCCGTCGCCCACTGCACAGCGGTGGACACGTCCTTGCCCGAAGAGAGGGCCTTGAAGGCCCCCTGCGCGGCAGCGTGGCAAGCGCTTGCCGGAGCACCACCCCGTTTGGCCCACGCGAACCACTCGGCGTAGGACCGGTCCTCGGCGGTCGGGCCTGGATCCACTTTCGGATGCGGCCCGGACTTGGACTTCTGCTCCACGACCTCCCATGTGGACCTCGCTGGCGCAGGCTGGGCGGGTGTCGTCGGCAGCGTGGCCGGGACCGGGGCGACGGGCAGCTGGCCACCAACAATCGGCGCTTGTGGCGTGGGTTTTGGAGCCGGCGCGGGTTGGGGGACCGGCTGGGCGGTGGTGTGCGGAATCGCCTCCCTGGGCGAGAACCACGTCGGCGTGCCAGGCTCCGCCGCCAGCGGCACCCTCGGCGCCCAGGCCGGGACCTGCACGGGGGGCGCCGAGCCGGCATTGGGCGCATGTGTCGCCGGCTCCGCGGCAGCAGTCGGCGCCCACATCGGTCGTGGAGGCGGGCCCGACTGGGCGGGCGAAACCGGCCCCGGCTGGCTGGGTTGCACGGCCTGCGACGGCGGCGTCGGAGCAGGAGCGGGGGCCGGTGCTGGAGGGCGAGAAGCAGGTTGGGCCGGCGGGCCAGGCGGTGGCGCGGCCGCGGTCGGCGCGACTGCCTCCGGCTGCGGCGGGGGGGTGATGGTCGGCGGGGTTGCCGCCACCGCAGCCGGCACGGGCGCGGAGGGCTGGGTCGATGCGCGATGCATCGATTCCGGCCAGCTCGGGATCGCCTGGGCTGGAGTCGCCGGCTCCTCGAGCTCAGAGGGCGGCGGCCAGGCGAGCATCGCCTTTTCAGTCGGTGGCTCGGGCGGCCAGATGTCTGTCTCTTCAGGCGGAGCGGGCGCGGATTCGGCCGCGGGTGGCCATGTCGACTTGAGGGCATCGGCGGCGACGGCCCGCGGAGGTGCGGTCACAGGCGCTTCTGCGGGGGGCTCGTTCTCCGAGCCTGCGCCCGCCTCAGTTTCCGACTCGGACGCGGGGGCAACCTGAGGTTCGACGGTCACCTCGGCCTTGAGCGGCGGGGTCGAGTCGGCCGTGCCTTGAAGAGTTGGTTCCTCGACAGGTGGTTCCGCTACCTCTACCTCTTCGGCGGCGCCAGCTTCGGGCGCCTCCGCACCTGGCGAGGTCGGCAACGTCTGCGCCCACTGGGGGCCCGTCTCGGCTGCATCGCCGTTGGCCGATGTCTCCGGCTTGGACCAGTCCGGGTCACCCTTCTGCATGGGCAGCGCAGGCAGGGCCTCTTCCTCGTCGGTCATCGCAGCCGCCTCGTCGCTGTCCTCAGCAGGCGCCACGGGAACCGTGTTCGCCCAGACGGGGGTCGTCTCGCTGGTCGGCACAGCGGTCGCCGGCTCCTCGTCGGCCGTTTCCGGCGGCGTCGAATCGTTAGAGGCGGATGGTCCTGTCTCCAAATCGCCGTCAGTCTAGCTTTGCGTTGCGCAGTTTGCGCCGGTCACAGGCCGAGATCACGCGAAGACGTTTTTGAGGGCGTCTTCAGGCAGCGGATCGGGTTGTTGCTCGGCCCAGTCCGCAGCCTCGGAAGCCTGCCTGTCGCACCCCGCCTGGACCTCGGCCGCCGCGTCCGGGGTGATCCTCCTTCGCTCGACCAGCCATTCCGTATAACGGGCGATGGGATCATGCCGGGACGCCTCTTCGAGCTCCTCTTTGGTCCTGTACT
>Ga0066681_10000069_pt1 | contig 21627 bp, 22 predicted proteins | sample GraSoiAngelo_130_FD_65629 | JGI IMG/M metagenome (GOLD analysis project Ga0066681, IMG submission 65629) | Grasslands soil microbial communities from the Angelo Coastal Reserve, California, USA - 14_0929_02_20cm | ecosystem: Environmental > Terrestrial > Soil > Grasslands | place: USA...
AACAACTTGAGCAGTCGGGCTAAAACCAGAAATATCATACGACGATTTTAAGCGCCACCATGACCCAAACGGAAAACAAGTCGCATCACTCCCACAAGCCCCTGCGTAGTTTGTGGCAGGCCAAGTTGATTTAGGCTGAATGTATCCACCAGACAAGGTAAAACGCAACGCATGGTCAATATGCCCCGCTTTCAGTTCGTCGTAGCGGACCAGTAACGGCAAGATGTACATACCAGCCGCGTCAATGGACCCACCTCCGTCCCCAGCGTCCGCCAATTGATAGGACATCGGACCATACTGGACGCCAGACTGCGCGTTGCAAGTGGGACAATCTCCTTTGGTTCCAACTGGGTAATAGTTATAGATTTCTGTCATCTGGCATGTGCTTGTGCTGAGCCCAAGCTGATGTCTGTCTTGGGCAAAGTAGTCCGACGGATAGAGCGCACTTTCTACGCCCCGATAAGGTGCCGCTACAATCGGAAACTGCTTTCCGTCGCTTCCTGTCGTGTAGTAGAACTTCATAGTGTCTGTTGGTGTAGCATTGCTCATCACATTTAAAGGAAAGTCCGTCTCAAATTGGATGGGAACGGCCCCGGAGATATTGGCAATGCGCGTGGCGCTGTTGGCGGAAACCGGCAAGGAGGTGATATCCACATTATAGATGTGGTCGTTGGGAAGGACCGGACATCCTGCAATTTGATTACGGGCTGGAAAGGACGCCGGGGCTGTGTAGAGTCCTCCTGCTGAGATGGTTCCGGTACTTCCCGGCATCATGGACCAAGTAACGGTATCCGTCGAATAGAGCTGAACGCTGTTCCCCAGATAAACGGTTGCTGTGGAAGGTGTGACAATCGGGGCCGCTTGAACAAGTCCTTCCAGAAAGATGAAACTCACGGCGTACCATTTCATTCGCTGAGTCTTTCCATTTTAAGCATTTTACATGCACCACCACCCGCACAAACTGTAGGACTGGATGTTTTAAAGGCTGCCATCAGCATAGACCATGGGGCACTTCCCGATGCTGTTATGGTTGCCGTTTGAGCTGTGCAGTCTGTTGCATTGACATCTTCCCATCCATAAGAATTTCCTTGTGAAGTATGTGCCTCTTGTCCTTCTATCGTATAAGATCCTCCTGCTGTGTAAGTAAGACTATTAGCCATAGATATGCCGCCCGCTACAATCAGATCATTGGCAGCCGTGGGTGTGCAGGAACCGCTGGTCAATGCAGTACTATTGCCACTGGAGCCAGCAGAATGGCAATCGGCTACAGTCCCAATCGCCGCCATATTGGTATATTCGCCGCAACCACTATCTCCTGTATGACTGTCAGCCCAAGTAGGACCACACGAACCAAAACCGCTTCCCGCGACAACTGTCCAAGAAATGATCGTTTCGTTACTGGTGCCATTTAGTGTCGTATAATGAGTCCATGTTTGTGCAGTACCGCCATCTTGATCTCCCGTAATCGTTGTTGTTCCCTGAATGACCGTCACGCAAACAACTAAATTCCCAACCGCTACGTTTGGAGTAAAAGAACAAAGACTTCCTGGTTGTGATGTAAAACCTCCTTCCGCACATTTATGAAGTGGCGGAGCGGCGCACCACGTTTGATAAGGGATAAACAGGAATAGACCTACAGCAATTAAACGTTTCATGGGGAAACAACTTCCATCCATTGCCAGTTAACAGAAATTTTAGCTCCTGTCATACTGGTATTTTCGAAGTTAACGCCCACACATTGCGTAGCACCTCTCAAAACAATGGGTTTTAGACGCCAATTAGCCGGGGAAATATAGATATCATTCGGCGTGGCTGTCGCAGCCGCCATGCAACCTAACTGATAATTGTCCAAATGACCTACCAAAGTCCCGTTATTTTGATTTCCTGTCGTAAAGAAAATGGCACTCGATTGGACCACTCCATAGTTAGAGTCCTCTGGAGTGGCTGTCATCGTTGACCATTGACCTGTATAAGCACTGGAACGTTTCATTACAGAAAGAGACACGTTTCCAGCTGTTGTCTGAGTACAAGATACCCGCAATCCCGTCAGATAGACCGTTTTAGCCGCATTCCCACATAAGGCTGTTACATCCGTGTTTGTACTGGCTGCTACCAGTGAAAACGTGTTGGTTGACGCACTGTAACTGGCGAAGGTGATATCCGGTCCAGACCAGACACCCATCAAACCGCTGCTACTTAAAATCATGGTCGCTACATCCCGACCTTGCGTAAATTGGGACCCATTATTCCCAAAAGCACTTTGCGAAATGCCTGGTAAAGTAGGCAATCTGTTGGTGCCAGCTGCAACGCCATTATTTGATAAGGTTCCCACCATTCCAATGGTTGAATTGGCAACTTGCCAAGAACCCGTGCCCGCTGCAACAGTAAACCCTCCCGCGTTGAGGACTGTCCAAGTTCCTGTTCCGGCAGTGACCGTAAATCCAGCTACATTGTTCACAGACCCAATTGCGTTGGTACCGGCTGGAATAGCCGCGATCATGTTAACAGGTGCCGTGCTGAAGCAAGTCGTCGTTCCTGCCGCTCCGTCGCACAATTTAACCTTCTGGTAGTTCACTCCTCCTACGGCATCTGTTCCGATGGTTGTTCCTGTTCCCTGTGTGATCGAAATGTCTGCCCAGACCCATGCTCCAAAAGCCAAAATTATGATGCCAATGAGTAAACGTTTCATATCATCACCCCAATCATTGTTTGTATGTCACTGCGCATAAAATACCCATACACTGACCTGTCACTGTTGAAACCGCAACGGACTCAAATTCTCTGACTCCTAAATCCAGATAACCTCCCTGGACTGTAACTTTAGCTCCCTGGATATTCACTTCCGATTGCGGAACAGCCCAAACTCGACTAATAAAAAATACAGAAAAAACAGCCGAAATGATCCATATTATCTTCACTCCTTACCCCTTATTTCCGTGACAAATATACCACACCGTTCCGCCGCCTAAAGTAGCACTGAACCCAAACGTAATCCCGGTGGTCGTGATGGACGTAATATCCGCTGTCACAGCGGTTGAGTTGGTGGATTGCACGCAGATTGGCGGATTGACCCAGGGATTGGCAAAAGTCATGGCGCAGGACGTTACTATTCCACCTCCAACAGTAATCATACCAGCGGTATCCGTTCCGGAAACTGAAGGGGATGTCCCACAAGTCCCCATGGTAGGAGTCGTACCGCTTGAAACAATATGACCATCCGCCTGCACTCCGAATACCATGGTGGATGTTGCGGCAGACGTGAGCGTCAGTTCGTAGTCTGTCGGTGCCACAGCGGGCTGTGTTGAGATACTGACCATTGGCGTACCAACTGTGGATGTTGAAAATTGCGCGATATATTGGTACGTGTTGCTGTTAGCCACGCTCATTAAACCGCCTGCCGTAATCGTCCAGCTGGATGCGGATGTTTGCGCATGACTCCAGTTATTTTCTAAATCAGTGTAGGCCACATCCGTTGGAATCTCTGCGGCTACTAGACGCGTCGCACTCCAGATACCCTGTGTAACGGTACCCAACAAGGTAGGCAATGTCCCCTGCAAGGTAACAGAGGAAGGATTCAATGTATAGAAATAGGTATTCCCAGCAATCAATTTTCCATTGGTTGTCGCTGAATCAAACAAAATCTGTGTGGTGGAATTGGAACTTGAAATCGCTGGACCAAAAAAAGCGTTAGGACCTCCGGTAGTAATCGCTAGCGAAAAGGCACTCCCTCCACTTCCTCCAGTTAACGCCTGACACGTAAATAAGCTAGATGCACTGTAACCTATAGCATGAGTTCCGTCACCGCACGTTGAAAGACCGGCCCCTGTCATACTTCCCACATTCATGTTATAAAGCACATTCATGCCGTTGGTTCCTTGAACACTCATACTGGAGTAAACAACCACACCGTTCGATGACACAGAGACGGTTTTTGTCTGTCCTGGGAGCATCACGATCGGCTGACCTTTATTGGCTGTTGTCTGCAAATCCATTTCACCAGTATTCCCACTACCACTGTAAAAATCTATTTTATTGTCTACAGATGCCTGAGCGTGAATATCATTGTCGCTTTTTCCCATAATGATCGCCGCTCCACTAGCACCCGCTACGATTCCCTTATCAATGACCAAATCTTGATGGTCTTGGAGGTAAACTTGATTTTGTTTTGTTTGACTTCCAACATTAAATAAGACACGGCCATCGTAAGAATCGGGTCCTACATAGATATCTAAAAAACTTGGTAAACTATTAGTACCTCCAGTATTGATGGTGACGGAGCTGCCAATCGTGACACTCGATCCATTGAATTGAAATTTGCTAGATCCCGCAAAAGCGCTACCACTTTTATACTGGACCGAATTGTCGGGACCACCCGGCGTAAAAGAATTGGGACAGGGACCGGCATCAAGAAGCGTATAGTCCGTCGTATTCCCCCATTTCGCACAATTCCCAAACGTAAAAGGACCGCTGGCCGCGACCACGGTGTAAGTAGACCCTCTGAGCGTTTCAATAACAGAACCATCACCAGGACCATTAATTGTCACTGAACCGGCTGTTATTCCATAAGTGACCGTACTTTGAGAAGGACCGGTAAAAAGAAACGTAGTTCCCGTTTCATTTGCCGTCAAATTAAGATAAGTGATCGTTGAGGCGTTGGACGTAAAGTTCGCAACAGTTCCGCTGGACACATTGAATGTCGCCGACTGAACGGTTGTCTGACTATGGATAAAATCGGTCGTTGCGGGATTTAACGAAAGATAAGCCGTGGTTCCTGACGCAGTAACCAAAAATCCTTGACTGTTGAAATTCTCAGAATTAGTGGGGCTTGTGACTTGGACGCCAGAACGTGTTACCTGCAATGATGATCCGCTTCCGCCGCCGCCGCCTCCACATGCCCCTCCACTGCTGGTCAATTTTCCAGTTCCATCAGACTGTACGCACTGCCCGGACGCTAGGTAACTCGCTATAAGAGACGTATCAACAGACATGGAATGCGCCTGTAGAATTCCAGTCGTAGTCGATATAGCCATATGATAATCTGTTCCAGAAAGAGTCGGAGAAGTACCAATCAATACGGAATAAGCATTGGCTGTGCCTCCCTTAACAGCAAACTGGGATGTTCCTGAAACGGTATGAGTCCCAATATAAACAGGATTTTCAAAGGCCGAACGAGTACCAGATGGACTAATTGAATTTCCCACACGGTCCCCGTAAATGGGACCAATCATCAAATGACCTGCCGAAAAAACGGCTGGAACATTGGACCCGTCAATTAAAGCAGACCCGCCAGCAGTACTTCCTATCAATTGAAGAACCGGCTGAGTCGCTCCGTCGTTTTTCACGTAGACATAGGCCGTCCCATCTGTATTCGGCAATTGAAGATAGGCAGTCCCACCTGCCGTGGTAAAAAGCCCGCAGATGGTCCCGGACGAGTTGCAGACATCCAGCGTACCCCCGGTCGGCCCGAAAAACTTGACCGTACCGTTTACCACCAGTTTCTCCGTGCCATTATAAGCATCTGTCGAAACATAAAGGCGGTTGAAGGTGGCAGACGAAAAGGCGACGGAACCAACAAATATGTTGTATCCCGTAAACGAATTGGAACTGCTCAAAACCGCAACGGAAGAATCAATAATATAGAAATTGGTGGAAACTTTCGTTCCCCAATTTGTTTCGTGGAGATCAGGCGCGTACAGTCCGATTTTAGGCGTGGTAGTCCCAGCTAGACAAAACGCGGGTATTAAAACACTGCCTAACCCGATCAAAAAACGCTTCATTCCTCAGCCTCATTTCCTATAATGACTTTCTCGGTCACATGGCCTACCATAACTCTTGGGTCAACCAAAACCTTGATCCCTGCCTGCTTAAGCTGGTTGCAAAACCACATGTCTTCACTGTGACCATTGAACGTGAAGTCCCCACCCGTGGAATAAGCATTCACATACTTGCAAAAAGGCTGTTCCAGTTTCTTGAAAATTTCCGTACGCATCAAAACACATCCCAGGCCGAACACGTCCACTGGCTGTATCACATCAAAGAATTGGAGATGCTTGAAAAAAAGCGTCTGGGTTCCGTCCTGAGCGATAAACCCCTGAGATTTCAACGCTTCCCGCTTGGGTTCCAAGCTCTCAGACCATGGGCTGTATTTCCCGACCACGGCCCGATAGGGGAACGTTTTGGTGAAGTAAACGCCCGTCACCGCACCTGCATCGGGATTTTCAAGCAAGGTATCAAGGAGCGCGGTCAGCGTGTTTTTCTTAAATACCTGGTCCATGTCAGCGCACATGATCAATTCCGCTTCATATTTGTTGGAAGTTGAAACAGCGAAGGCTTCGTTACGATTCAAGCAGATCGGGAATTTGCCGCTGATATAAAACTTGAGCTTGTAGTCTTTCAGAGCGAGTTCTTCCTGAACGTCAGGCCCCGTCATTTCAAGAAAACTCTTAAAGACTTTGCTTGAAACGGTCTGGAAGGTAAGGGGGCTGTAAACAAGGATAGTTTTAATGACGAAACAAACCTCCTAAGGATTATTTCCTAGAGCGCCGGATGAAACAAGTCTCACTAAAACATTGTACGGAAGATTGGCCAAATAGGGTTTTGCTCGCAAATAAGAGTCAATAATTTTAGCGGCCACTTCACGACCTGAGGTATCTGTCGCCATTCCGGCAAGTCCTCCCACCATACTACCAACTGTCCCACCTTCACCGGGAGCGCCAACTAAATGACCCAACAAAGCTCCCACAGCCGATCCTATAGTTGCGCCGCCTAAGGTTCTCCTAGACCCCTGCGCATTGCTGCCTGAGAATTGTTCAGCCAATGCCCTGTCTTTCGACTTCTGCGTAAAATCTTCACCTGTTGCGACTTTAATGCGCTTCATAATTTGTTGAGACATCCCACGCCGTTCCTGCGGGAGTGTTTTCATAGAAGAAATCGTAGTGTCCGTTGGTTGGAGTCCCTCGTCCGTTCTTTTTGTAAGAGCGAACTTTTCAGCCGCATCGTTATACAAACGAGTTAAAACACTGACAGGTTTCATTGCCCTACGGTAAGTATCGTTTCCTGTTTTCAAAAGACTATCTAATTGAGCGCTGACATCTGTCAATATAGAGTTGGTTACATCTGCTGATTTATCGTCGAAATTAATGTCTTTCCTAATTCTCTGAATAACTTTCTGAAACGTTGTTTCAGGAATGTACGCTTCCGCTTGCCGTAACATTATGGGTTGGCCTGTCGGACCCAAGATGGGCGCAGGAGTAGGCCGTTTAATGATGTCATTCAAATCTCCCATTAAAGACAAAACTTTCTGCGTAGCCGCTTTATCGGAAGCCCCAACAGTCGTCGCTCCAACTTTTAGTTTTTCCTGCAATCCATTTAAAATTCCCGTAAGCTGAGAAACTGGAACAGCTCCTTCTTCCGGATTTGGCGAATTTCTCAGCAATGAAGAAGCCTTATCATAAGCGCTGGAAATAGCACGGCTGATATTTCCCAAGACTTTAGGAAGTCTTTCAGCTTGCATCTGATAGGTTGGCGCACCTTTAATGGATACAGGCCTTTCAAGTCTGGCCGCAACAGCTTCTTTGCTCGGACCCAACAGTGTTGGCACACCACCGCGAACGAGTGTCTCAGCACCCTTTCTAACTGCTGATCCAAGAACTTTTCCGCCCATTTCAATCCCTAAACCAGTTTGAAATTCTCCAAGAGTTTTTTCCAAATCTCCAACGGGTTTCTGCATCCCGGAAATTCCCAGCAGTTCATCTAAACGATTAACCGCTTCATGGGCTGGAGGGTACATTGCCGCACCGCCGACTACCCCAGCAAGCCCAGATGCTATAGGACCAGCAGGAGATGCTACTGCTGCGCCCGCCCCAGCACCCAATGTCATAGCACCCCCTTCCACAAGCGGCCTAACAAGATATTTGGATACCATGCGACGAATCGGATAATCGCGTTTAATTCCTTGAGATTGGTCAGACAGATAAGCCACTGGATCAAATTTATCTTGAGATGCTGACTGATCTGACAAATAGGCTTTAGGGTCGAATGCCACGCTGGCCTCTTTTAGATTGCAGTTTAGCTCTTACGGCATTAGCTTCTGGCGCATTAGGGTTATCTTGAAGCCATTGACTAGCTGCCATGTCTGTCTCGTCAAGTTGATTTGTTTGATCTTCCAAAAGAGGGTTTTCGTCAGCATGTGAAACCATCTCAGCCAACCCTGGATTTATGGAACGAAGCTGTGTCGTAGCGGGTTCTCCAAACTGCGTTGCACTTTTAATAAGGTGTTGGTTAACTTCTTTTTCCCGTTCAAGCAATCCACCTAATTCACCTGTAAACCCAGTAAAGTCAACGGGCGTAGAGGCATTCCCCAAATACTCCATGAAGTTGCCAACCTTACCTTTCAATGTGTTCGGGATATAAAGATTTAATGCCTCGTTTGTGAGGACACCTGTCGGGTTAATCGACCGTCCAACAGCAGATGCCAGTTCAGTTCTTTGGCGAACCGTTGCCGTTCCTCCCTGAGAATCAATTTGAGAGAGAAGTTGTTGTGCTCGATTAATATTGGCAAGTCTTCCGACAGAATCTTTGGCTGCTGTTTGGGCCATACCAGCAGCGCTGTAGCGGAGAGCCGTATTCAAAACAGCATTTTGTAAATTGGCTCGTTGTACTGCCACGCGACCTTCAATGGCATTGGCAATTTTCTCTCTTGATTTATTAGATACGTAGCCTTGAGCTACTTGTCTAGGAATAGATTTACCACCAAAAGATTGAATGAGTGGTTGATCAACTCCAAATTGTGTTGCTTGTTCTGGCGTGAGATATTCCTCACCAGCTTTTCCAAATTTAGCCAAAGCATCTAATCCACCTAAGTCCTTTAGCGTTGAAACTGGAATTTGTCCATATCCAACAACTTCAGAAGGTACAGTCCCGCCAAGTGCTTCAGATAAAGTCTGCTGTTGTCTTTTACGTTCCGCCAATTTGGCTTTGATATCCTCTCCTTGTAAATAGCCTTCTCCAATGCCCCGGACAGCCCCTAAAGCCGCCTGTAAATCACGGTAGGGCCTGGAAGGTTGGGCCTCCGCTTCAGCCAGAAGCTCAAATAAACGCGGATTAACCGCCATAATAGTGCTCCAAGCCGGAATAATAAGGGTCGTACAAAGAAAGATTCGGAGAAAGCGACGGCCTGGGAGTTCTCTGCCTGTTATTAATCGCGTCAAAAAGCGCCTTGGATTGAAACGCTGTAACACCTGCGCCCCCTAATCCTCCCACCACTTGCGAGAAAACGTCCGGTTTGTATGCCTCGCCCAAAATCTTGGCAAGCTGGATATTACGCTGATAATCCTGTTCAGACTGGTAATCTTTCAGCGAACCTTCCCCTAAAATGCCTTCCAAACCCCCGGAAATGCCCATAGAAGCCTCATTTCCTGCGCGGCCTAGTTCCTGGGGTATATACGACCCTTGAACGCGTCCAGAGGCAATCTGTGAAGTTTTCTCCCGGTCTGAAAGACCTCCCAGGGCTTTCTGTAACCTTCCCTGGGCCGCTTGGTTAATCCCAGCCAAAGGTTTCTTAAGTGGTTCAAGTAATCTAATATCGCTCGCAAATAAAGGCATGAACTTCCCTATCCTCAGCCAAAAGCCGCTCCTATAGCCGCCAAGTTACCTGCCGCGCCGATACCGCCAAAAACCTGCGATAACGTGCTTGGTTTCTGCATTTCGGCAATCAACTTCGATAATTGCAGGTTGCGCTGGAAATCCCGGGCGCCTAAATAGTCCTCTGTGGGAATCTGGCCTAAAGCCTCAGCTAAACTGCTTTGAACGCCTCCTAAATCGCCTAATTGACCAGCCGCTAAATCCCCAAACTGATAGTTGCTGACACCAGACCTTAAACGTCCGCCAGCCGCTTGCTGGCTAACCAATTTCTTTCTGGCCTTAGCGTACTGGTTCATAATCGAATTGGAAGCCGTATCAGCTTGCTGGCCTAAAACGTCTTCTAAAGTCGATGTGGGACTATCGAAGAGGGCCATTTAAGTGAATTGAACGTACCTCAAAGTTTGGTCAACTGTCATATAAAGCCGATTTAACGTTTTGTCGTATACCACGCACCCTTCCGGCAAATCTTTTAAAAGCGGCGGGCTGGTCAACGAAAAACGCACATGATTTTCAACCATATATTTATGCAATGCCGTCAAATCGCCAAATGTGGCTGGTTCATCGTACTGCCCTGATCTAAGCGTGGGAGGTTGTGGAAGGGTACTCATGAAGATAAACTCCCGCGCTGTGGCGTTAAACGGTAATAGCTCCTGATTTCGTCCACTGAGAAAGGCTGATCCGCCGCGTTAATCCGCACTCTAAAACGAACAATATCCAACATAAAGTTAATATTGAAACGTTTGACAAACGACAGCGATTCTCCGCTGTCACGCGTCAAATCAACGCTCTTTTCGGTATACGTTAAACCGCCATCCGAAGACCATCCCACAGAAAGAGAATAAGGCCCCGATCGATCGCACGTCACTTGCAGTTCACGGCCTTTGATTTGAAAATTGTCCTTTCCAAAGTCCGCCGTCTCATAAAAAGCGTCCATGGTCGAACCATTCTTTGAAAATCCCGTTTCAAGCCGGTAAATAGACCCGTTTGTACTGGACCCGGCAATATAATAATCCTGAAACCGGCAATAAGACAAAAACGCGAAATCTTTCTTGTGCCAGGGACTCCCGAAAGTCGATTTGCCCAAAACAATCACAATATCGTTGGCAGTTGCGCCTAAAGTGGCAGCGGAAAGCCAGTAACGGTTAAGAATGATGATTGACGCAACGTTTTGGTTTGTGTTGGTGCCTGTTCCAGAACTGAGCGTCCAGTTGACTGTAAAACTTTCCACAAGTGGCTGATGTGTGGAGTCTATCGTCGAAAATTCCAAGCGAATTTGAATGTATTGATTAGCAACGATTGTATTCGGTATGGCTCCATTAGCAATCGCTATCCAAGACGCGATGGAAACGCCTGCGGGAGTCGTGGACGCCCGGTAATAAGCGGAGATCGTTTCCCCAGCTTTATCAAGCGATATTTGGAAAGCCTGCCACTGAAAAATGTTGCCGCCTGTATTGTGAATCTCTGAAATGTAGGTTCCACCCACAAAAACTTTGTCAATAACAGGCGTATTAATGCCAGTCGAAGAATTAAGCGTTACACCCCATCGTAAATAGCGCTTTAATGCCGACCCGATGGCTGCGCCGTTTGCAACATTGACAGCCGCATCCCATGTGGACCCGTCACTGGAAGATTGCGTATAAAACTGGTAGGTTTCGCCGTTCGTCGCGATCGTGGCCGCCAACGTTCCAAAGGTACTCGGCACAGACCCATAATCCAAAGATTTCGATATGAACGTCCCAGTTGGTTGATATCCCGCACGATAAACTTCAATTTCTGTGACCGTTATACGAACATCAGCAGCGATAATTCGCAAGCGAACCGCAGTGGCTACTTGGGTCGAAAAGTCAATCGTAAATGTAGTGGCTGAAGTAGGACTTCCGGACGCAACAGACGTATTTCCAACACCGACCCAAGAAGAACCCGTATTGACTTCAACGGCCTGTACGCTAATAAACATGCTAGACGGAGCTTGAGAAGTTGTCATATCACGAATAATGATTCTTCCAACAGCCATTGCCGAAGGAAGATCAATTTCCCATATCAACGTGTTCAGCTGATTGTTTGTGTATTGCCATCCCGCCGGATTGGTTTGATTTCCATCAATCAAATAAGAGTTTTGGCCTATCTTGGAAAGACCAAAATTGGGCGTGGCATCCAACAACGCGCCACTGGGAGTAATTTGACTTCCCGGCGTTCCAGACGTAACCAACGCCAACTGCAAATTGCCGGGATTGTCCGTGGCCGTCGTATTAGTCAATGTCCCCGACGCAAAATCCGTTTGCGAATCATCCGCCGGAACCAGTTTCAGTTCATCGTTTGAGGTAGACAAATTGACGGGAACAGTGCCCGCAACAAAATCCGTTGTTTTCGATACATTCCAGAATTGATTGTTCAAAAGCACCTGCTGTAAATTTCGGAACGCGAAAACGCCTGTGTCGGGCGACGCCGGATCAATAATATCCGAAACACGCTTGGCTTCTTCCCCGTCAAAGACGTAGAAGCCGTCCACACCGATAAAATGGACCAAATTATCTTTGATTTGGACAGATTCCTGAAAGCGCGTTCCGGTTGACGCACGCGTTTTGACGCGTGTGTAAGTATATTCGTCGTAACCTACAATACGCCAAACGGAATACTGCTTGGAACAATAAAGATAGCCGCGATAGAGCCAAATACCCGTCCCGACATCGGCGTCCCCTTCAGACACCTGGATTTCGTTGTCAGTCGGCCAAGCCACTGCATTATCCGGTTCTATTTCAGTGCCAGAAGAATTTGTAAGAGCAGAAAAACGCAAAGCAGATAAATCACCGTTAATTCCATAAAGCCAGATTCGTTCATCGTGGTATTCAATGAACTTTCCTTTCGGAACATTCGGAGTTCCTGCGGTTCCGTCCAAAGTTACGAGCGTCGCCCCGTCCCACGTCATCACAGCGTCTGTTCCATTGGTCAACCACAGTTTGTTGCGGATCACTTTTCCACGCAATTGAAAGTAAGGCGAGAGGCCTGTTTTGATCGTGGTGTAAATCACGTAGTCCGTCGTCTGATAGATGTTCTGGCCATCCGAACAGACAACGCGGGAAGTTCCATCGGATGTCTTAAAAAAGTTGATCAGCGCCGTAACTGGAAGGTTGCTAGGAAGCGCTCCCAATTTAGAATAGCCGTGGGCTGTAACAACCGACCCCGGTTTCTCGTCAGTCCAGACATTTTGATGGTTCGGGGAATGGCCCTCAGGAAGTTTGTTGGGTGAAGCCGCCGTGTTCAGCGTTCCCCACTTATCAACTTTAATTTCTAGCGCATCTTCTAAAATGGCTGTCATAATTTAAGGTGTATCAATATTCGTCCAAGGTGTCGTAGGAGAAGAAAGAATTGTCGTTTGAGTCCCGCCCCAAGGTTCGTCGCCCCACGGTTCATCTCCCCATCCAACATCTTCAGTGATAATGGCCCCCTGATCTCCTACGTCATGGAAATCGACGCCCGTATCAAGTTCCGTGGACGCAAAAATCCCGCTGATATCCAAAGTATTTGTAAAGTTACTCATGCCCAAATCCTCGGCCAGACAAATCTCGGAGAGCCGGAGAATTTCTGGACTTTGGACAGTAGTTTCTTCTTATGGTACTCGTACAAATCCAAGTTATTCTGGGCGGTTTTTAAATTTCCCAGACTCTTTTCACAAATGAATGCGGCATAGAAAGGCAGGCAATCCTGAAAAGAAGTTTGCAGGTCAGGCGCAGTCACATTATCGGACAAATCAGGCGGTATTTTGATGTACTGGATTTGGATAGTAAGGCCCGCGTTGACCGCATCCGGTTTCGGCCAAAGACCCATCTTCGCATTGTCCGATTTATAGGCGTATCGAGGCGTTCCAGCGTTGGCGTCCTGCCATTGAATGTCCAAAGCCGATAAATCGGAGCGTTCTAAAACGGGGATGTTGATATTGTCAAAATAGATGTCCGAAAGAGAAATGAAATCTTCCGGGAGCGTATAAACAGCCTGATCTTGAATGGACGTCGCTTCTGCCGTTTGTTCCGCCCATTCCAAGTCCGTTCCCATAAACCGGATCGCTTGATTTAAAAAGGAGTAGATTTGCGTGTCGGTAAAATGCGTGTTGGCAATATCGGTCTCGTCAATATATTCCCGGACACGAGATGTTAATGTAAGGCGGGTCGCCACTTAGAGTCTTTCCGCCTGCTCACGGACAGTGCGAATGAACAGGGATACACGGTCCACCTGTTTCTGAGCGTCCAGTTTCATGTCAATGGACGTCTGCCGCTCTTTTTCAAAAAGAGTCCGATCGCGCTTAAATTCCGTAAGCGCCTTCTCAAAACTTTCACGCTGCATTTTCAGTTCATCTTTTGCGTTGTTAACTTTTTCCGTTTCTTGACGAAGGTTCGTCAACTTCTTCTCAACGTCCTGATTATGCACGGTGCTTTTGGCGTCCATTTCAGCCTGTAAAGCCTCTTTTTTAAGTTGAAGAGTGTTCACTTCGTTCTGGACATTTTTTAAGCGCAGTGTCCAAGACGCTACGTCATTGCTCAGGTTTCTGATTTCGGCAGTCGAGTTAGTCATGATTCAACCTTTCATGAAAAAGTATCTTTTCGGTTTTTCTTTGGAGTAATAAAACAGCCTTTTTTCTTCCGGATGCCAACGCCTATCCCGAATGTCTGAAATATGCGCTGTGGACCCTTTCGGATCATGCGGGTTGGCATGGCCCATTTCTTTAAAGTAAGGCGCGTTGGACACTTCTTTTTTTAAGCACCATCGGCAAATCCATGCGCCGCTTTCCAGAAAAAGCGAGCTGGAAAATTTTAAGCAGTAAGTGCACCGATCTAAGTTCATCGCACTGAGTTATCCCTGAGAGGGCGATAAGCCCTCCCAGGGAATAACTCGTCTGCTAGTAACCTTGTGCAACGCGACCCTTTTCCCAAATAATGGTCGAGGGCACCAAGCTTGTGCCGTTGGCTGCCATCAGACCGTTATTAAACTGCATGGGAGGATCGAAGTTCACAACTGTTATCGACGCCGTTGACGCCGCATTCACCCGCACGCGGAAGTTCCCAGTTTGCGCGATATTCGTGATACCTGCGCTGGACGCTGAATCAAAGAGCGTCACAAAGTCTGTGACGGCCCCTGTTCCCAGGATCACGGAATAAACCACTGCCGCACCCGTGGAAATACCAATTACGGACGTATTTCCATTGATGACCGAGACGCTCTTTGCGCCCCGGACGCCGGAAGCGGCGTATAAGGCACTGCCCAGAAACAGCATCAAACCCAAGACGAAACAAACCGCCGATTTATTTTTCATAGGTTCATTCCTCCTTAAGCCGCGCTCGTGATCCATGCAGCGTGGTTATCCCGAAGGGTTGCCACACCGTATAGAGCCGAGCCTGCGTAGTTGGTGCTGTACCGAATACGCGCGAACTTTTCCAGTTTGAAGTCTCTCTGCATAACGACGCCGAAAGCCTCCTTGTGGAAAAGCACGTTATCACGTTTTGAAGACGTCGTTGTCACCCGCGTTGTAACCACGACCGGCGTGCCGTAAAGCCCAACAATGCGTCCGTCGCCTACCTGAATGCCCTTGGAAAACCCCGTCGTATTGGCAAGCGTGAACTTGTCAATCGTCAGGAGGTCCGAGTGCGCAACAGGAGCTAAGACCCACGTCCGATCTTCTTTGGGGACTTCCAGATCATCCAACAGTCTCTGACCTAAGAGAACTTTGGGATCACTGAACGCCCCGCCTGTCGTGTCCGTGTTGGTCGTCAAGGACGCCACCAGCGCCAGAACGTCGTCATCCTGTTTTTGCGCAATGGCTTTCCCGAACGCTTCCGAGAACTCCGTTTCCCATTCCAGCACGGCCTGAGCGTCTACAATGTCCACCAAGTCAGCGGATACGTTCTTCCACTTGTTGATGGTAATCGTCGCCACCGTAGGACTCACTTCGGTGTTGGTGAAGGAACCGTCCGTCGTTGAGATGTCCGTGGTCGAGAGAGACGGAAAGATTTGGAATGTAACACGATCTCCCGCCTTCTTGATTTGGCCCTGAACCAGCGAATCTCCTTCAACGCCGTTCAAGCATTTCACCCACACTTTTGACGCGGCGTATCGGGCTTTTAACGCGCGGGTTCTAAGCCACGCGGGTACAGCCGTTGATACGCCGGTACTGTCTAATCCTGTTTCGTTAGCCATGATTGGCTATCCTTCAATTTTTTAAGGTTTCATTCGTCCCTGTCGTGAAGCGAGCTTAAATTCCGCATCTAAGGCGTTCCATTGTTTCGTCTGCTCTTCCGTCCAGGTGCGAGGATCCGGCGGAAATTTGGCTAGTTCCGCGTTCATGCTCGCGCTCGTCCAGATTCGAGGTCCGCCCGTTCCAGTCGCAGTCCCTATCGGATGCGCCGCTTTACGCTTTAAGTCGCCTTTATCAGCGACCCCTTTCTCCCTGTTCCAGAGATAAACCGCGTAGTCGGCGCGTTCCATGGGACGCATACTTTTGACAGCAGGGCGTTCCCTGAGCATTTCCGCCAATTCGTCTTCCTCAGATACCGTCAGCTTCAGTTGGTCCTGAATGAGTTTAGTGGCTTCCAACGTTTCCTGTTTCCAATCCGAAGTCTCTTGGTCCGCTTGCCGGGTCTGCTGGAGATTTTCCATGATGCGTTTTTCCATCTCCGACAAATGCCCGCTCAAACGTTCATCTAAGACTTCTTCAGGAGACTCCCAGAACGTCCGCGAAGGTTTCTGGCCCTGACCTCTTTTCAGTTGCTGCTCAAACTGCGCGAGCCGGTCATTGATCGCCTGGACTTCAGCGTCCCGTTGCTTCAGCCGCTCGCGCAGTTCAAAGATCGTCCGGTTTTTAGACGGAAACGATCGCCGAGTATCAGTCCCATTAGCCTTGCCACTATCGGAGTCCTCTTGCGAGGCTCCGGCGTTGGTCGATTCCTCTTTCGAGGCGTGAGGCGCGACTGTCCCTCTATCGGTCGAACCCGACTCTGTTTTTTCGGTCGCTTCACCCGTTGCCGGGTCGATTGTGGCTGTTTGGATGTCGTCCATGATGTTTCATCGTCTCTTTCTGCCCTGAGACTTTAGCTGGGGCGTTCAGCCGTTTGCTAGTAGCAATCGTATAGAATCGTCGAGACTTGCGTCCCGGTGCTGGTATAAATCAAGCCGCCTGGAAAAACCGCCCGATATTCGTAACTCCCTAAACTCCTCGGATCAATCGGGCCCAGCTGATTGACGTTGGTAAACGTAAAACTGGAATCCGCAAGCGTCATCCCGGACGCTTGGCCCCCTGCCGAAGAAATAATCACCTTGTAAACAATGCTATTTCGACTGCCGGCGCATAAAACGCCAACCGGAACGCCTGCCATTGTCGTGGATGACCTCCAGACCGATTCCATCGCCTGCGCGCAAACCGGCAAAAAAGCCAGCATCAAGAAAAATAAAAGTTTGTTCATCACGGATTCTCTCCTCTGGGAATTTTAAGTTCATCCAATAACGCATTGACCGGATTGGTCTCTTGATTGGATGCTTCCTGCTCCATTTTTTCCAAAGCCCGCAAGTGCGCTGTAACCGCTACTTTAAACCCCTTTTCCTGGCCGGACCAGTAACGCCAGGCCGATTCTTGGCCGCGTGAAGCCGCGCGGTCCCGGGCTTCTTCAATTTTGGATACTTGATGCAGCCATTCCGTCTGTAGAACGGCCCAGCCGGGTGACTCCACCAGCGTTTTCAATTTCAAGTAATCGTTGTTCACAGTGCCTCCGCGTAACGTCCGACAGATTCTTGATTGGCCGCCGCTCCTAACGACCCAGCATGTGATTTTAAATGGCCCAGTACCGCTTCCGCCTGGTCCGCCGCGTTCGGCATAACAGCTTGCGGCGCGTTTGGCGCGGGCGCGGTCATTCCCGGCAACTGCGGGATCGTCTGCCAGACAGATTTCGGGTTCATGCCAACACCGCGAGCGAATTCCTCTACGAAGGGTTCCAGGTTCACCTGCCCCAACTGCGGGTTTTGATTGCGGATACTGGACACCACCTGCAAGAATTGAAGCAAGTCTTTGTTCCGTTGCGGACGGAAATCTTTGTCCGTCACGACTTTGGTCGCCACTTCCACGTCAACCGCCAGGTCGGAGGGATAAACTTTCAGCCCTTCGTCGCGGCCTGTCACAGCCAGCGAAAACGCTTTGTCCAAAAAGGTCATGTTATTTTCGTGCATCTTGGACACGTGCTCGCGCAAAAGAGATTCGGAAATGTTTTCCGCAATCACCGACAATCTCCGTACAGCTTCTGTCTGGGCAATAGAGGATTCGGTAGCGGAAGCCTGGGTCACAATCGCTTGCAAGTTATCAGACGCGCCGGAGGTCGTCCGAAAATCCGTTTTCATCATGGTGTCCATCTGTAACCCGAAGTTGATCGCTTCAATCTGTGGACGGAGGGCCTTTAAGGAATTTTCCACGTCGGTTTCCACTTCAATCACACCCCAGGGCTTCGCTTTCAACTGCGCCGACTTGATGTTGGCGCTCCGGGACGCCAGCCAAATGTTAAAAAGGCTGAAAATCAACACGTCGTGCATCCGGCCCATATTGAAATTGATCTCCGGCTGTTTGGCTTCCCCAATCGAACCCACGCCGTACCCGTAGGGTTCCAGCTCAAACTCGTTTAAATGCGCCACCGTAAACGGCTGGCGTTTGTACACGGACTTGTGCGCTTTCAACGTCGCGTTGTCGTTTAACGTCGCCGCGCAGAATTCGCCTGTCGGACTCGATTTCAAAGGCCCGTAATAAATCACCAGCTGATACATCTTGGAGGTCTGACTGGACGATCCTAGATAGGACTGATACCCCGCATTGGCAAGCCGGGCGTTCACTTCCGGCGGGATGTTTTTGGTTTGACTGGAAAGAGTCAACGCGTCTTCCATCACCTGCGGGTCCCAGACGTCCGGCATTTTATGGCTCATCGCGCGCAACTGATCTTCCGTCACAAAATCCAGCACGAATTTCCAGGGGGAAGACCCGATATCAAAACACAACGGATCAAAACCCGTCTGTAAGAGACTCCTCGGCACAAAATCCGTCGCTTCAAAGTAAGGGGTATTCACAACCCACGGTTCTTCTACCATGACCGTCCCGAACAATGCGGCGGACCGGCAGGCTTTCAAAAGTTTGCGGTTGTAGCGCGTGGCCGTCATCTGCCAGCCCACCACCGATTCCGCTGTCCATAAATCTTCTTGAGTGACCATCGGGTTATTCGACAAAAATTGGAAATTGGGCTGAGCCGCCGTTAAAGCCCGATAGAGAAACGTAGCGATAGCTTCCGTGGCGCGAGTCGTTTCCGTGGACTGCGGATTGGCAAACCCGGACAGGTCCGCTGGACGGGTCGGCTTTAAGAGACGCCAGAAATCCGCCATGGTGTTAAAACGCAAAAGTTTACTCTGCATCCGGGTATGCCAGAAGTCCACTTTTTCTTTGATTTCCAGATGCACGTCGCCGATTTCAGGGTCAATCATTGAAAGTACCCGTCCCAAATCTTGTCAAACTGAAATCCGCCCAAGGGTTCGTCGTTTTCCACTTTCCAATGGGGCCTGGCTAAGGCCGCCTTTTCTTTCCGGTACTCCGCCGCTTTTTCGTCGTGCGTCAGTTCTTTCTTGTACGGACCTAAAAACAATTCGTACTGCAGCATCTCCACTAAATAATGCAGAGCGTCCACCAAATCCTGCGCGCTCGTTTCGTCTGTCTTTTCCATCAACGTGTCTTTCCATTCGTACATCAAAAGCTGCTTCCAGAGTTTCGGACAGCGGTCTTTGTCAATCAGAAGCCGGTTCTGACGTAACAGTTCCTGGATCATTGATCGGCTGTGTTTCTTGTCGCGGCTGGAAGGAATCAACGGAGAAATCCCAGCGTTCCGAAAATGCCAGATCACCGACAAGCCTTTCATGGCCGGGTCTTCCTTGGCAGCGTCATGCGAAATGGCGGTCCGGTCCACCTGCTCAGCATCCGAGGTCATGCCTTTCACCAGTTCCGCCTGAGCCGGCGCAGATAAGTTATTGTCGGCGTACTCGCGGTAAATGCAAAGTTTGTTGCTGCGAATGTCCGCCCACAACACACCTGTGTCATCTCGCATACCCCAGTCAATGGACCGATAAACTTTCCCGACAGGGACCGACAACTTAGCAACATGATGCTCTGGCGAAAGCGCCGAAAAAACGCGCCCGACGCTCGATTCGTACTCCGCTAAATATTCCTGACGCCAGATCGCCTCGGAATCGCAGGAACGCCGGGCATCTTCAATCTCGTCTACGGACAGGTGCGGATTGTCGAAAATCGTGTAGTGAAACACCGCCCACTTGTTTTCACCTCGCGCCATGGATCTCAGAGCCTCCTGCTCCAAATCGTAAAACCAGTTGTAGCCTTTGGGCGTCCCAATAAACAGGCAGGGGGCTAACTTCGGAATTAAGTTCGGACGTAACACCTCGTGCCAAACTTCTTTGCGCTGGTACGGCGCTTCTTCTAACGTGGCAGACGACGGCGCTGGACCGCGCAGGGAATCCGGGTCATCAGACCCCATCAACAAAAGCTGCGAGCCGTTCTGCAACAGCAAACTTAAATCCTGTTCGTTCGGGCGTTTGGCAATGGCTTCCTGCGGGATCATGCGCTTGAATTCCGACCAGGAAATCAGTTTCGCCATCTTGTAGGTGGGCGCTATGTGCCAGTGCGTCTTCCCAGGCGAACCAATCCAGTCTAAACCCTTCTTCTGGGAATAAACTGTCTTCCCAAATTTCCGGCCAGCCCGCACAATCTTAAACCGCGCCGGATGCGCGTCGATCACAGATTGCGCGGGCGTCAGCTTCAAATCCAGCTTGTAAACTTTCCGCTTCTTTTCAGCAGACGTCAACAGGTCCATCAGCGTGGGCGCCTTTCCCCTAACACCTTCTTCAACGGACTTCTCGAAAAGTCGCGGATCGTCTCTAACAGCTGGCTCTTCGCTATCTTCGCGGCTTGTGGACTGTATCCCGCGTCTGTCTTGCCTTTCTTGATCGACTCCGCTATCCCGAACAGTCTTCTTTGACGCTCAGATACGCTGGGCATGAAGAACCGCCTCCTCCGGCACGTAAACCTCTGCGCCGGGAATCTTCCGGATGTCGTCCGAACCGCAGTTCCAACAGGTAAACGCGCCCTTCAAAATCGGTATCCCACGCACTAAAATGCCACCTTTGCACACGTTACACCAAGCCATCCAATCCCCGCGTTTGCATTTCATGACGGTTCCGTCTCAAAGACAATCTCCGTCTTGTCAAACGCGTGCTGAATCCGTTCCACCTTGGGAATTAATCGCGACCCTAATTCTTTCCAGGCCTCCACATTCTCACGGCTCGGCTTGAAAACCTCAACCGTCTTCTTCACAACAACCGCCCCTGAACAAACCGGACAACTCACCTGAACTTGCATGTCGTCCCCGCGCCCGCTCTCAACGTCGTAGGCCGTCAGTTCCCGCTTCTCACGACACCCTGCGCAAAACGCCGTGTACCGCTCCCGCTTCCCATCGGCGCTTTCCTTGCCAAAACGGTACCACCACTCCACGGTCACACCTTGCTTGATGCTTAACTCCTGCATCTTCGCCGCCACAAACGCCAGAAATTTCTTCGACCCCAGAAAACGCGTCGCCCAGTCTTCCGTCTCGTCTACCGCCAATGCCGCCGCCCCTACAGACTTCATCTTCTGTAACGCTAAGAAAAATTCCATCTGCTTACGGCTGAACACAAACGGTTTCCCGTCAGCCGTCAACGCTGTCACAAACACCTTGTTGCCGATAATGAGGGCGTGGGTTGCGTCCGAGGCGAGCGATCGCGAAAGGTCTTTACTGTCCTGCGCCATAGCTGAGCGAATGAGCAAGGGGGATCAACCGCATTCCCATCCGCCAGTTGCCTCAGGCCTGGAGACAAAATTGAAAAAAGCCCGGAGAAACAACCGAAAGCAGTTGTCCCTCAGGGCCTGAGTGT
>Ga0066681_10000071_pt1 | contig 21403 bp, 20 predicted proteins | sample GraSoiAngelo_130_FD_65629 | JGI IMG/M metagenome (GOLD analysis project Ga0066681, IMG submission 65629) | Grasslands soil microbial communities from the Angelo Coastal Reserve, California, USA - 14_0929_02_20cm | ecosystem: Environmental > Terrestrial > Soil > Grasslands | place: USA...
GCGGCGCGTACTTGACCGCGTTGTCGAGCAGGTTGTCGAGGATCTGGTGAAGGCGCTCCTGATCCGCCGCCACCGGCGGTATATCGTCAGGAACGTTCAAGTTGAGAGACAGCTCGCGGGCGCGAGCCCGAGGCCGCACGATCTCCAGCTCTTGCTGGAGCTGGCCGCCAAGGTCGACGGCGGTGATGTGCAGCGAGATCGAGCCCGCTTCCACACGCGCCAGGTCCAACAGCTCCTGCGCCATCCGAAGCACGCGCTCGGATTCCTCGTGCACGATCGTCGCGGCGCGAGTGCGCTCGTTCTCATTCAGCAAGCTGCCATCGACCAGAGCCTGGCTGAACCCGATCAGGCTGGTGAGGGGCGTCTTGAGCTCGTGCGAGACATTGGCCAGAAAATCGCGCTGGACCTTCCGTGCCCGCTCGACGGCCTCGCCCATCCGGTTGAACGCCGAGCCGAGCATCCCGATCTCGTCCTGACCTTTGATGCTCACGCGACGTGAATAGTTGCCGGCGGCGATGTCCTCTGCCGCGGACGCCAGCTGCGTGAGGGGCCGCGTCAGAGACTGGCTGATCAAGAGCACCAGCAGCATCGCCACCACCAACGCGGCGCCGCCCGCCTCGAGCAGCCGGCTGGCCAGCTCGCCGGCGGCCGCCGAGGCGGCAAACGTCTGTGGTTGCGCGAGCACGACGTAACTGGCGTGGAGCGGATCCTGCCCAGGCGGGATCTGCTGGGCCGCCACGAAATAGGAGTGACCCTCCAAGGAGGCTCGGCTTGGCACGCCGGCTGCAATCGAGATCTGGTGACCCAGCAAAGAGTCCTGGCTGTCGTACACCACCACGTGGTCGGCACGCAGCAGCAGGAGCCGATTGCCACTCAAAGTGGGCGCGATCAGGCCGGTCAGGCGATCCAGAAAGTCGCTCGGCGTGTCGAGGCCAGGTCGAGGGCAGGTGGCCGGCCTCGCGATCCGAGGCAGCGGGTTGAAGCACTCTTCGTGCCTCACCTGTGCGGTGACGGTGATGACATTTCGTCCCAGCTGCGCTTGCGCGCTTTGAAACTCCAGGTCGCGAACGAAGACCCACGTCAACGCCCCCGCGAGGATAAGGCTGACGGCGACTATGCCCGCCGCGGCGGCGAGGAGGCGAAGGCGCAGGTTCAGCTCCCTGCCAGCTCCAACCGGTAGCCGACGCCCCAGACGGTCTGGATGCTCGGATCGGTGATCTTCGCCGCGGCGAGCTTCTCGCGCACCTGCTGTACGTGAACGTCGACCGTCCGCGTGTACCCGGGAAAGTCATAACCCCAGACGAGGTCGAGCAGCTCGCTGCGCTGGAAGACGCGACCGGGATGTCGCGCCAGCAGCGTCAGCAGGTCGAATTCCTTGGGCCGCAGGTGCACTCGTTCGGTGCCGTGTCGCACCTCGTGACGGTCGATGTCGACCTCGAGCTTGCCCGCGCGGACGAGCTTGGGTTGGTCCGGTTCAGTGCGTGCGCGGCGCAGGAGAGCCTTCGCACGCGCGACGAGCTCCTGTGGATGGAACGGCTTGGTCAGGTAGTCATCGGCGCCGACCTCGAGGCCGACGACCTTGTCGGTGACCTCGTCGCGGGCGGTCAGCATGATGATCGGGACCTGGCTCTGCTTGCGGATCTCCTTGCAGATGGTGAGGCCGTCGACTCCCGGCAGCATGATGTCGAGGATCACCAGGTCAGGCTTCAGCTGGCCGAACCTGGCCACGGCTTGCGACCCGTCCCCCACTCCCTCGACCTCGTAGCCCTCGCGTGTCAAGTACAGGCGCGCCAGCTCAACGATGTGCTTCTCATCATCGACGACCATGATCCTCGAGCTCATCGTTCCGCCCACAGCGTCAATTGATCATGACCCGCGTCAGCTGTCTGTTTTACACACGTAAGTGAAATGTAAACGCCGTCTATTTTGCGGCTCTCGCCCGGCTGCGACGGCTTTCTTCTGAACGCAAAACCAGCTTCAGCGGGTTGCCGCTCAGGCCGAAACGCTCGCGGACCTTCTTCTCGAGGTAGCGCCTGTACGAGAAATGGAGCAAGCCGGTGTCGTTGACGAACAGGACGACGGTCGGTGATTCATCGCTCGACTGCGTGGCGTACGTCACCTTGAGCCGGCGACCTTTGAAGCTTGGAGGCGGGTGCTCGAGGAAAGCCTCGCGCAGCACGCGATTCAGCTCGTTCGGAGGCATCTTGATCCGGCGCTGGCCGACCACCTCCAGCGCGGCCGGCATGATGGATCCGATTCCTTCTTTCGTCTTCGCCGAAACGGTGACGACGGGGGCAAACGACGCGAACTTGAAGTCGCCGGCCAGCGCCATGCGCCAGTAGGCGGGCTTGCGCGTCGCCGGCTCGACGAGGTCGATCTTGTTGACCACGATCACCAACCCCTTCCCCGCCTCCAGCGCATAGCCCGCCACGTGCTGGTCCTGGGCGAGCACCCCGGTCGGAGCTTCGATCACGAGCAGGACCACGTCGGAGCGCTCCATCGCATGGATGCCGCGAAGCAGGCTGTAGCGCTCGAGACGGTCGCGGCTCGACGACTTGCGGCGTATGCCGGCGGTGTCGACCAGCACCACCGGCACGCCGTCGAACATCAACTCCGTGTCGATCGGATCGCGCGTCGTGCCGGGCGTCGGGCTGACCAGCGCCCGCTCGTCGCCGAGGAGCGCATTCAGCAGCGACGACTTGCCGACGTTGGGCCGGCCCATGATGGCAAGACGGTCGGCGGCTTCCTCTGACGCGGCCGCAGCCTCGGGAACAGGCAAAGCCTCCAGGACGCGGTCCAAAAGCTCCCCCACGCCAAGACCGTGCTGGGCGGAGATCAAGGAGGGTTCCTCGAAGCCCAGCTCGAGCACCTCGTGCGCGAGATGCCGCTCGGTGGGAGAGTCAGCCTTGTTCGCTACGACGATGACGCTCCGTCGCGATTTGCGAAGCAGCTGACCGATGTCGCGATCGATCGGCGTCAGGCCTTGCCGGACGTCAAGGAGCAGAAGGATGACATCGGCCTGGTCGATGGCGATCCGGGTCTGAGCTTCGATCGCCGCCCGCGACGAATCCTGGGCGGTGTCCAGGTCGAGCCCGGCGGTGTCGACCACCGTGAACTCCCGTCCGCGCCAGTCCGCAACGCCGTAGAGGCGATCGCGAGTGAGGCCGGGCACGGGATCGACGATGGCTTTGCGCTGACCGATCATCCGGTTGAACAGGGTCGACTTCCCGACGTTCGGGCGGCCGACGATCGCGACGATTGGCCTGGCCACCTGTCAATTAGACGGGTTTTGGTTGTCTCACCCACAAGATCAGCGCCGCGACCGCGCACAGAACCGATCCCAGGCCGAGCGAGGCTTCCGGACTGACCACGGTCCACAGCACACCGGCGACCACGCTGGACCCGAGGTCTGCGACGCCGTTGATGCCATTGAGAAAACCAAAAGCAGTGCCCAGCCGGCGGACATCGACCAGCGAGCTGACAAGCGACCCTTCGACCGCGCTGACGACCGGGTTCTGCGCCCCCACCAGGAGCGCCATGAGCCCGAGGGCAAACCAGCCATGTCCGACCAGGCCGACCAGGCATGCGGCCGCAAATGTGAGGTAGGCGGCGGCGAGGACGGGCGCTTTTCCGACATGGTCGGCGAGCCAGCCGGCGGGGAATGAGACCGCCGCGCCGACCGCGTTATGTGCGAGGTAAAAGCCGACGGCTGCGGCCAGCGCAGCCGCATGGCTCAGCTCCGGCTGCATGATCTGCGCCGCGCGAAGTGTGAAGAAGGCGGTCGCGAAGTTTCCCAGGCCGAAGATCGCAACCGGCGCCATGAGCCGCCAAAAGCCCGGAGGCATGGGCACGTGGAGCGGGACCGGTTCGGGCCGTCCGCGTCGCGGATCCCGCGTGATGAGGGCGAACAGGATCACGCAGATGACACCTGGTGCAAGCGCGGCCCAGAAGATGGTCCGGAACCCGTGACCGGTCGATAGGAGCAGGAGGGCTACCGCCGGTCCGATCAGCGCACCCGCAGTATCGAGCGCCTCGTGGAACCCGAACGCCTTCCCAAGGTCTTTCTTCTCGACCGACCCGGCGAGCATCGCCGACCGAATCGGTTGGCGAAGGCCGCGTCCCATCCACGCCAGGGCGCGAGCGACGATGACCTGGGGCCAGCTGGTGATGGCGACAAGCAGGCCCAACCCGATGACCGTCGTCCCATAGCCCCCAGCCGCGAGGCGCCGTCGCCATGAGATGCGGTCGCTGTACCAGCCGCTCCACAGCTTGACCACGGCCGACGATCCGTCGCCCACTCCTTCGATCAAACCGACCGCGAACGCGGGAGCTCCAAGGCCGGCGGTGATGAAGAGGGGAAGGACGGCGAAGACCATCTCGTAGTTGGCGTCGGCGGCCAGGTCGGCGAGCCCGATCCCGAGGACGTTTCGATTCAGCCACTTCACCGGCTGTCGTGTCGCCGCCTCGGCGGTCAGATGGTCTCCAGTGGCTCGGGATGAAAGGGGCCGCCGTCTTTCTCGGCCACGAAGGCATTGGCCTCGACTGGCTCGCCTTCGTGAACCGCAACGATGAGATATACGTAACCGGCCCAGGCCCGCTCGGTGTCAAAGCGTGACGCCTGCGCCGGATGGTCGGGGTGGCTGTGGTAGTAGCCGACGATGTCCAGGCCTGCGGCATCTGCCTCGCGCTGGATCCGGATATGGTCACGCGGATCGATTTCGTAGCGATCCCGCGCGCGCTCGACGATGATGTTGCGCGCACGTTTGACCTCACTCACGGTGCGGTCGCCGCGAGGGCCGATCATGATCCCGCAGATCTCGTGCGGGTATCCCTCGGCGCCGTGGGCCCGGATCGCATCGAGCGCCTCGCGCGCGATTTTCACGCGCTAAAGACTAAGGAAGCGGCGGGCCTCGCCTAGGCCGGCCGCGACGCTTCGAACTGCCAGACGCGGTTGGCCAGCCGCGCGACGATCTGCCAGCCCGCCACCGAGTCCGGCGCAGTCGAGCAGATGGCCAGCACGTAGGCGCCCTGCGGACCGTTGACGACGAGCGCCGCGTCGTTCAAGCCCAGGGTGCGGACACCCACCTTGTGGACGACCGGTCCCTTCGGCGTTCCGGCGGGAATGCCGCGCTCGTAGCTGGTACCGGTGATGAGCGGATACAGCCACTGTTGTGCCGTTGCACCCCCGCCCACCCCATAAGCCTCCGAGATCCACATCAGGGCCAGGTCGGACGAGGTGGTGGTGTTGGGGACGTAAAACGTGGATTGGGTGGCACCCATCGACTGGGCAAATGCGTTCACGGCCGACGCACCCCCGAGATACCTCACGAGCATATGCCCCGCGGTGTTATCGGAGCGCAAGCCGACGCGCTGCGCGAGCACGTTGCGGGTGAAGCACACGCCCGGCGCATAGTCGTCGAACCAGCCCGCCTCGTAGTCGGCCTCCCTGTAGCAGAGCTTGTCGGAACCATGCAGCGTGCCGCTCGCGATCCCCTGCGCCTCAGCCATGAGGACGGGCAGCTTGTATGTGCTCGATGCAGGCCAGGCGAGATTGCCGTTTAAAGACCACAGTGCGACCGGTGTCTTTCCCCCGAGCTCGCCCAGGGACACGCTGGCCTTGACGCCGCCCGCGGCGGCGATGCTGGTCAAATCGGCGGCCAGCTTGTTCAGGTCTGCGGTCCGGGAGACGGGGCTTGGGCTGGGTCTTGGGGACGGGCCAGGTTCCTGGCTCGGACTCGGTGTCACGGCTACCGGACTCGGGGATGGCCCGCCTCGGCTGCCGACCAGGACGAGCGGCACCACGCCGGGCACGACCACCACCACGAAGACTCCCGAGAGCAGAACCAGCACCAGGACGGTGACCGCTCCCCCGGCGAGCTTCAGCACGAGAGTCTGACGTGGTGCAGTGATGAAAAGTTACGCAGCACGATGTAAAGGCCAGACGGCCGGCGACATCATAGCGACGCCGGTGGGACCCGAACGCGGGTCGTCGTGGCCAGATCTTAACTTTTCTTGTTGCCATAGAGCCCAGTCGAGAGGTAGCGGTCGCCGGAATCCGGGAACACGGTGACGACGACCCCCTCGCCAAGCGTCTCGGCCAGACGCCGCACCGCCCAGAGCGCCGCGCCGCTCGAATGGCCGACGAGCAATCCTTCGGTGCGTGCGAGCGCGCGGGCCAGGTCATACGCCGGTTCTGTCGGGCAGCCCCACACCTCATCCGCGGCCGAGGGATCCCAGATCCGAGGCACGATCGCGGTCGGCAGGTGCTTCAGGCCTTCCAGGCCGTGGAACGAGTCCTCTGGCTCGACGGCGATCGTCCTGATCGAGGCATCGTGCTCTTTCAAGCGCCGTGCCGTGCCCACGAACGTGCCGGTCGTGCCAAGGCCGGCGACGAAATGAGTGATTCGACCCGCCGTCTGCTCGAGGATCTCGACCGCCGTGCCTTCGTAGTGAGCCCGCGGGTTGGCGGGGTTCGAGTACTGGTCGGGATAGAAGTAAGCGCCGGGATCGCCCGCAACGACTTCGCGGACCATCTGAATGGCGCCATCCGATCCCTCACCGGCATCGCTGTACACGATCTCGGCCCCGAACGCAGTGACCAACGCCTTGCGCTCCACGCTGACGTTGCCCGGCATCACGAGCTTGACCCGGTAGCCTTTCGCCGCACCGATCAAGGCGTATGCGATGCCGGTGTTGCCGGAAGTGGAGTCGATGATGGTCCGCTCGCGGGTCAGCGCTCCGCGCCGCTCGCCGTCTTCGATCATCGACAAGGCGGCGCGATCTTTCACCGACCCGCCGGGGTTGAACCATTCGGCCTTGGCGTAAACCTCGACGCGTGGAAACGCGCGCTCGAAGAGCCGCACGCGCAAAAGCGGCGTGTGGCCGACGAGGCCGGTGATGCCGGGGGTGCCGATGTCTCGCATGCTCAAGAAAGGATAGGCAGCCTCACCCGACCGGACCCCGCATATACGAGCCGGGTCACCCTCACCATGAATCGGTGGAAGGGCCTCAGCCGGCGAAGTGGTAGACGATGGTGCCCCCGAGCCAGAAGATCGCCGCGACCGAGTACCCGATCAGCGAGCGCCGGTAAACGGAGCCGCCTTCGGGCCAAAGGATGTTCAGGATCGCCTTGGCGATCAGCAAACCACCGCCGAGCAGCGCGACCGTCGCCGACCTGGTCAGAACCCCGATCAGCAGGATCGCGCTGGCCAGCGCAACCTCGAACAGCTGAAGCAGGGTGTAGGCCGCCACGCTACTCCGAGAGGGCGTGGGTAAAGTCGGCGATGATATCGGCCCCGTCCTCGATCCCGACCGAGACACGGACCGTGCCGGGGCCCACGCCAAGCTCGGTCCGCTCCGCCTGGCTGATCGAGCGGTGAGATGTGATCTCGGGGTAGGAGATCGTCGTCTCGACTCCGCCCAGGCTGGCTGCGAACGTCGCGAGCTGGAAGCGCTTGATCATGCGCTGGACCGCGCTCCGCCCGCCCTCCAGGTCGAAAGCCATCATGCCCCCGGCCCCTCGTGGCAGCAGCCGATGCGCGACGGAGAAGGAGGGCGAGGTTTCCAGCAGCGGGTGGTGGACACGCTGAACGCCCGGCATCGATTGCATCGCCCGCGCCAGCGCAAGCGAGTTGTCACTGTGCCGGCGCATCCGGACGTCAAGCGTGCGCAGGCCTCGCAGCGCAAGCCACGCGTCAAATGGGCCCAGGGGGGTGCCTGTGCGCGCGGACCGTGCGCGCGCGACACCCATCGTTTTGGTGTCGCCCACGATGACGCCGGCGACCAGGTCTGAATGCCCGCCGAGGTATTTCGTGGCGCTGTGCATGACCACGGTTACGCCGAGGTCGAGCGGCCGGCAGAGCAGTGGTGTGGCGAACGTGTTGTCGACGAGAAAGGGCACGCCGCGCTCGCGAGCCATGGTGGCGATTGCTTCCAGGTCCGGGACCCCGCACAGCGGATTGGTGATCGTCTCGGCGATGACCAGGCCGGCGCCCTGCAGGCCGTGGCGGACAGCATCGAGGTCGGTCAGGTCGACGAAGCGAACCTCATAACCCGCGGGCTCGAAGTCCTGGCGCAGCAGCGCGGCGGTGCCGCCGTACAGCTCCCGGGTGGCGATGACAGTCGTCGGCCTGGGGACAAGGGCGAGGATCGCGCCGTGCAGCGCCGCCATCCCCGATGCGGTCGCCACACCCGCCTCGGCTCCTTCGAGCTCGGCGACGGCACGCTCGAGCATCTCGCGGTTGGCGTTGGAATTCCGTCCGTAGTAGTGGCCAGGCTTCTCGCCGCGGGCGACCGCATCGTAGTCGGCCAGGTCGGTGAACACGTGGACCGCGGCCGGGCTCAAGTCGGGCGCCAGAGGACTGCGAGCCCCCAGCTCGCGGCCCGCGTGGACGGCGCGCGAGGCCGGCTTCACCTCAGCGCGGTGCGGCCGGCGTAGCTCGCCGCTTCACCGAGCTCGGCCTCGATTTGAAGCAGGCGGTTGTACTTCGCGACGCGCTCTGATCGAGCCGGGGCGCCGGTTTTGATCATCCCCGCGCCCGTCGCCACGACGAGGTCGGCGATCGTCGTGTCCTCGGTTTCCCCGGACCGGTGGGAGATGACCGCGCTGTAGCCAGCCTCGCGAGCGAGCTCAATCGCCTCGAGGGTCTCGGTCAGGGTGCCGACCTGGTTGACCTTGATCAGGACCGAGTTGGCCACCCCGCGGTCGATCCCTTCCTTCAACCGCGTCACGTTGGTGACGAAGAGGTCGTCGCCGACAAGCTGAACCTTGTCTCCGATCGCGTCGGTCAGGTGCTTCCAGCCTTCCCAGTCGTCTTCGGCCATGCCGTCTTCGATGGAAACGATCGGATAGCGTCTCTGCCAGTCGCCATAAAGCTTCACGAGCGCGGCAGCGTCGAGTGTCCGCCCTTCGCCCTTCAGGTCGTACCTGCCGCCGTTGTAGAACTCGCTCGAAGCGGGGTCTAGCGCGATGGCCACGTCTTTGCCCGCCTCGTAGCCCGCCTTTCCTATCGCATCGATGATGAGCTTGAGCGCGTCTTCGTTGGAGCGCAGCTGCGGCGCGAACCCGCCCTCGTCCCCCACTCCGGTCGCCAGACCTTGCGCCTTGAGCACATTTTTCAACGCGTGGTACACCTCGGAGGTCGCGCGCATCGCCTCGCTGAACGTGGTCGCGCCAACCGCGCAGACCATGAACTCCTGAAGGTCGACGGACGTGTCCGCGTGCGCGCCGCCGTTGAGGATGTTCGCCATCGGCAGCGGCAGCACGGATGCTTTCTCGCCGCCGAGGTGGCGATAGAGAGGAACGCCGCTTACTGCCGCGGCCGCATGTGCGGCCGCAAGCGAAACGCCGAGGATCGCGTTCGCTCCGAGGCGTGACTTGTTTGGGGTTCCATCAAGCTCGATCAGCGCCTCGTCGATGCGTTTTTGATCGCTGATGTCGAAACCTTTCAGGCGCCGCGCGATCTCGCCTTCGACGTTGCCTACGGCCTTGGTGACGCCCTTGCCGCCGTAACGGTTGGGGTCGCCGTCGCGGAGCTCGACTGCTTCATGCACACCGGTGGAAGCGCCCGAAGGGACGATGGCGCGACCGCTGCCTTTGTCGGTGTGGGCGGTGACGGCAACTGTCGGGTTGCCGCGGGAGTCGAGCACCTCGAGGGCGCTGAGCCCCGTGAGCGCAGTCACGATCCCGAAGTCTAGCTTTAGGCGGCGAACGGCCCGAAGGCGCGGCTCGGATGAACGCTGAACCCGTAGTTCAGCAGCACCGCGGCGTCGTCGGTCGAATGCAGAGTGGCGTTGAGCACCACCGCGATCAGGTGGCGGCCATCACGCGTCGCGGTGGCGAGCATGCAGCCGCCGGCGCCGTCAGTGAGCCCCGTTTTCAGTCCGGTAGCTCCTGCGTAGTTCCACAAGAGCCGGTTCAGGTTGTGGGGAAAGAATGCCTTGTGGGTGGCCGTGGCCGTGATGGCGACGTCCTTCGTCGCCGCGACCGTCGCCAGCTGCGGGTAGTACGTATCGAGGTAGGCGGCGGTGTGCGCAAGGTCGTGGGCGGACATGGCGTGCCCAGGAGCGTCAAGTCCGCTCGGGGTGACGAAATGGCTGGCCGCCAGCCCGATGCTCTTTGCCTTCTGGTTCATCTGCCGGAGGAAGCGATCCCGGGGCACGATTCCGGTCGCCAGAGCCTCCGCCGCGTCATTGCCAGAGTCGAGGAACAGCCCATACAGCAGGTCGCGCACAGTCAGGCGTTCTCCCGCGGTGAGACCCATCACGCTCGGGATGATCTTCGTAGCCTCCTTGGTCACCTCGACGGTCCGGTCAAGTGACCCTGCATCGTCCACCGCGACCATCGCCGTCACAAGCTTGGTCAGGCTCGCCGGCGGGCGCGGCGTCTCCGCATCGCGCTGCCACAGCACCTGCCTTGCATCGAGGTCGACCAGGTAGGCGGCCTGGCCATGGATCGGCAGGCTCGGCTGGCCGTGCGTGGCGAGCCAGTAGGTCGAGAAATCGAAATGGTCGAATGCCTTCGCGGCCGGCGCGTTGGCGCTCTGCAGCATGAACGCGAATGGCGTGATTCGTGTCCGCGCCACGTAGACGGTGGTCGCGATCGCGGCCACGATCACGCCAAGCGAGACGAGAAACGTGAGCCGCTCGCGCCGGCGGCGCCGCCGCGCGCGCGACCGCATGTTCCCGCTTTCTGGGACGTAGGCTGCGACGGTGGGACCCCCTAGGTGATGTTTGGAGGCGATTGTAACTAAGAGGTGGCGTGCTCCGGTGCGGTGGCGGGCGGCGGCGGCATCGCCGGAATCGGAGACGTGGTGGGTTCGTGAAGGCGCGTCGCGAGCTGGTCGCTCGCGGCCTCCATGGTCTGCAGCGCAGTGGCCGAGTCCTTGGCGTTCATGAAGACCGGCTGGCCGTAGTCGTAGATGCGGACCGGCTTCCAGTTCGCGGCGACGAGCTGCGTGCCGTAGAAGGTGTAGGTCCCGATCACCCCTTCGCGAGTTTCTTCCGACCACATCTGGTCGAAAACGAAGTTGCCGTGCGCGTAGGTGATGAGCTTGCCGTGATAGATCTCGATCCCTTCGTACCAGTGCTGGTGGTTGCCGATCACGATATCCGCTCCCCAGTCGATCGCCTCGTGACCGATGGCGACCGGGTCGTCCGGAGTCGGCACGTTGGGATCGGCCATCGGCTGGCGCTCGTATTCCTTGCCCCAGTGGAACTGCACCACGACGATGTCAGCCTGCTCGCGGGCGCGGGCGATGCCCTCCTTCAGCGCTTCCTGGTCGATCGCCCGACCGACTCCATTGAAGCCGATGAAACCGAACTTGATGCCGCGGACGTCGATGACCGCTACTGGGCCCAGGCCTGAGGTCTTGATGCCGTGCTGCTGAAGCAGCTGGTCGGTGGCTGTGATTCCCGCGGCGCCGTAGTTCGACGTGTGATTGTTGGCCAGGTTCGCCACGTCGGCGCCCATCAAGGTGAACCCGTCGACGAAGCGCGGGTTGCCGCAGAACGTGAAGGTCGCGGTGACCACGAGCGGACAGCCGCCAAACAGGGGCGACTCGAGGTTGATGTAGGTGATGTCCGCCTTCTTGGTGTAGTCAGCGGTCGGGCGGAAAGGCCATAGGAAGTCGTGTCGGTTGGTGGCGTAGTAGTTGACACCGCGCGCCGGGATCACGTCACCGGTGACGAGCAGGGTGCGGATGTGAGATGGATCACTGGGTACGGCGTATGTAGGGTGGAACATGCCCTGCAGGCTGAGGCCGGGCAGGCGGCCGGTGCGGTTGGCAAATGAAGGCTGATCGGAGAAGTCGGGCGCGGCCACGAGTGCCCGCGAGCCCGAGGCGGCAGTGGTCGGGGTCAGGGAGGTTGAGGCCTGGTTGCATGCGACCAGGAGCAGGGCGGCGACCGCTGTGCCAGTTATTCCTCCCCTCCGGCGCCTGCGGCGCCACCTCCCCAAAGGGTCGGGAGGTGAAAGGGGCTGACGATTTCTCATCTGACCGGCAATTGTGCCAGCAGGTCCTCGATCGCGATCAGCCGCGCGACGTGAGAGCGAACCGGTTCGCCCAGCTCGCCCGCCGCCCGGAAAACGCCCTGGTTGCCTTCCGCGCGTCGGGTTTCCAGCATCTTGGCCAGGTTGCGGTCCAGCGAGCCCCGAGCCAGGGCGACCTCGACCATGCTGCCGACCCAGGACGCATAGAGGGCGACCTCCTGCTCGCGGGGATCCGAGCCGCCGACCGGAAATGGTGAGTGGATGTGGTCATCCCACAACCGGCGAAGCCGTAGGACTTCTTCTGTCGCTCCTCGCCCCAGGGGTCCCCGCGAGGTCACGCTGAAGGCTCTGATTGCGTGGGCGCTAAACCGCCGCTTTCAGCTGGGCGATCACAGCGTCAGCGACCTGGCTGGTGCCCACCGCGGTGGGATCGTCGCGTTTCTCCTTGAGGTCGTAGGTTACGTTCTCACCGAGCGCGATCACGTTGGCGATCGCCTTCTCGAGCGCGTCGGCCGCAGCCACCTCCTCGAGGTAGCGCAGCATCATCACGCCCGAGAGCATCACGGCCATCGGGTTCACCCTGTTCTGGCCTGCGTACTTGGGCGCGCTCCCGTGGGTAGCCTCGAACACGGCGCCGTTGGTGCCGATGTTGGCGCCGGGGGCCAGGCCCAGGCCGCCGATCATCCCCGCGCCGAGGTCGGAGATGATGTCGCCGTAGAGGTTCGGACAGCACAGGACGTCGTATTCCTTGGGCCGCAGCACCAGCTGCATGCACATGTTGTCGACGATGCGGTCCTCGAACTCGATGTCACGGTTGCGCTCGGCAACCTGGCGGGCGACGGACAGGAAGAGCCCGTCGGTGTGCTTCATGATGTTCGCCTTGTGCACGGCGGTCACCTTGCGTCGATTGTTCTTCCGCGCGTAGTCAAAGGCGAACTGCACGATTCGCTCCGAGCCGCTGACGGAGATCGGCTTGATCGAGAGCCCGCTGTCGGGGCGGATCCTTTTCTTGAGCAGTGCTGAAATTTCCTCGATCAGGTGCTGGGCATCCGGCGTGCCTTTCTCAAACTCGAGTCCCGCGTAGATGTCCTCGGTGTTCTCGCGGACGATGATGAAGTCGAGATCGTCGCGCAGGTTGCGGGCGCCTTTGTACGCCCTGACCGGCCGCACCAGCGCGTAAAGGTCGAGAGCCTGGCGCAGGGCAACGTTGACGCTGCGAAATCCACTTCCGACTGGAGTCGTGATCGGGCCCTTGAGCGCGACCGCGTTCTTGCGGATCGACTCCAGGACGTGATCGGGCAGCGGGGTCCCGAACTCTGCAATCGCGGCCTCGCCCGCCTGCTGGACGTCCCAATCGAACTCGACCCCGGCGGCCTCGAGCACGCGAACCGACGCCTCGCAGATCTCAGGACCGACGCCGTCCCCCGGGATCAGCGTTACGGCGTGCCTAGTCAACCCGTTTGACGGACAGTGCTACTACCGGTTTTTGAAGTAGTCGGCGTTGATCTGGATGAAATTGCGCCACTGCTCAGGCACTTCATCCTCAGGAAAGATGGCGTCAACCGGACATGGATCGACGCACGCGCCGCAGTCAATGCACTCGTCGGGGTCGATGTAATACATGTTCGCGGCGTCGTCTGTGTGGATGCAATCGACCGGGCAGACCTCCACGCATGAGGCGTCTTTGACGTCTATGCAGGGCTGGACGATGACGTATGCCACGTGCCGCAAGGGTACCATGCAACGTTAAATGCCCGAATCAGAGCCGAAGCCGAAGCTGATCGAACTAGTGGGACCCGGTGCGGGCCAGGGCTGGAAGGCCGTCCTCAAGAACGGCAAGCCGGCCGTGGTGCACGAGATCCCGGTTCCCCCCGCCGAAGCGGCCGCCGCTGTGCCGCGCCTTCAGCGCCTCTACGAACACCGTCACCCCGCCCTTTCGCCTGTCCTCGCGTGGGGCACGGACCAGAACGGCGTCTGGGTCGCGGTCGAGCCCAACGAGGGCACCTCTCTCGGCTCGATCCTCTCCCGTGGTCCATTCACCCCACCGGCAGCTGCCGCACTGGGAGCCGCCGTGCTCTCCGGGGTTGCTGCCCTGCACGAGGCCGGGATTGCGATGGGCGGTTTCGGAGCCACGGCCGTCCGGGTGACATCGAACGGCGAGGCGAGGTTGGCGGGTCACCCCGCGGCGGCGGTGCGAGCCGCTCCCTCTCAGAGCGATCTGCGGGCGGACGTGCGTTCGTCCGGCATGGCTGTCTGCGCCGCCTTCGGGGTCGACCCGGCGGGGGCGCCGGCACCGCCAAACATCGCGCCTGGACTCGTGGTCACGATGCGCTCGATGGCCAGCGGCGCCATGGGCCCCTCCGCCGATCGGGCGCAGGGTGCGCTGCGCGAGATGGCCGCTGCGCTGCTGGCTCCCGACCGTCAGGTGGCGTCTCAGTCTGAGCTTGCGACCCGCGCCGGCGGCCGGGACGTCCCGGCCATCACGCCGTTCCTGCCGGCCGGCACCCTTCCGCCGACCCCGGCCACGGAAACCGCGGATACAGCCCCTTACCTCGCGCCACCGCGCCGCGACGAAATGCCAGTCCGCGCCCCAGTTTCGTATGAAGCCCCTGACCGGCCGCTCCAGACCTATCCCTCGCTGCCCGCGATCACCTTCCCGCCCCCAACCGCGCCGATTCCGCCTGACCCGGCACCAGCCGCTCCACCGCCCACAGCCGCCCCACCGGCCGAGGAAGCTCGCCCGAGCCCGCCGCCGGTGCCGACCTGGTCAGAGGCGCCCCCGCGCACTCCTGCGCCGTACGAGGCGCCCACGGCATTCTCCACCAATCCACCCGCTCCGCCTGTTCCAGAGGCGCCGCCCACCCAGCCCGAGCCCCCGAAACCGGCGCCGGCCTTCGAAAGCGTCCCTCCGCCCTCGGCGTTCGATGTGCCCGCGGCGGCGGCATCCGCGACTTCGGCTGGGCCCACTCCGGCGCCGGGCCAGCCGACCTGGACGCCGGTCGAATCGCCCGTCTGGAAGCCAGGCGAGGCTGTCCCGGCAGAGACGCTTGGAAGCGGCGTGGCCGTCGCGGAGCCTCCTCCGGCCGCGCCTCCGGCGCCGGCCGTCCGCCCACCGACCATCGCGCCCGTGCGCAGGCCGTCGGTGCCCCGCCCATCGTCCGGCGGCCGGGGACCCTCCGAGCGCCCGCCCTGGCTCGTGCCGGCCGCGGTCGCCGTCGCCATCATCGTGCTGCTGGGAATCTTCGGCGTGATCGTGCTCGCCAACCGAGCCGGGAGCCCGGTCACCGGTGGCCTCCACCCGACGCCGTCGACATCGGCGACATCGGCGCACCCTACGGGCTCGCCGAGCGCACAGCCCAGCTCCTCACCGACCAGCGGCAAGGTCGCGCAGGCGGTGCCGAAATATGGAGCGCTCAACGCCGACCCGGTGACCAAGGTTCAGATCTGCACCACAGCCGCCCCCTGCAACATCCCCGGCGGCTCCCCGGAAACCGGAAGCGCGTGCGACCTGAGCTCATGCAAGATCGAGGTCGCGGTGTACTTCTCCTCCGTCCAGAAATCAGTTCCGGTCGCGTACGTCGTGAAGTTCTTCGACCGCTGCACCGGGCAGACGACTGACCTGCCGGGACCGACCACGACCACACCCGCGACCGGCTATATCGTGGCGATCCCAACCGACCACTGGCCGGTGAGCATTCCGCGCGGGGTCAAGTCGGGCGCCATCGTCGCGGTGGCCCAACAACCCGCGGTCGCGGCCTCGGCTCCGCTGCTGCTCGGCGCCGACAGCTGCTAGCGGTTGTTCATTCGGTAGCGAAGAAACAGAAAGTCGCCGTGGCGGCGGGCGCTGAGCAGGCGGGTCCAAAGGCCGCGTCCAGGCAGTAGCTCGGCGCCGGCCACCATGCCGGGGCGAGGTGTGCCGTCGCGTCCCGCGACGACGGGCGAGATGGTGAGGAAAGCCTCGTCGAGCAGGTCTCCCTCGATGAGCTCGCCCATCACATGCGGCCCTCCCTCGGTGAGGATCGCGCCGTAGCCACGCTCGCGCAGCTCGGCCACCGCGCGCTTGACGTCGACAGCGCCCCTCTGCCCGATCTCGATCAGCTCGCAGGAGTCGGGTAACCGACCTCCCAACGCGGCTGCGCCGGCGCTGGTGGTGACGATCGTCGCTCCGACCGCAACCGCCGGATGCGAGATCGCGATGTCACCGGAGCCGGTCAGCACCACCAGCCTGGGCCGTGGCTTGCGGCCGAGGGTGTTCCGGAGCTCGGCGAAGCCGGCAGCCAGGTCCGCGTAGATGTGCTCTGGCGTCCACTGATGTCCAGGCGTTGCGCGCAGCGTTTCCGCGCCGATCAGGACCGCGTCGGCGAACGCCCTCAGCAGTCCCATCAAGAAACGGTCAGCCTGGTTGCGGCCGCTGATCACCGATCCCGCGGACGGGCTCGAACCCAGCGCCACGACGCCGTCGATCGACGAGACGAAGTTCGAATAGAGGACGCGGTCGCCGAAGCCGAGCGGGCCATAGATGTTCTCGAGCTCCGCCGGCATCGTGGAGGGAGGGAGGTCGTCCTCGTAGAGGACTTCGAACGGAGCGATCAGTGTTCGATGCGGGGATTGACGGCCGCGAGGAACTCGGTCCGGAGCTGCGGATCGCTCTCGTAGTTCCCGCGCCAGAATGAGGTCCAGGTCCTCGAGTGGCCCTCGCGCACGCCCCGCATCTGGGTGCACAGGTGGGTCGCATTGAGGTGGACGGCGACGCCATGCGGCTCGAGCACGCGCACCAGCTCGTCAGCGATCTCCACGCCCACTCGCTCCTGGACCGTGAATCGCCGCGCGAACACCCGCACCAGCCTCGACAGCTTTGAGATGCCGATGATCTCTTCGTGCGCGATGTAGCCGATGTAGGCGTGACCGTGAAATGGGAGCACGTGGTGCTCGCACAGCGAGTAGAACTCGATGGGTCCCTCGATGACCTGGCTGATGGTGCAGTCGGGCCCCCCGTGGCACTCGGTCGGGAACGCGGTCAGCAGCTTGGGATCCCCTTCGTAGCCGGCCGTCGATTCGAAGAGCGCGTGCAGGTAGCGACTGGGGGTTGCGCGGGTCCCCGGGGTGTCGAGGTTCATCCCGAACGCCTCGAGGATCTCGGCGGCGTAGCTCTCGAACTTCTTCCACTGCTCGGGGGAGATGTGGCGCGGGCGGACCTGTTCCCAGTGCGTGGTCTCTTCAGGATCGAACGCAAGCGTTGACATGCTGCAGTCCTCCAGGTGGCCGGTCGATTAAGGCAACTCTACGCCGTGATGAACTGGGGTCCGAATTCGTGCGTTCGGGATTAGAGTGGTGGGCTCGATGTCCCTGAACCAGGTTCTTTCGGTGATGATTCCGGCCTTCAACGAGGAGCGCACGCTCGATGTGATCATGAAACATGTCCTCGAGCAGCCAGAGGTTGGCGAGGTCATCGCGGTCGACGACGGCTCGACGGACGGAACCTGGGCCATCATGAGCCGCTTCGCCGAGCGCGATCGCCGCGTGCGTGCGTTCCGGCAGGAGGCAAACCGCGGCAAAGGCGCCGCCTTGCGCCGCGCGATCGCCGAGATCCGGATGCCATTCGCGCTCGTCCAGGACGCCGACCTCGAGTACGACCCTCGCGACTATCCCACCCTGCTCCGGCCGCTGGTCGAAGGCCGCGCGGACGTGGTTTACGGGGTCCGCGGATTCGCCGGCCAGACCGCCTTCAGCTTCTGGTTTGTGATCGGCAACAAGGCGGTGACGTTCGCCGCCAACCTGCTCTTCGACTGCTACATCTCAGACCTCGAGAGCGGCTACAAAGCGCTTCGAGCGGACCTCTGGCGGCGTCTCAACCTGCAAGGCGAGCGATTTGACATCGAGCCTGATATCACCGCCCGCGTCCTGCGCCTGGGCTATCGGATCCACGAGGTGCCGATCCGGTACTACGCGCGCAGCCGGGCCGAGGGTAAGAAGCTGACCTGGCTCGACGGATTACGGGCGATCGGTGAGCTGGTGCGGCTTCGCCTGACGCCGTACGGCGGGCTGTTCGGCCGCATCGCCGATCCGGGCTACCACCGCGAGCGCCAGCGGCAGCTATCCCTGCGCCACCCCTTGATGTAATTTGCTCAGCGGCTCCCCACTTGTGGGGAGGTGGCGCGGAGCGCCGGAGGGGCTGCGCCGGAGGGGCTGCGCCGGAGGGAGCTAGCCCGCCCCCTGGAGGTCGATCACGAGCCGGTCGGGATTGGTGAGGAAGAACGCCCGGTAGCAGCCGGACCCGTTGACGCCGAGGCCGAGCTGAACCACGCCCTCGAAATCCTCAAGCCGCTTGACCTCGGCCAGGATCGGATATCCGGTCACGATGTCGAGGGACCCGTTGTACGCGCTGTGCAGGTCGGAGCCGTGGATCACGACGAGGACACCCTTGCGGCCCTTGAGCGTCGCCGCCATCCCGCTGGGCGATTGGGTGAACGTGGTATCCCCGCGCGTGCTGATCTGTACGTCGTGCGGCATCCCGTTGCTGAATTCAACGCTCACCCGGTCGTACGTGTCATGTGCTCCGGTCCGCAGTGAGCTCACGAATGCGACCGGTGGTGTCGGCGTCGGGGCCGTGGTCGCATTGAAGACAAAGTCCTGCTGGACGCACGTGAAGGCAGGCAGCTGCGCGTCGGGGGTCGCCGACGGGCTGGGACCTGGGGACGCGCTTGGCGACGCGCCAGGACTCGCTGTCGGAGCTCCGACGCCGGCGTTCGAGGTCGGCCGCCTCAATGGATTGCCCACAAACAGCACGCCAACGACGAGCACGGCGATCACGCACGCGGCGACGGTCGCGATCCAGAAAGGACCTCGTGCCTCCGGGGCCTGGGCGATCGATGAGCGCACGCGGTCGCGGAGGGCGGGACTGGGTGAGCCGCTCATCTCGTCAAACGTGTGGTTCAGCTCGCGGCGGAAATTCTCGTTGCTCACGTCAGAACACCTCCTCCATCGTGAGGTCAGCCCGCAACCGCTTCGCGGCGCGGTAGATGCGCGACTTGGCGGCGGACGGTGAAACGCGCAGCGTCCTCGCCACCTCATCGAGCGGAAGGTCGAGATAGAAGTGAAGGACCAGGGGCAGCCGCTCGTCAGGAGCCAGGCGCATGAGCGCGCGATGCAGATCGGACGAGCTTTCGCGCCCCTCCGGCGCCTGGGCCGGAAGTTCGGCCAGCTTGATCACCGAAAACCAGCGCGTCCGGCGAGCCATCCGGCATTCATTCGCGACGATCGAGAGGAACCAGGCTCTCAGGGAATGGGCGTCGCCCCGCAGCTGCCGCAGCTTCCGCCACGCCTTGATGGAGGCCTCCTGGACGGCATCCTCGGCCGCGCTCCGGTCCCCCAGCATCACCGCCGCCAGCCGGTAGGCCGGGTCGAGAAGCGGGTCGATCAGCTGCGAGAACGATTCCAGGTCGCCCTGGGCCGCCCGGGCCAGGATCTGGGGTCGTTGCTCCAACACAGCGGCAGACATATTGCTGCTTGTTGGATGCGCGAAACAGCTTGCCGGTTGCAGCCCGGTAGTCGGGCTTCAGCTCCTCCGCCGCATCGCGGGCTCCCGCGGAGCGCGATTCGGCGACGGCGGAGCCGGTGTCGGCGGCCGCCGGCCGAATCCGCCAGGCGGCCCCGACGGCCCCTCGTCTTCGTGGCGACGCCTCCACCGAAGCTTTGGCGGGCGGTCACGCCGGTACTCGCGGGCGCGCTCGGCGGCCAGCTCGAAGTTTTCGCAGAACTTCTCGTTGCCGGTTTGGGTCCTGAGAGCCAGGATGTCCTCGCGCAGCTCATCCCAGTACAGGTCGAATGCGAAGGCGTCGAAGAGAAGAGCCTCTGGGATCAGGTGGTGCAGGGTCAGGACGCTGATCTCCTCGAAGACGTGCGCCAGGAGCATGTAGTCGTCGGCCTGGAGGTTCTTTTTGAGCAGGCGGCCGAAGGCGGTCGCCGTCGGTTCGCTGTGGAGCGTGTGCATGATCCCGATGAACGTCTGGGCGTGCTCCGCGGAGACGCGCCCGAAGCCTGGTGCCGGCGGACCTGACTCGGTCGGGCTGGGCATGAACGAGGTTCCAGCCTAGACCCTTGGTGCGAAAATCGCCACCTCCGGTCGTGACAAATTCAACATGGTGTCGACGCGCCGAAGGATGCACGATATGCGGAGTGACCACGGGTCGCGTGTCGGGCTGCTCCCAAATCTTGCTCTGACGTGCGGGTACCGCTTGCTCTTCGATCCCGCCCGCGGGCACGCTCAGGTTCTCGACATGGGCTTCGCTACGGGCTCGCCGTCGCGGCCACGGTCATCGTCATCCTCATCCTCGGCGTGATTGCGATCGCGGCCGTGGTCCGCCATCCAGACGGGCAAGTCTCGGCAAGCCAGTCGACACGCGGTCCGGGCGCCAAACCAACGCCAACCGACCCTCTCGTGTCGATGGAATTCAAGTGCTCGGCCAGCATCGGCCTTGGCATCTCGGGCGCCCCTCCCGTCGCCCGTGTCAATGCGGTGCGAGCGGAGCGGCACGCGGGATTTGACCGTGTGACCATCGCATTTACGAACGCTCGACCTGGCGGGGTCACCGTCACAGCTCAGAACAGCGCCACATTTGTGGGGGCGGACGGATCCCCGATCACGCTGTCCGGGACGAGTGGGACCCTGGTGACGTTCGAGGGCGCCGACAGCCGGACCGACTATCACGGACCCGCTGACATCAAAGTCGATCTGGCCACGGTTCTGGAGCTCCGCAAGATCGAGGATTCCGGCACCACGGTCCAGTGGGCCGTGGGACTCGCGTCAGCTGCGTGTTTTCGCGCCATGTTCTATTCGAGTCCGGTAAGGCTTGTCGTCGACTTCCGAGCCGAATAGGTCAATACGATGAGGACGAACTAATTGAACGCGGCGCTGGGACCGTTTCTGGGCTCGTGGACCGTGATGATGGCGGCGATGATGCTGCCGTCGGCAATGCCGATGATCCTGCTGCATCGACGTGGGGTCGGCGATGCGGGTCCGATACGGTCTGGGCTGCGAACCGGAATCTTTATCGGCGCCTATCTCCTGGTCTGGGCAACTGCCGGCGTCGTCGTCTGGCTCGGGGCTCGGATCACCGATGCGCTCCTCCCGATGGGCGCCCGTCCATTGGCAGTTGCCGCCGTCCTGCTTCTGGCCGGCGTCTACCAGTTCACGCCCCTCAAGACGACTTGCTTGCGGACCTGCCGCAGCCCGATGGACTTCCTCTTGACCCACTGGTATCCCGGCCTGGCGGGCGAACTTCGCCTGGGCCTGGAGCACGGCCTCGACTGCTTGGGCTGCTGCTGGGCGCTGATGGCGGTGTTCGTGGGCGCGGGCGCGATGAGTCTGTTATGGGCCGCGATCATCGCGGTGGCGGTATTCGCGGAGAAAGTCTT
>Ga0066681_10000076_pt1 | contig 21257 bp, 17 predicted proteins | sample GraSoiAngelo_130_FD_65629 | JGI IMG/M metagenome (GOLD analysis project Ga0066681, IMG submission 65629) | Grasslands soil microbial communities from the Angelo Coastal Reserve, California, USA - 14_0929_02_20cm | ecosystem: Environmental > Terrestrial > Soil > Grasslands | place: USA...
AAAATGACCAAGGGCAAAGCACAGTTCTTTCGAGCGCGCATCGGCGCCAGCGAAGTAAACGTGCTATTGACCGGGGTCGGCGGGAAGAATGCCTGGTTGCAAGCGACCAAGGTTATTTGCGATGGTGAAGTTGATTTCTGCATTTCCAGTGGACTGGCCGGTGCGCTTCGTCCGGAGTATCACCTTGGAGACGTTCTTGCCGCGAAGGAGGTTCAGGCGGTTGGCTCGCAGCGTGTAGTCGCCGCGGATGCTCGGCTGGTTCGGCTTGCGGAAGAGCACGGTGCGCGCGCGGTCGATTCGTTCTACAGTGCCGACCGCGTGATCGGTTTGGCGACGGAGAAAAGAGAACTTGGCAGGCTCGCTGACGCCGTAGAAATGGAGAGCGGGGAAGTGTTATACGAAGCGGCTGCATTCGGGGCAAAAGGAATTGCCATTCGCGGCATCAGCGACGCCGCGGACCAGGACCTGCCCCTGGACTTCAATAGAGTTATGACTTCAACGGGGGAGGTAAGCATCCCTCGCGTCTTGGGCGAGATGGTACGTCACCCCCTGTCCACGGCTGCACTGGTAAGGTTTGCAACGCAAAGCCGCGCGGCCGCGGAAAAACTGGCGGCATTCCTGGACCGTTATGTCCAGGCGGTCGGATCGTCAATGAGCACGACGAGCGGAGCGGTAGCACGATGAGCCGCACCGGCACGACGCTAGAGGCCGCCCGCTCACGCCGCCCCATCCCCAAAACCATGCGTGCCGGCGTCTTCCGCGAAAAGGGCATCGTTCGCGTCGAGGAAGTCCCGGTCCCCGAAGTCAGGGATGGCGAAGCGCTCATCAAAGTTGCCGCCTGCGGGGTCTGCGGCACGGACATCAAGAAGATTTTCCATCGCTACGTCGAGCCGCCGCAAATCCTCGGACACGAGCTGGCCGGCACGGTGGTTGCCGTCGGCCGTGGGGTCAGCAAATGGAAACAGGGTGATCGCGTGATGAGTTTTCATCACGTGCCATGTGGCAAATGCTTTTACTGCGAGCGTCGCCTCTTTTCTCAGTGCAAGCAGTACAAGACCACCGGCCTGACCGCCGGCTTTACTCCCAACGGCGGCGGCTTCGCCGAATATGTAAAAGCCATGCCTTGGGTCGCCGAGCGCGGCATCGTGGCGGTTCCCGAGAACGTCAGCTTCGAAGAAGCCACCTTCATCGAGCCCATCAACACGATTCTGAAAGCCGTCGAGAAGGCCCGCGTAACGGCAGGCGAAACCGTCCTGGTCATCGGCTGCGGTCCCATCGGCTTGCAGCTCCTGATGGTCGCGAAGCTGGCCGGGCCCCGTCTCTATACCAGCGACCCCATGGCTGAGCGCCGCGCCAAGAGCCTTCGTTTGGGCGCGATTGAGTCGTTTGACCCCAGTGGTGGTAAGCTGGTGGAGGAGATTCAGGCCCGCACGGAGGGCCGGGGGGCAGATGCCGTTCTGGTGGCCGTAGCGCATCCCGCGGTGGTCGTGGAAGCGCTGGCTGCGGCGAGGCCTGGTGGTCGGGTCCTGTTGTTTGCCGCCAACGATCCGGTCACCAGGATCGAGTTTCCCGCAGCGGCTGTGGGGATTGACGAAAAAGAAATTCTGGGCAGCTATAGCGCCGCGGTGGATATCCAGGAGGCGGCCGCGGACCTGGTGCTCCGCAAGAAGCTTCCGGTGATGGATATTGTGACGCACCGGTTTCCCCTGGATAGAATTCAAGACGCTTTGGAGCTGGCAGCCCGGCCCACGGAAGAATCGCTAAAGGTTTTGATCACGCACGGATGAAGACCACGATCAGGAAAACAGAAACGGAAGAGGAATTGAAAGCTGCCGTCGCACGCGTTGCGGTGCCATCCAAAATGACTGCTGCGGTTCTGTATGGCAGCGAGGATCTTCGCGTCGAAATGATCGACGTGCCTTCGTTGGCCGCCGATGAAGTGCTTCTTCGCGTGCGCCTCGCGCTCACCGACGGCACGGACCTCAAGGTTTGGAAGCGCGGCTATCATGCCCGCATGATTCAGCCGCCGGCGGTCTTTGGCCACGAACTGGTAGGCGACATCGTGGCCGTCGGCAAGCGCGTCGATCCGCGCTGGCGCCTCGGCATGCGGGTCGTGGCGGCGAATTCCGCGCCGTGCCTGCGCTGTTACCACTGCCGGCGCGGCCAGGAAAATCTTTGCGACGATTTGCTTTTTAACAACGGCGCATATGCCGAGTACATGCGCATTCCCGGCCGCATCGCCATGGAAAACATGCTGGGAGTGCCGCACTCGGTGGATGACCAAAGCGCGGCGCTTGCGGAGCCGCTTGCCTGCGTTCTGCGGGGCATTCACGAAATGGAGGTGCGCACCGGCGACATTGTCGCGGTGATTGGCTGCGGGCCGATCGGGCTGAAATTCATCCGCATGCTGTCTCGCCGTGGCGCCCGGGTCATCGCCCTGGCTCGGCGCGCCGCCCCTCTCGATGTGGCCAAACGTCTCGGCGCGGTCGCTACCATCAACGTTAACGAGGTGAAGGATATTGTCGCCGCTGTAAGGGCTCTCACCGACGATCAGCGCGGACCGGATTCGGTCGTCGAAGCTGCCGGCAATCCCGCCACCTGGCGCATGGCGCTGGCCATCGTGCGCCGCGGAGGCGTTGTGAATTTCTTCAGCGGCCTGCCTTCGGGTACGCGTCTTGAGATCGAGCCTGCCGCCATCCACTATTCCGAGATCAGGCTCATCTCTACGTTCCATCACACGCCGCGCTTCTTCCGCGAGGCGCTGGAGGCGATTCGTCGCGGTGACATTTCTGCGCACGACTTTGTCACCGAAGAAATTCGTCTGGCCGACTTGCCGCAGGCCTTCGAGCGTATGAAGTCCCGCAGCGGCGAGATCAAGCTTGCCGTGCGGCCGTAGTTTGTACGTGCGCCGTCGACCCGCCCGTCATTCCGAGCGAGAGAAGGAATCTCTCTTCTGATGCTTGTTCCCGGCGAACTCGCCATCACGCAGCGCGTGCCTCAGCCGGGCTGCTCGTCTGCCGCGGCCGAGGAATACACTCACTGGCTTGGCACCCATCATTACGAGAACTTCAGGGTCGTCTCTTGGCTCCTTCCGAAGGCGCTCCGCCAGCATTTCTACAATGTCTATGCCTATTGCCGCTGGGCCGACGACCTTGGCGATGAGGCTCCCGACCCCCTGCGCGGACTTGAACTTCTCGACTGGTGGGAGCGCGAGCTCGACGCTTGCTACGAGAACAAGCCGTCACACCCTGTTTTTGTCGCGCTGCGCAAGACGATCCTCGCCAAGGACATCCCCAAGCAGCCCTTCGCCGATTTGCTAAAGGCATTTCGACAGGATCAGACGACCAACCGCTACGCTGATTGGAACGCCGTTCTTGGCTACTGCGTTTATTCCGCCAACCCTGTGGGGCAGCTGGTCCTTTATCTCTGCGGCTATCGTGACGAGCAGCGCCAACGCCTTTCCGACGCGACCTGCACCGCCTTGCAGCTTGCCAACTTCTGGCAAGACGTCTCGCGCGACCTTGAAAAGGGCCGCATCTACATTCCGCTTGACGTTGCTCGAAACCACGGTCTCACCGAGCGCGACATCGTGGAGCGCCGCTTTGACGAGCGCTATGTCGGTCTGATGCAGGATCTTATCGCCCGCACGCGCGCGTTGTTTGACCGGGGACTGCCGCTCGCAAAAATGGTCGATAAACGTCTCCGTGTTGACCTCGAAATGTTCAGCCGCGGCGGCCTCGCCGTTCTCGACGCCATCGAATCCATCGGCTACGACACGCTCCATAAACGCCCCGCTATCAGCAAGCTCAAGCAGGCTCGGCTTCTTGGTCGCACGTTGCTCAAGCATCTGATCGAACCTAGCGCCGCGGCAGCGGATCAGGCAGCCGAAAGGTTGGTCGCCGGCACGGAAAAGCAGTTTGGAAAACCGCAACCCGCTCGGGCGGTTGCCGACTCCTACGAGCACTGCCATCGCATTGCCCGCGCCTCGCACAGCAACTTCTATTACGCCTTCTTCTTGCTGCCCAAACCCAAGCGCGACGCTCTCGCCGCGCTCTACGCCTTCATGCGTCACATCGATGACGTTACCGACCAAGCCCGGGACCTTGCCGCCAAGCAGCGCGGGCTCGCCCGTTGGCGCACGGCCCTCGATCAAGCCATCACCGAAGAGGAACGAGTTTTCGACGGGAATGCCACCTTGGCTTCACCCGCGACGGCCCTCAGCGGCGCGGCAGAAGTTCTGCCCGCTTTGGTTGATACGATGCGCCGCTACAACATGCCCGCCCGCTATCTTCACGATCTCATCAGCGGCGCCGAGATGGACCTCACCGTCCGCTTCTATCCCACGTTCGACCGCTTGCGCGAATATTGCTATCGCGTCGCCGGAACCGTCGGCCTGACCTGCACCCAGGTGTTCGGTTTCACCGACGCGCGCGCTCTGGACCTGGCCGAGAAACTCGGCCTGGCCTTCCAGCTCACAAACATCATCCGTGACGTCCATGAGGACTATAAGCTCGGCCGCGTGTATGTTCCCGAAGAAGACCTTGCGCGGTACGGCGTTTCGCCGGAAGATTTTGGCCGCGACGAAGCGACGCTCGGCATGCACGAGTTGCTTCGCTTCGAATCCGACCGCGCATGGCAGCTTTACGAGGAAGGTTCAGCCTTGCTCGGCTTGATTGAGCCGGACAGCCGTAGCGCTCTCTGGCTCCTGGTGCATACCTACAGCGCGCTGCTCGGCCGTATCGAAGCGCTCGACTTCGCCGTCTTTGGCGAAAAAATCCGCCTCTCCAAAGCGGAAAAAATGGTATTCATGGCCAAGGCCCGTTTCGGCCACCACCCGGAAGAGAACATCCTTGAAAAACGTGATCGTGATCGGCGGCGGGCTGGCGGGGCTGGCGGCCGGCGTCGCGCTGGCTGATGCGGGTTGGCGCGTTCGTTTATTCGAGCAGCGCCCCTTTCTCGGCGGCCGCGCAACTTCCTATGTGCTGCCCGACGGCGAGCATGTCGACAATTGCCAGCACGTTACCCTGGGCTGTTGCACGAACCTTGAGGATTTTTACCGACGCGTCGGCGCGTCCGATAAAATCAGATTTTTCGACCGGCTCCTTTTTCTCGATCCTCAGGGCCGCCGCGGCGAAATGAAAGCGGGTGCGCTTCCCGCCCCGTTTCATTTTGCCGGTTCTTTCGCATCGTTTGCGCCACTCATGCTACCCGACAAGCTGTCCATCGCCCGCGCCATGCTCAACATCATCCGGCACGCTGGCAGTTCTCCGGACCTTTGCGAAGGCGACGGCCTCTCCATGCTCGAATGGCTCCGCCGCCGCGGCCAGACGAAACGGGCCATCAATCGCTTTTGGCGCGTCGTTCTGGTTAGTGCGCTCGACGAAGAACTCGGCCGCACCGATGCGCGTTTCGGCGTGGACGTCTTTTGGAAAGCCGTTCTTTCAAACAGCACGGGTTATCGCGTGGGCGTGCCCGTTGTTCCACTCTCGAGTCTTTATCATGGTTGCAAAGAAGAAATCGAACGTAGGGGCGGGGAAGTGGTGCTGCGCTCGCCCGTACGCGGACTGAAGCTCGAGAGCGGCCAGCTCGCCGGCGTGCGCTTCGATGAAAACCGCGAGGAATCAGCGGACGCTTACATCTTCGCGATTCCACACACCGCGCTTGCCGAACTCCTCCCGGAAAGCCTGAAGCGGTCGGATCCATCCCTTGCTCATCTCGACAAAATCAAAACCTCGCCCATCACCGGCGTCCATTTCTGGTTCGATCGCCCGGTGCTGGACGAGCCCTTCGTGACGCTCCTCGACACGACCACGCAGTGGATCTTCAACAAGACCGCTCTCTACGGGGGTTCTGGCGGCGATCCGAAGAGAGCAACAGACTCCTCCGAAGGTACGCAATATCTTCAACTGGTCATCAGCGCTTCTTACGATTTGCTTCAAAAATCCCGCGAGGAAATCATCGATCTCTGTCTCGCCGAGGTTTGCCATGCTTTGCCGAAGGCTCGTGACGCACAATTGCTGAAGGCCACCGTCATCAAAGAAGCGGCCGCCACTTTTTCGCCTGAGCCCGGCGTCGATCGTTGGCGCCCCGGGCAATCAACCGCTATTCCCGGGCTGTTCCTGGCTGGCGATTGGACGCAAACCGGCTGGCCCGCCACCATGGAAGGCGCGGTTCGCAGCGGCTACCTTGCTGCCGAGGCTCTTCTTCGCTCTTCCGGCGCCCCAAAGACTTTTCTACGGCGCGATCTCGCACCAGACGGCTTCATCCAAATGTGGCTTGGCGGCAAACCTGCTTCTCACCGGCGCGAATTCTGACGCAAAAAGCCCTGGCTCCTTGGCGGGCTTGTGTTGTGTCAGCCGCTCTCCGTTTCGGCTCTCTTGAACCCCTGCTCAGGCTCTCTCCATGCTCCACGCTCTCAAACCATCCAATCTTCCTCTCGTACCGCGTCAATTCCTCTCCCACCGCGTCTAATCTTTCGTACTCGGCGGCAAGCGATGCCATGAAATTCTCGTACGCCTGCCGCGAGGTCCAGAAATCCAAAGTCAGAAAGATTGCAGGATGCTCGGGATCGTGCCATAATTCAGTTACCTGGTCGTTCGAATCACTCTGGAACAGTTTGGCCCAGTCCCCTCCGGGGCCATAGACTTTCTGGAACCGTTCTTGGCAACGCGGCTTGACTTCGACCTCCCAGAGCGCTACAAACATAGAGGTCCCATCTCCTGCTCTCGGACGTACGTCACTCTGCAAAGCGAATCCATGTAGGGATAGCGCAGTCCGGCCGAGTGTAGCAATCCGAATGGATACAAGCCAAGTGGGCACACGGTTGCCTTGAAGTTTAGTTGTGGCCGTTGCAGTCCGTCAGGACTGGCGGGCGGAGGCGTTTGTGGATCGCAAGTATAGTCATCGTGGTTACCGCGATTCTGAGAAAAGTGAGAAGCGCGAGCGCTCTCAGGAAAAGAAGCCGCCTGCTGGCGGCCCGCGCGGCGCCGATCAATTCGGCCCCCGGACCCCCCGCATGGTCGGAACCGTCACACGCGCGCGCTGTTCGAATTGCGGCGCCGTGCTTGCTCCCGGTTTCGATCCCAACGGCAAATGTCCCAAGTGCCAGTTCGAATTGCATTGCTGCAAGCAGTGCCGCTTCTTCGATACTGGCGCGCAGTTCGAGTGCACCCAGCCGATTCGCGAGCGCATCTCTCCCAAGGACGCCCGCAACAACTGCACGTTCTACGAATTTCGCATGACCGTTGAGAAAGACACCGCGCCCACTTCTTACGCGCAAACCGCAGGCCCCGCTGCACCGGCGCCCCCGCGCTCGAACGACGCGCGCCAGGCCTTCGAAGACCTCTTCAAAAAGTAGCGCCTCGAGGGGCGGGAGACTTACATCGGTCGACGGTTCGAGCAGGGCGCGGGCCAACCTAATTGTTGCGAGCTCCGGAATCTCGCATTCTCTTCTCCAGGGAAAGCTGAAAACTGACCACATTTGATATCCTTGTGCTGTCAGGAGTGCTGCCATGAGGTGCTCTCGCCGCGCCTTTCTCGAAGCCGGTCTCGCCCTGCCCGCCGTGCTGCATTCTGCTCCCGAACCTGGCGGTTGGCGGTCCTCGGGACCCGCGTTTTCGCAAGACTCTTCCTTCGATCCTTGGGTTGAAATCCACGCCGAAAATCTGCGCCACAATGTCACCGAAATCTCGCGCCGGGTTTCCGTCCGCCCCATCCTGGCGGTTATCAAGAACAACGGCTACGGCCTGGGCGTCGTCAATGTCGCGCAACTTCTCGAACCGCAGCCCGAAATCTTCGGCTTCGCCGTCGTCAAGCTTCACGAAGCCTTCTCCCTTCGCGACGCCGGGATTCGCAAGCCCATCCTGCTTCTCGGCCCGTTCGATGAGCAAAATCTCGCGGACGCCGTCGCCCGCGAAATCCTCCCCATGGTTTACACCGCGCTCGGTCCCGCTCTCGAGAAAATCGCCGCCAAACAACAAAAACCTGTTTCGCTGCACGTCTGCGTGGACACCGGCATCGGCCGCGTCGGCGTGCCTTACCACCAAGCCGCCGCGCTTCTCGGCGACCTCGCCGGCCGCCATTCCGTCCACATCGAGGGCACCATGATGACCTTCACCGAAGATCCCGACTTCGACAAAGAGCAGCTCCGTCGCTTCAACCAAACCTGCACGGCTCTTGAAAAAGAGGGTATCGCCCTTGGCAAGAAGCACGCCGCCTCGAGCTTCCCTCTCTTCCAACATCCCGATGCTTTCTTCGACATGGTTCGGCCCGGCATGGCCATCTACGGCATCTATTCCGAAAACGAATTTCGCCACATGGGCATCATGGACCTTCGTCCCGCCGTCAGCCTCAAGGCCCGCGTCATTTACGCGAAAAAACTGCGCAAGGGCGACAGCGCCGGGTACAACCGCGCCTACATGGCCAAAGACGATGTTTGGGTGGCCACGATTCCCGTGGGGCACGCCGATGGCTGGCCGCGCGCCGCGGCAAAAGGTGCCAAGGTGCGCATCAACGGCGATCTCTATCCCGTCATTGCCACGGTTTCCGCGAGTCACTCGATTGTCGAGATCGGCGCCGAAGAAAAAGTCAAAATCGGCGACGTCGCTACCCTTTTCGACGCGCAATCCGGCTCGCGTCCCGAAGATGTTTCCGAAGCTTGCGGTGCCTCGGTCTACGACCTCACCATGCACCTCAATCCCTTGCTCCCCCGCCGCGTCGTCTAACCTCATTCGAGATTCGAGCACTCCTCCCAACCACGTAAGTATGGCCATCCCGGTGCCAGCCGCCGCGGCACGACCCGAGCCTCCAGCGCTTCGGAGCGCACGCCCTTGCTTACGTCCTGAAATCAGTTCACAATCCGGCTGCCCGCGCTCCCACTCGACGCGCGACGCGGGTGCTTTCGATTCTTTTCCAAGGAAGGCCGGCCATGCGACGCACCATTTCCGTCATGACACTGATTCTTTGCACTTCAGCCTCTGCCCGCGCCCAATCGAAACCTCCTGTTCCACCCTCCGATTACGGCCAGTGGGAAGCGCTGGTCACCTTCCGCGAATACGGCGGCCTTTCTCCCGACGGCAAATGGCTCGCTTATGGCATTAATCGGTCGAATCGCAACAACGAACTCGGCGTCACGCGCATCGCCGACGGCGTCACCAAAACCATCGCTTTCGGGTCGCAACCCGCCTTTTCTTCCGATTCCCGATGGGTCGCTTACTCCATCGGCATTTCCGAATCGCAGGAAGAAAAGCTGAAAAAAGACAAAAAGCCCATCCCCAAGAGAATCGGTCTTCTCAACCTCGCGACCGGCGAGCTAACCACCGTGGACGGTATCCAATCGTTCGCCTTCAGTCCCGACGGCGGGTGGCTCGCGATGCGCCGCACTCCCCCCGAGAAAAAGGACTCCGACAAGAAAGATTCCGCAGACGCCTCCGATGCCGATGATGCTCCCGCCGGCGCCACCATGCTTGTGCGCCAGTTTTCCACCGGACGCGATACTTCCTTTGGCAACGTTTCGGAGTACGCCTGGCAAGACCTCCCGAAAACCGGCACTCTCCTCGCCATGACGATCAACGCGGATGACAAAACCGGCAACGGCGTCCAGATCTTCGATGTGCACACCGGTTCCCTCCGCGTTCTCGACACCTCCGCCTCCGTGTATTCGGGCCTTTCCTGGCGCAAGAAAAGTGCCGACCTGGCTGTTCTTCGCTCCAAATCCGACGATCTTCGCGACGGCCCCACCCAGGTCGCGCTTGCCTGGAGCAATCTCGGCGAAGCCGCTGAATCCGCTCATCGCTATGACCCCACCGCCGATGCAAAATTTCCCACCGGCCAGCGCACTGTTTCCTTTCACAAGCCGGAATGGGCTCTCGAAGGTGGCGTCGTTTTCCTCGGCCTCGCCAAGTGGCAAGACAAAATCGGCGAGCCCGCAAAGCCCGCCGCTCCTGCTGCCGACGGCGCAAAGTCTACTGACGCTTCGAACGCCTCCGATGCCGCTGCAAAAGACGCGGAGGCTGCCAAAAATAAAGACAAGGACGAAGACGAGCCGCCGTCGGTCGCCGTCTGGAACTGGCGCGACGTTGAAGTCATGCCCAAACAAAAGCTCAGCGCAAAAAACGACCGTCAAAAAAACATGCTTGCTGCGTGGCACTTCGAGAAGAACTCTCTCATTCCACTTGGCAAAGACTTGGACGAGCGCGTCACTGCTCTCAAGCACCAATTTCTCGCCGTTTCCGCCGACTGGTCCGCCTACGCCATGGACCGCTCCATCGGCCGCCCAGCGGCTGATATTTCTCTCGTCGACATTTCCACCGGCGCGCGCACTAAAATTCAGGATCATCTCAACAATGACTACTACCTCGAAGAAAGTCCCGGCGGCCGCTACCTCCTCTGCTTTCACGACGACCACTATTGGACCGTCGACACCACCACGCGCGCGGTCGTCAATATCACCAAAAACGCTCCAACCGCTTTCGTCAATCGCGAATCCGACTGGACCATCAAACAAAAGCCGCCTTTCGGCGTCGCTGGTTGGACCAAGGATGACGCCGCCGTCCTTCTTTATGACAAGTTTGACCTGTGGCAGGTTGCTCCAGACGGCTTGCGCGCCGTACGGCTGACCGACGGTGCGGCCGATCAAGTCCGCCATCGCTACGAAAAGCTTGATCCGGAAGAGGAATGGATCGATACGAGCAAGCCCATCTACCTCAGCCTGTTCGGCATATGGTCAAAAAAATCCGGCTTTGCGCGTCTCCGGCCCGGCGCCTCCGGCGCTCTCGCCGAGGAGCATCTGGTACTGCTCGACAAAAGCCTCGATCACCTCGCAAAAGCCAAGGACGCCGATGTTTTCGAATACGTCGAGCAAACTTTTGCGGAATCACCAAACGCCTTCATTGCCACCGCTGATCTCAAGGACGCGAAGGCCGCCACAAAAACCAATCCCTTCCAAAGCCGTTACGCTTGGAGCCGCGAAGAACTTATCGAGTACAAAAACAGCCATGGCGGACGCCTGCAAGGCGCGCTCTTCTATCCTGCCGGTTACGATCCCGCAAGGAAATATCCCATGATCGTTTACATGTACGAAAAGCTCTCCGACAATCTTCACCGCTACAGCCCGCCTTCCGAGCGCAACTATTACAACCTGAGCGCGATGGCCAGTCACGGATATTTCGTTCTCGAGCCGGACATCGTCTTCAAACCCCGCGATCCCGGCGTCTCCGCCGTCGATTGCGTCACTGCCGCTGCCAAACGCGTCATCCAGATGGGGGTTGTTGACCCGAAGCGCATCGGCATCATGGGTCATTCCTGGGGCGGCTTCGATACCACGTATCTGGCCACCCACACCGCGAATTTCTTTGCCGCCGCTGTTGCCGGCGCGCCCATCACCGACCTGGTCAGCAATTACGGCAATCATCATTGGAGCTCCGGCATTGCCGAAACCGACCACATCGAAACAGGACAGCAGCGCATGGAGGTTCCTCTTTATGAAGATCTCCAGGCCTACATACGAAACTCCGCTGTTTTCGGCGTGGCAGGCATGACTACGCCGTTGCTCATCGAAGTGGGCGACAGCGACGGCACCGTGTTTTTCCACCAGGGCGTCGAGCTCTACAACATCGCCCGACGCGCCAGAAAAGATGTTGTCCTCATCGAATATGCCGGCGAGGACCACGGCCTGAGCAAAAAAGCCAATCAAATCGATTACCAGCGTCGCATATTTCAGTGGTTTGGCCACTACTTGAAGGACGAGCCTGCACAAGCCTGGATTACCAATGGCGAAACCTATCTCGAACACGAAAGGGAACTGAAGCAACGCAAAGCCGCCAGCGCCAAAGACTAAAAGCCGTCACTTAGGTGGGAGACATCGGGGCACGACCGCGACGGCCTGGTTCCCATTGACGGCAAGCCGGTGCGGCGCCAGGCTCCTCACTCCCCCGAAAAATCCAACCTTGCAATCTTGTCATCCTTCGTCAACCCAATCGAAAGCATGATCGTCCTTTGCGAATACCTCGCCCGATACCGGTAATTCCTCTGCCCGCCTTCCGCTGTTCTCTCCATCAATTCCATCGTCTTCACCTCTCCAAACTCCTTCAGCGCCGGCCCCAGCGCTGCGATCTCGTCCGGAAAAAGCTGTTTCTGCAGCTCTTCGGTGAACCCGTCCGGCTTGGCTCTCCCATCGGCAATGTCCCGCAGCAGCCCCCTCACCATCAGCGTGACTTGAGGTTCTTTATCTCTTATCGGCTTCTCTTCCGCTGGTTTGAGCGCGGGATTATAGATCGTCGCCACTCCCGTCACGATCTTTTTCGGATTCGAGTGCCCCGAATCCAGATTCGTCAGCGCCACGACGGTCAGTCGGTCATCCACGTATCGCGCAATGTAGCAGGTGAACCCCTGCCATGCTCCGCCGTGCGCGATCACCCGATGTCCATTCGCGCTGTCGATTTCCCAGGCGAACCCGTAATTCGCTTTGTTCGGCTTCCCATTGTTCAACTTCTCGACCGTCCACATCCTCTCCAAGCTGGCTTTCGTCAGCAGTCGCTCGGTGTAAAGCGCCCCATCCCATTTCTGCAAATCCTCCACCGTGAAATACAGCGCGCCGTCCGCCGTCGAATTCAGCGAAGGTGAAACCCATTCCTGGTTTTTCAATTCGCCCTTCACCAGCCGGTACCCGGCAGCCCGCCTCGGAATAATGTCTTCTTCGCTGATGATGCGCGTGCGTGTCATCCCCAGGGGCTTAAAGATCCGTTCTTGCAGAAAATCGCCGTAAAATTTTCCGGTCAGCCGGTGAATCAAGATGCCCAGCAGCACGTAGTTCGTATTCCGGTAAGCCCAGTCCTCGCCCGCCTTGAAATCCATGGGCATCTCGGTGATTTTCTTGTACAGCTCGTCTTCCGTGTAGTCCAGACGCACATAAAACGGGCCGCCTGCTTTCGTGCGCGCTCCCGTTTCGTACTCGCTCAATCCCGAAGTGTGGCTCAGCAGGTTGTGCACCTTGATGTCGTTCCATGTTTCGGGCGCATCCGGAAAGTATTTCTTGATGGGATCATCCAGTCCCACCTTGGCTTCCTCCACCAACATCATCACCGCCGTAGCCGTGAACTGTTTCCCGACGGACCCCGATTGAAAGATCGTGTCCGGTGTTACCGCCGCATTCCACTCCACATTCGCTACTCCGTAGCCCTGTGCCTTCGTCAACTTTCCGTCGCGATACACTCCCAGCTCTACGCCCGGAATGCGTTGTCTTGCGAGCTCGCCCTGGACCAACGCGTCCACCTTCTCATCGGCCTCGTCGGCTGCCGGGAGCCTATTCCCCGTTACCAGCGCTACCGCACCCAAAACGCAAAGCACAACCGTGGCGATCTTTCGCATCCTTTCACCTCCAACCGACGCGTGTCTTACGGAACGCGCTTCACCGGCCTTCCAGTTCCAAAATCCAAATCCCATCCCCCGTCAGCTTCCGACGAAACAAAGACTTTCCATTCTCGGTTTGAAATTCAGCCGCCGGGTCGTCCACCAGCTTGCGAGCCGTTCGCAATGGCCAGGGCAGGCGCCGAGAAACCATCAAGTCCGCAGGATCCTTCGCATGGTCAGCCGAACCGCTGCCGGCAAGGCCACAGCAGCACAAAGACCAGCCCTGACAACGCGCCAAAACTTCATCGAAAAAACCCCCAAAGGCCGCTTATCCATTTTGCTGCAAAATGTTTTTTTCATGGTCAGACGTTAGCCGATTCTCCGTTCGCGCTGGCGGTCCGCCCAAGCAGTCCAAGGAACCGTCAGCCATAGCGCCAACGCGCTCAGGGCCACCATGCGAACGTTGGGAGGCGGTGGCCCGAGCAGGGAAGCGGCATAGACCACGGCCAGAAAGAGGACAAAGGACCAGAGACCATAGCTCCCTGGGGCCTTTCGAACGCGTTGCGGTCAAATAGACAAGCAAGCCGATTAGGAAGAGCCCAAATTCAACCAGTAAAGTTAAGGGAAGCGAATTCCACATTCCCAGCCCGACTTTTGGGCCCCCGGGATAAAGCGGCATGTCCGGGCGATGGGCAAAATAATCCAGCAGCCAATGTGTCGGGAGCAGTGCGCCAACCACCGGCGCCGTGCGAAGGTCGCGCCGCCAGAAAAAATATGCTCCGCCGAGCAGCAAACCCCACACCAACTGCAGCAACAGGCTATGCGATATGGGATAGGAGATGAAATCGAGCGGAGTGACCCGCGTGGTCCCCGGCACAATCCGCACTTGTTCGATGCCCAGGAGAAGCAGTACCGGCCAAAGGCAATCGGCGAATTGCGTGGACAATACCAGCGTGCCTAGCGACGCCGTCGACGCAAACTTCTTCCCTGCCATGGCCACCGCAAAACGCCCCAGGAACATAGCCCCGCACTATGACCATCACTCTTCATGGTGTCAATATCTGCCAACGCGCGCTCCGCTGTTCTTCCTGCCCCCAGTCTCAAAACGCTGGTTTTGCGCTGAACAGGTACTGCGTCTCTCCCTTGATCGAATCGCCGCTCGTGTCGGAATCCCCGACTCTTTTGCGGACGCCGCTGCCTGCCGACCACGAGGGAGTGGTTTTCCGGGCATTGTCCCAGGATCTGCCGGCGTTTCGTCTTTTCTTGTACGGTTCTTGAGGTCGCGTTGATAAGACTGCTCGAGATGCGCGAGAGATCTGACCGCAGGGCGGTAAGTGTCTTCTGGAGCCGGACTTCAGTTCATCCGCAACGAAAAGGTGGGGCGCTCGACTTGCTCGGCAGGTTTCCCCTTCAAAGTGTCGTGGATTTGCCGCAGCAACGCATCGCGCGAGAACGGTTTCTGTAGGAAGGACGCCCCTTCCAAAAGACTCTGCCCCTCGCTGAATTCTTCCGTGTACCCCGACATGTAAACCACTTTCAGGTCCGGCAGCCGCCGCTTCAGCCGCTTTGCCAATTCCGGGCCGCGCATTCGCGGCATGACCACATCCGTAACCAAGACATCGATTGAATCCGCGAATTTATGTCCGATGTCGAGGCCATCTTCGCCGTCCACTGCGGTCAACACCTGGTAACCGGCTGCGTTTAGGAATTCGCATGTCAGCGTTCGCACATCCGCTTCATCCTCGACCAGCAGCACCGTCTCTCGTCCGCCGCGTACCTTGGCGGCGCGCTCCTCCGCCGGAACGGTCTCCACCTTGTCCGCCACCTGCGGCAGGTATATCTCAAAGCGCGCTCCCGCCCCCGGTGCGGAATCCACTAAAATATAGCCGGAACTCTGCTTCACTACGCCGTACACGGTAGCCAATCCGAGCCCCGTGCCTTTGCCCGGTTCCTTGGTCGTGAAGAACGGCTCGAAGATCCGCGCCTTGATGTTTGCGTCCATTCCAAAGCCGGTGTCGCTCACCGCAAGCATCACGTAATCCCCCGGGGCCAGCGGCGCGCGCGATTGCGCGTACCGTGCATCTACACAAACATTCTCCGTCTCAATGGTCAGCGTTCCGCCCTTTGGCATGGCATCGGAAGCATTCACGATCAAATTCAATAGCACCTGCTCCATCTGCCCCGGATCGGCTTGCACGCGCCCGAGCGGCTTGCCCAGCTGCACCTTGTATTCGATGTCCTCGCGCAAGAGCCGCTGCAGCAGCCTGCCCATCTCCACGATCAATTCGTTCAGGTCCAAAATCTTCGGTTGCAGCATCTGCCTGCGGCTGAATGCCAGCAACTGCCGCGTCAACAGCGCCGCCCGGTCCGCCACGCGCCGAATCTGTTCGCAATTCCCGCGCACCGCATCGGTCGACTTCAGGCGCTCCAGTGCCAGGTCGCTGTTTCCCTTGATCACCGTCAGCAAATTGTTGAAGTCGTGTGCCACGCCTCCTGCCAGCCGTCCCAGCGCATCCATCTTCTGCGCTTGCCGAAGCTGTTCCTCGAGCTGTTCCCGCTGCTCCTGGTTCCGTTCGAGCGTGTCGCGCATGCTTTCGAAGGCGCGCGTCACGCGCGCCACTTCGTCACCGCCCGCCGCCGTCAGGGGGTAGCGGAAATCTCCTTCTTCGAGCGCGCGTACGCCATCCACGAGCGAGCCCAGAGGCTTCGTAAACGTATCCGAAATCACGTACACCAGCATCACTCCCGCCAGCACCACGATCAGCCCGAGGCCCACGAGCGTGTGGTTGAGCCGCCCGAGCGACGCCAGCGCTTCTTCATCCGATTTCAGTACGATAAGACTCAGGTTCGGTTGGGCGCCCGGCAGCAGGTCGAGCGAGCTGGTATAGAAGTGTTTCTCTCCGAGTCGCGCCTCCTCGGGCTTGTCTCCGGTCTTGAGCTGAGCCGCGATTTGTTGTTCCCCCACCGCCGAGAGCGAACTCACCCTTAGGTCCTCTCCGGCCTCAAACACCACTTCGCTCGCCAGAATCCGCCCCAAATCCTTCGCTCGCGCGGGATCGATTTCCCGGCCCACAACTACCGCCCCCATGGGCATGCTGTTGATCGGCGGGTCTTTAAAGAACCGCTTCACCCCCACTTGATAGATCTGCTTCCCATTCACCCACCAGTCCCGGCTGCCCGCGCCTCCAACCAGATCCTTGATGCCTTCGCCCGACACATCCGCAGGAAAGTCCGAAATCCTGCTCTGCAGCGCGGTAATTTTGCCCTTGCTGTCCACCAGCGCGAACAGGTCGCATTCTTCCGACTGCCACGGGTTCTGGCTCACTTCGCGGATCACCGTCGGATCACCGTTCCGCATATACGCGAGCGTGGCCAGCAGCTCCGCCTTGCGGCCCAAAACCAGCCGGCGCTGCTGCTCCATGACCTGAAAGGTTAGGATGGAATTGCGCGCGTCCTCTCCGACTTGTTGCTGCACTTGGGCCTGCATCGATTGGCGCACCGTGAGCAGCGTGCCGCCGGTCATCGTGGCGATGACCAGTACCAGCGAGAGCAAGAACTTGCTGCGCAGTTTCATTTGCCCCGCGAACTCCTGGGTTCGTTCAACGGTCACCCGAACCAGCCTCGGTCTTCTTGCTTGGTTTCTTGGGCGCCCGCTCGCTCGGCCCTCGGGGACATGTGTCTCGTGCCCAGTGGAACCGTCATTTTCCGGTGGCGTTTGCATGAGAGGGCTAGGGTCAACTATCATGAATTCTGCGATATTTCGCTGTAATGGCCCTTCGGTACTATCGGCGTGGTACCCACGTGCGGCCTGTGTGTCTGCAGACTGGAAAACTTATTCTCTCCTGTCTTTCTGCGTCTCTGGCTTTCTGCCCTGGCATCTTCTTCTGGAACGTTTCACACCCCCATTCCATCCAGGTTTTTTCTTGCCCTCTCCCATGGCCGCACGCGCGGCAGCCACCGCGGCACATTCCGGCAGTATTCCTCATACTCCGCGGCAAACATCCGGCGTAGCGTCGGTTCCTCGTATCCCAGCACAAACAGGTGCACTCCCAGCACCACCAGGCACGCCACCGCGATCGCTGCCAAGTTGCACCGTCCGAACACCACCCACAGCCCGGTCCATCCCGCAAGGAATCCCACGTACATGGGATTACGCACGTAGCGGTAGAATCCCACCACCACCAGCCGCTTCGGCGGAGCGATCGGCGCCGGCGTTCCGTGTCCCGTGCGCCCGAAGTCCCACACGCACCGCAATGCCACGGCAAATCCCAGCACCGACGGCACCGCCGCGATCCACCGCCAGCGCGCCGCGCCCGTCGTTTCCACATGAAACCCCAGCCAGCCCGGCAACAGCCAGAACCACAACGAAAAAAATCCCGCGCCCACCAGCAGCGACGCCACCGCCGTCATGCAATCCCCGTTGCTCTCCGGATGTTCCGCTGTTCGAACCCCGGTACTCGTCATAGGCCACCCCTTTCTTTTCCCGCTCCTCCCTATCTCGAATTTCTACTTCTCGATTTTCCGGTCTGCCCTTCCTGCTTAAGCAAACGACTCCTCACCCGTTTTGGTTACAAGCTTCCTCCTGTCGATGATTTGCTGTTTGGCCGAATCGTCCGTTTCTTTCATTCCTTTCATTCGCGTCAAAGTCTTCGCGAAGTGGCGTTTTGCTTTGTTTCTGTGCACAATGGAGCCTGCACGTGCTGGAATTCTCAACCCGAAGAAGGCTCGCTCATGAAGAGACGGTGTGCCCTCGCCTTGGTGTGGCTGGCCCTTGCCCTTGGCGCAACCGGCGCTCGGCAGAAGCAAGCAGAGCCGCTCTTACCCTACACCGCGGTCCACGATCCGCAATTTATTCCCGCTTCGTCCGCCAACTTTTTGCACGACCCGGACCGCGTCATCGGCGTCATGGCCGGAACCGTCGCCAAAGCTTACCCCGCCGCCATTCTCTCTCAACACGGCCTTGTCGAAGATCAATCGCCCTCCGGACCCATCGCCGTCACCTGGTGAAGCTACTGCAACACGGCCCTCGTGTTCAGGGCCGCCAGCAAAGGGCGCGAGCTGTACATGGACAATGCCGGCGTCATCGGTGGCAACGAGGTTTTCCAGGACCGCGAAACCGGAAGTCGCTGGCAGCAGTCCAGCCTGCAAGCGATTTCCGGGCCGCTCAAAGGCGAACGGCTCGAGCTGTATCCTTTTCTTCTCACCGATTGGAACGAATGGCGCCGCTTGCATCCCGATACGCTGGTCCTCAAGCCTTTGCCGGGTTATGCCGACCGCATCCCCGAAAAAAATGAAATGATTCGCCGCGGCCTTTCGGGCGGAGGGAGTGCGCCTCCCGGAGTGCTCCGCCTGGACGACCGGCTCAAGCCGCGCACCATGATCCTCGGCCTCGACGTGGGCGAGTCGAGCGAAGCGTTTCCCCTATCCGTTCTCCGCGAAACACGCGTCATTCATGACCATCTCGGCGGCCAGCCAATCCTCATCGTCCATCAGCCGTCATCCGACACCACCACCGCCTTCATCGCGCGCGCAAAAGGGAAGACCCTGCAATTCCGCGCCGCCAACGCTGACGCCACCGAACTCACCGACAAGGAAACCGGCTCGCGTTGGGACGCTTACGGGAAGTGCCTTTCCGGTCCGTTGAAGGGTTCACAGCTCGAATCGCTGATCCTGGAGCCGGAATATTGGTTTGCTTGGTCGGAATTCCATCCCGAAACGAAAATCTACGCCTCCGTCGCGCCAAAGGATTAGCCGGAGAAAACGCTAGGAGCTTGCGGATAAATTCTTCTCACCTGTTATCGCGGAAATCTCTCTATCTCATCGCGGGCGCAGCGAAGGATCTGCTTTTGGATTTCGCGAAGATATATAGGAGACGCCTTTTTGCTTCGCCTGCGGAATGACAGTAGTCTCAAAGCCTTTCGGACATCTTTTGGTTGGCCAAACCTCACGCCGGCCCGGGCATCGTCAGCGGAACACCTTTTTTCGCGAAGATCATCGCCAGCAGCTTTGCCGGCTGAGTTTCGCTCGCGTTGCGCGATACTTCGTGCGTGCTTCCGGGCGGCTCGTAGAACATCTCTCCCGGCTGATAAGTTTTCTCTTCCTGCCCGGAAATCTTGGTCACGATCATTCCTTCGAGCACGTACGCCAGCACGAATCCCGCATGGTGATGCACCTTGCCCACTCTTCCCGGCGCGTAGTCCACGACACTGACGGTAACCTCCCAGTCGTCCATCGTGAGGTTCGGCAAGTCGTGCTCAAAAACCAGGCCCGCTTCCGCCCGCTCCCCGCTTTGCGTCCGCGTAGAAGTTCGTGACTGCCCGGCGGACTGCAACCGTGGCGCGGTTTCCGATCCCGATGCGGACCGCTGACCGGTTATTCCGGCTCGCCCGCGGACTTCGGCCGCGCTCCATCCGGACAGCAATGCAATGGCTCCCGCAAGAGTCTCTCTTCGTGTCATGGTGATCATGGCCCGATTATACTCTCCGCCTCTCTTGCAGCGGGCGACCTTCGCTTGAGTTAGTCAGAACGAAGGATCGTCAGGTCGGCTCGATCCCCTGGGACAGCCATTCGTGCCTGTCCTCCGCCTTGTAAGGACGCCACGCGTCATTTCGAGGGAGCGCGAGATCCCTCTTTACGGGATTGTCGGTCCTGTTTCTTTTCGCTCGCAGGTCCTACCGTAAATCTTTCGCCGCCTGGTTACATTTTGAACCACGTCCGGAAGCCTCCGCCTGCGGCTTGTCACTCCTAACTCCTTCGCGAACAACGAATTACACCATGGCATGCGATTTGCGCCCGATCTCCACACGCCCGTGGGCCTAGGCGTGGTCAAAGGCACACGGCTCGATGGAGGCTTGCATGAAGCCTCTGAAAAACCCCTGCTTGGCTCTGGTTGCCGTTTCTCTGCTCGCGATCCCCGCTGCGGCGCAGGAGAGGGCGCGCCAATAGTGGTGCCGGTAAGCAGCGCGGCCAGGACCGTGCTGAGCAGGTTCAGAACGAGAACAAGAAGGGTGACAAGGATAGGTCCAAAGACGGCCGGAGCCACGGCAAGCATGAAGGCTGGGAGAAAAAGGGCAAGCACAAAGCCAAAGTTCACAGCTAAGAACGTCTTGCTGTAGCTCACTCACCGCACTAGGGGAGCCGCCTCAACTCCGGCCGCGGCTCCCCTGTTTCAATTCCCGCCCTTCCATCTCCACATCCCAACTTTTGCTTTCTGATGCCTGATTTCCCATTTCCTTCTTGCCTTTTCTTTTGTCTGGGCGCAGCAGCGCTGCGCCCATCCTTGTGTTGGCGCGGGGGATCAACGCGAAGACCTCGCGGACGCTCGTTTCGCCGCACCCTTCCCGAGGAAGTTCACAAGTTCCGCGTTCACTTCGTCGGCATGCGTCCAATTTACGGCGTGCGGCCCATCTTTTATGGCGGCCAAGCGGGCGCCCGTGACCAGCTTGGCGGTCTTTTCGCCCGAGGCTTTGATCGGTACGATGCGGTCGGCGTCGCCGTGAATGATCAAAGTGGGTACGTTTATACGAGGGACGTCCTTGCGGAAGTCCTCATGCCATGTGGGGACGCCGGCGAGGCTCGCCGTGGCAGAGGCACTGGCGGCTACGTTCCAACTGGCTTCGACGACCTGTTCGCTGATGCGCTTGCCGAGGAAGACATCCGCGTTGAAGAAGTTCTTAAAGAACTCGGTGAAGAACGCATAACGGTCCGCAGTAATAGCTTTTTGAATCCCCTCGAACACACTGCCGTCCACGCCATCGGCGTTGTCGTTTGTTTTCAACAAGGTCACTGGTCACGCATCACAAAGGCAGGAATAGTCCAAGCCCCTTGGGAGTCTCTACCCGCAAAGGGGTTTAACACTTCAAAACGCTTCAAAACATCAGGAGAGTGGCAATGGCTATCTACCAGACCGG
>Ga0066681_10000079_pt1 | contig 20999 bp, 22 predicted proteins | sample GraSoiAngelo_130_FD_65629 | JGI IMG/M metagenome (GOLD analysis project Ga0066681, IMG submission 65629) | Grasslands soil microbial communities from the Angelo Coastal Reserve, California, USA - 14_0929_02_20cm | ecosystem: Environmental > Terrestrial > Soil > Grasslands | place: USA...
GAAGCGCAGTCGAAGCACTAGATACGATTTGCGATCTGGGGCAAGAGACCTCGATCGTTCCTTCCTCCCCGAGCCACAACCCTCCGAATTGAGGTACAATCCGCCCAAGCTAGAGAACACTGGCTAGGCTGAAGGCATGCCACGATTGCCTTGGCACAACCAATTCTGTCGCCCAGCACGTAAAGGAGGATTTCCATGAAAGTTTCGGGTCTGGTGCGTCTTGGGGGTTGCTTGTCCGGTCTGCTGCTCGGAATTCTCGCGCTGGCGAGTCCGCCGGGGGGTCATTATCATTATCATTTGCTGAAGAAAGTTCCGCTGGGGGCGGCTCCGGCCGGCGGGCGAGAGTATTTTGACTATCTCACGGTAGATTCTCAGGCGCGGCGCGTGTACGCCTCACACGGTACGGAAGTGAAGGTGGCCGATGCGGACAGCGGGGCGGTGGTCGGAACGATTTCCGGATTGAAACAGTGCCACGGGATAGCGCTGGTGGAGGAGCTTGGCAAAGGATTCATCAGCGACGGCGGGGCCGCCAAGACGGTCATTTTCGATATGGCGAGCTTGAAAGCGGCTGGCGAGGTGAAGGGCGAGGAGGATGCCGACTCCATTATCTACGATCCGGCGTCGAAGCACGTTTTTGTGTTTAACGGCGACGCCAAGAGCGCGACGGTCATCGATCCGGCGAACGGGACGGTGGTGAAGAGCATTCCCCTGGGCGGTGGTCCGGAGTTCGCGGTCGCCGATGGCAAGGGAACGGTTTACGACAACATTGAAGACAAGAATGAAGTGGTGGCGATCGATTCCGCCACGCTGGCGATAAAGTCACGGTGGCCAGTGGCGCCGGCGGGACAACCGACTGCCTTGGCCATGGACCGCGAGCACCGGCGGCTTTTCGCGGCGGGCCGCAACCCGCAGAAGCTGGTCATTCTGGACGCGGACAACGGCAAGGTGATCCAGTCGTTTCCCATCAGCGCCGGGGCGGACGCGAATGTTTTTGAGCCAGAGACAGGTCTGATTTTTGTCTCTACGAGGGAAGGCCATGTCCACATCTTCCATGAAGACACGCCCGACAAGTTTAGCGAGGTGGAGACGGTGAAGACCGAGTTCGGGGCCAAGACCATGGCGCTCGATTCAAAAACCCACAATCTGTACTTGACGACGGCGGATTTTGAACCACCTCCCGCTCCCACGGCGGAGCGGCCGCACCCGAATCCAGCTCCTATTCCGGGGTCATTCCACCTGCTGATCTACGGAAGGTAAGCGCCGCGGCCGCGTTGACGGAAGCCGCTGCGGATGCTATAAAATACTATTTCGAGACGGCAGCGTTAAGCCCGCCGTAGGCCCCCACGGGGTGGGAGGCGCGGCGTGGCTGCCAACCTGAGATTTAGGCGACACAATTTCTAAATGCAAGCGATTGTTCACCAATTAGGCGAACTGTTCCTTCAGGCTGTGCCCACAGTCCTGATTATCTTGCTTTTTTACTTCATCTTACGGGCACTTTTCTTTAAGCCCTTGCTGGTGGTGATGGCCGGGCGCGATTCGCGCACCGCGGGCACCGAAAAGGCTGCCGAAGCCGCCCAAGTCGCTGCTGCCGAGAAGGTCAAGCAGTACCAGGAGGCCCTCAAGCAGGCACGCGGCCAGGTGTATGCCGAGCAGGAGGCCGCTCGCAGGAAACTTCTCGAGGAACGCGCCGCGCGGATCAAGGACGCGCGCACGCGCGCCGCGGGCGAAGTCAGCACCGCGAAAGCGCGCGTGGCGGCTGAACTTGCCGCTGCCCGCCGCGACGTCGAAGCCACCGTTGCCGAACTTTCCGCCGAAATCGCGCGCCGCATCCTTGAAACCCCGCCGCGTCCCGGCGCTCCCGCGAGAGAAGCTCGATGACGCGAAATCGCCGGGTTCTCTTTGCCGCTGGTGTTCTATTTGTGTTGCTCTTCGCCGTAGTTGGCGCGAACGCCGCGGAGGAGGGCGGGAACGCGGCTACCGAACGCGCCACGGAAATCTTCAAGTGGATCAACTTTGCCATCGTCGCCGGCGTGATCGTTTGGGTCTTTGGCAAAAAGCTTCCGCCGGTGTTTCGAAAGAAAGCGGAAGCCATCAGCTCGGCGATCGCAAATGCCACGAGCGCCAGGGCCGCCGCTGACGCGCAGCTTCGCGAAGCGGAGACCAGTCTCGCGAACCTCCAGAAGGAAGTCGCGGAACTCCGCGCCTTCGCCGAACGCGAATCCGCCGCTGAAGTAGAGCGACTCCGCGCCGCCACCGAGACCGATACGCAGAAAATCGCCGCCGCCGCAAAGGCTGAAATCGAAGCCGCGGAACGCTCCGCGCGGCTGGAGCTGAAAGCGCTGGCCGCAAATCTTGCCGTTGATGGCGCGGAAACACTGCTTGCCAAGCAGCTCACTCCAAAGGCGCAGGAATCGCTCATCAGCGATTTCGTGAAGAGTCTCGAAGGGAGGCCGAATTGAAGTCCGCGAGCCTCCAGTACGCGATTGCCATGGCGGACATCGCGCTCGCCCAGGGTGCCGCCGAGACAGCTGCCAAGCAGCTCCACGATTTTGGCGCGGCGTACGCGCAATCTGCCGAACTGCGCACGTTTCTGGCAAGCCCGGCGGTGAGCGTGGAAGCCAAGCACGCCGTCATCGAGAAACTAGTAGCCCGGCTGGGCGCGAGCAAAATCATCCGGAATTTTCTCTTCGTGATCGCGGACCACCGGCGCACGCAGCTGATTCCGGAGGTTATCGCCGCGTTTCACCAGGTGATCCGGCAGCGGCAGGGAGTTGCCGAAGCGGAAGTTTCTTCCGCCGTCGAATTGAGCGCGGGGCAAAAGAAAGAGATGGCGGCGACGCTGGCGCGCCTCACGGGCAAGAAGATTGAAACAAAGTACGCGCTCGATCCGGCGTTATTGGGCGGCGCGGTCGTGCGGATGGGGGACACGATTTACGATGGCTCGTTGCGCAGCCGGTTGAATGAGATGCGCGCGCGCCTCGCGGCCGAGTAAGCAAGATTTTAGGGAGGCGCGCATTGGCGCGTCTTTCTCGAAAGATTCCAGGGTTCAGCGACGGAGCAGGCATGGCGAATATTAAAGCGGACGAAATCAGCAAGATTCTGCGCGAGCAGATTGAGAACTACGAGCAGACCGTTTCGGTCGACGAAGTCGGCGCGGTCATCAGCGTCGGTGACGGCATTGCGCGCGTCCATGGTCTTGAGAAGGTCATGGCGGGTGAAATGCTCGCTTTCCCGCATAACATTTTCGGCATCGCGCTCAACCTCGAAGAGGAACAAGTCGGCGTGGTGCTCCTCGGAGAATCGCAGGAGCTGAAGGAAGGCGACGTCGTCAAGCGCACGAACACGATTATGTCCGTGCCGGTGGGGGAAGCGCTGGTTGGCCGCGTTGTGAACCCGCTCGGCCAGCCTGTAGACGGCAAAGGTCCCATCGCCACGAAGCAGCGCAACGCGCTTGAGCGCATCGCGCCGGGCGTGCTCGACCGCCAACCGGTTCGCGAGCCGCTGCAGACCGGCATCAAGGCGATCGACAGCATGATTCCGATCGGCCGCGGACAACGCGAGCTGATCATCGGCGACCGCCAGACCGGCAAGACCGCGGTCATTCTCGACACCATCATCAATCAAAAGGGCGGCGACATAATTTGCATTTATTGCGGCATCGGGCAGAAGCGCTCGACGATCGCGCAGGTCGTGAAGACGCTTACCGACGCCGGGGCGATGGACTACACCATCGTCGTTACTTCGTCCGCCGCCGAGCCGGCTTCGCTTCAGTACATCGCGCCTTATGCCGCCTGCGCCATGGGCGAATTTTTCCGCGACACCAAGCGGCATGCCGTCACGTTTTACGACGATCTTTCCAAGCACGCGCAGGCCTACCGCGAAATTTCGCTGCTGCTCCGCCGTCCTCCGGGACGTGAAGCGTTCCCCGGCGACGTTTTCTATCTGCACTCCCGCCTGTTGGAACGCGCCGCAAAACTGAATGACAAGCTCGGCGGCGGCTCGCTGACCTCGCTGCCGGTCATCGAAACGCAGGCTGGGGACGTTTCCGCCTACATTCCGACGAACGTGATTTCCATCACCGACGGTCAGATTTATCTTGAAGCGGACCTTTTTAATGCGGGCATTCGTCCGGCCATCAACGTCGGCATTTCGGTCAGCCGCGTCGGCGGCAACGCGCAGATCAAGGCCATGCGCCAGGTGGCTGGTTCGCTGCGTCTCGATATGGCGCAGTATCGCGAGCTCGCGGCCTTCGCGCAGTTTGGCTCCGATCAGCTCGACAAAGTGACGCAAGGGCAGCTCGCCCGCGGGCAGCGGCTCACGGAAATCCTGAAGCAGGATCAGTATGTGCCGCTGGCGGTGGAAAAGCAGGTGCTCAGTCTTTACATTGCGACCAGTGGCGCGCTGGACGCTGTACCGGTTGCGGAAGTTCGCCGCTTTGAGCAGGAGTTCCTGCAGTTCGTCGAAACCAACTACCCCTCGATCCTGAAGAACATCGCGGCGAAAAAGGCTCTCGACGACGCCATCAAGGCGGAAGTCAAGACGGCTATCGATGCGTTCAAGGAACGATTCGCTGCTGCCGTTGCCGCGGCGGCGAAGTGAGGATCGGCGGGTAACGAATAACGATGGCCACACTTCTCGATTTCCGGCGCCGCATCCGCTCGGTGAAGAACACCCAGCAAATCACCCGCGCGATGAAGTTCGTCGCCGCGGCTCGGTTGCGCCGCGCTCAGGAAGCGGCCATCGCGGCACGCCCGTACGCCAAGGAGCTCGCGCGCATGCTGCGTTCCATCATGTCGCGCATCGATGAACCCCAGCACTCGCTGCTGGCGCACCGGCCAGAAGAAAGAATTCTCGCCATCGTCCTGACGGGCGAGCGCGGGCTGGCCGGCGCTTTCAACGCCAATATTCTGCGCAAGGCCCACGATTTTTTCCGCGCTAACAAGGGCAAGAAACTTTCGACGATCCCCGTCGGCAAGAAGGGCCGCGACTCGCTGAAAAAGGCGGGATTTAGCCTCATTGCGGAATATGTGAACGTGCTTGCGCGCGTCGACTTTGCCACCGCGCGGGAGATCGCCTTGCTGGTCACGGATCTCTATGCCAAGGAGGAGATCGATTCGGTGTACATCGTATTCAGCGAATTCAAGACGGTGATGACGCCGAATCTGGTGGTCACAAAGCTCTTGCCGGTCGAGGCCATCCGTGCGGACGAAGAATCCGCCGAAAAAGAGAGCGCGCAGGTGGATTACATTTACGAACAGCCCGAGGAGCAGCTCCTCGGCAAGTTGCTCCCGCGCTACATCGAAACGCAGATTCTGCGGGCGATGCTCGAATCTTCCGCAGCGGAGCACGCCGCGCGCATGACCGCGATGGAATCGGCTACCAAAAATGCGGGCGATGTTATTGATGCCCTGACGCTGCACATGAATAAAGTCCGGCAAGCGGCGATTACCAAAGAAATTATCGAAATTGTGAGCGGCGCTTCTTACGGCGCTTAGGAGGAAGCAGCATGGCAGAGAAATACGCAGGCGTGGGACACGTCGTTCAGGTCATTGGGCCTGTTATGGACATTCAATTCGAGGCGGGGCACCTCCCGGCGATTTATAACGCCGTGCGCATTACCAGCGAAGGATACTCGATACCGGAACCACTCGACGTGACGGCGGAGGTCCAGCAGCACCTCGGCGAAGGCCGCGTTCGCGCCATCGCGATGGAGCCCGTCGAGGGCATGGTGCGCGGTATGAAAGCTTACGATCTCGGAAAAGGGATTGAAGTTCCCGTGGGGCGCACAACCCTTGGGCGCGTGATGAATGTTCTTGGGAAGCCCGTCGATCAACTCGGCCCCATCGTCAGCGAGAGGTACTATCCGATTCATCGCCCTGCGCCGTCGCTCGAAGATCAGTCCACGACGCTCGAAATGTTCGAGACCGGAATTAAAGTCGTGGACCTCATCGAGCCGTATCTCAAGGGCGGCAAGATCGGACTTTTCGGCGGCGCTGGCGTAGGTAAGACCGTTCTCATCATGGAGCTCATTCACAACGTCGCCATGAAGCACGGCGGCGTGTCCGTGTTCGCGGGCGTGGGCGAGCGCACCCGCGAGGGCAACGACCTGTGGCTGGAGATGTCCGAAGGCGGCGTGATCGTTCCCGGCAATTCGGAAAAATCGCGCGCGGCACTGATCTACGGCCAAATGACCGAGCCGCCCGGCTCGCGTCTGCGCGTAGGCCTCACTGGCCTCACGGTGGCCGAATATTTCCGCGATCAGGAGCACCTCGACGTGCTCCTTTTTATCGATAACATTTTCCGTTTCGTGCAGGCGGGCTCGGAAGTTTCCGCGCTTCTCGGCCGCATGCCTTCGGCGGTCGGCTACCAGCCGAACCTCAATACGGAAATCGGCGAATTGCAGGAGCGCATCACTTCGACGAAGTCCGGCTCCATCACTTCGGTGCAGGCCATTTACGTGCCCGCCGACGACTACACGGACCCCGCTCCAGCCGCAACGTTTGCGCACCTGGACGCGACGACCAACCTCAGCCGGCAAATCGTCGAGCGCGGCATTTATCCTGCCGTTGACCCGCTGGCCAGCTCCTCGCGCATTCTCGATCCGCGCATCGTCGGCGCGGAGCATTACGCCGTGGCGCGCGGCGTGAAATCGATTCTGCAACGCTACAAGGATCTGCAGGACATCATCGCCATTCTCGGTATCGAAGAACTTTCCGACGAAGACAAGCGCACCGTGGCGCGCGCCCGCAAGATCGAAAAATTCCTTTCGCAGCCGATGTTCGTTGCCGCGCAGTTCACCGGCCTCGAAGGAAAGTACGTCAAGATCGAAGACACCGTGCGCAGCTTCAAGGAAATTGTGGAAGGCAAGTACGACGACGTTCCGGAACAGGCGTTTTACATGGTTGGCACGATCGAGGAAGCGCTCGAGAAGGCCGAGAAAATGAAGGCGAGCGCCTAATCACGAAAATGCTTCCTGAGGCCATTGAGCTTGTAATCGTCACGCCGGAGCGCCAGTTGCTCCGCGAGAAAGCCGTTGAGGTGCAATTGCCGGGGGAGGGCGGCTATCTTGGCGTACTCCCGGGGCACGCGCCGCTCGTCACCGAGTTGGGGATTGGCGAACTCAGCTATCATGATCTCGGTGGCAAGGAGTCCGCGCATCTCGCCATTGTTCGCGGATTTGCCGAGGTTCTTTCTGGTCGCGTGACGGTCCTTGCAGAAACCGCCGAGCGCGCCGAAGAGATCGATCTGCAGCGCGCCAAAGATGCGCTGGCCCGTGCCGAGCAGCGCCTGGCCTCGAGCGATCCCAACATTGATTGGGACCGCGCAAACATCGCGCTGCAGCGCGCTTTGATCCGCATCCAGGTGGGCACCAAAAAGCGCAGCGCGCTCGTTCCGGGTGCCTAAAGCATCCGCTGCTGATTCATTCGCAGCCCTCTTGCGACTTCGTGCCGCCGCCCGCATCTAATGAACTGGAGCAGCTGATGGAACCGATTACCATGTACAGCACCAGCTGGTGTCCCGATTGCCGCCGTGCAAAATCCTTCTTGAAGGAACGCGGTGTGGATTTTCGCGAAGTGGATATCGAAAAAGATCCGTCGGGGGAAGCGATCGTCATCAAGGCCAACAACGGCAATCGCACAGTTCCCACGCTGGAAGTCGGCGGCCGCTATTTCGCCTGTAGTCCCTTCGATGCGGAACAGCTTGCCGGGGAACTCAACATTCCGCTGAATCCCTAATTCAGCGCAACACCTCGGGCCCAAACTCCCGCTAGATGCAATCCTTCATCGAGCAGCAAAATATCCGCGTCCGCTCCCACACGCAGTGAACCTTTCTTGAACTCGACGGCTAACAGGGAAGCCGGGTTCAGTGTCAGCATTCGCACAGCGTCCGGCAGAGATGCTCCCAGCGCTACGATATTGCGCAGCGCGCGATCGAGCGTCAACGTGCTCCCCGCCAGTATTCCTTCGGCATTCCGGCAGACGCCGCCGCTAACGGTCACTTCGAAGCCGCCGAGTGTGTACTTTCCGTCCGGCATGCCCGTTGCGGAGAGCCCGTCGCTCACGAGCGTGACGTGCGCGGCTCCCTTGGCGAGGAGAAGCAGTTTCATGGCGGCTTCTTCGACGTGCACGCCGTCGGCGATCAGCTCCGCATTGATCTCCGGCGAAGTGAGCACGGCCCCGATGACACCCGGATCGCGATGCGAAAATGGACGCATGGCGTTGTAGAGGTGAGTAGCGCTGCGCGCCCCCCGGGCCATCGCCGCACGAGCCTGCTCGTAGGTCGCGTCGGTATGCCCCATCGAAACGACCAGGCCGGCTTCTCGCGCCGCATCGATGCACGGAGCGGCACCGAGCAATTCCGGTGCAATCGTCAGAATCCTGGCATTCCCCGCGGCGGCCTTGAGGAAGCGGCTGAATGTTTCCGCAGACGGCAACTGAATCCATTTAGCGGGATGAACTCCTCTGCGCTCCTTGCTGATGAAGGGCCCCTCGAAATGGATCCCCAGGATTTCCGCGCGGGGTTCGTCCGTTTCGTGCTGTTGCCTGATGTACCCGGCGATTCCCTCGACGGCGCGCAGAGTCTCGTCCGTACTGGCCGTTACGGTGGTGGCGAGAAGGGAGGTGGTGCCATATTCCGAGACCTTGTGAGTGATGGACCGCAAGGCGGCGCCAGTTCCTTCCATCATGTCGTGGCCACCGGCTCCGTGGATGTGCACATCGATAAAACCCGGGATGGCCGTCTTGTCCGTGGCGCGAACTTCCTGGGCCCCCGCGGGCAAGGTCATCCCCGAGCGCGGCCCGATGGCCTCAATGGAATCTTCGCGAATCAGGATGCCCGCGTCGTTAATTTCTGTCATCGGGGTTAGCGCACGGCCGGCGTGAATGAGAAGGGTTGACATGGCAGCACAACATCGTAACGGAAATACTTCGCCGCACAAAACAAAACGGGCGCCCCGATCGGGACGCCCGTCATGAAAAAACTAACTAAGATTACTTGACTGCAGGAGCCATGTCGATGCTGCTGAGCTTGAGCGTTTCGCCGTCCACCGTGCCCTTTACGGTCACGTGATGGCCGGCATGCGCCGCCACTTTGTCCTGCGCATCGACCACGTACACTTTCTTGTCGGCGTCGTTCACGAACACGTACTTGGCGCCATGCTCCTTGACGCACTTGGTCGTGCACTCGCCAGCCTTGTCGTTTGCGCCTTTTACCCCACACTGGCTGTCTGAGATCCAGCCGGTCCAGGAGTTGTCCCCCGCCATCGCGAGCGTTCCCGCGAACAGCGTCGCTGCCACTGCCATCGAGAATCGTACTTTCATGCTTTCCCCCTCCAGAGAAATCCACTGCCCTTTTTTGATACGCCGGGCTGCCCCGTAGCTTGGCACAGGGGCGTTCCGGTGTCCAGACTCTTCCTACTACTACCTACTACGTTGAATTCTTATTCCCGGATGAACGTCAAACAAAAAAGGGGGGATTCTTTGGAATCCTCCCCTGTCTTGTGTGCTCCAAGGAGCCGGTGTTCTGCCCCTGCGGAACTTGCTTACTGCCCGGAGGTCGCCGTGCTCGCCGAGGTTGCTCCAGCCGCCTTCGGCACGCTCAGGTAGCCCGTGGCGGTCGACTTGGTGACCTTGTTGACCACCAGTTCAATCGCTGTGCGGGTTCCCCCGGTGTAGAAGAAAATCGGCTCGTTCACCGAGCGATCCTTCTTTTCGAAGCTGTTGTCGTCTGCTAGGACATTGATAGTGTAGCGGTTCTTCTTGGTGTTGGTGTCCTTCAGTACGATTTGAATGCTGCCAACCTTTGTCGCACCGCCCTTGCGCTGCACGGTGAACTCGAAGTAATCGCGCTGCCCCAGGTGGCGGAGCTGATCGATTTCATCGTGGTTCCGCGCGATGAGCGTGCCCATCTCGCTGCGCGCCATCTGGATGCTGTTCTTGGTGGCGTCCAGGTCGCTCTTTACCCCGCTGACGTCGCCGTTCAGCTTGTTCACGTCCTCGTTGTTTGCCTTAGTGGCCAGTTCGGCCTTGACCGAAGTCGCCAAGTTGGTCACTTTTTGGTCGACCGCCACCGTGGCATACTTGTTCTGCTTGCGCGCGGCAACCAGATCCGCATGCGTGACCTTGAGCTTGTCGGTAACTACCTTGACATCGCTCTGCAGTTGCTGGTTAATTTCGTCGGCCTTTGCCAGCCTCTGGTTCAGCGCTTCATTGGCCTGCCTGACGGTGGCTTGTGTCGATTGCTCGATACTCCTGGCTTGATTCAGTGCGCTCAAGCCGACTCCGAGGCCGAGCAGTGAAATGCCGCCCAATATCGCTACTGCCAATCCAACCCAACGGGGCGTCCCGCTCGTGGTGGTGGTTTCCTGAAATTCGCTCATATACTTCATTTCTCCTTTTGGTGCTTCGCCCTGTGCCATGGAAATGAGCATCCACCTCGCCAAATGGTTCTTTTGTGCCTCACGTGGACTAAACTATGTAAATTCAATGGAGTAGAGGAGAACTGAGGGGCGGGATGGTGCAGTTCCATAGGTACTAGTACTTGTAATGTTTACGCGATTCCTTCGAAATTCGTATTATTTGCTGTCAGCTCTGTTAAGAACATCGGCTGACGCGATTTTCAGGGATAAACAAACATAGAAAGACCAAGCCGCATGTGGTCTACGGAATTAAACGTCAATTTTTCAATTAGTTAGCCTAGGGGTGATTCAGGCAGCGCGAGTTCCCGCCTCGGCCCCGGCAAAGCGCTCGGAGCTGAAATACCGTTCCAGCGTGTTTATAGCCGCGTCCAGCACCAGATGGCAATCAGAGCAAGTCTCCAGGTGGAGCTTGATCTCGCCTTCGACGGACGTGGAGAGTCGTCCCTCTAAGTACCAACAAATCAAATGGATCGTGTCTTTGCAGTTCATACTCCCCCGTCCCTCAAATTCCCAAAGCCGACAATGCCGCCCGGTTATGAATGTGCATTTCCCGCGCCAAACACAAGCCTCGCCACTAGAAATGTTATCTGCCGATAAATCATAGGTTTAGCCAGGATCACAGTTTCTCGCCACGGTTTGCATGGCACGATTTTTGAAAAGATTACACGTGGAGTAGCTCAAATGTGCAGAATCTCGTCAGAAGATCACTAGCGCTCGGGAGTAACAGTCATCTCGCGCAGAGCTTGGATGCGCTTCTCGAGAGGGGGATGTGTGCTGAACAGAGAGGACATCGTGCCGCCGCCGAAGAGCGGTTTTACGATGCACAAGGCCGAGGTCGACGGGGAAAGCGAGGTCGTAGGAATGCGCTGGTTATAGGCCCCCAGTTTTTGGAGCGCACTCATCAGACCGTAGGGCTGGCCCACCATCCGTGCCCCCGTTTCATCTGCAGAAAACTCTCGCTGGCGCGAAAGACCCAGTTGCAGCAGCATTGCGGCGAGTGGTGCAAGAAAAAATAGTAGTAGCCCGAGGATGCCGCCGCCACCGCGTTCGCGATCATCGCGGTCGCTGCTTCCAAACCACAGGCCCCAATGTGCGATCCAGGTGATGGCTCCTGCAAGTGTCGCCGCGACGGAGCTGATCAAAATGTCGTAATTTCGAACGTGCGAGAGTTCATGTGCGATGACGCCTTCGAGCTCATCATCATTCATGAGCTGCAACAGACCCTCGGTCACTGCCACGGAAGCATGCCTCGGGTTTCTGCCAGTCGCAAAAGCGTTCGGGGCGGCTTCCGGAATCACGTACAGCTTCGGGACCGCGATGTTTGCCTTGGCGGCGAGGCGTTCCATCACCGCATAGAGTCTCGGCAACTCTTCGCGCGAAACGGGCCGCGCGCCGCTAGAGAGCAAAGCGATCTTGTCCGAGAAGAAATAGGCGAACGCATTCGTGCAAATCGCAATTCCCAAGCCCAGGGTCATCCCATTTCGCCCGCCAAAATACTGGCCCACCATCATCAGGAAAAGTGTGAGGACTCCTAGCAGAAAAGCGGTGCGAATAATTCTCATTGTGCCCCTCGTCTTTTGATACGTACGAACAACCCGAAATCTTACCAAGTGGGCCGTAAAGCCTCGGCGTTTTTAGGCCGGGGATATATGGCCCTCCGCGTCTTGATTTCCTGGTTCCATTCTCGTAAGCTCTTCTGGTCCAAAAGACCTATGGGCGGATAGCCCAAAAGTGAAGCCTCTTCGTTGTCCTCGCCTGAAGAAGGGCGTTGTGGGAGGAACCCAGCGAAGAGATCGGACCAACATCCGACTCCGTAGGAATCCTCTCCCTTTAGGGAGAGGAGGATGTCAACTCTTTCGTGGAAACGCGGAGCGCCCTCCAGCTCGCTCCGCTTCTATCCATTAGATTCCCGCAGCAGCCGCGGGTTGTTTTGCCGGCGCACGCTCGAATCGCATCGCGTCTTTCTGCCCATCGCGGTCTACGCGCACTTGATTGCCCGGCAACACCTTGCCTTCCAGGATCTGCAACGCCAGGGGATCCTGAATCAACCGCTGAATGGTTCTGCGCAGCGGCCGCGCCCCATACGCCGGATCGTAGCCTTCGCGCAGCAACAACTCTCGCGCCGCCGGCGTCAGCTCCAGCGTAATCTGTCGTTCGGCGAGGAGTTTCTCCACGCCTTTCAGCAGCAAGCCCACGATGCGCTCCAGATGCTCTTTCCCGAGCGGGTTGAAGATCACGATCTCGTCGATGCGGTTGATGAACTCCGGCCGGAACGAAGCACGCAACGCTTCCATCGCTTCTTTTCGCGCCCGCTCCGGATCTTTGGTTGAAAATTCAAAGATCGCCGCCGACCCCACATTGCTGGTCATTACCAGCACAGTGTTGCGGAAGTCCACGGTGCGGCCTTTGCCGTCGGTGAGGCGCCCGTCCTCGAGAATCTGCAACAGCACGTTGAACACATCCGGATGGGCCTTCTCAATTTCGTCAAACAAGACAACCGAATACGGATGACGTCTCACCTGCTCGGTGAGCTGACCGCCCTCCTCGTATCCAACGTAGCCGGGAGGCGCGCCGATCAGCCGCGACACGCTGTGCTTCTCCATGTACTCGCTCATATCGATGCGGATCATCAGCTTTTCATCGTCGAAGAGAAACTCCGCCAGCGCCCGCGCCAGTTCCGTTTTCCCCACGCCTGTTGCTCCGAGGAAAATGAACGAGCCGATCGGCCGCTTGGTGTCGGAGAGACCTGCGCGGCTGCGCCGCACGGCATTCGACACGCGCTCGAGCGCGTCATCCTGGCCGACAACCCGCTGCCGCAGCCGCTCTTCCATGTGCACGAGCTTCTGCGCTTCGCCTTCCAGCAACCGGCCTGTCGGAATGCCCGTCCACTTGCTCACGAGTTTCGCGATGTCTTCCTCAGCGACTTCTTCCTTCAGCATTGGCGCGTCTTTCTGCACCGCAGAGAATCGTTCTTGCGCCTTCTCGAGGTCGCGCTCCGCCGCCGCAATCTTGCCGTAGCGGATCTCCGCCACCTTGGCCAGTTCACCGGAGCGTTCGTACTTCTGTTCTTCCGCCCTCAGTTGTTCGATCTGTTCCTTCAGCTTGCGGATTTTTCCGATGGCTTCTTTTTCCGCCTGCCAGCGCGTCTTTCGTGCGCTGGAATCTTCTTTCAGCGCCGCCAGTTCCTTCTCGATCTGCTTGCGCCGCTCCTTCGAGTGCGCATCGGTTTCCTTCAGCAGCGCTTGGCGCTCAATTTCCAGCTGCATGATGCGCCGCTCGATCTCGTCAATCTCCACCGGCAGGGAATCGATCTGCATCCGCAGGCTCGCCGCCGCCTCGTCGATCAGGTCGATGGCCTTGTCCGGCAGGAAGCGGTCCGAGATGTAGCGGTTAGAGAGCGTGGCCGCTGCAATAATCGCCGCATCCTTGATGCGCACACCGTGATGTACTTCGTAACGTTCTTTCAATCCACGCAGAATCGCGATGGTATCCTCGACCGTCGGCTCGCTTACCAGTACCGGCTGGAACCTGCGTTCCAGCGCGGGATCTTTTTCGATGTGTTTCTTGTATTCGTTGAGCGTGGTTGCGCCGATGGCGCGCAGCTCGCCCCGCGCCAGCGCTGGTTTCAACATATTCGAAGCGTCCATCGCGCCTTCCGCGGCGCCTGCTCCCACAAGCGTGTGCAGCTCGTCGATGAACAGAATGATCTGCCCCTCGGCCTCGGTGATCTCTTTCAGGACGGCTTTCAGACGGTCTTCAAACTCACCGCGGAATTTCGCTCCCGCCACCAGCGCCGCCAGGTCCAAGGCCACCAGACGCTTGGTCTTCAGCACGTCCGGCACATCACCGGAAACGATCCGTTGCGCCAAACCTTCGACAATCGCGGTCTTGCCCACGCCCGGTTCGCCGATCAGCACCGGGTTGTTTTTCGTGCGCCGCGCCAGTATCTGCATCACGCGGCGAATCTCTTCGTCGCGCCCGATCACCGGATCGAGCTTTTGCCGGCGCGCCAGTTCCGTGAGGTCGCGCGCATATTTTTCCAGCGAAGCGTAGGTAGCCTCGGGATTCTGCGAAGTCACGCGCTGCGTTCCGCGCACTCCGGTCAAGGCCTGCAGAATTGCTTCGTGAGATGCGCCCTGGCGTTTCAATAATTGTCCGGCGAGGTCGCGATCCAGTCCGGCAATCGCCAGAAACAGGTGCTCCGTCGAAACATACTCGTCTTTGAAGCTGTCCGCTTCCTTGAGCGCGCGCTCCAGCACGTCGTTCAGCGCCCTCCCCATGTGCTGCTGGGCAAAGCCCTGCACCTTAGGCAACTGGCCGATCTCTCGCTCAATCTCTTGCGTTAACAGTTCGGTGCGAATTCCCAGACGCGCCAGCAGCGGCGACACCACACCGCCGGCCTGGGCAACCAGAGACGCCAGCAGATGTACGGGCTCGATTTGCTGATTTTCGTGGCGCGCGGCGACTTCCTGCGCGCTCTGCACGGCTTCCTGAGCTTTCACCGTCATTTTCTCAAATCGCAACATACTGACCTCATTTCCTGCCGCTGCTGTAGAAAAGGGGCCGGCACTCTGGCCAGCCCCTCATTCTAACCGCGATTCTCTTTTGAAATTACCTGCCAGCGGCAGAGGCGGCCAGCGCCGGAGTCCCGACGGTGACCTTGATTTGCTTCGGCTTCGCTTCTTCTTTTTTCGGGATGGTCAGCGTCAGCACGCCGTTCTGATAGTCGGCCTTGATGGCTTCCGCATTCACGGTGTTCGCCAGCGTAAAGCTGCGAGCGAAGGAGCCGTACGCGCGCTCCACACGCAGGTAGTTCTCCTGATTCACATTCTTTTCGAACTTGCGCTCGCCGCGAATCGTCAGGATGTTGTTCTCCACACGGATGTCCAGATCCTTGGGATCGACTTCCGGTAGATCGGCCTTCACCACCAATTCATGTTCGGTCTCGTAAATGTCCACAGACGGCGCCCAGGCAGTGAGGCTGGATTCCTCGCCTGTCCGCTCGAGGACATTATTGAACAACCGATTCACTTGGTCTTGCAGGGTAGTAGCCCCGCGGAACGGTTCCCATTGGGTGAGTGTTCTCATTTTGCATGCACCTCCAAAGTGATTGCAAGCGAATAATAAAATATGAGTGTATGCTTGTCAAGTACATAATTGTATTTCGCTAGAATATACGTAAACTCTTATTTTTTAACGTCTTATAGCCAATCGAGCATAACCATAAGCTTCCTCCTGCCCCAGCCCCATGCTGGCGGAAAGCCTTTTATTGCGGTGCAATTAGTCTGTTTTGTTTACCATACGGGCTTTGCTGTTAGACTGCCGTCTCCCATGCGCTTGGATGAGCTCGACTACCGTCTCCCCCGCAAGCAAATCGCGCAGCGGCCCCTTGATCGTCGTGATGCCTCGCGGCTCCTCTTTCTGGATCGCTCCTCAGGAGTTTTCGAAGACCGGCTATTCACGGAATTCCCCACGCTGCTGCGAGGTGACGAACTCCTCGTCTTCAACAATGCGCGCGTCATCCCCGCCCGCTTGTTCGGGAGGCGCGCCGGCGTCCATGCGCAGCCACCATCGCGGGCCACGAGAGCCGAGCATTTGACCGGAAAAGTGGAGATCTTCCTGACCCGCGAGATCGATTCCAAGACTTGGGAGGCGCTTGTCCGGCCCGGCCGTAAGATGCAGGTAGGGGAACGCGTACTCTTCGGCGAGGGAGAACTGGAGGCCGAGGTTCTCTCGCGAGGTCGGCTTGGTTTGCGCACACTGCGATTCATTTCCCACGATCGAAGCAATATTAGCTCTCATTTCGAGCGCCTGGGTCATGTCCCTCTTCCGCCGTATATCGAACGCGCCGATGAAACTTCTGACCGCGAGCGCTATCAAACCGTGTTCGCCAAACGTCCCGGCGCGATTGCAGCTCCGACGGCCGGTCTGCACTTCTCACCTGAAATTCTGGAAAAAATTCGCGCGTGCGGCGTGGAACACTGCGAGCTTACGCTGCACGTCGGCCTCGGCACGTTCCAGCCCATTCATGGCGAAACGCTCGAAAGCCACGTGATGCACGCAGAATCGTATGAAATTCCCGCGCAAACTGCGGATCGTGTCCAGGCGGCACGTGACGCCGGACGCGCCATCCTGGCCATCGGCACAACCGTGGTTCGCGCGCTGGAAGACGCCGCCCGGCGAGCTGCAGAATCGGGTTCATCGAATCTTGTGCTCGCAGGCAAAGCGGAAGCACAGCTTTTTATTGTTCCCGGATTCCGATTTCGTGTCGTGGAAGGTTTGCTCACAAACTTTCATTTGCCGCGCTCTACGCTGCTCGCGCTGGTCTGCGCGTTCGGCGGCCGGGAGCATGTCCTGGCGGCCTACAAACACGGCGTCGAAGCGGGCTACCGCTTCTACAGTTATGGAGATTGCATGCTGGTTCGTTAGTGCGTAAGAAGGGGCGTTTGGTGCTTCGAGATGATCTTGCGCGTGCCCCGCACAAGGAATTATAGCAACGCGCTTACCGCTGACACCGGATCTTGCCAACGCAAAGTTTCCGCGGCGAGAATGACGAGCAGAAAGGCCACACCGGAGTGCAGCCTCTCTCTCGTCCCATGGAAAGGAGTCACAGAGTTTCCTCGTTTACTCGCTGAAGACGAAAACACGAGTCTGGCCGGCAAAGCGGACTTCCCTTACCTGCCCGTTCTCTCCAAGCAGCAGGGAATCATAGGCGGACTTGGCGCTGCGGTCCTCCCAGCGGCCTTCGGATTCGGCAACAACCTGCTTGCCTTTCTGGACGGTGGCCTTGTTTCCTTCGATCTCCAAACGGTATTCGCCGGCCTTCAACTCGGACTTGCCGAGCTTCGCGGTCTGCGAAATGTTGATGGTCTTGGCGAAGGGTTTTGCAAATGCCGGTACTGCCAGTGCGATGGCGGCCAGCAAAGCCATACTGCGGACAAATGAATTCGTTTTCATGCGTGTCAGTTTCCTTTCAAAGAGGATCGAGTCAGCCGCACAGCAGGCTGCCATTGGCTAGAGAGAGTTGACACGCACGTGGCGGACGAGTACTGTCGCCCGTGAAGACACCTCTTCTTCCTGGACTAACGGCCGGAAAGACTGCGTGTCATGACCCCGCGGCTGCCACCGCGGGGTTTTTCTGAATCTCGCCAAGAACAGCCCGGTATTCAGCTGCACACGTATAGACGAGTCACTAGAGGAGATTGTTTCGTCAACTCGTCATAAAATATTGTTGCCCATCGAAACAACCACGCTCACTGGCGCTTTCGTTCCTCCGTACTGGTCTACTCACTAACTCCCTTATCTAAATTATTCATAAAGAAATGCGTTTTGGCTCCAAACCTTTTGTCTTCGGTTGCGTCGCTCCGCTCGGTCACGCCGTGTGTATCCCGTCGTGCATCGGCGCGCTTGTTCATTTATACTCGGGGTCACTTTTCGGATAGTGGGAATGCGGATCCTCGTTCTCAGCGACCTGCACTCGAACGCTACTGCACTCGACGCCGTCCTTGATGCCGCACAGGACCGTTGGGATCTTTCCGTCTGCTTGGGTGATGTCGTCGGCTATGGCCCCGATCCCAACGAAGTCACGGCGCGCCTGCGGGAGCTCGGCACGCAAACCATTCGTGGAAATCACGACAAAGCAGCCACCGGATTGATGCCCACGGATGATTTCAATCCGGTCGCGAAATCCGCCGTGGATTGGACGCGCGCGCAACTCAAGCCGGACCACCTCGCGTGGCTATCGGCTTTGCCTCAAGGACCTCTTGCGACGGATGGCCTCGTGCTTGTTCACGGCGCGTTTCAGGATGAAGACGAATACGTCTTCACTCCCGAGCAGGCCCTCGACGGCCTCCTGGACTCCACCGCCGAAGTCACTTTCTTCGGGCACACGCATCATCAGGGCGGTTTTTCCTATCAGGACTCGCAGCTCGAAGTCCTCCAGATTCGTCCTCGCCCCAACGAACCCTTTGCAGCGCTGCGCATCGAGCTCCCCCGCCGCTATCTCCTTAACCCTGGTTCGATTGGACAACCTCGCGACGGCGATCCGCGCGCGGCTTTTGCCATCGCCGACCTCGAGCACCAGGTCATCGAGTTTTGGCGCGTGCCTTACGATATTCCCGCCGTCCAGGAGCGCATGCGTGCTGTACACCTTCCAGAGGCTCTGGTCCAGCGGCTCATCGTGGGCCGTTGAAGTCGTAAACTTTCCTGACCCTTTATTAAGCACACCCGTTTGCCAGCGATTCGCGCCATTCGCTCTACCGCGTTCAGCCCGAGCGCTGGCTGGAATCCATCCTTCGCGAGGACGTCACGCCCGTCAATGCCATGCTCGATCTGTTTCGTATACGCGCAAGTTTTTGCCAATGCCGGGGCGAACACGGCATTCTCGATCTTCTTACCGTGGCTCGTTCCGGGAGGCTGGCGGTCATCGAACTAAAGTCCAGCGAGCACATCCATTTGCCGCTGCAGGCGGCGGACTATTGGTTGCGTGTTCGCCGGCAGTTGCAGAGCGGAGAGATCGCTCGCTATGGTTATTTTCACGGCGTCGCTTTGCAGCAGGCCCCGCCGCTCGTCTATCTCATCGCACCCGCCCTGCGATTCCATCCGGCAACGGACGATCCTCTGAAGTATCTCTCGGCGGAACTTGAGGTCGCGCGCGTGGGCTTTGCCGAAAGCTGGCGCCGGGACTGCGCGTGGTCATGCGCCAGTAGCTCCCAAGTAGTGCATCGCCCGCATCGGCGGAGCGCCGCGGAGTTTTCCGGAATCCAGCCGCAAAGAAACCCAAAACCGTTATCTGTGGAAAATCGGCCTGAAAAGGAGAGAAGCGGTTAGAGCATTGCCCTAACCGCCTCCCGGGGTGTGTCCTCGAAGTGGTATTGATAGATTAGATGGTCGCCAGCTAAAAAGGTTTCCTTTTGATCTAACTTTTTTCAAAAAATCGATTTAGTTGCGTAAATCTCAGTAAAACAAATACTTACGCCACCGTTCGTCCCGGTGTCCGATCAGCCTCATGAGCTGTCTGGAGGTGTGCAGCGTAAACGGCCGGGGTCTTCTCGCCAGCTTCAACCCGGCTTCTTCCGGCGTCCGGCCGCCCTTGCTGTTATTGCACCGGTAGCAGCAGGCCACCAGGTTTTCCCAGGTGGACCGCCCGCCGCGCGACCGCGGCACGACGTGGTCCAGCGTCAATTCCGAGCTCGGGAATACCCGCACGCAGAACTGGCAGGTGTTGCGGTCCCGCAGCAATATATTCTTCCGCGACAGCGCCCGGCTCTGCTGCGGGATATGCCGGTACGCCAGCAGGCGGATCACGGACGGCACTCTGTGCGCATGCGCCGCAGAGTGCACTTCCGTGTTGTGCATCTCTTCGGCCTGCGCCACGCCCTTCAGCATCAACACCATCGCGCGCCGCACCGCCGTCACGTTGATTGGCTCGTACGTGGCATTCAACACCAGCACTGGCTCCTGCATCAGAGATGCCCGGCGCGTCGAATTCAAGTTGTGAGATCTACTGCCTGCAGGACCTTCGGAACCGGGCAGAACCTCGCCGAACACTTCGGGGGTACACCGCCCCCGGGAGTCCACCGACATGTGCCGGTTTGCGCCCATCGCGCCTTCCTCGGGTTATCTTACCACTCTCTGGTGCTTTGCAGGGGGTTTCTGACGGCCCGGGCCACCGTCAGCCCAATAACAGACCTGGCTCCCGCCTCGCGCAGCGCTCGTGCACAAGCATCCGCTCCAGTTGTTGTTGTCAATACATCCTGCAGTTCTTCCAGTTCTTCCGCCCCCTCTAATGTCTGAATCGCAGCAATACATCATCTACCATTGACATCCTCCTCTCCATAAAAGGAAGAGGATTCCTGCGGCCTCCCGCTGGTTTTGCCAGATGGCTTCGGTGGGTTCGTCCCATAGCCGCCTTACTTCAGCCGAGGACAACGAAGAGGCTTCACTTTTGGGCTGCCCGCCCATAGGTCTTTTGGACAGAGAGGAGTTTAGTTAGGACAATGCAGCCGAGCAATCAAGAGGGCCTTATCCCCGGCCTAGAACGCCGAGGCTTTGCGGCCCAATTGGTAAAACGCGTACATTGTCAACTTGGCTGCCCGGACGTGTGGCAAAAGCGCCACGCACTGACTACCATCGTTCCTCCAGACTCAGCACTTGCTTTTTCAGCCGCGCCTGCGTGCGTATCAGCAGCACCGCTTTATGCGGCAATCGGAGCGTTTTCGCCAGGGGCATGGAGAGTAACGCCGCTTGGTTGTACCCCGATCCCGTCTCGCTCGCGATGCAGCGGTACTGGAACCACCACGTCCGCTGCCAGCCTATCACCCTCCACTCTCACCACCTCGGCGAGCCGCTCCGCAAAGCAATCCCCCAGCGGATCGATCTGCTCGAATTTCAACAGCAGGATCGCCCGCACCACCGCATCCGCATAGACCCGCAAAGCTTCGCGCCCTGTCGAAGGCATAAGTTCTGTCCCGGCAAGCCGGGCAAAGCAGTGTCTCCCATGTTAGGCACACGTTCAAACGACGAGAGGCACTCTTCGCAAATGGGTACCCGGCTCGCGCTTGTCAGCACCCGCTCGCAGATT
>Ga0066681_10000091_pt1 | contig 20389 bp, 18 predicted proteins | sample GraSoiAngelo_130_FD_65629 | JGI IMG/M metagenome (GOLD analysis project Ga0066681, IMG submission 65629) | Grasslands soil microbial communities from the Angelo Coastal Reserve, California, USA - 14_0929_02_20cm | ecosystem: Environmental > Terrestrial > Soil > Grasslands | place: USA...
TTCGCAAAGTGAAATTATCGGTGACGGACTCTATTGCTGCAATTTCAGGATGCCAACGACGATGCGCTGCGCGCCGGAGTTGTCACGGTTGGCGAAGAAAGCCGTTTGGAGATTGATGAAATAAACTACACAATCAATTGGCTTATTAGTTCCGGTAAGATTCACGGTAATTCCGTTACGGTTCCCGTCACCGCTCGTGCCGTCACCGTTGATTTGAATGACACCTCCGACGCCGAGGTCTGTGCGTAGAGTGCCCGTCGTGAATTGGAATAAATCCGCCGTGCCGCTGAGAGCCAGGTTCGTGACGGTGGTCTGGGCCAGGAGATCCTCTTCGTCCTGTGTTGCGAAGTTGCCTCCCGATGTCACAAGGCCGCTCCAGTTCATCGCGTAGGTTCCCGAGATATTCGCGCCGGTGAATGGACCGCCGGATTGCGACTCGAGCGAGCCATCGGCCACGACTATCCCAACACCTGGGCTGGATTGCGTAACATCTTGAATCACGCCACTGCTTGCGGAGCTCAAGTAAAAGACAAACGTGAATGGGAAGCTGGGATCCTGAAACGTAATCTGGCCGCGCCCAGGGTTCCCGGAATCGAACGTGATAGCTCCGTTGGAGAAACTACTTGATGGATGCTGCATGCCCGCGTCGTTCGTGTCTCCGAGAACGTTGCTGACGGTTGCTCCGTTCGCAGTGAAACGGCCGACACGCGTAACGCCGCCATTCGTCGAGGCTCCGGCGAGGACAAACGCAAAGCCACCATTGAAATTGCTAGTGCTTGTTGGCGCGTTACTGCTTTGCGCGACGGCATCACCCGAGAGCATCTCACCACCGGCGGCGTTAATAAGCCTGATTCTCGTCGAATTTACGACGTAGTAGGCATAAGTCTGCGGACCGGTCGCCGCGGTGATCTGCGCCAGACCGCGCCCGCAAGCATTTGGGCCGGCAGGCGGCAAGCTGGCGGTCGCAAACGACGCGGTAAAGGATCCGTTCGTGAGAGCAGCGTTGTCGTTGACATCGCCAAAGTTCGCCGTAGTCGCGCCGTTGTTTGCCGTGAATTCTCCAACGAAAGACTCTGGGAATCCGTTGGCATCCAGCCCCGCGAGATCGAAGACATAGGTAGTACCGGCTACAATGGAGGTCACTGGGGAGCTGCATACGGCAGGATCCTGAAGGACAAAGTTGCCGCTGCCGGTGGAAAACTGAGAAGCAGTCGACGTTTCATCGATCAATAGTCCGTCGCTGGTCGAAGTCAGGACGATACCAAGAGTAATCGAGGATTGACCAATAGCAAGTGTAATCACCCCTCGGCCATCAGGATTTACTGTATAGGACCCTCCAGTAATCAGCGCCGCGCCACTTGGCGTTCCACTTATATTCACATCCTCGACGCCACCCATGATGACACCTTGGCCGTTCGCGATGAAGCTTCCGGCACGCGCCATCGGGCTCACGGCGTTTCCGGCGATCACTTCCCCGTTGGTTACAAAAGCGTAGGTGCCATTCAGGCTGGCGAGGCTGTACTTGCCACTGGGGGGAGGTGGCTGAACACTGGAGCCGGCACTACCGCAGGCAGCGCTCCAAAAAGCCACAGCTACGGAAAGGGTGACGAGGAGGCGTTTCATCGCACACCTCGCAGCGCATCTTTTTGGGCCTGCGACAAAACGGAGGCGGGGGTTATCAAAAAGCCTGTGGTGTTTCGAACCGCGACGGCTTGCGCGCCCTTCTGCACAATGCGCGCGGCGAAGTACGTGTTGTCGCCGAGAGCCAGTGGTTCTCCGACGATGCGCACGTTATCCCCTGGATTCAACTCCAGATGACCGGCCTGGAGAATTCTTACGTTGCCGAGATGAACGTCCACCTGGCCCGATGGCGTCTGAAGAATTACATGCGCGCCGATAGGAGACACGCTAGAGGAGGACTCGAATTTTACGACCGTGCCAAGAAGAAAACTTTCGCGATTCATGTCGTAGGCGTGCAATCGCGGCGTGTCGGCCTGTTGTGTTTGTTGGGCGTGCGCAGAAATGGAAAACACCAGGATGATCAGGAGCAGTTCGAGAGTGCCTGAGTAACTTCGTATAGGAGCTTTCATATCCCTTTCCAATTGCAAGAGTTCCACTCGGAACCTTCCGCGTTGCGGGGACTAAACGGAAAACGGCTTCGGAGCGCAAGGCTAAAGGTTCATTTCCTTAGATGGCAAATCCCCTACGGCCGGTTTCTGGTTGCCGCATAAGATTTTCTGCGCCGCAACACGCGCCAGCTCTAACTCCACAGACTCATTCCCCGCTCATTGCAAACCCGTTCCCGGCGAAAAGGTTTCGCTCCGACCGTCAGAAAAATAACGTTTTCGCGGCGTAAAGAGTTCGATTTGACAGGAGGCCAAGTTCCGAACATAATTGTATGTACGTCAATCCTGTGGAGGGCTGACAAGCCTGACGTGAGAACGCAGGCTGCACGGATGGCGCCAAAATATATCTTTGTAACTGGCGGAGTTGTTTCCTCACTTGGAAAGGGCGTTGCTGCCTCCTCTATCGGCTGTCTCCTCGAAAGTCGCGGTTTCAAAGTAACCCTGCAGAAATGCGATCCGTACCTGAACGTTGATCCCGGTACGATGAGCCCTTTTCAGCATGGGGAAGTCTTTGTCACCGAAGACGGCGCGGAGACCGACCTCGACCTTGGCCATTACGAACGCTTCACGCACGCCAAGCTTTCCCGCGACAATAACTGGACTACCGGCCGCATCTACGAAACCATTCTCACCAAAGAACGCCGAGGCGATTATCTCGGCAAAACTGTCCAAGTCATTCCGCACGTCACCGACGAAATCAAGGCCATCATCAAGAAAGTTTCCGAAGGCGTTGACATTGTGATTGTCGAAATCGGCGGCACCGTTGGCGACATTGAATCGCTTCCCTTCCTCGAAGCCATCCGCCAGATGCGCCTGGAACTTGGCGCCGAGAACACCCTCTTTGTGCATGTCACGCTGGTGCCCTTCATCGCCGCCGCCGGCGAGCTGAAAACCAAGCCTACGCAGCACAGCGTCAAGGAAATGTTGAGCATCGGAATTCAGCCCGACATTTTGCTTTGCCGCAGCGACCACCACATTCCAGCGGAACTAAAGAAAAAAATCGCCCTCTTCTGCAACGTCGCGGAATCCTGCGTCATTTCCATGGAAGATGTGGACACCATTTACGCCGTCCCCGCGGAGCTGAGCAAAGAAGGTTTGGACGCGCAAATCCTCCGCCTCCTGAAGCTGAAAGACCACGCTTCGAACATGAAACCGTGGCTCGACCTGGTCCACCGAATGCATCATCCGGCGGGCGAGGCGCGCATCGCAGTCGTTGGCAAGTACGTGCAGCTCGAAGATGCGTACAAAAGCTTGCGCGAAGCCCTGCTTCACGGCGGCCTGGCGCACAATCACAAGACCGTTCTCGAGTGGATCGAAGCCGAAGAAATCGATTCGGCCGCGACTGCGGAAGCACGCTTGCACGGCTATGATGGAATTCTCGTTCCCGGCGGATTCGGCAAACGCGGCATTCAGGGAATGATCCACACTATTCAGTACGCGCGCGAACACAAAGTGCCTTTCTTTGGAATTTGCCTCGGCATGCAATGCGCGACCATCGAATATGCGCGTGATGTCGCCGGATTGAAGCAGGCTGATAGCACGGAATTCGATCCGCAATCGCCGCATCGCGTGATTTATAAATTGCGCGAACTGCTCGGCGTGGATGAAATGGGCGGCACTATGCGCCTGGGAGCGTGGCCGTGCAAGCTTGAGCCCGGTTCCTTCGCGCACAGCGCTTACGGCACACTTGAGATCAGCGAGCGCCATCGCCATCGCTACGAATTCAATCGCGACTACGAAAAAACGCTGGTCGCCGCCGGTCTGCGCATCACCGGCCGCACCCCGGATGAAAATTACGTCGAAATCGTCGAGGCACCGGATCACCCATGGTTCCTCGGCTGCCAGTTCCACCCGGAATTCAAATCCAAGCCTCTTGAGCCGCATCCGCTCTTCGCCGCATTTATCGGCGCCGCGCTGGAGCACAAGAAAGGACGCTTGCGTCCGGCTTCCGCCAGCGTCGCGGAACGCCAACCCGCCCCGGCGTTGCGTGCTGCGCCTCGCGCCACCGCCTAAACCGTTGCAAACCCGCCGCGGCCTGCGTAGCCTAAGTAGCTTGCGAACCTTTTTCCATATCTTATGAACGCGACACGCGAAATCGAACTTGGCAAGCTGCGCCTCGGTGGCGGCAATCCCCTCTTCCTGATTGCCGGGCCCTGCGTCATTGAAACCGAGTCACACGCCCGCGCCATGGCGGAAAAAATCGCCAAGATCGCGTCCGATGCGGGATTGCCGTACATCTTTAAGGCTTCCTTCGATAAGGCCAACCGATCCTCGCTAAAGGGATTCCGCGGCCCCGGCCTGAAGGAAGGCTTGCGCATTCTCGGCAAGATCAAATCCGAGATGAAACTTCCGATCCTCACCGACATCCACGAGGCTTCCCAGGCCGCTCCCGTTGCGGAAGTTTGCGACGTGCTGCAGGTTCCCGCGTTCCTGGCGCGTCAAACGGATCTGCTGCTCGCCGCCGGCAAGACCGGCCGTATCGTCAATGTGAAGAAACCACAGTTTGCTTCGCCGTGGGAAATGGGCAACGTGGCGGAAAAAGTTGCCAGCACCGGCAACGACAAGATCATTCTCACGGAGCGCGGCTCTACCTTTGGCTATCAGAATCTTGTCGTGGATGTGCGCTCCTTCCCCATCATGCAAAGGACCGGTTATCCGGTTGTCTTTGACGTAACCCATTCCGTGCAGCTTCCGGGCGGGCAAGGCCACTCCAGCGGCGGCCAGCCGCAATTCATTGAGCCACTAGCCCGAGCAGGCGTAGCCGCGGGCGTCGATGGCATTTTCCTGGAGACTCACGACAATCCTGCGAAGGCTCTCTCGGACGGACCCAATGCTCTGCCACTTTCACAACTCCTGGCCCTGCTGATGAAATTAAAGGGGCTCAGCGCCGTGGTCCGCCGTTGGAGCGCGAAATGAGCCTGGACTCCGCGCGGCGCGTGCTGAAAATCGAAGCCCAGGCAATTCAGGACGTCCTCGCGCGCCTGGATGCGACCTTTGAGAAAGCTGTCGGCGTGCTCTTCGCGTGCAAAGGCCGCGTGGTGGTCACGGGCATGGGCAAATCCGGACTCATTGGACGAAAAATTTCCGCCACGCTTTCCAGCACCGGCACGCCATCTTTCTTTCTGCATCCTGCCGAAGCTCTGCACGGTGATCTCGGGATGCTCGCGCGCGGCGACGCCATGCTGGCAGTGTCCTACGGAGGTGAGACCGAAGAGATCATCCGCCTGCTGGAAGCCCTGAAGCGGCTCGAAATGCCGCTCGTGACGCTCACGGGCAAGCCGCAATCCACGCTCGCCGAAGCAAGCGATGTTGTGCTGGATGTCAGAGTGAAAGAAGAGGCGTGTTCGCTTAACCTCGCGCCAACGGCGAGCACGACCGTGGCGATGGCCGTAGGCGACGCGCTTGCGGTTTCGCTCCTGGAGCGTCGAGATTTCAAGCATGACGATTTCGCAGCGCTGCATCCCGCCGGGCGCCTCGGCAAGAAATTGCTGCGCGTCGAGCACCTGATGCATGCGGGCGAGGCGCTCCCGCGCGTGTCAAAAGACACGCCAATGCCCGACGTGTTTCACGAAATGAGCAAAAAGGGCCTTGGGATGACCACCGTGCTGGAGCCGGATGGGCGTCTGGCAGGAATTCTAACCGACGGCGATCTTCGCCGCCTGATGGAAAAACATCGTGGCGCTACACTGGAGATGGCGGCGGGCCAGTGCATGACAAAAAGTCCGCAAACGATTGGCCCGCACGTGCTCGCCAGCGAAGCTCTGAACCTGATGGAGAGGGGCAAGATCACCTCCATCGTGGTCACGGACGAAGCCAAGGGCGTCCTGGGCGTCGTCCACCTGCACGATTTGTGGACTTTGGAGCTCATGTAGTGGCGGGTCTTTCGCGTCTGGCGTTTACCTGGCCTGGTCGGGGCGGTCCGACGCTTTACGTCGGGAAGACCGCTCGTTTTTCCGTGTGTAGGGGCGCAGCATGCTGCGCCCTATCTAAGGACTAGCGTACACAGATAAGAGGAGACGGCATTGGCCACGCGAGGAAGGAAAATCCCAGAAAAACTGGCAAGACGAGCGAAGCAAATCCTTGTCCTACTGATGGACGTCGACGGCACCCTAACCGACGGCAGCGTCACGCTAGTGTCGCAGCAGGATGGCCACGCGCTCGAGAGTAAGACGTTCGACGCTCACGACGGCCAGGGCCTCACTCTCGCCGTGACCGCCGGATTGCGCACCGGCGTCATTACCGGCCGCGGCAGCGCCGCTCTGCGCCGCCGCTGCAAGGAGTTGGACATCGAGTTTGTTTACGAGAAACAAGGGCACAAAGTCGCGGCTTACGAAGACGTCCTGCGCAAGACCGGCGCCAAGGAATCCGAAGTCGCCTTTCTTGGCGATGACCTCCCCGATCTCACCATCATGAAGCGCGTCGGCCTGGCCGTTGCCGTCCACAACGCCACGCCCGAAGTGCGCCGCGCCGCCCACTACACCACTAAAGCCGACGGCGGCAAAGGCGCCGCCCGTGAACTCGTCGAGGTCATCCTCAAGTCCAAAGGCATCTGGGAAGAAATGATCGACAAAGCCCGCGCCTGAGGGCCGTGATTTTCCCTGTACCCCAGCCCTTCGGCGCGCTTTGCGTTACAATCGTACAGTCATGGCGCGCCGGAGTCGCAAGCGAAAGTCGAAAGCTGCCACCGCTCCCCGGATTCCCAGCAATTCGGAGACGCCCACGAGTCCCTCCGAGATTGCCAGCGATTCGGAAAAAGTTGCGAGCTATCCCGACAGTTCCATTCCTTCCGAAGACGTTACAAGCGTTTCCGAGTTTTCTTTTGATTCGGAAACGATCGCCAGCCTTGTCGACGTCTCCAGTGATTCGGAAATGGTCGCAACCTTTCCTGGCACTCCTAGCGTCTCCGAAAACATCGCAAGCCCTCCCAGCACTGCCGCTGCTACCGCGAATGTTGCGGCTCCTTCCGCCGCGCCTACCGGCGCAGACCGCCGGACTCACCCACGTTACGAGTTCTTTGCCGCCGCCGAGGTCGTTCCGACCGAATCCGGCGCCCGGATGGAAACGCGCGTCCGCGACTTGAGCCTGCAGGGCTGCTACATAGACACCAGCGACGCCCTCCCGCTAGGGACGGTCACCGAAGTTCGCATCATCAAAGGCGCGCAACGGTTTGAAGCCCGCGCGCGAGTCGTCTACTCCCGCGCTTCCAAAGGCATGGGGCTGATGTTTGCTACCACTGAGCCGGAGCAGCTTCGCACACTCGAAACGTGGCTAGCCGAGTCCCGCGAAACCTCCTGGCTCGCGGCAAACCGTCGCAGGAGCCAGCGCGTATTGATGACCGTCCCAGTCCGTGTCTCGGGAAAGACCGGCGCTGGAGCCTTTGAAGAAGAAGCTCACACGCGGGCTATCAGTGCTCACGGTGCGTTGATTCTCTTGTTGACGCAGGTTTATAGAGGGCAGCGGCTCACGTTGTCGAACGTCCAGACCAAAGCCGCGCTCGAGTGCATTGTCGCCCACATTGATCGCCGTCAACCCAACCAGCCCCAGGTAGGAGTGGAGTTCCTGCTGCCCAATCCCATGTTCTGGCACGTGGCTTTCCCGCCAAAAGACTGGACGCCTCGCCATCCCGATGCCAAATCTCGCACAAAGTCCCGCGAATCAAGCTGAATCCTAAATCCTTCGCTCAACTCACTACGGTCTGTCTCATGAATGTTTTTGGGGTCGCAGCTTTAGCTCCGACATTAAGACAGATCTGTCTTTGGGCTTCAGCCCCTGAGGAAAGTCTTTCCGCCGCTCGCAACTCGTTGAACCCATGCTCAAGGTCAAAGGACCTCACCGAATCACTGCGGAAAAGCAACGCGCCACACGCGCACTAGACCGTCGGTCTGTGAAGCCAGAAGAGACCCATCCGGCGAGATTGCGAATGCGAACTTCTGTTGAGGTAGAGGAAATACCACCGTAGTGAAAACGATCCTGCGCGTCGCCAAATCATATACGCAAAGTTCAAGAGAGGTGATGCGCGATGGTCGCTCTTTCATCTTCGTCCGGGAAAAGACAAATCGTTGGCCGCCTCTTGAAGGACGATTCTCTCCTCCCATCCGGTACTCTGGAGAATGGATCTCGCCAGACTCCTCGCCGGACCGAATCAGCATCACAAAAGAACAATCACCGCTGATGGCCAGAATAGTGTCGTCAATGAACGTGGCGGACTTGCAGCGGGATTTGGACAAGTCCCTCGCTATGGCGCTGTTCCGGTCGAAAAGCTCTGGACTCTTTGCCGACGCAGAATCTTCCATACTGGAAACAAACAGACGCAGCGCATCGCTGGAGGCTGTAGGCAAATAAACAACGCGTGTGTCAGACACAGACTCGTACCGATGACCGGGCGTGAGTTTGGATTTCTTCGTGACCAGCGTGGTTGGATCAAGCACATCGATTCGCGTAAGCCAGCCGCGCTTGGCGTCATACCAGTCCTGGAATTCGTACAGCGAGCGCCCACTAGGGGACACCGCAAAGCGCGGCAGAATATCTCCCGGCACTTCCCATTTCTTGCTGGCGAGTTCCTTCATTTCTGGGGAATAAACCTTCGTCCATTCGCCACCTTGAATGAGAAAGCTTCCGCTCTCCAGCGGAAGCAACGCATTCGAGTTTCCCGCGTTGCCCCAGGTACGCTCGCTCTTTACGCTGCCCGCAACCGGATCCAGCAAAACGCTATGAAACACCACCTCGCTGCCCGGAGTGCTCCCGCGCCGCGAAAGCCCAGGTTGATCGTTCTTACGGTAGAACGAAACAGCTAGGGTTCCGTCATCGAGAAATGCCACCGAATCCTGCAGGAAAGTGTAAGCACGGAGATCCCGCTCGGTGACCGCATACAAATACCCAAACTTGTGCAAATCGAGAGACAGAATGGGTTGGGCGGCCTCATTGCAAAAACAAACTGGATTCCACAGAAGGCCTAGACAACAGGAAACCAAAACGATCCTATAAAGCCTCTTCATGGAAACAGCTTCAATCAGTACCCTGTGCTTGCGGTTTGTGCAAGGGCGGCGTCATTGATGTTGGTTTTGATCTGGCGCGGCCACTCCCGGCTGTGCGTCGTGCAATAGGGCAACGGATTCCATGATCTACGAGCTATGCCTTGACACCTTAAAGGAGTTGAAAATGACTGCATGGCTGTGTTCTGTTAGTCCGTCTTTGGACGATGCTGATGTCTGTAAACTGAGTCGATTCCCGCTGCAACAAGAGGAACAATCCCTCTTAGACAGCCCTACACTCGGCTCAGCTCGGCAGCGACTGGTAATGTATAAGTGTGAGGATTGTGATGAAGCCTTTGCTCTTTGCTTTCTGTTTTGTGTTTGCGTTTGGCGGTCTAAGCGCGCAGCCACCTGTCTGGCAACCATCGCCGGGTCATACACAAGTGCCTATCTGGCCGGGGACGGCGCCTGATGCGCAGCCTGTCGCGGGGCCAGAGGAGAGTCACTGGTGGCCACCAGGCCCTGGTGGGCCTGGTGGGTTTACTGTGTACCACGTATCTCGGCCTACGATGACGGTGTATTCGCCAGAGGGAAAGAATACGGGTGCTGTGGTGGTGGTGTTTCCCGGCGGGGGCTATGAGGATCTGGCCATCGACCTGGAAGGCACGGAGATCTGTGACTGGCTGACGTCCAAAGGAATCACCTGTGTACTGTTGAAGTATCGCGTGCCGGGTGAGGAATACTACCCGAAATCGGCACCGTATCCGAAATCAGGGCCGTATCCGAGATCACCGATGGCGTTGGAAGATGCGCAGAGGACGTTGGGGCTGGTGCGCTTTCACGCAGCGGAGCACCACATTGATCCTCACAAGATAGGAGTGCTTGGGTTTTCGGCAGGCGGGCATCTGGTGGTGGCGATGAGCACCGAATTTGAGAGGCGTTTGTATCCGGCTGTCGATGCCGCTGACAAAGAAAGCTGCCGCCCGGATTGTACGCCGCCGTCAAGGTCATCGAGAATGCCCTGGCGCGCTACAAAAAAGAACGGGACAAGCTGCGCTCGAAAGACGGCCACGGATGATACTATTTTCGCTGCAGCCAATTAGATAGAAGGAGAAGAGTTTCCAGTGAAACGCTTCTGGAAATGGACGGCGGGAATACTTGGCGTGCTCTTCGTCGCCGCTTTTGCCGCTCTGTCCTACATGGCCGGGGGCCCCAAGGACGCGTACGGCATGGTCCGCTACGCGCTTCCGCACATGCATCGCGGCACGCTGAAAGTGGGCAGCGACGCGCCGGACGCTCGCATAGTCGCGCTGGACGGCGTCAGCCGTTTCCACATCCGCGAGCGAACGCATGAGCGCCCGCTCGTGTTGGTGTTTGGGAGTTTTACTTGACCGCCCTTTCGCCGCCAGGTAGGCGACGTCGTTCAGATTTTTGAGGATTACAAGGACCGCGCTGATTTTCTGACCGTTTACGTTCGCGAGGCGCACCCCACCGACGAATGGCAGATGAAATCGAATCTCAAAGACGACGTCTGCTACGCGCAGCCGAAAACACTGGAACAGCGCCTCACGATCGCCAATGATTTCGTCAAAAGATTCAAGTTCACCCTGCCCTTCGGAATCGATGACATGAGCAACGCCGCTAACGATGCGTACGCCGCGTGGCCCGAGCGTATCTATATCATCGACGAAAGCGGCCGCATCGCCTACCGTGGCGGGATCGGGCCGTTCAACTACAAGCCGGAAGAAGCCCGCGAATGGCTGGCCGCGCGCTACGGAGCGGTGAAACACGAAGCGTCAAAATCGTCCGCAAGTGCAGCGCCGGCATCGACGACCGGATCGGCGGCACCCGCAACATCTACGCCGCCGGCGGTATCGCCAACGTCCGCGCCAAGCGCTGCCGCAAAGTGACCCCGCCCGTGAAAAGGAGAACGCGCAACAAAACTTTGCAGGGCGGCTCGCTGAAAAAAGTTGGCCTGGCGCGCGCCATCTCAAAACTCGGCTATTGCTCCCGCTCGCGTGCAGCAGAGCTGATCGCTGCAGGACGCGTGAAATGGAATGGCACGGTTCGCCGCGATCCCGTAACGCCGGTTCACCTGGAAAAAGACCGCATCGAAATTGACGGCCAGCCAGTTGCGCACAGTTCCACAATCTATCTTGTGCTGAATAAGCCGCGCGGAATTGTGACCACCGCGGCAGACGAAAAAGGCCGCGACACAGTCTATTCCCTCTTGCCCGAGAATTTGCCGTGGCTCGCTCCCGTCGGCCGGCTGGACAAAGCTAGCGAAGGGTTGTTGCTGCTGACGAACGATTCGGAATGGGGGGCAAGAATTACAGTGCCGGAAACGCATCTTGACAAAACGTATCACACGCAAATCAACACCATCGCCGACGAAGCATTGTTACAGAAATTGCGGAACGGAATCCGCGCCAGCGATGGCGAGTTCCTAGCGCGTGAAAAATGTGCACGTGCTTCGCCGAGGCGAACACAATTCGTGGCTCGAAGTTGTTCTCGATGAAGGCAAGAATCGCCACATTCGCAGAATGCTCGAAGCGCTCAAGATAGAAGTGCTTCGCCTTGTGCGTGTCGCCATCGGGTCTCTGGCTCTAGGTGATTTGGCAAAAGGCGCTACGCGACCGCTGGAAGAAGAAGAAAGGCAGGCTCTGGATCGCGCGATGCAATCGCGAAATCCTGAGCCTGCTTCTCTCGTTTGATAGGAGCTATTTCGATTTGTAGGTGAAGGTCACTCTCGTTTCTTCATCAAGCACCAACGGCCTGACGAAGTTGTACGAATTCCCTGCTCGCGGCACATCGACGCGAACCGGAAGCACACCGGAAATGCGCTGCTGCAGATTCGTCACGTTGGAGGAAGCGGCCACCTGCTGCTTCTCCGCATTCTTCCGCGCGTCGCGCTGAAGTCGTTCTAAATCGCGGTTCGTAAAGCTCCCGCTGCTGGCAGTGACTTCGATAGCTTCCATTGCCGCCCCAACGCTGAGCGCAGAGTTGAAGGGCGCGGGCCTGCTGCCATCGTAATTAAGCTGGCCGACGAGCGCCTTGAAGCCGCGTGCATTGGCGGTAACTTTGACTTGGCCGGAAGGCAAGTTCGAAACGACCCAGCGACCTGAGGAATCGGTTACAACGTTCCGAACGGCTCCTGTGCCGAGATGGGTTACGGTCACTTGCGCGTTGGGAATTATCGCTCCGGATTGGTCGACAATAACTCCGCCAAGCTGACCGGGAAGCAAGGAAACCATGTCGATGCTTCGGACGAAGTATCCGCTTCCAATTCCGCCGGCTTCTCCCTCTGCTCCCGAGACGTCCAGAGAAGAAGGCGGCAACAGATTCGCGGCGATGGCATCGCCGCCGAAGTCTTTTACCTTGTATTGCTCCGGAAGAAAGACTTCCCATTGCAGCAAATTGATGGGCACATCCATTCTCGGAAGGGAAAGATCGGAGCCGCCTTTTTTCGCGAACGGCGCGCCCGAGTGCATGAACACAAACGAAACGATGTAGGAGTCGACGGGGCGGAAGCCCGCACGCAACAGCGGAACGCGATTGCCGTCAGGACCTTCGACGGGTTTCACTTTTTCTCCAGCAACTTCGGCCGAGAGAATGCTCGCACCTTGAGGCAAAGCTACCTTCAAGAATGGCTGGGCCTGATTTTTTATGGTGAGTTTGATTTCGGTCAGCGATCGTCCTTCAGTGGTCACGAGAGTTGTCACGACGGCGCGCTCGGCGACGGCGGCGAGCACGCTGCTGTCCGGAAAACGCGTCCATTCGAGCGCGAGCGCAGGTTTTTCGTTCGGCTGCTTGTGGTAACGAAATGCGGCTTGCATGGGAAATCGCGAGAGCGAACGAAGGTACGGATTCACTTCCTTGAAATCCATGCGCTTGAGTCCGCCTGATTCCGTGGCTGTCAATTCGATGGTGCCGGCACCTTCGACGAGAACTTCGCTGGTTTCGCGCTGGACATTTTTGAAACTTAGAAAGGGCGTGTCGACTTTGGTCGTGGTAATGGATTTTTCCATGGAGATCAGGAACTGGTGGCTGTGTTGCGCCGCGCTGGTGACCTTCAATGTCAAGACGCCGGCTTCGAATTCGCTGGACTCGATCGATGCGCCGGTAGCGCCGGTGATTTCGAACCCAGCGGGGACTTCGATTTGAAATTGCGAAGGCTCGCCTTGCACGACGGTGATGTCCGCGAGAGCGGCGATCCGAATGTCCGCTTCGCCGACAGACACGAGGGTCTTCACGTCCGAGAGAAAGCGCGCTTCTTTCGGCACGACAGGAGCGACCGTTTCACGCGTTGTCCACCAGATGTTCGCCGGCTGCCCAGGCACAAGCGTGGCTTCGATGCTGGTTTGTCCTTTCTCCGAGGACCGCGAGGTGATGATGCCGGGGTTGATTCGAACGTAGGTGTGGTCGCCGGGAACAACGAGGACGAGCCGAACACTACCTGCTGATGGAACGGGAAGACTGAACGAAGCGCGTCCGGCTTCCATGTTGAGAGGAAGGCCGGCGTCGAGCGTGACGGCGAAGTCCGCTGGACCCGAGAGAACAGCAGTATGCGTGCCATTTTCCAATTCCAGCGGCAAGCCCTTCCCTTCCTGACGAGCGTCGAGAATGGCCATTCCGGTTGTCAAAGGAATCTTGGTCGCACCCTTATGGAGGATTTCTCCCTGCAATTGGACAGTGCCTTGCACAGATTCATTTGCGACGTGGAACTTTAGGTCTGCGCGCTTTACGGTGTACGGAACCGGCGGCGTGTCCGGTTTCCTCGTAGGTTTGCTCGCCAATTCGAGAAGCCGATTGTACTCATCGAGAGGAAGAGTGACATTTCCCGAGGATGGCACCGGAGGAGGAGCGGCGTCGTCAGCTGCGGCTGCAAAACCGGGAAGAACGAGCATCCATGCCAAGAATATCGCGAATAGCTTTTTCATTTGCCACCTGCCTTTTTCTCGTGCTGATACGATAGTCCCGCGGACGGGACTTGATTTTCACCGGTGAGTTCGGAGACCAGATAAATTGTGGGACCGAATGCGGGGAAAGAAACACGGATGGGAAGAATCCCGGCGCGCTTCCCAGTTAGAGAGTCGGCCTTGAATTTATCGAGAAGAGCTTCCGTTGCGACCTGCGAGCGCTTTAATTTGGTTTCCTCCTTGCCATCGATGTCGGACGGCGGCGTGGCAGGCCCGGGTGAACCAGTGGCAAAAATTCCGCCGGCGATTCCGCCGGATGACGTTGGAGCGTTGAGCGCCCCCGAGAGTGGATTCTCATAAGGCTCCGTTCGAAAAGTTCCTGGCTCAGGCGTCACTTTGAAGAATGGCGGATGGTAAACGAGAAGTCCGGTGCGAGAGACCGGAAGGTCGAGTGCGGGCAGGGCCAGCTTGAACTGGCCCTTGTCGTTCCAGACTGAGCCGTGGCTCAAGTAGACAATTTCAATGGCAAACTCCGGCGCTTCTTCGCCGGTGCGTGCTTTGTCGAGCGGCAAGAGAAGGCTGCCGTCGGGCGACTGGCCGGGCCGGACGGCTTTGCCCGCGAGCGACGCGCTCCAGAGCGTGGCGCCGGATGGCAAAGTGATCTTGAGAAAATTGCGCTGGTTGTTTCGAACGGCGTAGCACGCCTGGACAAGCGTTTTCCCCTGGCTGCTAATCAGCACCTGGTAGCGAGCTTCGGAGACGTTGGCCAAGAGAACTGCTTGAGGTGTGTACCGCGCCACCTTCAAGCTGAGCGCGCGCGGCAGATTCGCATCGCCGGCGCGAAAACGAAATGCCGCGAGCGATGGTGACTGGCGATTCGAAACCATTTCCCCAAGGTCCGTCGCATCGGCGTTATCGAGCCCTTCGGACTTGAGATCCTTGATTTCCCCCGCGCCAAGAACTTCCACGGCAACACCACCGGTTTCGCGCTCGGTATTGAGTAGACGAAGGAGTGGAATGTCGATTTGTCCTTCGCGAGGGCTGCGTGTTTCTCCGGTCACGACGAATCGCGCATTTTGCTCGACGGGTTCTAGAAACGTAACGGAGAGTTCGTTGGCTTTCACTTCCCAATCGGCCACCATCGCGCCCAGAACCTGGTTGATAGTGACTTTGTCGGGGACTTGAATTCTTGCGACGCGCGCAGCGCCTTGCGTTACCTCAAGACTTATTTCGGCGTTGATGGAAGTTGAATCTTCGCCGAGGCCGAGGAGTTGCGTCAGCAATCCGCGCATGCGTAGGGGGAGCGTGGCGCGATGGTCCTCGGTCTTCCTGCGCCAAGCAAAGGTGAGCGCTTCGTTCCCGCGCCCATAAGCGATCCACTTGCTTTCCGCCGCGGATTCGGATTTTTCCGAGAGGAGGCCACCGGTGAGCCGGACGTCAACACCCTGGCGAGGAAGTTGAACGGACGCGCGCGTCACGCCGGAGATGGTTGAAGGCAGAGTGATACTTTCCTCACCGTTTATGGACGACACAGGAATAGCGATATCCAGCAGCAAGACCGCGTGGCCCGAATGAGAGAGGAGCGCGGAGAGCTGGCCGCCCGCTTTGCCACCGGCGCTGGGAACGAGAGAAACGAGCTTACCGTCGAGCCGGGCTTCGCGAACGAGAAGACCTACCGGAACCGGAACACGCACCCAGCCATCTTTCAGGACATCGACCGTGAGGCTCGCCCGGCCGGAAGCGAGTTCACCATCGATGCGAAGATCATAGTCAACCCGCGTGAGAGTAGCTTCGACGGGAGGCGGCTCCGGTTCGCGTTCGGTGGGATAAGCTCTCGCATGAAGAGTCCGGTATTCTTCAACGGGCAAGACGACCCAACCCGGTGAATGAGCAGCCGTTTGGGCCGAGCAGCTGGCCGCAGAAATAAATAGGAAAACAAGGAGAGAACCCAAGAGCCTCAATCGGGACCCTTTTCCCCAGGTGAGAAACGATGCAATTCGTGCGGGCATACAAGTAGCCTCCTCATCTGCAAGATGAACCGGGGGGTGAATTTGTTGGACGACGCGGGGACGGAACGTGCTATTGAGTGCATAGGATGGCGCGCAGGATGAAGATGGTTGTCCCATAAAATGGTCTCCTCATAGAAAGAGCGCGGCATACGACTGCCGGTACTCTGAGTTAGAACGGCAAGGGGATTATTTCTTGCAAACTGTTGCTTACCGAGGGGGGTAGTCGGGTATTCTCAGAGATGGACTGTGTCGTGGCAAGACCTGCTAAGGACTTGTTCCCGAGGTCCGGAGAAGGCGGAGCAGATGGAAAAGCTCGAACGAATCACGATTGATCCTGCTCGGATGAACGGCGAGCCCTGCATCCGCGATCTCCGCCTTACTGTCCGCCGCGTTCTCGAGGCACTCGCGATCTACCCGGATCGCGCTGAGCTCAAGCGTGAATACCCTGAGCTAGAAGACGAGGACATCCGGCAAGCGCTAGCTTTTGCCTCTGCCTTGATTGACGACAAGGTGCTGCCGTTGCCATACGCTCGATGAAGCTGCTGCTCGATCAAGGCCTACCGCGTTCTACAGTTTCACACCTTCAGAGAGTTGGGATCGAGTCGGTCCATGTGGGAGAAATAGGGCTCGCGAAAGCGAGTGACGCGAGAATCCTGGACTTTGCGGATCAGGCTCCTGGACCGTGGTGACTTTGGATGCCGACTTCCACGTTCTGCTGGCGCTGTCTGGAGCATCCAGCCCTTCCGTCATTCGCGTTCGTATCGAAGGGCAACGTGCAGAGGATCTTGCGCGTCTACTGGTGAGCGTTTTGGAGATTTGCAGGGATGATCTCGCTCGAGGAGCAATGGTGTCGGTAACGAGAACGGACTGAGAATTAGACGGCTTCCGCTATTGCGATAATGTGTCGGCAAGCTACCACGAGTACGACACACGAGCGCCGGTACTCCGCCATCATAACGGCATGCCGGGTCAGGATTTTCGGGCGGAAGTATTTCGTAAAATCGCGGCGGGGATCTTGGCCAGCGACAGAACTTCATTCACGGCACCGCGAAGAATGGCTTCTCGGGGCATGCCGAATACCACGGAACTGGCTTCATCCTGGGCAATGGTGAGGGCTTCTGCCTGTTTCATCTCGAGGAGGCCGTCTGCGCCATCGTCGCCCATGCCGGTCATCAAAACGCCGACGGCACTGGCTCCTGCAGCTTGCGCCACGGAGCGGAACAGCACATTGACGCTGGGGCGGTGCCGGGAGACCAAGGAACCGTCACGCACTTCGAGAAAATAGCTGGGACCGAGGCGGCGGACAAGCGTGTGCCGGTTGCCGGGAGCAATATAGGCGCGCCCAGGAACGACTTTGTCGCCGTCAGCGGCTTCTTTGACTTCGATGCGGCAAATGCCGTTGAGGCGAGTGGCGAACGCCGCCGTGAAGCCCTCGGGCATATGCTGAACGGCGACGATTCCCGGACAATCCTGAGGCATCTGTTCGAAAACCTGGAGCAAAGCTTCTGTGCCTCCTGTGGAGGCGCCCATGGCGATAATCTTTTCCCGTTGCTGCGAAGATTGCGGCAGGACAACGGAAGGAATCACAACATCGGCGGAATGATGGCGCGAGGAATCTTTGCGGAGCCTGCGAAATTTGCTTACGCGGGCAGTCGCCGCAGCGCGAACGGTATCTTCGAGCAGAACGGCGGATTCTTCGAGGAACCCACGGATCCCCACTTTCGGTTTAGTGATGATATCCACCGCTCCGATTTCCAGAGCGCGGATGGCCGCTTCGGTTCTGGGGCCGGTGAGTTCAGAACAAATGACGACAGGCACCGGATTCTGGGACATGACCTTCTCTAGAAACGTGAGGCCATCCATCCTCGGCATTTCCAGATCGAGAAGAATGACGTTGGGCGGGAATTTCTTCATTTTGTCCATGGCGATGAAGGGATCGGCAGCCACGTTGACACAGAATCCACGCTTCTCGGAGAGCACGGACCCCAGCACTTGGCGCACGATGGCGGAATCATCCACGACGAGGACATTCAAGACACCGGAGTCACCCGGAGCGTTGGCGGTGAGAGTCTCTACGAAATCGCGATGCTTGTCGGAGCTCACGTTTTTTCCTATTCATGAAACCCGGCGTCGAACAGCAACGGCGCGCGGAACTGCAAGCAAGTCACTCAGTCGCGAACTGTATGATCGCGGCGCTGCAGAATGCACTGAGCCCCACCGCGGGCCATAGGACTCCTCAGCGACGGGAACACTTTCGGTGCAACGAACTGTAACTTGTCGGCGACGCCATGGAGGCTTTCCGCATGGCCGAGGAACAGATATCCAGTAGGGGATAAGTGTTTTCCAAGAGAGTCGACAACTTTTATTTTTGTTTCCCACTGAAAATAGATCAACACATTACGGCAGAAAATCAGATCCAACGGGCCGGTGACGGTATAGGGTTCCCGCGTGAGATTGAGCCGCTGAAACCGAACGACTTGGCGGAGTTCTTCGACCGCCTTGATTTTGCCTTTTTCCGGGCCAAAGCCCTTCAGAAGGAAGTTGCGCTGATATTCGACCGGAACGCCGGAAATTTTCTCGACGGGCCAGACGCCAGCGGAGGCCCGGGCCAAAACCTTGGTGGAGAGATCCGTTCCAAGAACTTCGATCTTCCAGCCGGCAGCTGGAGGAAAATATGTGAGCAGCGCCATCGCCAGTGAATAGGCTTCTTCGCCGGTGGAACATGCCGCGCTCCAAACTCGCAGAGTCTTGCCGCGTTTGCCAGCGTCGGCGTCTGCCGCCCATTCGGGGAAAACGCGCGTGCGGAGACAATCGAAAGCAGCGGGTTCGCGGAAGAAATGGGTTTCGTTGGTGCAAATGCAATCGAGCATCAGCACCATTTCCTGAGGATCGGCCTTCACGCGCCGGTAGTAGGAAGCGAAGGAGTTCAATTCCAGGGCGCGCAATCTCTTCCATAAACGGCTGACCAACATGGCGCGGTTCTTGGCGCCCAAGTGGATTCCGGATTCGCGGAGGACGAGGGCCTGGAAAAGATGGAACTCTTCCGCCGCGAGATCCGGAATCGGCTTAGGCAACACTAACGACGAATGCGCGGGCACTTCTCCGGAGTGCATTACGTCGCCTCTGGGTGGCCCCCGGCGATTTCGCCTGCGTCCACCGACGCATTAACGGTGGACGACTGAAGAGTGGAAACGGTCAACAGCTCGGTGTTACTCAAGACGCTGTCGATGTTCAAGATGAGGGCAAACTTCTTGCCGAGTTTGCCCATTCCAAAGAGATATTCCAAGCGCACGCGGGTGCCGAATGCGGGCGGCTCTTCGATGTCCTTGGGAGCGAGATCGATAACCTGGTTGACGGCATCGGCGATCACGCCCATCACAGCGCGCTCGGAGTCCTGCTCGATTTCAACGATGACGATGCAGGTCGTCTTGCTTACCGGGCGCTCCTTGAGACCGAAGCGGACGGTGAGATCGACAACGGGAACGACGTTGCCGCGCAGATTGATGACGCCACGAATCCACTCGGGCACTTTGGGCACCTTGGTGACGGTGGTGTACTCGATGATTTCTTTTACGCGCTGAATGTTGATGGCGTATTCCTCATCCGCGAGGAAAAAGGTCAAGTATTGCTGTTGGATGACTTCTTCTTTCTCTTTGATTTCCATGAGTTCCTCCGCGAATTAGATACGGGCGAATGACTCGGCGTAATCGCCGTTTGGCTTTCCTGCATGCGTGGAGGAACCGTGGCTATCGTGGCCGGCGGTGTCCTGGGAATGAGGCTTGTCGGCCTTGCGCTTCTTGCCAGCGCGGTGATCAAGAGAACTGACGCGGAAAAAGCTGATCATATCCTGCAAGGCTTCGGCTTGCGACGCGAGCTCCTCGGCAGTACTGGAGAGTTGCTCTGCGCCGGCAGCGTTGCGCTGCGTGACCAAGCCAACCTGGCTGATGGCTCCATTAATCTGATTCACGCCAGCAGCCTGCTCTCTGGACGTTGCAGCTACTTCCTGCACCAAGTCCGCGGTCTTTTGAATGGCCGGGACGAGTTCGGCCAGCAAACCGCCCGAACGTTCGGCGACTTGAACGTTGGCGGCGGCCAGTCCACCGATTTCCTGTGCCGCAGTGCGGCACCGCTCCGCGAGGTTGCGGACTTCGCCTGCGACCACGGCGAATCCACGGCCATGTTCGCCGGCGCGGGCCGCTTCGATGGCAGCATTCAGGGCCAGCATGTTAGTTTGATAGGCGATCTCTTCGATGACGGCAATTTTCTCCGCGATCGATTTCATTGCGGAAACAGATTCCTGGACGGCCTGGCCGCTCTGCCCGGCGTCTTGAGCGCCTTTGCGCGCCGTCTGCTCCATTTTGCGG